>ERZ827088.254-NODE-254-length-82246-cov-4.448857_pt1 | contig 82246 bp, 70 predicted proteins | sample MGYA00519922_ERZ827088 | MGnify/ENA primary metagenome ERZ827088 (study PRJEB31778, sample SAMEA3449254) | human gut metagenome | biome: human gut; feature: human-associated habitat; material: faeces | place: United Kingdom | collected 2010/2012 ... | reverse complement strand
TTTCAATGCTTGCCTAAGCGGACGCACAGACCGTGCGTCCCTACAAAGTCTATTTTGACAGAGCCTCATCCGGACGGACCGGCGGACAGGGACGCGCCGCTGCGGACATGACCCTTTATTCCGTCCGACCACGGCTTCCTTTCGGGGCGCGGGCGGAATAGAGGGTATGGTCGGGCGGAGTTAAGGGGTAGGGCGGTGTGCTTACAGATACAGGTCTTCGTTGAGGTTGTTGCCGAACTGGTAGCTGCTGTTATGCGAGAGGATTTCCTTGGGCGGTTTGTTGCCGGCTTGTTGCCTGCGCTTTTCTTTCCATTCGCTGGGGGTCATGCCGGTGTAGCGTTTGAAGCATTTGGTGAAATATTTCGGGTCGTTGAAGCCTGTCATGTAGGCGATCTGGGAGAAGTTGTAGTCGCCCCGGAGCAGCTCGATGGAGTAGGTGATGCGCACGCGGTGGACGAAGTCGACGGGGGCGAGGCCGGTGGTCGCCTTGAGCTTGCGGAAGAGCATCGAGCGGCTGATGTTCATCTGCTTGGCAAATTCTTCGATGTTGAGGTTGGCATTGTCCATGTTGTCGCGGATGAAGCGGAGGGCCTGGGAGAGGAATTCGTCGCTGCTGTTCCACGGGAGGTCGCCGCCGGGCAGGACGGACATGCTTTCGGCTGCGTGGGCCGGGGTTTGCGTGGCCAGTGATTTGCGGTTGGGGTGTGCGTCGTCGCTGCTGCGCAGGCGTTCGCATTCCTGCCGGAGCTTGTCATAGGCTTTTTGCAGCTCGGCATACTGGTCTTGCAGGGTGTCGATTTCTTGCCGGGTTGCCTGGTAGCGTTGTTGCAGGTCGTCGTATTCGGCTTGCAGCCGGGCTTGTTTGTCTTGTAGTTCGTCGTAGGTTTGTTGCATGTCGGGAGCGTTTAATTTTGAGATTTTCTTGCGTTGCCGTCTGTTTCTCAGGGCGAGGAGCAGCAGGAGGAGCAGTGCGCTGCTGCCGGCGAGCGTGGCGACGGATGCGAGGGTGTGTGCTTGGCGTTTCATAGGGCTGATAAGGGTGCTAACGGGGTTCTTGCAAAGATAAGAAACTGTTTTGATTGCAAGGCTCTCGGCGGGGTATTTTTCAGGATGACTCCTTTCCGGTGTCCGTCGAGCAACAGCGGATGTTGCGTGTCAGCCCTTCGTATTTGGCCCGTTTCACGGCCGAGCCTTTGAACAGCGTGCGGTAGTCCTCCGGGCTGAGCTTTTCCCAGTCGGGGCGGCGCATGGCGAGGAGGGCCGGGCGGGGGTGCAGGCGGGGTTCGCCGGCAGGCCGGGCGAAGCGGTTCCAGGGGCAGGCTTCCTGGCAGCGGTCGCAGCCGTAGATGCAGGGCGACAGGTGGGCGGCTGCTTCGGGGGGAATCGGGCCGCGGTGTTCGATGGTGAGGTAGGACAGGCAGCGTCGGGCGTCGAGCCGGTGAGGGGCGTGGAGCGCGCCTGTGGGGCATGCCCGGAGGCAGCGTGTGCAGTTGCCGCAGCGGTCGCGTTGGGGTGTGTCGTAGGCCAGGGGGCGGTCGATGACGAGTTCGCCCAGGAAGAAGGCCGAGCCGGCTCCGGGGATGATGAGCTGGGTGTTGCGCCCGGTCCATCCCAGTCCGCCGCGCCAGGCCCAGTAGCGTTCGAGCAGGGGGGCTGTGTCGCAGAAGGCGCGTCCGCTCACTCCGGGCAGGAGGGTGGCGACATAGTGGAGCAGGGCATGGAGTTTGTCTTTCATCACGGTGTGGTAGTCTTCTCCGTAGGCATACCAGGCCAGCCGGTAGCCTCCGTCGTCAGGGGGGAGTGCGGGGTAATAGTTGAGCGCGACGGAGACGATGCTTTGTGCCCCGTCGACCAGCAGGCGCGGGTCGAGCCGTTTTTCCATGTGGCGTGCCATGTAGTCCATGCCGGCCTGGTGGCCTTCTTCGAGCCACTGCCGGAAGGCGTCGCCGTGGAGGCTGTCGACGGCTGTGGCGGGGGACACGCCGCATGCAGAAAAGCCGAGACGCAGGGCCTCGGCCTTTATCTGCCGTGTGTGTATTGCAGTTAATTCTTCATTCATCATTCATGTCAGTCGAACACGCGGAATTCATAGCCTTGTTCCAGCAGCCATTCGATGGCCCTGGGGAGGGCGTACATGGTGTTTTCCTTCGACTTGATGGAGTCGTGGAAGGTGATGATGGAGCCGTTGCGGGCGTAGCGTTTCACTTTCTCGAGCACCTGGCGGCCGTTGAGCCGCTTGCTGTAGTCGCGTGTCACGAGGTCCCACATGACGATGCGGTATCGGCGGCGCAGCGTCTCGTATTGCAGCCAGCGCATGTGTCCGTGGGGCGGGCGGAAGAGGTCGGTCCCGATGAGGGCGTTGGCTTTGTCGGTGTTGGCCAAGTAGCTTTTGGTGAGCCATTCGAAGCCCCGGATGTGGTTGAACGTGTGGTTGCCCAACCGGTGTCCGCGCTCCTTTATCATTTCGAACTCGCGGGGGTGCTTGCGCACGTTGTCTCCGACGAGGAAGAAGGTGGCCTTGATGCCGTAGTGGTCGAGCACGTCGAGCACCCAGGGTGTCATCTCAGGGATGGGTCCGTCGTCGAAGGTCAGGTAGACGGCTTTGACGTGCGGGTCCATCCTCCAGATGGCTTTCGGGTAAATCCAGCGTACGATGCGGGGAGGCTGTTCGATAAACATGATGCGTCAGGCTCCGATACGTTGGCTGAATTGACTGTAGAGCGTCTGGAACTGTTTGGCGTACTCGTCCGCGCAGGCCGGTTTGTTCTTTTCGCTGTTCAGGCTGGTCACGATGTCGTCTATCAGGGTCAGGTGATAGATGCAGTCCTGGATGCGGCTGGAGAGCGAGGCGTTGCCCATGCTGAGATACCAGCGGACGTAGGAGAGCGACTTTTCTGCCATGGCCTGGAAGATGACGTTGGCCTGTTCTTCCTTGCCGAGCGAGAGGTAGCTCTTCGCCAGGTCGAGCGAACTGTTCTGGAAGTCGTAGGGCACGGTGGTGCCGGGTATCATCTTGTCGCAGTATTCCAGGGCCTGGAGCGCCTTGTCCGTCTTGCCTTCCTTGATGAGCTGTCCGGCGAGGATGGCGAACAGGCGGCGGTGGGTGCCGGCCATGCGCATGATGTTTTCGTCGAGGTAGACTTCCGGATTGTCGACTCCGCCAAACTTGAACTTCGTCATCAGGTTGTCAAACATCTTCTCGGAGTCGACGGCATAGCCTTGGGTGACGGATTGCGGGTAGCCGAACTTGCGCCAGTCGAAGGGTGTGATGCGGTAGGCCAGGCCTTCCTGGACGAAGAAGGGGTCGAGTCCCATGTGGTTGCCCGAGCCGACGGTGATGGCCACGTAGAGCGGGCGTTCCCAGTTGGTGTTGGCCAGCATCTCGAGCATCATCAGTTCGCTCTTGTAGAGCGTGCGCTTCGTGATGGGGATATACATCTTGTCGGGCAGGCTGTCTTTGTAGGCTTCGGGAATCATCATGCCCGAACGGCGGATGGCTTCCTTGTCGAGGGTGATGTGCACGGTGTCGGTGGGGATGAAGTGCAGGTCTTCGTTCTTCGAGCGCACCCAGTATTTCAAGACATTCTTCAGTTCGAACGGGTCGTCGCCAAATTGCTGGCGGGCCAGGTCGGGACTGCTCTTGTAGGTGTCGAGAATGGCCTGTTTGGCTTCAGGGCGCACGGTGATGTATTCGTTTTTGCCGCTGACGAACTCGATGCGTTCCCAGTCGATGGGCACGGACGGGGAGTCGTAGGCCGGACGTTTCATCTGGTCGATATACCAGTCGGTCTGCAGGTAGCTCAGGTTGCACACGCGGGCGTCGGTGCGCACGCCTTCCGTCTCCTGGTTGTACCACAGGGGGAAGGTGTCGTTGTCGCCGTTGGTGAAGATGATGGGGTTGCCCTCTTCCTGGATGCTGTACAGGTAGTTCTGTCCGAAGTCGCGGCAGACGTAGCGCCCGCTGCGGTCGTGGTCGTCCCATGTCTGGCTGGCCATCTGTATGGGCACGAGCAGGCAGACGGCGGTGGCGATGCCGGCTGCGGCAGCGGGTTTCACCTTGTAGTGTCTCAGGAGGTCGGCGATGGCTGCCACGCCCAGGCCAATCCAGATGGTGAAGGCATAGAACGAACCGGCGTAGGCGTAGTCGCGCTCACGGGGCTGGAGGGGTGTCTGGTTGAGGTAGAGCACGATGGCGAGGCCTGTCATGAAGAAAAGGAAGAACACGACCCAGAACTGCTGGATGCCCCGCTGTCCGTGGTAGGCCTGCCAGAACAGTCCGATAAGGCCCAAGATGAGCGGCAGGCAGTAGAACATGTTGTGTCCCTTGTTCTCCTTCAGTTCGTCGGGCAGTTTGCTTTGGTCGCCGTAGAGGATGTTGTCCAGCAGGGGGAGGCCGCTGAGCCAGTTGCCGTGTTCCGGCTCGCCGTTGCCCTGGATGTCATTCTGGCGTCCGGCGAAGTTCCAGAGGAAATAGCGCCAGTACATGAAGTTCACCTGGTAGGAGAAGAAGAACTTCAGGTTCTCCCACATCGTCGGCATCTTCACCATGATGTTGTTTCCGCACTCGTCATACGGGATGAGCTTGCCCTTCACGCCGCCGACCCACTCGCCGCGGTCGTTCTTGTAGCCGCCGAACCACTGCTCGTAGGCATCGATGTGTTCGGGAGTGCTGCTGTGCATGCGCGGGAAGAGCATGTTTTGTGCATATTTGTAGTCTGTCTTGTGGCGGACGACTTCGTAGCTGTCTTTTTCGTCGGCAGACTCCTTCTCCTTACGCTGGTAGACGGGTGCGCCCTCTTCGCTGACAGGCACGCAGTATTGTCCCTCGATCTTCAGGGCCACCTTGGAGTTGTAGGCCGGGCCGTAGAAGAGGGGTGTCTGTCCGTATTGCTCGCGTCCCAGGTAGTCGCCCAGCGTGAAGATGTCTTCCGGCGAGTTCTGGTCCATCGGCGGGTTGGCCGAGGAGCGGATGACAATGACGGCGTAGGACGAATAGCCGACGACCATCATCGTCAGGCAGAGGATGGAGGTGTTGAGCGTGCGTGCGCTGACCATGAGCCGCTTGCCGAACACGCCCCAGAGGCAGGCGCCCACGAGGGCGAGGAAGATGATGCCAAACACGATGCTCTTCGTGCCGTGGCCGAAGAAGGGGATGCCCAGCAGGGCGATGGTCACGAGGAAGGCGACATTGGCACGCTTCGGGCTGTCGTAGCGGTAGCTCTCATAGATGGCCCAGACGAGTACGCCCAGCAGGAGGATGATGTAGACGATGAGGCCCGTGTTGAACGGCATGCCAAACGTGTTGACAAACAACAGTTCGAACCATCCGCCCACCTTCACGATGCCCGGCACGATGCCATAGAGCACCACGGCGATGAGCACCATCGAGCCAATCAGCGCGAGCAGCGAGCCTTTCAGCGTGGCGTTCGGATTCTTTTTATAGTAATAGACCAGCACGAGGGCCGAGAGGCAGAGCAGGTTGAGCAGGTGGACGCCGATGGACAGACCCGTCAGATAGGCGATGAGCACCAGCCAGCGGTCGCTGTGAGGCTCGTCGGCACAGTCTTCCCACTTCAGGATGAGCCAGAACACCACGGCCGTGAACAGCGACGAGTAGGCATACACTTCGCCCTCGACGGCGCTGAACCAGAACGTGTCGGTGAACGTGTAGGCTAATGCGCCCACGAGGCCTGCGCCCATGATGGTGATGAGCCGTCCCGTGGTCATTTCCTCCGGATTGGGGCACACGAGCTTGCGCGTCAGGTGCGTGATGCTCCAGAAGAGGAACAGGATGCAGCCTGCGCTGAGCAGGGCCGACATGATGTTGACCATAAAGGCTACTTCAGAAGGGTCGCTGGCGAATTGGGAAAACAAGTTGGCTGTCAGCATGAAGAACGGGGCGCCGGGCGGGTGTCCCACTTCGAGTTTGTAACCGGTTGTGATAAATTCCGGGCAGTCCCAGAAACTGGCGGTCGGCTCCACGGTCATGCAGTAGACCACTGCGGCGATGAGGAATGTGAACCAACCCATCAAGTTGTTGATGTAGCGGTATTGTTTCATTAAAGGAATACTATTTGTTACGAATTCGTTCAAATCTAAGTCGCAAAGATAGGAAGAAATGCGTACAGCCTTTGTGCCATGCAGAATGGATTAGGAACTTAATAAGTTTATTTAACATGAAGGACGGGAATCTTGATTTCCCGTCCTTCGTGTAATCCTTTTGATTTTATTTGTCTTCTTTGAAAGCGTGCCGGTAGCCTTGTACGTCGTTCCAGTGTCCGCGGGTGAAGTCGGGCACGGCCACCGGTGCGCAACCGTTGTCCATCGAGAGGCTGCCCAGTTCGGCCAGGCAGCACCATTCGGCCAGGTCATACACGTCCATGTCAAGCGGAAGCCCGTTTTGCAGGCAATACACGAGGCGTGCGTCCATGATGAAGTCCATGCCTCCGTGCCCGCCCACTTCTCGGGCCATCTGGCCGTATTGCTTCAAGATGGGGTGCTGGTATTTTTCCACTAATGCCGCCATCTCGTTGGGAGGCAGGAACGAGTGTGTGTTGAGGTTGTCCACTTGGGGTTGTACGCCCGAGTTCTTCAGCTGGGTGACATCGAGCGCATAGCCTTCTACGGGGTATTTGTTGGCAAATCCTTTTGTGCCTGTGAGCTGGTAGAGCCGGTTGTAGGGTTGCGGGCTCATCACATTGTGCTGTATTTCGATGACCTTGCCACGTGCCGTGCGGATGAGGGTCGTGGTGTGGTCGCCGTTACGGAACGAGTCGCAAGGTTCGCCCGTAGCTTTTTCCACCAGTTCCGGGCCGTGCACGGCTTTTGTGTCCATGGCCACGAGGGTGACCATGCGGTCTCCCCGGTGCAGGTCGAGCAGTTGTGCCACCGGGCCCAGTCCGTGTGTGGGATACAGGTCGCCTCTGTTTTCCTTGTTGTAGCGCAGCCGCCATCCCAACTTGTCGTTCTTTCCGTTTTTCCAGTAATAGGGCCAGAAGTCGTCCAGATTATGGATGTAAGCCCCTTGTACACGCAAGATTTCACCGAACACGCCATGTTGCGCCATGTTCAGTGTGTTCATCTCGAACCAGTCGTAGCAGCAGTTTTCCAGTATCATGCAGTGTTTGCGGGTGCGCTCGCTCAGGTTGATGAGTGTCCAGCATTGTTCCAGGTTCATGGCCGAGGGCACTTCGATGGCCACGTGCTTGTCATGGGTCAGGGCATCCACAGCCACGGGGAAATGGTGGTCCCAGTCGGTCGCGATGTACACCAGGTCGATGTCCTTCCGGCGACACAGTTCTTCGTAGCCTTTTTCGCCTGCATATACGGCCGCTTTGGGCATGTGGGCGTCTGTCAGGTATTTCTGGCAGGCTTCGGCGCGGTCTGCTTCGTGGTCACATAGGGCTATGACGCGCACGCCTGGCAGATACGTGAAGCGCTTCACGGCCTCCTTGCCTCGCATGCCCAGTCCCACGAAACCTACGCGCACCACGTCCAGTTTCGGGGCTTTGAGTCCTATTACGTGTTGTTGCCCGGCGGGGCGTTCGGGTGTTTCCACCACGATGGTGCCTTTGTCCCAATGCCAACGCGTGGAAGGCGATGTTGATTGGGCTGCTGCCGGCTGTGTGTAGAAACAGCAAGCCATCCATGCACAGAGACACCAGATGGCGAGATTCATCTTTGTTTTCATAAAGTTTTTTCGGGTTAATAATTGTGTTATCATGGCGTTCCGGCTTTTATGTAGTCGGAAACCATTGGCAATGTAAGCAAAAAAACTCCATGCTTGGATGTTATGCTGTCAGAATCTTGTGCTTTTAGCAAAAATTAACCATGTCGCTGCAAGCAGGCGTATGCTCTTCTCTTCCCGATGTCGGCCGCCTCAGTCGCCGTCGTGATGATGGCTTTTCAGTACACGGTGGGGCAGGTCGCCGTGCCCCAGCAGGTCGATGGGGCAGCCGAAATGCTTGTCAATCCACTCCACGGGCACTTCCGTGTCGGGGTGGTAGTCGAGTGTGCCGTTGACGCAGGCGATGCTCTTCACCGTCTGGAGGATGGTGCCGATGTCGTGGCTGACGAGGATGATGGCACAGTGGCGGTTGATTTCGTTGAGCAATTCGTAGAGTTTGGCTTCGAAGCGTTTGTCGATGTAGGTGTTCGGCTCGTCGAGGATGACGATGTCAGGTTCGGAGATGACGGCACGTCCCAGCAGGGCACGCTGCATCTGTCCGCCGCTGAGCTGGCCGATGGCGCGGTGTTCGAGTCCCTCCAGCCCCATGCGTGCGACCACCTCCTTCACGCGGGCATGGTGTTCGGCTGTGAAGCGGCGCAGCAGTCCTTTTTCCCCGCTCAGGCCGGAGAGGATGACTTCCTCCACGGATATGGGAAATTTCTTGTCAATGAGGTTGTATTGCGGCAGGTAGCCCATCTTGAGGCTGTCCGCCGGACGGCCGTCGCGGAAGAATGTGCGCGTGCCCGACAGCGGGTGGAGCAGGCCGAGGATGACCTTGATGAGTGTGGTCTTCCCGCCTCCGTTCGGGCCGATGATGCCCAGAAAGTCGTGGTCGTAGACCGTCAGGTTCACGTCGCGGAGGACCGTCTTCTGTTCGTAGCCGGCTGTGATGTGTTCGAGGGTGAGGATGGGAGTCATGGAAATGAAGAATGAAGAGTGAAGAATGAAGATAATTGTCAATTATCAATTTTCAATTATTAATTGTCAATTGCTCCGCCGTGTGGATGAGTTCTTCGTCCCAGTGGTAGTTGAGCGGGTTGATGCTGGCGAGGCGTGCACCTGTTTCCTTCGCCACCAGTTCGGCATTGCGGCTGTCGAACTCCTTCTGCACGAACACGGTGCGCACGCCCCTTTCGCGGCAGGTGCGGATGAGCGTTTGCAGGTGGGCCGGCGAGGGCTCCTTGCCTCCTTCCTCCAGGCAGAGCTGTGTCAGCCCGTAGTCGCGGGCGAAGTAGGAGAGGGCGGGGTGGTAGATGAGGAACGTGTGGGAGGCTGCGTCGGCCAGTATGGAGCGCACGATGCTGTCCGTGCGGTCGATTACGCCGTTCAGGCTGTCGAGACGGGCCGTGTAGAAGGGCGCATTGAGGCTGTCGAGACGGCACAGGGCGTCACACACGTTGCGGGCGATGATGCGGGCGTTCGTGGGCGAGTTCCAGACGTGTGGCTCCACGCCTCCGGCATGGACATGTCCTTCGTGGGTATGCCCTTCGTCGCGGATGAGGCTGATGCCTTGCGACATGTCGAACACTTGCATCTGTGGGGCGTTGGCCTCCAGGCGTTTCATCCACGTCTGTTCGAAGCCGATGTGCCCGATGCGCAGGTAAGCCCGGCTCTTGGACAGTTCGACGAGTTGCTGGGGCGTGGGGTCGTAGGTCTCAGGGCTGTTGCCTTCGGGCACCATGCAGTTCACCCGGAAGTGGTCTCCGGCTATCTGTTCGGCGAAGTAGCGCAGCGGTTCGATGGTGACGGTCAGTGTGCGCGACTGGTTGCCGTCGTCCGTTCCGGCCTGCCGGCAGGAGGCGGTCATCGCCAGCAGCAGGACGGCCAGGAGCGTGTGTAGGAATGTCGTTTTCATACGTGTAGGTCGTTTTTTTGTAAGGGTGTGCAAAGATACGGCCTTTTTTGTCCGGCAGGCCGGTGGACCGTGATTTCTTTCTGCCTAATCCAAGGCGTTCAGCCAGGCGGCTATGTCTGCCAGCACTTCCGGGCTGATGGTCTCCCGGATTTGCCCGTATTCGGTGAAAAGGCCCGTCGTGCAGTGCTGGAACAGGTGGTTCAGCTCCGGATAGCATTTGACGGTCACCTGCCGTCCCGGCTTTTCGCGGAGGCCCTGGCGGATGCCTTCGAGGTTGGACGCCGCCTCCACTTGCGTGTCACGGTCGCCATTGAGCGCCAGCACGTGGCACTCCACGCCGGGTAGGATGTCTTGCGGGTCGAAGCGCAGGAAGTAGCGTAGCCAGGGCGAAGCGAACACGGACATCTGCCGACGCAGTTGCTGCCGCTGGGCTGCCGTGATGTTTTTGTTGCCCATCTGCTGTTCGTAGAGGCGGGTGGCCCGTTCGATGACTTCTTCGCCTGTCAGTTCGCTTTCGGCCAGGGCGTAGACCTCGCGCAGCAGTTGCCGGAGCGAGGCTATCTTGCTTTCCGGCATACCTTCCAGGCGTGACATCACGGTGTTCTGCCAGAGCAGGATGCTGTCGCCCCGCACGCCCGGTCCGGCCATCGACACGACGAAGTCCACTTCCGGACAGTGTGCAGCCGTGAGGAACGCGATGGCCCCTCCTTCGCTGTGCCCCAGCAGGCCGATGCGCGTGGAGTCGATTTCGGGGCGTGTCTTCAGGTAAGCTATCATGCAGGCGGCGTCGTCAGCCGCGGTGCGGGTGGTCGTTGCGGAGGGGTTGCCCGTCGAGTGTCCGGCACCGCGGTCGTCGCAGCGGAGCACGGCGATGCCCCGGCGGGTCAGGTAGTCGGCCAGCACGAAGAAGGGACGGTGGTGGAAGAGGGTCTCGTCGCGGTCCTGCGTACCGCTGCCGGTCAACAGGATGACGGCGCGGCTGGGTTGTCCGCCGGCCGGCAGGGTCAGTGTCCCGGCCAGCGTCGTCCCGTCCTGCGGGTTAGTAATGCTGACCTCTTCGCTTCGGTAGGGGAAGGGAGGCCGGGGCGTCTGCGGGCGCATCGCGAAGAGGTCGACTCGCCGCAGGTCGAGCGGCAGCCGGGCCGTCCCCTGTGTGAACGTGCCGCGCAGGAGGCTGTCGCCTTCCAGTGAGGCTTCGTAGCGGATGCCGGCCTTTGAGAGGCAGACGGACAGTCTGTGCCCGTCCGTGACGACGCTGTCGGCTTCGATGCCGTAGGCCCCTTGGTCGGGACTGTCCATGCTGCCCGTATAGCGGCCTTCGTGGAGCGTGAAGTGGAACGTGAGCGACAGGCGGGCTTGGCCGGCGTCAAGGCGTCCTGACCAGTCGCCTGTCAATGCTTGTGCGGAGGCGGAGAGCGCACCGAGCGCAAGCAACAGGAACAAGGAGATGGGATGGAGTTTCATAAACGGTGTGAGATATGGTTGGTCAGTGAAGGATGCCTGCCCTACGACAGCAGGCGGTAGTTTCCCCCGGCAAGCAACTTCACGACGCCCTTCATCTCAAGCGTGAAGAGCAGGGCGCTCAGCTTGTGCACGGGGATGTTGGCCTGCACGGTCAGCGTGTTGATGTGGATGCCCGTGGGCGACTTGCCCAGGAGGGCGACCACAATCTGTTCCTCCTCGGTGAGGTCCGGGAAGAAAGTGCGCTGCACGGGCTGTCTCGGCTTTTCCGGACCGTCCCATTGGAGGGCTTTCACCAGTTCGTCGGCGTGTTGGAGCAGGATGGCTTTGTTGTCGCGTATCAGGCAGTTGCAGCCTTCGGAATAGGGAGCGCCCACCGGTCCGGGGAACGCGAAACATTCGCGTCCGTATTCCGAAGCCAGTTCGGCTGTGATGAGCGAGCCGCCCTTCGTGGCCGACTCGATGACGACCGTGGCGTCGCAGAGCCCCGCGATGATACGGTTGCGCCGGACGAAGTTCGGCCGGTCGGGAAACGTCCCGCAGGGATATTCCGTGAGCACACCGCCCTGCGTGAGCATGCGCGAGGCTTCGGCGCGATGCTGGGAGGGATAGATGCGGTCCAGCCCGTGGGCCAGCACGGCGACGGTGTCTGTCCCGCAGTCCAGCGCGGCACGGTGGGCACAGATGTCCACTCCGTAGGCCAGCCCGCTGACGATGACCGCGTCAGGGCAGCAGTCTTTCAGTTCCTTCACGAAGTGTGTGCAGAGCATGCGGCCGTAGTCCGTGATGTGGCGTGTGCCCACGATTGCGACCATATGGAGGGCATTGAGGTCGGCCGAGCCTTTATAGAACAGCACGAGCGGCGCGTCGGTACACTCGCGCATGCGCGACGGATAGGCCTCGTCGTTCAGGCACAGGCAACGGATGTCGTGCCTGGAGGCAAAGTCCCATTCACGCTTGGCACGTTCGCTCACGGCAGGGTCGCCGAGCGCCTCGGCCAGGTGGTCGGGGAAGCCTGCGGCCAGCCGGGGCAGTTCTGTCTTGTGGGCAAACACCTCGGTGGCTGACCCGAACTGCTCGATGAGTTTCTTGGCGCTGATGACTCCGATGCCCGGCGTGAACCCGAGCGCCAGCATGGCCACAATCTCCTGTTCACTCATGGAGATAGGGTGCGAATAGTTCGTCAAACAGCGTGCTGGCGCTCAGCCGTCCGCCCACGACGCAGACTGTTTCCACCGTCGCTTTGAGGCTGACTTTCATGTCGGGCAGGCGGAAGATGTCCTGATAGAACACATACTTGATGCCTTCCTTGGACAGGCGGAGCTTCGACACGAACTCGTCGCCGCTGCGCAGGGGAGTCTTGAAGGCCATGTTGATACGCGCCACCACGGGGTCGATTCCTTCTTCGTGGAGCCGGGCGAAGCTGATGCCCGTCGAGGTGAGAAACTCGTGGCGCGTGTGTTCCAGGTAGTGCTGGTAGTTGGCATTGTTAACAATGCCTTGGAGGTCGCACTCGTAGTCGCGCACCTTCATGCGTAGTTCGAATATGTATTTATCCATCGGTCAAAACGTTTTTTACGGGAAGCAAACTTACGGAAAATTTGCCGGGTATGCAAACTGGGGCAGGCTTGTGCCGCTGAGGCTTACTCCTTCGCCGGCTCGACGTGGATGTTGATGAACGCCCCTTTGCCCAGGTGTTCGCGCAGGCGTTGCTCCATCGCGCGCGTGATGTCGTGCGCCTGTGTCAGCGTCAGGTTACCGTCCATGCGCACGTGTACCTCCACCGAACAGTTGCTGCCGATGCGGCGCGTGCGCAGGTTGTGCGGCTGGCTCACGCCGGGGAAGCTGAGCAGGATGTCCATGATTTCCTGTTCCGTCTGTTCGGGGAGCGACTGCTCCATGAGCTCGCCCATGCAGGGGACGACCAGTTTCCAGGACATTTTCAGGATAAACACGCTCACGACGACGGCGGCCAGGGGGTCGAGCACACGCCAATGCTCGCCCAGCAGGATGGCGCCCCCGATGCCCAGCGTCGTGCCGATGGACGAGAGCGCGTCGCTGCGGTGGTGCCAGGCATTGGCTATCACGGCCTGCGAGTTGACCCTCCGGCCGACGATGACGGTGTATTGGTAGAGCGCTTCTTTCACGACGATGGACGCCACGGCTGCCACCAGCGCCATCATGCCCGGCGCTTCGAGCTGCCCGCCGCGGATGACGGTGAGGATGGACGTCAGCCCGTTCCACAGGATGCCCAGCCCGACGAAGAAGAGGATGATGCCTATCAGCGCCGTGGCCAGTGTCTCGTATTTGCCATGCCCGTAGTCGTGGGTGGCGTCTTGCGGTTTGTTGGAAATGCGTACGAAGAGCAGCACGATGATGTCGGTCACGAAGTCTGACAACGAATGCACGGCATCGGCGATCATGGCCGCACTGTGGCCCAGGATGCCTGCTGCGAATTTGAAAATGAGCAGGACGAAGTTGACGATACTGCCCAAGATGGTCACCCGGTAGATGGCCCGCTCGCGCCCGGCTGTGTCCGGAGTGTTTTTTGTTTCCATAGAATCATAGAATAATGTTCGTTAATGCGGACAAAGATAGTGCATTCTTCCATATTCCGGCATCGGATTACGGAAGTTTAATACCAGCCTTTTCATAGGCTGCGGCGACGGCCTGAAGGACAGGCGGCAGCGCCATCCTTTCGGCTCTTCCTTACCCTCCTTTCCGTCCTCGGGCGGAAAGGAGGGCATGGTCGGGCGGGGTTAATAGGATTTTTTTCCCGTCTGCTCGGCCGCCTTCTTGCGGGTGTTGTCCCAAGAACGGTCAAAGTTGTTTTTCTGCATCTCGTAGTCGTGCATCGGGCAGTAGTTCGAGCCTTTCCGCGCTTCCTGGTTGCAGCCGGGATAGTCACATTCGTCCCAGCCAAAGAGGATGTTCAGCATGGTGCTGCAGGAGGTGAGAGAGACAGAGAGGAGAAGGCCGACGAGCAGGCTTCCGCAGGTGGGTTTAGGTCGGTTCATGACTGAAATGGTTATGGTGAGGCGGTGAAGATAGGGATTTATTTTTTATCCGGCAATACGCAGCACGCCTGCGCCTTCTTTGTTTGGACGTTCGGGAGGGAACGAGTAACTTTGCCGGAAAACGAAAATTGATGAATGCGATGAACGAGGAAATATTCAAATCTTTGGACAACTGGCTGCGCCAGCAGGGCTATGTCCTGGCTGAAGACTCCATGACCGTCATGCACCGTGTGCTCTGGCTGCTGGCCATCCTGCTGCTGGCCTATCTCGTCGGCCTGCTCTGCCGCCGTGTGCTCATTCCCCTGGTCGCCAAGGTGGTGCAACGGACGAAAGTCACCTGGGACGACTATCTGTTCAATCCTCCCGTGATGCGGAGCATCTCGCGCTTCGTCCCCGCGCTGGTGGTCTACGTCCTGTTGCCTTTTGCCTTCCAGGGCATACCCCTGTGGCTGAGCTTCCTGCAACGCGCGACGCTCATCTGGCTCATCATCGTGGTGCTTCAGTTTTTCATAGCCCTCATCTCCTCGGTCTATGAACTGTCCAGCCAGCATGAGGAGCTGCGCAACCGTCCGCTGAAGGGCGTCTACCAGATGCTCAAGATTGTGGTCGTCTGCGTGGGCATCATCAGCATCGTGAGCGTGCTCATCGACAAGTCGCCGCTGGCCCTGTTCACCGCCCTGGGTGCTGCCGGTACGGTGCTGATGCTCATCTTCAAGGACTCCATCGTCGGCCTGGTGGCCGGTGTGCAGCTTTCGGCCAACGACATGCTCCGCCCGGGCGACTGGATTAAGATGCCCAAGCTGGGTATTGACGGCGTGGTGACGGAGGTGAACATGACCATCGTGAAGGTGCTCAACTGGGACAACACCGTGACGACCATCCCGCCCTATACGCTCGTCAGCGACTCGTTCGAGAACTGGCGCGTGATGCAGGAGAGCGGCGGCCGGCGCGTGAAACGTTCGCTGAACATCGACATGCAGAGCGTACGTTTCTGCACGGCGGAAGAGCGTGCCGCCTACGAGGGAGAGGAGTGGTATGCCCCGCTGAAGGACGAGGGCAAGCTGGTCAACCTGACCGCCTTCCGTGCCTATTTCACCGACTGGCTGCGCCACCAGGACCGTATCAACCAGGACTTGATACTCATGATACGCCAGCTCCAGCCCACAGGCGAGGGTCTGCCGCTGGAGTTCTACTTTTTCTCTGCTGACCGTTCGTGGGTGCCCTACGAGATGCTCCAGGCCGAGGTGTTCGAATACATCCTGGCCGTCCTCCCGCGCTTCGGCCTGCGTGTGTTCCAGTTTCCCACGGGGCTGGACGTCAAGTCGCTGACGGCCGGTGGCGAGTCCCAGCCGCAGTGACGCGTAGCCTGTGCGTGCAGGCAGAAAGAAGTAAGCCCGAAGTTCCGGCTGGGCGCCGGGGCTTCGGGCTTGGTGGGTTTTAGAGCAGGAGAAAACTCCTTATTTCACTTTATTCGGGTGTACAGTAGACGTATGTACCATCTTGCTCGTCGGGAGTACCGGTCGGATTGGCGTTGGCCACCATCCAGCCTTCGGTCTGCGTCAGCCAGTCATTGCCTTTACCGGAATCATACATGTCATAGTGAATCGGGTAGACATAGTACCATCCACGCCAGGAGAAGAGCCAGTTCTGGGCCATTTCTGTCGTTCCTGAATCCATGCCATAACGGTCACCCATGCGTGAATCTTGCAGCGGGTCGATGGTTTCCATGCCTACGCTTTCGTAGAAGGCTTCCAGTTCGTCGAAGGCACTGTTGCGTTCAGCCTCGCTCATGTCACGGGTAATGGGAGTGACGTTCATCAGCATCTGGTTGTCTTGCAACGGGTGCTGGAATACGCCTTCGTCGTCGCGGACATCCATATCGTGGATAGTATTGAGGTCATAAGCCCAGATCTTAGTCTGTTGCTTGGTACCGCAGAAGCGTGGCAAGCCCAGGCGGGTAAGCACATTGTCCGTCTTCGTATAAGTCGGGCGTCCGTCTTTTCCGTTATAAATCTTCCATCCGGCGCCGTAAGCCAATTCGGGGTCGTATTCGCGTGTTTCGTCATTGATGCCTGCCAAGCGCGGGTCAAATCCGGCTCCACCTTCGAAAAGCAACCAGCGGCGCATGTCCCAAGAACGTTTTCCTTCATAAGCCAATTCGACGGCACGTTCGTTCAACACAGCGCGGAGAAGGTCGTAACGATTGCTTAGAGAATTTAAATCATCCGTTCCGGCTCCTACACGGGTGCGAATCTGGCGCAGGTAGTTAATGCATTGTGCGGCGTTGCCTTGTGCTGCATAACATTCGGCAATGTTCAGCAAGACTTCTCCGAAGCGATACTCCATGATGTCATTGCTGGAAGTCGACTCGTAACCGGGGGCAACGTTGCTGCTTGACATTTTCCAGATAAGCGCACGGCTTTTCTTTTGTGCGCCGCCGTCGCCCTGGCTTCCATCGGTGTAGCGGTACATGTTGCTTTCCGTGTCGCTGTATTTATAGGCATAGAGCCAGATTTGCGTGTCTGAACCGGGCCATTGGCAACCGGAGAAGGCGAAGGTCTTGTAGAAACGCGGGTCGCGGTTGCGATAGAACTTCACGTCGTCGTAGCCGTTTTCTTCCGTAGCAGGCATACCGTTGGCCATCGGGAATTTGCGGAGCATGGATTCGGAAACGCGCATTCCGGCATCAGTCGTTTGTCTGACGACACCCGGACGGATTGTGGTCTCCCAGGTGTTGTAGATTGCGCCATCCATCACTTCGTCGCTCATTTGGACGGTGATGATAGCTTCAGGATTGTTCTTATTGAAGAATGCATCGTTCCAAGCATCAATGCCGGATACTCCTACGATGCCGGCAGCGCGGGCTTCTTCTTCAGCTTTCAGGCTGGCATCGAGGGCAGCTTGCCAGCGGGTGCTGCTTGGATTGTCCCAACTTGCGTTGAAAATAGGGCTTGCTGCATAAAGGCGTACGCGGCTGATCATAGCCCATGCGGCCACGGAAGTGAAACGTCCGAAGTCAGTCTGGTCGTTTTCCCAACGCGCAGGCAGAAGGCTGGCTGCTGTTTCAAAGTCTGCGCAAATCTTGTCCACGCAGTCTTGGATAGACATGCGTTCAGAGCGGTCACCCATTTGCGGTTCGTCTGTTTCCGTGTTGTAATACGGCACACCTCCGCACAAGCGGATAGCATCAAAGTAGAGCCATGCACGGATGAAGATGGCTTGTCCTTTCAGACGGTTCCAAAAGGTCTCATCGGCAATCAAATCGCGTGATACCTCTATCTGCTTGATGAAGTCATTGATGCGATATACTGTGGGGAACAGTGTTTTGCGGTTGAAGTTGTTGAAGTTGTTTGCTTGGTTGCGCGGGTCGTTCCAATAGGTCGGGTTGGTGAGGTGGTTGCCGGCCTTGGTCGTTTTGGCATTGCGTCCGTCGTAGCGTTCGTCGCCGGTAACTTGTCCCGGCAGTTCATCAGACAGGTTGAACAAGTTGCCACCGTTGTTGCCTTTGCCTTGGCGCATTAACACGTCGGCTCCGTGGAGCGGCGACTTATAGTTTTCCAATATCTGTTTGTACAAGACAGCGAACACGGCGTTTGCCTGATTTTTGTCGCTGAACACGTCGATGGTGGTCATGTTGTTGTAGTCACGTTTGTCTTCCAAGAATTGGTCGCTACATGACGGCATGGCGGCCAAGAGACATGTGCCTATCAATACTTTTGATAATATATTCTTCATAATGTGTTTAGTTCTTTGTAACGGTTGTTTATAGTGAAGGGAGTTATCACAACGTCAGGTTAATACCCAATGTCCAAGTTCTTAACGTCGGGTAACCGGTCGTTGTGTCGTCATACATGTTACGATAGTGATCGGGGAACGGGTTGTGGAAGTCCCACAAGTTGTTACCAGTCAAGCTGAGTTGCAGTTTGTCGATTTTGAGTTTGCTTGTCCACTCTTTGGGGAGAGTGTAGGCAAAACGCATGTTGCGCACATACATGCGGAACGACGACACTTGCCAGAAATCAGAAGCTTTGCTCCAGGCATTATCCACAGCCATGCTCGGATATTTGCCATTCGGATTGCTCACCGGGTCGAACATGTCGTTTACGATGGAGAATTGTGACCAGATGAAATCGTCGCTGCCTACACCGGTTTCTTCAATGTCGATAGCGTTATATCCGCCCCATGACGTGGAAATCTGTGCCGACCAGCTGAAATTGCCCCATTGCAGGCTCAACTTGGTGTTGATGCCGTGGCGTCGGTTGTTTGCCAGTTTGGCGAAGTCTTCAGCATGGTCGTCTGATACACGTCCGTTCGGGCCGGCGATGGTTTCGTTGGCTGTGTCTATGTCGCCGCGCAGGTCTTGATAGGCAAGCATACCCAGCTCCATTTCTTCTTTGGATTCGATGCCCAAGTAGCTGGGAGTTGTTCCTGCGGCTGTGGCGAGGTCAGTCAAGTATTGCCAATAGTTGTCTATATCTTCTTGTGTACGCAAGATTCCGTCGCCGCCGGAGGTGTGTTTCCAGGTCTTGAAGCCCCATTCGTGTCCCATGCCGCGGTAGCCGGTCCAGCTGGTTTCGTTTTCGATATAGCCCGGGTAGTCGAAAGTCGGTTCTTGGCCGAGCACGGTCTTGTTCCAGGAGATGCTGTAGTCCATGCCGATGCTATACTTGATAGGACCCCATGACGGGAGGAGAGACTGTTCGATCTGGTCGTTCCAGCGTGCCGAGATTTCCCATCCCCAAGCGTCTTTCTTTCCGTAGTTGACGTTAGGCAAGGCTGCACCGATATAGATAGGAGTTTCGGCGTCGGTGATGGCCATAATCAAGTCTTTTGTCTTGTCGTAGTAGAAGTCTGTAGACACTGACAAGCGGTTCTTCAAAAGGTTGATGTCAATACCGACGTTGTTTTTGATGGTCGTATCCCAGCGGATGTCGCGGTTGACAGTTCCGTTGATGGAGGCACCTGATGTCGGCATACCGCCCAAGTCGCCAAAGCCGAGTCCGGAGGTCGGGCTGATGTTGTAGATTTGCAGCCATGTCCAAGCGGCTACATTGTCTTTACCTGTCTTACCAATGCTGTAACGCACTTTCAAAAAGTCAATCCAGTCGGCCAGTTTGCTTTTCTTGAAGAAGTTTTCTTCTGAAACAACCCATCCGAACGAACCGGTGGGGAAGAAGCCCCAATAGTTTTCAGGAGCGAACTTCGTGGACGCGTCGGCACGGAAGAGGAACTGGGCCAGGTAGCGTTCGCCATATTTGTAGTTGAAACGGCCGATGTACGAGAGCGCGCCGCTTTCGTATTTATGGAAGTAAGTCTGGCTTCCGTTTTGGCTGAGGGTTCCTGATGTGGAACTGGTTCCGTTGTAGATTTGTCCGGGACCTTGGTAGTAGAGCTGCTCTTCGTTTCCTTCGTTTTCAGCGCGTTCGATGACGAATGTGCCCGACACGTCATGTTGCCCGAAGGTGCGGGCATAGTTGATGGTCAAGTTCATCTGCTCGCTCTTGGAGGTCGATTTGGCGTAAGTCACAGTCGGCTTGTTGTCCAGAGCCGTACTGTTCGGGTCGCCGTAGTTCAAGACGGTCCATGTCGAGTTGTCGCCCAGCAGGTGCATGCCCGGGTCGTAGATATTGGTGGCACGTGCCAATGAATAGTATGCACCGACTTCGTTGCCCAGCGAGTTGTCATAGCTGATGGAGTATGTACCCTTGATAGAGAGTCCCTTGATGAAAGGCACTTCCCAGTTGAGCGAGAAGTTGGCGTTGTAGCCGTTGCGCTCATGATTGTTTCGTGCGCCGGATGCTTCGTTGGCAAAGAAGTTCCAAGCCTGGATGCCATCGCCCAAGCTGGAGTCCGTGTATGAGTTGGTGTCTTGCGGGCCGTTCCAAGGAGACACGAAGTATGTAGTCGGATTGCCGGTCGTCGGGTCGTTGATGGTGTATTCGACGGGGATGTATCCCGGCATGTGGCGCAGTGCCAGGTAGTCGTTCGTGCTGCTCGGTCCCCACGGGCCACGGCCGATTTTGGCTTGGTCGTTGACTTCAGTCTGGTTGGTGCTGTAACCGGAGACGGAAGCAGAGAGTTTCAGCCCGGCTGCCACGTTGATTTCGCCTCCGGCTCGGAATGTCCATTTGTCGAAATCCTGCACCTCGCCGAGGTTGGTGTCCTGGTTCTGATAGGTAATGCCGGCAAAGTAGGTCACCGTTTCGCTACCGCCTTGCACGTTCAGGGCATGGCGATGAGAAAGCGATGAATGCCATGCGCGGTCGAGCCAGTCGTAGTTCATGGTTTTCAAGCGTTCCAGCTCTTCATCGGAATACTTGTAGTAGGCCATGTTGTTGTTCTCGTTGATACGGTCGGTCGCATCAAACATGCGGTTGGTGAACACGCCTAGTTCGTAGGGGGACATCACTTTTGCATGGCTCACAGCATCGGCAAAGTCAAGTTTTGCAGAATAAGAGATTGAAGGCTTGCCTGCTTTACCGCGTTTGGTCTTCACGAGGATGACACCTGAAGAAGCACGCGCACCGTAGACGGCTGCCGAGGCATCCTTCAAGACAGTCATGGTCTCGATTTCCGACGGGTCGAGCATGTTGAAGGCTGTCATGCTGGGTTCTCCGTTCTCGTCCACCTGCACGATGTCGTCGATGACGATAAGTGGCTGGTTGAAGTTTGTGGATGATTCGTCGAAGCTCATCGGCTGGCGGATGGTGAAGCTACCGGTCGCACCCGGACGGCCGCTACTTTCATTGACCGACAGGCCCACGACTTGGCCGGCCAATGCATCGACGAGCGAAGCTCCCGGCAGGTCGATGATGTCTTCCACCTTTACGTTGGTAGCCGAGCCGGTGAGGTCTTTCACACGTTGTGTACCATAACCCACGACCACCACTTCATCGAGCATCTGGTTGTCTTCTGCCAGCTTGATGGTCAGCGGTTCGTTGCCCTTGGCCTCGACGGTCTGGGTGAGGTAGCCGATGTAGGAGATTTCGATTTTTGCGCCTTTGGGGACGTTGTTGAGAGTGAAGTTACCGTCGAAGTCGGTGATGGTGCCTGTCGTGGTGCCTGTCACCTTGATGCTTGCGCCGATAACCGGTTCGCCATTTTCATCCAATACTTTACCTGTCACTTTGCGGCCGTCTTGCTGAACGGATGCGGTGCCTGACAAGTTGGCTGCTACGCCTACTTCAGCCCACGTGGGGACTGTCGAGCCGGCGAGAAGCAGTGCAAGAAGAATCTTGTGCCTCATACTTTAAAATTTGATGTTAAACAAAAGTTTATATAGTTCTCTATTTTTCCCGCTTCGTCTTTGCCGGTAGTCCGGCAGAGGGTAAAGATGATAGTAGCCTCCGCGGCGTAGTTGTCAGCCGCCGTCAGGAGGTGTGTATGTTTGCTTTGTTAAAACAGTGATAGTGTCGTCAAGTCGTCTCTTTCCGTTCAGTCTTGAAAGATGCTTTTCAGGTAGGCGGCATTCGTGCCGTAGTTCTTTTTTACATTGTGCACGTCGCTGGCGTCGCGCGAACGCTCGATGACGAGCCAGCCGCTCCATCCCATGCTGTCGAGTGTGGCCTTTATCTTCTTCATGTCCAGGCGCGTGTTCTTGTCGAGTGTCACGCCGTCGGTGTCGGTGCAGTGGATGAGGTCGCACAGGTTGTCGCGTCCCAGGATTTTCAGTTCCGTGCAGACGTCGCGTCCTGCTTCGAGCGCGTTTTGGAATTTGAAGTAGATTTTGATGCCCTTCGAGCCGATTTCTTTCAGCAGTTCGACGTCGCCCTGCGCGTCGAGTGAAGTCTCGATGCCGATGATGCGTCCTTCGCGCGCGGCCATGTCACCGATGACCTTCATGCGGCGCACGAGTTCGGGGCGTATTTCGGGGTTCTTCGCCAGGTCGCATGGGCCGAGCGGCAGGAAGGCGGTCTTCACGTCCATGGCTTTCATCGTGTTGAGGCAGTCCTGCACGAGGTCGACATAGTTGTCACGTGCCAGGATGGATTGTCCGTAGAAGCCCGACATGGCGATGGAGGATATTTCGACCTTGTTTTCCTGTGCTTTTTCCCGGAAGAGTTTTTGGAAATGCGGGTAGCGGAGCTTGTTGTCGAAGGTGTCGCGCTTGCCCAAGCCACCCATGTCGACTTCGATGCCGTCGCATCCGATTTCGCGGGCCAGGGCGAACTCGCCGATTTTCTGGCGCTTGAGTATCATCCAGTCGCACACGGAGATTTTATAGCGTTCACCCTCCGCATGCTGGGCGAATGTTTCGACCGGCAGGATGACGAGCATTAACAATAGGAAGACAAAAGGTGCAATCAGTCTTTTCATAGTAATAGTATATGTCTTGTGCTTATATTTCAACGGGCAAAGTTAAGTGATTTTTTAGTTGTTACAATGTTTTAACGCTTAAAATGCGTCCTTTTGGATGCCGGCTTGTGCTTTTTAACATATAGGCCTTCGGCAATGCCTGATTGTACTCTTGATAATGAGGCTTTTCTGCGGCCTGACCACGGAAAGGAGGGTAGCCGGCAGCGCAAAGGAAGGCGGGCGGGGACGGAAAGGAGTCCGTGGTCGGGCGGAAAGGAGGCCGCCCGGGGAAGGGTGGAAGAAATGGAGGGAAAACAGAGGCTGTTCGCCGTGAATGTGTTACTTTTGCACGAAAGCGTCGTGTCATCGCAGGTCTTGGAGATGCGGATTGGCGCGGAGGACGCAGGCTGATGAGGGACCATCGGCCTGCTGCGGGCCAGTCGCGTCCGGAGCATTGCCGTCAATGCCTGTCCCGGCGCTGTTTCTACACCTTATTATATATAGTTATGGTTTTGAACTACATTTGGATTGCTTTTTTCGTGGTGGCTTTTCTCATCGCCTTGGCGAAGCTCGTCTTTTGGGGCGACACGGCCGTGTTTCCTGCGATGGTGGAGTCCACCTTCGCTTCGGCCAAGACGGCTTTTGAGATTTCATTGGGGCTGACGGGCGTGTTGGCGCTCTGGCTGGGCATCATGCGCATCGGCGAACGCGGGGGCGTGGTGTCTGTGTTGGCGCGTTGGCTCAGCCCGCTGTTTGTGCGCCTGTTTCCCGACATCCCCAAGGGACATCCGGCCACGGGGGCCATCTTCATGAACATCGCGGCCAACATGTTGGGACTGGACAATGCGGCGACGCCCATGGGCCTGAAGGCGATGGAGGAGCTTCAGAAGCTCAATCCGCACAAGGACACGGCTTCAAATCCGATGATTATGTTTCTCGTGCTCAACACGTCGGGACTGACCATCATCCCCATCAGCATCATGGTCTACCGTGCCCAGCTGGGGGCTGCGCAGCCGACCGATGTCTTCGTCCCCCTGCTGCTGGCCACGTTTTTCTCCACGCTGGCAGGCATCATCTGCGTGAGCATCTACCAGCGCATCAATCTTCTCAACCGCACGCTACTCCTCACGCTCGGGGGCGCCACGCTGGCCGTGGCCCTTCTCATCGCGGGGCTGGGCAGCCTGTCGCGGGTGCAGATTGACGCCCTGTCCACGTCGGTGGCCAACATCCTCCTGTTTCTCATCATTATGGTCTTCATCCTCGCGGGTGTCCGGCGGCGCATCAATGTCTATGACGCTTTCATCGACGGGGCGAAGGAGGGATTTCAGACGGCCGTGCGCATCATTCCTTATCTGGTGGCCATCCTGGTGGGCATCGGCGTGTTTCGCGCTTCGGGTGCGATGGACATGCTGGTGGGTGCCATCGAGTGGGTGGTGGCTTCCTGCGGGGGCGACACGGACTTCGTGGGGGCGCTTCCCACGGCCTTGATGAAGCCCCTGAGCGGAAGCGGCGCACGCGGGATGATGGTCGATGCGATGAACACCTACGGGGCGGACTCCTTCGCGGGCCGGCTGGCCTGCATCTTCCAGGGGTCTACGGACACGACGTTCTACATCCTGGCCGTCTATTTCGGCAGTGTAGGCATCCGCTATACGCGCCATGCCGTGGCCTGCGGCTTGCTGGCTGACCTGGCCGGGGTGATAGCGGCCATCTGCATGGCCTACTTGTTTTTCGGCTGACGGGCGTTCCGGAGTTTTACCGGCCTGCCGGCCTGTTGACTTAATCTAAAAACTTAAGATATGATTACTTATCAGACTGACGGCGTGAAGATGCCGTCCATCAAGCGGCGCGAGACGAGCGCATGGGTGAAAGCCGTGGCGGCTACCTACGGCAAGCGTGTGGGCGAGATTGCCTACATCTTCTGTGATGACGAGAAAATCCTCGAAGTGAACCGGGAGTATCTGCAACACGATTACTACACAGACATTATCACATTCGACTACACCGAGGGCGAGGTCATCAGCGGCGACCTCTTCATCAGCCTCGACACCGTGCGTACGAACGCCGAGCAGGTGGGCACGACCTACGACGAGGAACTGCACCGTGTCATCATCCACGGCATCCTTCATCTCTGCGGCATCAACGACAAGGGGCCCGGCGAGCGGGCCGTCATGGAAGCTGCGGAAAACAGAGCCTTGGCGCTGCGGGGCAAAACGAATTGACAATGGATAATTGACAATGGACAATTACGATGCCGCATGGCCGCAGGCGACAGCCCAAATTGTCAATTATCAATTGTTAATTGTCAATTACCTTGCGCCTTGTCCATCACGCGCAGGAAGTTGCCGCCCCAGATTTTCTGAATGTCTTCCTCCGAATAGCGTTCTGCAAGCAGCCGCCGTGTGAGGTTGATGACTTCCGAGGCTGAAGCACAGCCGGGCACTCCGCCGTCGCCGTCGAAGTCCGTGCCGATGCCCACATGGTCGATGCCCATGACGGAGACCATGTGGTTCAGGTGTTCGATGATGTCGGGCAGGCCTGCCTGTCCGTCCGTGCGGAGGAAGCCTCCGTAGAGGCACACCTGTGCGACGCCTCCGCGGCGGGCCAAGGCGCGTAGCTGGTCGTCAGTCAAGTTGCGCGGATGGTCGCACAGGGCGCGGCATGACGAGTGGGAGCAGACGATGGGCTGCGTGCTGCATTCCAGTGCGTCGTAGAAACTGCGTTCCGAGGCGTGCGAGAGGTCGACGAGCATGCCTGTGCGGTTCATTTCTCTCACGACCTCACGTCCGAAGGGACTGAGTCCGCCGTGTTCGCCGTTGCCCCGCGCCGAGTCGCAGATGTCGTTGTCCCCGTTGTGGCAGAGGGTCATGTAGACGACGCCCCGGCGGCGGAAACGTTCGACGTTCGCCAGATCGAGTCCGACGGCATAGCCGTTTTCAATGCCCAGCATGACAGCTTTCTTTCCTTCGCGTTTCAGGCGCACGATGTCGGCCGGTGTGTGCGCGATGTCCACGTATGACGCATGAGCGTGCACCATTTCCTCGATTTGGTTCAGGATGCGGTCGGCCTTGGCCGTGGCGGCAAGCAGCGACTCAGGGTCGCGTTCGCCTTGTTTCAGGTAGGCCACCATGATGGTGGAGTCCAGCCGTCCTTCGCTCATCTTGTGCAGGTCGACCAGCACGTGCGGGTCGCGCGTGTGGAACCGGACGCCTTCGTGGAAGAACATGGGCGTGTCGCAGTGGCTGTCGAGGGTGACGATGCGTGCATGCACGTCCTTGGCACGGGCGAACGAAGCCGCTTCGTCCACCAGCCAGCGAAACAGCGGGAGCATGCTCTCGTCGCCGGCCAGCACCATGCATTCGGGATGCCACTGCACGCCCAGCATCGACTTGTATGCTGTCGACTCGATGGCCTCGATGATGCCGTCAGCCGCACGGGCGCATACGCGGAATCCCGGGGCCGGTTCGCTCACCGCCTGATGATGGAATGAATTCACGGGGAGCATCTCGCAGTCGGGAAACAGGCGTGCCAGCGTAGTCCCCCGTTCGATGCGCACGGTGTGCGAGGCGTAGCTGCGGTCGAGCTGCTGGTCATGCTTCAGGCAGGTCACGCCTGACTGTGCGCCCATGTCCTGATAGAGTTTCCCTCCGAAGGCGGCGTTCATCACCTGGATGCCCCGGCAGATGCCCAGGATAGGAATCTGGCGGTCGGACGCCAGGCGTGCCAGCAGCAGTTCCTGGCGGTCGCGCCGGTGGTTGATGCTGTGCAGTTGCTCCAGAGGCTCTTCGCCCAGGAAGAGCGGGTTGATGTCGCCTCCGCCTGTGAGCAGCAGTCCGTCGATGTGGTCGAGGGTGGAGAGGAGCGCGTCGCGCTCTTCGTAGGGAGGGATGATGAGGGGCGTGCCTCCGGCACGTAAGACCGAGGTGCAGTAGCCGTCGGCCAATAAACAATTCCCGTCACTGAAGTTGGCAGTCACTCCAATGACGGGCAATCGTCTGTATCCCGGGTATGAAGCATGGAGGGCTTCATACGTCCGTTGTATGTCAAATGTCTTCATGCTGTGTCTTTCGCTTTCAAGCCCGGTCTGTCCGGGAACTTAAAACTTATAGGTGCGTTTCGGATTCTTCGGAAACCAACCTTTCTTCACACGCTCCTCCTGTTCGAAAATCTCTTTGATGGTCCAGAACGAGGAGAAGGCAAACACGCCCAGCAGCGTGGAGGCCAGCACATGGTCCGTCAGCAGCGAGCCGACGATGCCGCCCAGGCCCAGAATCAGGAAGACCCACCAGCAGCGTGTGCCGAAATAATATTCGCATTTCACCACCACCGGATGGAAAAATCCGATGATGAGAAACGTGCAGATGCCGATGATAAGTCCCGAGAAATGCAGGCTGTCGAAAATCTCCATGCGCTTACTTCTCGCTGATGGGGATTTCCTTCTTGATGCTTTGTTCCAGCGAGATGAGTGTCTCTGTGGCTGTCACGCCGGGAATCTCCTGGATGCGCCGGTTCAATAGTTCCATCAGGTGCTCGTTGTCACGTGCATAGAGCTTGATGAGCATCGTGTAGGGACCGGTCGTGAAGTGGCACTCGACGACTTCGCGGATGTTTTCGAGTTGCGCCACGGCGTCTTTGTACATCGAGCCTTTTTCCAGTTTCACTCCCACATACGTACACGTGCTGTAGCCCAGGCTTTTCGGGTTGACGTGGTAACCTGACCCGACGATGACGCCAAGGTCAATCAGGCGCTGCACTCGTTGATGGATGGCTGCGCGGGACACACCGCATTCTGCAGCGACGTCCTTGAAGGGGATACGCGCATTTTGAGATATGATCTCCAGAATGCGACGATCTAGATTATCAATTCTTTCCATTCTGTTGAGGATTTGATTGTTCTTTTGGTAAATACCCGCCAAGTGTCCTTCTTTCCGGGGCGAAATGTCCCTGACCGGATGGGGCTTGGCGGCTGTCCGGCCGTTTTCCAACGGCTATGATAAGCAAATATAGTAATAAATTTGAAAAATTCGACGTTTTGACAGATTTTTTTCGGATATTATTGAAAAAGTATAGGAACAGGCGGGTGAGAGGCGGTTTTTTCGGAACTTTGGCTGGCGAAAGGTGAGCCACGGGGCATTTCCCGGAGGGGGATTCCCGGGCCTGCGGAGAGCCGTTGCGGACGGGGTAAAGGGTAGCCGGATGCGGAAAGGAGGGTAGGCGGGGACGGAAAGGAGTCCGTGGTCGGACGGAAAGGAAGGGGAGGAAATGAAGAATGAAGAGTGAAGAATGAAGAGTGGATATAGCTCCACGCGCCGCAAGGCATTCTTCATTTTTCACTCTTCATTCTTCATTTAATTATTGTTTGCTCTTCTGCACGGTGTGGAGCACGCGGCCTTCCTTGTCCATCATGTAGAGCGACAGCGAGCTTTTGTCGGCTGACACGAGGGAGAAGCCCGGTTCTCCGCTGCAATAGACGGTGCCGTCGATGGGCTTCACGTCGCGTGCCAGCGAGGCGGAGGAGTTGACGACGTAGTCGATGTCGGTGTCCGGCTTGCGGATGTGCTGGAAGGTGTGGATGTGTCCGCAGATGTACATGGCCACGTTCGGATGGCGGAGCAGGATGGTGTTCACGCGGGCCTGCATGTCCGTGCGTTCCTTTTCGCTCTTGTCCGTGTCGGCGTAGATGGGGTGGTGTCCGATGACGAGCACCCAGTCTTCCTTGGCCGATGTGAGCACTTCGTCGAGCCACTTCAGTTGGGCGTCGATGTCCTGCTTGCCTGCGTCGGGATATTTTTCCGTGTCCTTGCGGTATTTGTCGAGGAGTGGGGAGGTGTCGATGAGCACGAGGCGCACGGTCACGTCATTGTCCTCGATGACCTTCGTGTAGTAGCGTCCCTCCATGTCCCAGCGTGCGCTGACCTTGGCATAGTCGAGCACGGCCTGTGTGTTGCCGCGGTATTCGTGGTTGCCCAGGATGGGATACCACGGGAGCATCAGTTCGGGGTGGCTGTAGATAAGCTCGTAGTTGGTCATCCAGAGAGGGTCTTGCGTGCTGCGCACACCTTCGAAGTGGTGCACGTCGCCGGCGGCCACGACGCACTCGATGCCCACGGTCTCGGCCATCGTGCCCATCAGTTCGGCGATGGGCTTCTGGTCATAGTAGCCGTTGCGGCCCAGGTCGTTGGCCACGTAGAAGTTGACATCCTTTTCGAGTTTGGCCCATTCGGCAGGTGTCTGCGCGAAGGAGAATGCGGCCGTGCAGAGGAGCAGGCACGCGGCGAAAAGTTTCTTCATTGCATTCATAGTCGGTTCTTAGCTTGTTTGATTGTCTTTGGTTTGTAAATATAGGGGATAATTCTTAGAACGCTATCTTGAATCCGGCATTGACTTTCACTCCGTAGTATTCAGCCTGCATCGTGCGGTCCTTTGTGCCTTGATAGTAGCGCAGGGGCTGGTTGAGCAGGTTGTTGGCTTCGGCATAAACGGTGCATTTTACATTCTTTCCGAAGGTGTAAGATGCATTCAGGTCCAGATAATTCACCGAGTCATAGTAGCGGTCGAGCGCTGCATGTTCGCCCATCTCGTCGATAAATTCAGAAGCGAAGTTGTAGGAAAGACGTGCATTCCAGCCGTTTTTCTCAAAGTAGAGCGAGGCGTTGGCCAAGTGCTCCGGTGAGCCGGGCATGCGGAGGTCTTTCTCGTTTTCGCGTCCTTCGAAGTTGAAGTTGTTCACTTTGGAGTATGTATAGGTGTAGTTTCCATAGAATCCTATACACTTCAGGGCAGGGGCGATGAAACCGAAGTCGCGCTGGTAGCTTACTTCCACTCCGAAGAGGTCGGCATCGCCGCCGTTGATGGACGTTTTGATTTCATCGAAGTCAAAATCGGGATAACCCTCATAGGCACCGCTGCTACGTTGTTCTACGATAAAGTCATTGATGCGCTTGTAGAAGAGGCCTGCCGAGACAAGACCGATACTTTTGAAATAGTAGTCGGCACTTAGGTCGAAGTTATAGGAGATGGCTGGTGTCAGGTCAGGGTTACCGATGGATACTTCTCCGTCATCCAAGTTGAGGGCTACGTTGGGTACGAGGTCTGAGTAGTCCGGACGGGCGAGTGTATTGGTGAATGAAGCGCGCAATTTGAAGTCATCGCTGACATCGAACTTATAAAGCACGCTGGGCAATACGTTGATGTAGTTGTTTTTGCGTTTGCCCGTACTTTCTATGCCTTCGGTCATGCCGGCATCTTCTTGTTCTTTGGTCGGTTTGAACCAGTTCCAGCCTTCATATTCCAGACGGGTTGCTTCCAAACGCACACCCAATACGAGCTGGTGACGACGTCCCAAGTGTTGGTCGAAGCGTACATAGGCAGAGGTTACATTTTCGGAGGCATCAAAGTTGCCTGATGATTCCTCCCATTTACGTTCGCCTTCCATGGAGCTGAGGGGCAGGTCGGCCAGATAGCCTTTTGACACGAAATCGTTCGGACGATATTGACCGTCTCCCGGTATGTAGTCTTCGCGAATCTGTGTCGCGAGATGTTGCATGTATTCGCTGCCGTAGGTATCAGTGTAGCTATCTTTGTAGTCGTATTGTTCGATATTCTTGTGTTTGTCCTTGTGGGCATATTTAGCACCAAATTTCAGCGTGTTGCTGAATTCATCTTTGCGGAAGGGGAGCTCAAAATCTACATGGAACTTAGCGTCCACTTCGTGTATGTCCTCTTCTGATTCAGTTAACGCATCGACTTCCCATGTGCCTTCGTGTACAGTAATATTGTCGGAGATATATGGAAACTCCGTGCCTGGATTCACCACGTCCAGTGTCAGTCCTTCTTGTTTCAAGTTGAAATAGCGTTCTTGTGGGCGGTCTTCGCTGGCGCGGGCATACGATGCTCCCCAATCCATCATCAGGTTTCCGAAGAGATGTTCACCGCCGATTGAGAAGTCCATCGTCTGCTGCAACTCCAGGCGGGCGTCGTGTTTGTCATGTGCACCTCCCTTGGTCTCTATTTCCACTTCGGCTTCGCCGTCGGCCGATTTGTCCAAGTCTTTGTAGGAGATGCGGTAGCGGTTCTCCCAGTCGTGGCGGCGATTGTAGATGCCTTTGAAGAAGAGTTTGTGGTTGGGGTTAATGTCATAGTCGAGCGAGAGCGAGTAACTTTGACGTTGGCGAGTGACGTAGTATTGGCGTGTTTCGGCATCGGTCATGTACACTTCGCCAGTGTCTTCATCGCGGTCATATTCGAACTCGACGTCGTCCGAGCCGATGGGTGCGTTTTGGTAAGATATGGCGGCCATCACGCCCAGCTTGTCGTTGAAGAAGCGGTCGCCATAAGTTAATCCGAAGTTTACCTGTGGGTCTTCGCTGATCCAGTTGTATCCGCTGCCCAGCGTGGCGTTGAACGTGCGTTTGTAGGGCGTGTTCTTCGTGATGAGGTTGATAGAGCCGCCGATGGCGTCGCCGTCCATGTCGGCTGTCACCACCTTGTTGACTTCGATGGTCTGTATCATGTCAGACGGGATGAGGTCGAGCTGCACATTGCGCACATCTCCTTCGGCCGAGGGTAGGCGGTTGCCATTGATGGTCACTGATGTGAGGTCGGGCGAGGTGCCGCGCACTTGTCCGAAGCGTGCTTCGCCCTGGTCATACTGCACGTTGATGCCGCTGATGCGCTTCAGGGCGTCGCCGATGTTGGAGTCGGGGAATTTGCCCACTTGGTCGGCTGAGACGACATTGACAACGCCAATTTTGTTTTTCTGTTGGTTGATGGCCCGGCTCTGTCCTTGGAACACGCCTCCGACGACGACCTCGTGCAGTTCGAGGCCTTCGTTCATCGTGATGTCGCGTTCGACGGTCTTGCCTTCGGGTACATTCAGTGTAAGGTAGATGGGCTCGTAGCCTACGTAGCTGACTTTCACCTTGTAGGTGCCCGGTTTCAGGTTGGTCAAAGTGTAAAAACCGTTGGCATCGCTCACCACACCGGTTTTCAGGTTCTCGATAAAGATGGTTGCACCTGGCAGAATACGCTTTTCTGAGTCAACCACGCGCCCGCGTATCACACCGACCGCAGGGTCTTCACTGTTGTTATCCGCAAACATTGGATTGCACAGGACGGTAGAGAGTAGTAAGAGTCCCGTTGCTTTTGCAAATCTTCTCATTTGTTAGTGATTTAAATTAGACGCTGCAAAATAACGGGCCCTGTGTTACATAGTTCTTACAGAATGTTGAAGCGGAAGTAACAGACGGATTACATTCGTGCGACACGATGATGAAGAATGAAGAGTGGGTATACCTTCACGCCGAAAGGCGATTCTTCATTCTTCATTCTTCATTTCTGCGGGGACTCGCGTTCCAGTCCTTTGTCCATCTCTTCGAGCCGCTCGACTTTGGCGGTGTCGCCTTCAGCAATGGCTTTTTGCTTCTCGGCCTGGAGGTTGTTGTAGCGGCTCACACTCAGGATGATGCCGATGTAGACGCAGTTGATGAAAGTCGACGTGCCGCCTCGGCTGATGAGCGGGAGCGGTTGCCCCGTGACGGGGAAGAGGCCGACGGCCACCATCATGTTGATGAGTGCCTGCGTTGCGATGAGCAGGGCGATGCCCATGACCATGAAGGCGGGGAAGTCCTTGTCGCACTTGTTGGCTATCTTGGCCGTGCGTATGAGCAGGATGAGGTAGAGGAAGATGATGAGCACGCCGGGGATGAGGCCCAGTTCCTCCAGGATGATGGCAAAGATGAAGTCCGAGTAGGCCTGCGGCAGGAGGTCGCGTTCCTTCGAGTTGCCCGGACCTCGTCCGATGAGGTGTCCCGAGGTGATGGCGATGTTGGCGTGGCCCACCTGGTAGTTCTCCTTGCTCTCTATGTCGAATTGTTCGGGAGGGATGGTTTTGTGTTCCTTGTCCTTGAAGTTCAGGATGCGGTTTTTCCACGTCTCGCCTCGCTGTTCGAGCATGGGTATCTTCTTCAGTGTCTCGGCAGGGGTCACGACGAGAAATGTCCCGAAGAGGAAGCACGCAGCCAGCAGGATGCCGGTCAGCTTGGCCATCTGGCGCATGGGGATGCGTCCGATGATCATCATGAGGTAGACGACGAAGCCCAGGATGACGGCCGTGGAGAGGTTGTCCGGCGCGATGAGCGCCAGTGTGGGCAGGGCGAACCACAGGATGTATTTGAGTGCCTTGGGCGACGCGCCTTTTTCCTCCTGCATGAAGGAGAGGATGATGGCCGCGGTGATGATCAGGCCCATCTTGGCCAGCTCGGAGGGCTGGAAGGGGATGCCGAAGAAGTTGAACCAGCGCGCGCCGTCATTGATTTCCACGCCCAGCCCGAGTTGCAGCAGGACGAGGAACACCCACGAGATGAGCAGCAGCAGCGGGGCGAGCTTGAAGACGCGCAGGGGGAAGTATTGCACCAGCATGGCCAGCAGGCCTCCTCCGACGAGGAAGAGGCAGTGGCGGCGGAAGGGTGCCCAATAGTCACCCGTGGAGAAGGCGAGCGTGCTCGTCGCGCTAAACACTTCGACGAGGGAGATGAGGCAGAGGATGAGGAAGACCACCCACACGACCTTGTCGCCTTTGAAGAGATTCTTGATGAGTTCCATGTGTCAGCGTTTGTTTGGATGTGGTTGCAGGGCGCGGACGCAGGCTTTGAACTGGTCGCCGCGGTCCTCGTAGCTCTTGAACAGGTCGAAGCTGGCGCAACAGGGGCTCAGTAGGACGGTGTCGCCCGGACGGGCCATGCGGCGTGCGGCCTCGACGGCGTCGGCCATGCTCTGCACGTCGGCCACGGGCAGTCCCATGGGGTCGAAGAAGTCGTGGAGCTTCTCGTTGTGTAGTCCCAGGTAGACCAGGGCGCGGCATTTCTCCGCGACGAGAGCCTTGATGTCGTTGTAGTCGTTGCCCTTGTCCTTGCCTCCCAGGATGAGCACCGTGGGCGTGGTCATGCTCTGCAGGGCATACCAGCAAGAGTTCACGTTGGTGGCTTTCGAGTCGTTGATGTATTCCACGCCGTCGACGGCAGCCACCCGTTCGAGCCGGTGGGGGACTCCCTTGAAGTCGCTCAAGGCTTCGCGGATGGTCTCCTTGCGGATACCGGCCAGGTTGGCCGAGATGCCTGCGGCCATGGAGTTATAGAGGTTATGCGTGCCGTTGAGGGCCAGTTCCTCTTCTTCCATGTTGAAGGCGATAGGCTCGGTGAAGTAGAGCTTGTTGTCCTCGGTGTAGGCGATGACACCTTTCTCTTTCAGTTCGGAGAAGGGGCAGAGCTTGGCCTGGATGCCATACTTCTTGAGCTCGCGTTGGATGATGGGGTCGTCGTTCCAGAAGACGAAGGCGTCGTCGTGCGTCTGGTTCTGTATGATGCGGAACTTGGCGTCGATGTAGTTCTGCATGTTGTGGTCGTAGCGGTCGAGGTGGTCGGGCGTGATGTTCATGAGCACGGCGATGTTGGCGCGGAAGTTATACATGTTGTCGAGCTGGAAGCTGCTCAGTTCGATGACATAGTAGTCATAGTCCTTCTCGGCCACCTGGAGGGCGAGGCTCTGTCCGATGTTTCCGGCCAGTCCTACGTTGAGTCCTGCGCTGCGGAAGATGTGATAGATGAGCGAGGTCGTGGTGGTCTTGCCGTTGCTGCCCGTGATGCAAATCATCTTGGCATGCGTGTATCGTCCGGCAAACTCTATCTCGGAGATGATGGGTATGCCTTTGGCTTTGGCCTTCAGGACCAACGGGGCGTCGTTGGGTATGCCTGGGCTTTTGATGATTTCGTCAGCATTGAGGATGAGGTCTTCGGTGTGGTGTCCCTCTTCCCACAGGATACCGTGTGAGTCGAGCTGTTGCTTATACTTGTCCTTGATGGCCGACATGTCCGAGACGAACACGTCGAAGCCTTTCACCTTTGCCAAGACTGCTGCGCCGGCTCCACTCTCGCCGGCTCCTAAAACAACAATACGTTTCATCGTTATCTGATTTTTAGTGTGATTATGGTAATAGCCGCCAATACGATGGTCACAATCCAGAAGCGGACCGTAATCTTTGATTCGTGGAACACATTGGCAGGCTTTGTAAATACATAGTGGCAACTGGGGTCAAGCTGTGCCATCGTCGTGCGGAAATGGTCATGGATGGGAGTCCGCTTGAACAGGCGTTGCTTGATGCCCTGCTTCTTCCCGGCCTTGTAATAGCGTACCTGGAGAATGACCGAAAGGTTTTCCACCAGGAACACGCCACAGAGGATGGGGATGAGCAGTTCCTTGTGTATGATGATGGCAAACACGGCGATGATGCCGCCGATGGTCAGGCTGCCCGTGTCGCCCATGAATATCTGGGCCGGGTAGGCATTGTACCACAGGAAACCGATGAGTGCACCGATGAAGGCGCAGATGAAGATGACCAGCTCCTCGCTACCCGGTATATACATTATATTAAGGTAGCCTGCGTATTCGATATGACTCGACACGTAGGCCAGTATGCCCAGCGTGACGCCGATGATGGCGGAGTTTCCGGCCGCCATGCCGTCCATGCCGTCGTTCAGGTTTGCTCCGTTTGATACGGCCGTGACCACGAAGATGGTGACGAAGACAAAGAGAATCCATCCGGCTGTCTCCTTATGTTCGCCCATGAAGCCCACGATGTCGGCATAGTCCAAGTTGTTGTTCTTGAAGAAGGGGATAGTGGTCTGTGTGGATTTCTCCGCTTCGCTTTCGTGCACGATGGCGACGGTGTTGTTTCCCTGGGGAGTTTCGATGTTCTTACGGATGACCACGTCGGGGCTGAGGTAGAGCGTGAGGCCCACGATGAGTCCCAGGCCCACTTGCCCGATGACTTTGAATTTGCCGTGCAAGCCTTCCTTGTCGTGCTTGAACACTTTGATATAGTCGTCCAGAAAACCCAGCGTACCCAGCCAGACTGTGGTGATGAGCATGAGTATCATGTAGATGTTGTGCAGCTTTCCGAGCAGGAGACAGGGGATGAGGATGGCTACGATGATGATGATGCCACCCATCGTGGGTACGCCCACCTTGTTCGTGTTGAACGGGTCGATGCTGGCGTCGCGTTGTGTCTCCGAGATTTGTTTCCGCTTCAGCAGGGAGATGAAGTATTGGCCGAAGATGGCCGAGATGAGCAGGGCCAGGATGATGGCCATCAGCGAACGGAACGACACGTAGCCAAACATGCGCGCTCCCGGAAAGTTCAGTTCTTCCAGATACTTGAAAAGATAGTAGAGCATGAATCGTCAGTTAAAGGTTTAGTTGTATTTAGTTTGCAAATAGGTCGCGGATGACTTCCCGGTCGTCGAAGTGGTGTTTCACGCCTTTGATTTCCTGGTAGTCTTCATGTCCCTTGCCGGCCACCAGCACGACGTCGCCCGGCTGGGCCAGCATGCAAGCCGTGCGTATGGCTTCGCGGCGGTCGACGATGGCGAGCGTCTTCTTCTTGTCCTCCGCGGTCAGTCCGGCCAGCATGTCGTCGATGATGGCCTGCGGGTCTTCGAAGCGGGGATTGTCGGAGGTGATGAGAAGGCGGTCGCTCTGCCGGGCAGCTTCCTGTGCCATGAGCGGGCGTTTCCCCTTGTCGCGGTTGCCTCCGGCTCCCACCACGGTGATGACCTGTCCCCGGCCGCGCAGCACTTCATGGATGGCGTTCAGGACATTTTCCAGCGCGTCAGGTGTGTGGGCGTAGTCCACGATGGCCGTGTAGCCGCTGGGCGAGCGCATGGAGTCGAACCGTCCGGCTACCGGGCGCAGGAGGCTCAGCTCCACGAGCACGTCTTCCGGCTTCTCTCCGAGGAGCACGGCTGCTCCGTAGACGGCCAAGAGGTTGGCCGCGTTGAAGCGTCCGATGAACTGCACGTTCACTTCCCTGCCGTTGATGTCGAGGAGCATGCCGTCGAAACCGTCTTCCAACACTTTGCCCTGGAAATCTGCCAGGCTGCGGAGCGAGTAAGCCGCGACTTGTGCGCGGGTGTTCTGCACCATCACGTTGCCGTTGCGGTCATCGGCATTGGTGAGGGCAAAGGCCGTCTTCGGCAGTCCGTCGAAGAATGCTTTCTTGGCTTTCAGGTAGTTTTCAAATGTCTTATGGTAGTCCAGATGGTCGCGTGTCAGGTTGGTGAAGATGCCTCCGGCAAAGCGCAAGCCTCCGATGCGTTTTTGGGCCACGGCGTGTGAGCTTACTTCCATGAAGGCATACTGGCAACCGGCGTCGGCCATGCGTCCCAGCAGCGTGTTGAGCGTGATGGGGTCGGGCGTCGTGTGGTCAGTGGGGATGGCTTCGCCGTCGATGTAGTTGCAGACGGTCGAAAGCAGTCCCACTTTGTAGCCGAAGTGGCGGAACATATTATATAATAAGGTGGCGATGGTCGTTTTGCCGTTTGTTCCTGTCACGCCCACCAGTTTCAGCCTGGACGTGGGGTCGCCGCAGAAAGTCGTAGCCACCTGGCCTACCACGTCTTCCGTGTCGTCCACCTGCACATAGGTCACACCCTCGGCCCTTGTGTCGGGGAGTGTCTCGCACAGCACGGCGGCAGCTCCTTGGGCGATGGCTTTGCCGATGTAGGTGTGTCCGTCAGTCTGGGTGCCGCGCAGGGCGACAAACAGATGGCCCGGCTTGATGAGGCGGGAATCGATGTTCACGCCCGTGATGTCGCATTGCAGGTCGCCCGTCAGGCTCTTTATCTTGATGTCTTTGATTAGCGTTTCCAGTTTCATGATTGTTTTGAGTTATAGGGTTTGTAGGTTGGGAGGTTTTGAATCCGTCTGCAAACTTAGGAAGTTGGCAGCTCAAAACCTCGTTAATTCACAAATTAGTTTCTTAGCTTCAGCGTGATGCTTCGCCCTTTCACGGCCCGGCTTCCGGGGGGCAGGCTTTGCTGGTAGACGTGGCCGATGCCTTCCAGGCTGACCTTCAGGCCGGCCTGTTCGAGGAGGTAGACCGCGTCTTTGGCTCCCATGCCTTTCACGTTGGGGACGAGACCTTTGGATAGTTTGTGCGGTTGCAGCGTCACGCCGTCAGGCTCATGCTTGACCTTGCCCCATGTCACGGAGGCGTCGCCCGGGTCGGCACTTCGTGAATTCTTGATGTCCAATGCGGCCAGCACGCGGGCTGCTTCGTTCAGGTCGCCGTCTTTCACGGACGGGATGACGACGGATGTGGAGTCGATGGCGTCTTCCAGCTTCAGCGTCAGGTCCTTGGCATAGACGCGCTCGGCGATGCGGCTGAACACGCTGCCTGCCATCAGGCCTCCGGATGCCGGACCATGGGGGATACGGATGGAGACGATGCAACTGTATTTCGGATGTTCGGACGGGAAGTAGCCGCAGAAGCTCACCAGGTATTGCACCGTGCCTGACTTGTATCCTCCGCTGCCCTGCGACACTTGTGCCGTGCCGGTCTTGCCCGACACGCTGAACTGCTTGCTGCCCGCGGGCTTGGCCAGTCCCTGGCTGACCACCCGCCGCAGGATGGTGTGTATCCACGTCAGCGTGGTGTCGGAGCAGATTTTCGGGTTGATGACCTCGACCGGGTATTCCTCGACCACACTGCCGTCACGCACGGCCTTGGTCACGAAGCGCGGGCGCACCATCTTCCCGTCGTTGGCTATGGCGTTGTAGAATGTCAGGATGTTGATGGGCGGAATCATGGTCTCGTAGCCGATGCTCATCCACGGGAGGGTCGTGCCGGCGAAATATTTTTCCTTCGGGCCTAAGATTTTGGGCTTGCCCTCGCCCGGCACTTGCAGGTGCAGGGGCTGGTCGAGGCTCATGCGTTTCAGGCCGTCGACATATTTCTGCGGATTGTCGTGGTAGAAGTGGTCGATGATGCTGGACACGCCCACGTTGGACGACACTTCGAGGATGCGGCTGACGTTGATTTTCCCGTAGCCTCCCCGGTGCCAGTTGTGGTCGCGCATGATGCCCCCGTGCATGGGCACGACGCCGTTGCCCGTGTCCACTTCATAGTCCGGTGTGATGTATCCGTCGTCCATGGCCACCATGATGGAGGCTGTCTTGAAGGTCGAGCCGGGTTCCATCATGGCCCCCACGGCCCAGTTGTCCTTTTCCGCGTAGAGGCTGTCGCCGGTCCGGGTCAGGTTGACGATGGCTTTCACGTCGCCTGTGGCCACTTCCATCAGGACGGCCGTCCCCCAAAGGGCGTTAATCTCTTTCAGCTTGTCGCGCAGGGCCTTCTCTGCGATGTCCTGCATGTCGACGTCGATGGTGCTGATGATGTCGCACCCTTCTTCCGGCTGGCGGTCGACGATGAGCAGCTGGTCGTGGTTCATCACGCGTTGCTTGTGGGCCAGGCCGGGCGTGCCGCGCAGCAGGGAGTCAAACGAGAGTTCCAGGCCGCTGATGGCCGAGTCCTTGGAGGGGAACATCTCGCCCAGCGTGCGCCGGGCCAGCGAGCCGAAAGGTTTCTTGCGCTGGTTGAACGGTTGGTTGGTGAGGCCGCATTGCCTCCCGAGATAGGATTGAAGCAGTTGTTTCACTTCCTGATATTTCGTGTAGGAGATGCGGTCGGGATAGAGCTGGTGATACTGGCTCTTTTTCTGCATGCCCTTCTTGATGACAGCCTTGAACTCGCGTGCGCTCCGGTCGGGGAGCAACTTGTGCAGCCCTTTGCTGATGTCGTCCAGATGGGCCGTAATCCGTTCGTTCTTTTCCTTGACCAGCTTCGGGTCGACGATCTTGTTGTTTTGCGAGTCGTTTTTCCAGCATCCTGCCAGGAAGTCCATGTAGATTTTGTATTCCGGCAGGCTGCTGGCCATGAGCTGTCCGTCAGCCGAGAGGATGTTGCCCCGCACGGCCGGCACGGAGACGTTGTTGGTCACGAAGCGTTTGGCCACCACTTGCCAGTAGTCGCGTTCGCCGAACATGATGATGCCTCCCTTCACGATGATGGATATGCCCACCACAGCCATCACGGCGATGATGCAGAAGTAGCGGGGCATGATATTCTTGTGCTTGGGCATAAGTCTACTTGATTAGGTAAGGAGGGTTGGTCGATGTTTGCAGGTCGCTCTTCTCGCGCGACACGTATTCTTCGATTTTCGACTGGCGGCTCTTTTCCGTCAGTTCCGACGAGCGTGTCAGGGCGTTGTACTTCATGTCGGTCAACTCCTTCTTCAGGCGGTCGATTTCGATGAGTTTCTGTTGGCAGGCATAGCGGTTGCTGATGTAGAGGATGGCGCATAAGACCAATTCTATCAGCAGCCAGAATTGGCGTTGGAAAAACCTGTGGGTCAGGATTTCGCCTCCCAGGATGTTTTTTATAAACCGCTTGAACGACAGGTGCTTGAACTGTTCGCCGGCAGTCGCGTTCTGCTCCGGCGCAGCCTGCGGTGCGCCGGTTTCAGGTATGTCTGTGTACTTCTTTTCTTCTTCCATAAGGCGTTGTGTTCGTTTAGTTCTTTTCAGCGATGCGGAGTTTGGCGCTGCGTGAGCGCGGGTTGCGCTGCTGTTCGTCGTCGTCGGGCGTGACGACCTTGTTGTTCACCAGCCGGAAGGGAGCCTGCACGTTGCCGAAAAAGTCTTTCTCGATGCGTCCCTCCGTGTTGCCTGCCCGCATGAGGTTTTTCACCATGCGGTCTTCCAGCGAGTGGTAGGTGATGACCACCAGCCGGCCACCGGGCTTCAGCACCCGTGTCGCGTCGGAGAGCATTTCCTTCAGGGCTTCCATCTCCTGGTTCACCTCGATGCGCAGTGCCTGGAACACTTTGGCCAGCTCCTTCTTCTCGCGTTCGCGTCCGAACAGGGGGCGGACGACGGCGAGGAAGTCGTCGATGGTGGCGATGGGCGTGCGTGTGCGCGCCTTCACCAGTGCGGAAGCCAGCCGGCGGCTGTTTTTCAGTTCGCCGTAGAGGTGGAAGATGTTAGCCAGCCGTTCTTCGGCATACGTGTTGACCACGTCGGCTGCCGTGAGGCCCGAACGTTTGTTCATGCGCATGTCCAGCTTTCCTTCGAAGCGGAAGGAGAATCCCCGCTCGCTGTCATCAAAATGGTGGGAAGACACGCCCAGGTCGGCCAGGATGGCATCCACTTCCTCGCAGCCGTAGTAGCGCAGGAAGTTGCGCAGGTAGCGGAAGTTGCTGCGCACGAAGGTGAAGCGCGGGTCGGCGATGATGTTGCGTTCGGCATCTTCGTCTTGGTCGAAGCCGTAGAGATGGGCCGTGTCGTCCATGCGTCTCAGGATTTCGCGTGAGTGTCCGCCCCCGCCGAAGGTCACGTCCACATACACGCCTCCGGGCCGGATGTTCATGCCGTCCACGCTTGCTTGGAGCAGGACGGGCACGTGATAGACTTTGTCTTCATTCATTTTTATTCTTGGCTGTCGTTGAAATAGGGTTAGAGCGTGAGCGTCAGGGACGTGCGGACAGGTTTTGCCGCTTCGTCTCCCGGATTGTCCTCAGGCGCTGATTTTGTGTGTAAAATTACATAATTCCTAAGTATCGTGTACGTTATTTCACCAAAAACCTGCGAATTAGTTTTCAACACGATGTTTATAAGCTCCCCGCCTTGACTTTGAGGCGGTTAGCGGCGCATGTATCCGGCCCGTGCACGGGAAGGAGGGTAGCCGTGGGCGGAAAGGAAGGCGGACGTGGACGGAAAGGAGGGGATGGACGGGCGGAAAGGAGTCCGTCCGTGCGTGTGGAAGTGCCGACCTGCGGACGCGGCAGGCTGTCATTGCACTTTGTAAAGATTCATCTCATCCTGGAAATCATGGAGGATGGCAAACAGGGTCTGTTCGCCGGCCTTGCGTGCCCGGATGACCATCGTCACCTGGTAGGTCGTGGCACGTTCGTGGTTGACTTGCTCCATCTCGTAGGAAGCGATGATGAAGCCGTCCGACAGAAGCCGTTCGCGCACGGCATTCACCACTTCGCGCCGCGAGGTGGAAAACTCGACATAGGAGCTTTTCATGCCGATGCTCTTGAACAGGTAGCTGAGCACTTCCAGTCCCACGAGGGTGAGTGCGGCGGCCGAAGTCCCCAGCCAGTACATGCCCGCACCGATGGCCATGCCGATGCCTGCCGTGACCCAGATGCCTGCGGCCGTGGTCAGCCCGCGCACGATTTGCTTCTGGAAGATGATGGTGCCCGCGCCGATGAAACCGATGCCTGTCACCACCTGAGAGGCGATGCGGCTCGGGTCGAGGCTGACTCCCGGCTCTCCGAGCAGTGCGTCGTAGGCATATTGAGAGAGAATCATGAACAGGGCGCTGCCCAGCGACACGAGGAAGTGAGTGCGATAGCCGGCCTCCTTGGCGCGGTATTCGCGGTCCAGCCCGATGAGTGCTCCCAGCACCCCGGCGAGAAACAGGCGAAAGATGAATTCGAGTGTCATAAGCCTTGCATTTTATCCGAACTCAAAGATACGACAATCCCGCGTCAGTCGTTTGACTTCGAGGCGTTTTTTAGGAAGTGTTTGGATTTGGCCGGGCAGGCCGGGGAAGCGGCGACGGCTGGGAAAAAGGAAAGAGGAAGGGCGGACAGGGCGCCTTCCTCTTTCTGGACTCCTCGACCGGGTTGAGAGACTGGAGCGACGGGCTTGCCTTGCAGGTCTGTTTGCTTACGAACCTTTTCATCATACCGGCAGCAAGGGCAAGCCGGAGCGTCGCCAATGACAATGGAGCATTCCCGGCCGGCGTGTGGCGCGCGGAGTTCTGTCATTGAAAACAGGTAAATGAATATGAAGTGTTGGAATATGTCGGAAGGGTCATGGGTCGTCACACTCCTCGATGCTAAACCGGTTCATGGTCAGGCGGATGGAGTCTTCCAGCGTGCGGTAGACCACGGCCCGGAGGGTCATCCCGTCGTTGGCTTCCAGGATGTAGCTGTCGCCGGAGTAGGTCATGCGGTGCCACATGCCGTTTTGCCCGTAGAGGAAGTGGACGACGTTCAGGTCTGACTGGTAGTCCCAGCTGATGCGGTATTTCGCCGTCTCTCCCTTGTGGAAGGAGAAGGTGCATGTCTGCTCGTCGTAGTCGACATGGTCGAGGCTGGTGATTTCCTCCTTATGGAAGTTGAGCACGGCGGCGTTTCCCAGGGTGTCGTATTCCATTTGTATGTAGTTTTCCGGCGTGCAGTGGTAGCTGAATGTTTCCTCCAGGTGCATCTTGGGCAGAGGCTGGTAGGAGCTGCCGTCCTGGTCGTCGCATGCTTGCAGGCCCGTCAGGCAGAGCAGGAACCACGCGCCTGCGCCGGAGAGGAGTGAGAGTCGTTTGCAGTTGTCTTTCATCTTGTTTTTGTGTTGCGGGGGTATTCCCGTGTCAGATGCTGCAAAGTTAGAGTGCCTCGGCGTGAGCCGTTTTGTCCCTATCCGCAAAGAGTTGGTCCCAATCCGCCATTTAAGTCTTTTTTGGTTGATAAATCCATAGATTGTTGAAAAAAAGACAGCTTTTGCGCCCTTTGGGTAAAAAAACGTCTGCAAGGTCCACCTCTGGAAGGTGGCTTTGCAGACGATGAGGGGAAGTCGTGTTGCTTCTCTTGATGGCGGGCGGCTTAGAACGATTGGCCCTTGAACACGCTTGAATCCTCGGCAGGCATCAGTTCGCCGAGCAGTGTGATGTTGTTGGAGTGGAAGTTCGGGTAGATGGTGGCCGAGGCTTTGTTGCTGCCCTTCGTCAGCGAGATGGTCACCCGTGCCGAGATGCCTGCGCCCATGACGTTCATGGTGAAGAATACGTTGCCCCGCTTGTCAGTCTCCATCTTGATGTTCGATGCCTTTCCGTCCAGTGTGATGCCGCCCACTCCGTTCGGCCCGCCTCCATTGAAGGGCGCGACTTGGACGGTCGCATGTGCGTCGTACAGGGAGATGAAGTTGGTCGTGGCATTGACGAATGCCGTGTATCCCCGCTTGAATTGCAGTTGGTCGGCTTCCAGCACGAAGTCGAGCTTCTCCAGCGCGTCCACGGCTCTGACGAACATCGCGGAGTCGAGCTTGGCAGCCAGTTCTTTGCGTGCTTTGCGTTCGTCCTGCTGCCGCCCGCTCCTGCTTTCCAGTTCGTCGCGGGTGTAGATGCGCTTTTCAGTTTGTGCCCATGCCGCCATGCTGCACAGCAGCACGAGCCAGAATAGCATTCTTTTCATCATTCATAGTTTTTTGTGTCTGTCAGACAAAGAAAGCGATGTTTGGGCGGAAATGCTTCTTCCGGAAACGAAGTTTATTGGTTTTAATCCATTGATAACACTTTTGTTAACGCTTGGACGTGTCCTCTCCGGCCGCCACGGTCAGAAATAGAACGCCTGTCCGCCGTCCGAACCCGCATAGCGGCGCAGGAGCTCTTGCATGTAGTCGCCCGCTTCGCGCAGCCCGTCCTCGCCGCTGTAGCCGTTGATGATGGTCAGCAGGCGCGTGGTCTGGAGCGTGAGCTTGGTGCGCTCGTTGTCGCTGGTGGGTGTTCCGATGCCGCCGCGTGCGTCCCGGTAGACAGGCATGCCCTCGATGTTGAGTTCCCCGCGCCCGATGCCTTCATAGGGTTCGCCGGCCCTGCCGATGCCCAGCGTGAGCGTGTCCCCCTCGATTTTGTCCGCGTCAAATCCCCCGATGGAGTAGCCGCTGGCGATGGACACCACGTTGATGAGGTCGACGAGCGTGTCGATCTGGTAGAGCGGGCTGCCCTTGAGGATGCGTCGGCACAGCGCCTCGGCCGAGGGACGGTAGCGGCTGGGGTCTTTGCCGCAGCGCTTGTAGGCTTCGCGGGTGGCCTGTATGGGGCGCATGGTCTTGATGGATTCGGTGGTGTAGCGTTGCCGGTATTCCTGGGTGAAATGTTCGATTTCTTGCCAGAGCGGTTCGCAATAGGCCGTGTTGTGCACGTCGGCCAGTATGGCCAGTCCGCGAAACTGGGGGCAGGCCTTTCTTATTTCATCAGAGATAATAAAATGCATCATGTTTGTATTATATAAGTATAAGGTTTCTGTCTCTTTGAGTTATATCGTAAGCAAAAGTAGTCAAATTCGCATAAAAACGTCGCACAAGAAAGCCGTTAGTGTGCAATACGATGATAAAATATCCTTGAAACATGTTTTTTATGCTTTTGAATCACCCTATATCCGAAAGATACATTATTTTTGCAATGATTTATTAGATTAGGATAAGAATGACAGCCAATTCGCAGTTTTTGATAGACATAGACCAGATATTGCGTGCCAAGGCCGGGAAGAAAGCAAAATATGTTCCCCCTTTTGTCGTGTCCTATCTGAAGCGCATCGTGCATCAGGATGAAATCAATGAGTTCTTGACTCAAGTCGAAGGAAAAGTCGGTGTGGACTTTTTGGAGGAAAGCATGCGTTTCCTGGATACCAAACTGGAGGTGAAGGGGCTGGAAAACCTTCCCGACGACCACCGTCTCTACACCTTCGTGAGCAATCATCCGCTGGGTGGACAGGACGGAGTCGCGTTGGGCTATCTGCTGGGCAAACACTATGACGGCAAAATCAAATACCTTGTCAACGACCTCCTGATGAATCTCAAAGGGCTGGCTCCTCTCTGCATTCCCATCAACAAGACCGGTTCCCAGGCGAAAGACTTCCCGCTGATGGTGGAGGCCGGATTCAACTCAGACAATCATATCATCATGTTCCCTGCAGGTTTGTGTTCGCGGCGGCGCAACGGCGTAATCCGTGATTTGGACTGGAAGAAGGCCTTCATCGTGAAGAGCGTGCAGCACCAGCGTGATGTCGTGCCCATCCATTTCGAAGGGCGCAATTCCAACTTCTTCTACAACCTGGCAAACGTGTGCAAGGCTTTAGGCATCAAATTCAACATCGCCATGCTCTATCTGGCCGACGAGATGTTCAAGAATCGTCACAAGACATTCCGGGTGACCATCGGCAAGCCGATTCCCTGGCAGACGTTCGACAAGACGAAGACACCGGCCGCATGGGCGGAATATGTGAAAAATATCGTTTATAACCTGTAATCGAAAAAGCAATATATATGGAAGAAATTATCGCACCGATAGCGAAAGAGGTATTGAAGGCGGAGCTAACTGAGGACAAAAGGCTTCGTTTCACAAACAAGAGCAACAATGAAATCTACATAGTCACGTATCAAGACTCTCCGAACGTGGTGCGTGAGATCGGACGGCTGCGCGAGATAGCGTTCCGCATGGCCGGGGGAGGAACGGGCAAGTCGCTCGACCTCGATGAATACGACGTCATGGAGCATCCCTACAAGCAACTGATCGTATGGAATCCCGAAGCCGAGGAGCTGATCGGAGGATACCGCTACCTGAAGGGCACGGACGTCGAATTTGACGAAAACGGCCAACCACGGCTGGCCACGGCGCACCTGTTCCACTTCTCCGAGCAATTCATCAAAGACTATCTGCCCATGACCATCGAGCTGGGACGCTCGTTTGTCACCTTGGAATACCAGTCGACAAGAGCCGGCTCGAAGGGGCTGTTCGCACTCGACAACCTGTGGGACGGGCTGGGAGCGCTCACCGTCGTGATGCCCGAGGTGAAATACTTCTTCGGAAAGGTGACGATGTATCCTTCCTACAACCGTTTCGGCCGTGACATGATACTCTATTTCCTGAGCAAGCACTTTGCCGACAAGGACAATCTCATCACGCCCATGAAGCCGCTGGAAATCGAAACCGACCCGAAGCTGCTCGAAAAGATTTTCTGCAAGGACACATTCAAGGAAGACTATAAAATCCTGAACACGGAAGTACGCAAGCTGGGATACAACATCCCCCCGCTGGTGAATGCTTACATGGGACTTTCGCCCACGATGCGCATGTTTGGCACAGCCATCAACTACGGCTTCGGAGACGTGGAGGAGACAGGCATCCTCATCGCCGTGGACGAGATCTTGGAGGAAAAACGCATCCGCCACATCGAATCCTTCGTCAAGCAGCATCCCGAGGCACTGAAAATCACGTCGGGAGCCAACCGTGTGATTTACAAAGAATGCTGATACATATTCATAAGGATGACAGACAGCCGGCTCTGCTATGCGGGGTCGGCTGTCTGTCGTGTTTATACGGCCGGCAGGCTGTTGCCGTTGATTTTACGGAAGAGGTCGAGGGCATAGATGTCGGTCATGCCCGAGAGGTAGTCGAGCACGGCCTGGATGCGCCCATAGAGCGTCGGGGCGTGGATGTCATACTGCTCCGACACGCGGTTGATGAGCAGTTGCGAGTAGGCCTTTTCGGGCGACATCACGGCTTCGATGAGCAAGTCGAGCAGCGTCATGATAATCTTGAAACCGGCCAGCTCGATGTCCACCACGTCCTTTGAGCGGTAGATTTTCTCGTAAGCCTTGCGCGAGCAGGCCTCGTAGGCTTCCTTCACCGGCGAAGCGATGTGCGCCGTCAGGCATCCGCGGAAGGTGCCCGCCAGCAACTCTTCTTCATGGGTGACGAATGCCTGCGTGCATTCCTTCACGAGGGCGCCGATGACTGACGAACGGAGATAGGCCACTTGTTCGTTCACGTCCTTCACCATGTGGCAGATGTCGGCGATGTGTTCGCGCTTTTTCCCGTCGAAGAATCCCAGGAACAGCTGGCGTATCTCCTCCGTGCTCACGAGTTTCAGCTTGTGTGCGTCTTCCATGTCCATCACCTGGTAGCAGATGTCGTCGGCCGCTTCCACCAGATAGACCAGCGGGTGGCGGACATAGCGGAGCGGCTCGCCCTCGCGGCTCAGGCGCGTGAGCCCCAGTTCGTCGGCGATGCGCCGGAAGTCGTCCGCCTCGCTGTTGAAGAATCCGAATTTCATTTTCTCGCCCGCCAGGATGGAGGCATACGGGTATTTCACGATGGAGGCCAGCGTGGAATAGGTCATGACGAAGCCTCCCCGGCGACGCCCTCTGAACTGGTGCGTGAGCAGGCGGAAGGCATTGGCGTTGCCTTCGAAGTGTATCAGGTCCTGCCATTCGAGTTCCGAGAGCTGCTCCCGCAGGCGCAGTCCGTTTCCTTCCGAGAAATAAGTGCCGATGGCCCGTTCGCCCGAGTGGCCGAAAGGCGGGTTGCCCATGTCGTGTGCCAGGCAGGCAGCCGACACGATGGCGCCGATTTCCGACAGGTGGCTCTCGTGAAGCTCGGGATGGAGGGCGAGCAGGAGCTTGGCCGAATTGTTGCCCAGCGAACGCCCCACGCACGACACTTCCAGGCTGTGCGTCAGTCGGTTGTGCACGAAGATGCTTCCCGGAAGGGGAAACACCTGGGTCTTGTTTTGCAGGCGTCGGAAGGGAGCGGAGAAAATCAGCCGGTCGTAGTCGCGCTGGAACTCCGTGCGGTCGTCCTTCCGCATCTCGTGGAGTTCCTCCAGGCCGAACCGTTTGTTTGATAAAAGTTGTTTCCAGTTCATAGTGTGCATCATTGGTCTGTCGGCAAAGTTACGATTTTCGTCTCATTTTCCCTATGTCGTACCCCTTGGATTCGGCCCGTGGGCGGAAAGGAGGGTAGCCGACGACGGAAAGGAATCCGTGGTCGGGCGGAAAGGAAGGCGTGGTCGGACGGAAAGGAGGCCGCCCGCGGGCGGTTTGCGGAGCGGAAAAATCACTTTATTGGAAAATTCGGACAGGCTCTAAGAGCCTGTTCAAATTTTGCCCGGTCTTATTTTGGGAATTGTTTCTGAGGATGTTTTTTCGGTTTTGTAAGGATGATAGCGGGCTATCTGACGAGCAAAAGCGGAGAAACAGGCCGGAAACAAGCCCAAAAGAGGACTGGAAAAATCTCTTTATTGGAAAATTTGAACAGGCTCTTAAATTATTGAAATTCTTGCATGCTATGTGTCCCGAAATACGTACTTTCGCAAGATAGAACCTTTTTAAGCATATTATGAACGTACAAGTAATCAATAAATCCAAACATCCGTTGCCGGCTTATGCCACCTCGTTGTCTGCCGGCATGGACCTGCGTGCCAATCTGGACGAACCCATCGTGCTGAAACCTCTGCAACGCTGCCTGGTGCCGACGGGGCTTTACATCGCCCTGCCCGAAGGCTACGAGGCACAGGTGCGCCCGCGCAGCGGGTTGGCCCTCAAGAAAGGCATCGGGGTGCTCAATGCTCCGGGCACCATCGACGCTGACTACCGTGGCGAAATCTGTGTCATCCTGGTCAACCTGTCGTCGGAAGACTTTGTCGTGGAAGACGGCGAACGCATCGCCCAGATGGTCGTCGCACGCCATGAGCAGGTGCGGTGGAGCGAAGTCGAGGTGCTCGACGACACGGAGCGTGGCGCCGGCGGATTCGGACATACGGGAAAGAAATGAGGAGCAAAGCCAAACAGACGATGATTATGAAACGGATGAATTCCCTCATGGACCGCCTCCTGCACGTCCTCTCTCTCTGCGCCGTGTGCTGCACGCTGATGCTGGCCGCTTCCTGCAAGTCGGCCTCCCGTGCCGTCGCGTCGCCGGCTGCTGCCGCGCCTTCAGAAGTGCCGCTGACCCCCGACCAGGAGCGCAAGTTTGAATATTTCCTCATCGAAGCCTCCCGCCTGAAGCTGGCCGGTGACTATGCCGCGGCGCTTGAGATGTATGAACACTGCCTGAGCATCGACCCCACTTCGGCCACGGTGCTCTACGAGATGGCTTCCTTCTACACCGTCATGGGACTTCAGCAGAAGGCCGGGGCTTGCTTCGAGCGGGCCGTGGAGCTGAACCCTGATAATTTCTGGTATAAACAGACGTTGGCCGCTTTCTACCAGCAGAGCGGGCAGACGGACAAGGCGATTGCCGTCTACGAAGCGATGGCCGCACAGTTTCCCAAGCGCAGCGAGCCGCTGATGACCCTCGTCTCGCTCTATGGCCAGAAGGAGGACTATCCCAACGTCGTCCATGCGCTCGACCGCCTGGAGGTGAAGGAAGGAAAGTCGGAACAATTTTCGATGCAGAAATTCCGCATCTATCTTCAGATGGACAGCACGGCGCGTGCATTCCGCGAGATAGAGAGCCTGGTGAAGGAATACCCCAACGACACCCGCTACAAGCTGATTCTGGGCGGTGTCTATCTGGACAATGACCGCATGGATGATGCCTTTCGCACCTTCCGCGAAGTGCTCGACGAGGAACCCGACAACCCGCAGGCGCAGCTTGCCGTGGCGTCCTACTACCAGCGCAAGGGGCAGGACTCGCTTTATAATGTCTGCCTGGACAAAGCCCTCCTCAATGAGAAGCTCGACACGCCCACGCGCCTCGACATCATGCGCCAGCTCATCATCGACGCCGAGCAGACGGGCGACACGCTGCGGGTGATGGACATGTTTCGCAAGGTCATCCCCCTCGAACACGAGACGGCTGACTTGAGCATGCTCTGTGCGCAGTATATGATTACGAAGAAGATGCCGGAGAAACGCATCCGGGAAGTCTTGGACCACATCCTGCGGATAGAGCCTGACAACACGGCCGCCCGCCTGCAGCTCCTGAGCTATGCCGTGAAGGAAAACGACTACGAGGATGCCATCGCCATCTGCCGTCCGGCCTTGGAATACAATCCCGAGGTCATCGAGTTCTACTACTATCTGGGCATATCTTATTACCAGGTCGACCTGAATGACGAAGCGCTTGCCACCTTCCAGAAAGGCGTGAAGCAGGCGACGGAGAAGAGCGATAAGAATCTTATCTCGGACTTCTACCAGATGATCGGCGACATCCATCACATGAATAACGACAATGCGCTCGCCTATGCCGCCTACGACTCATCGCTGGTGTACAATCCTGACAACATCGCGACGCTGAACAATTATGCCTATTTCCTCTCGCTCGAACGGAAAGACCTCGACCGCGCTGAGGAGATGAGCTATAAGACCGTCAAGGCCGAACCGCAAAACAGCACCTACCTGGACACTTACGCCTGGATACTCTTCGAGAAAGGACGTTACACGGAGGCCAAGCTCTACATCGACGACGCGATAAAGAATGAGGAGACGCCCAGCGCAGCCGTGACGGAACACTGTGGCGACATCTACTACATGACGGGCGACGTGGCGAAAGCGCTGGAGTATTGGCAGAAGGCGATAAAGATGGACGACAACGAGTCGAAGACGCTCGAACGGAAGATTAAACTTAAGAAATACATTGCCGAATGAGACTACGGACGACACTGAAGACTGCATTGCTCCTGACCTTGGCTGCGGGGTTGCTGGCTGCCTGCCGTTCCTCGCGCCCGGCGGGCAGGAAGCCCTCGACGACAGCCGTCAGCGACTTGGAACACGTGGAGCGGGTCATCGCGCAGGCCCCTCAGGCTACGTGTGTGAATGCCAAGATGCGCTTTTCCCTCCAGCTGGGGAACAAGGACTTTTCGATAGGCGGTAATTTCCGCATGAAGAAGGATGATGTCATCCAACTCTCGCTCGTGGGTTTCGGCATCATCGAAGGCGGGCGCATCGAGTTCACGCGTGATTCGGTGCTCCTGCTCGACCGTATCCACCACCAGTATGTCTCCGTGGCCTATCGCGACGTGCGTTTCCTGCGTGAGGCGCAAGTCGACTTCTACACGCTCCAGGCCCTTTTTTGGAACGAACTGGTGTTGCCGGGCTTGCCTCATGTGACACAGGCTGAGGCTTCCGGTTTTGAGGTGACGCACGAACAGGGCGATGCCGTGCTCGCGGCCCGGCAGGGAAACCGCCGTCTGGCCTATCGTTTTGTGACGTCGCTGGTGACCGGTTTGCTGGAGCAGACGTCGATAAGCTCCGGCTCGGGCTACACCCTGAAATGGAGTTACGGCGACTTTGTCGACCTGGCCGGGGCGAAATATCCCTCGTTTCAGAAAGTGGAATTGTCCGGGCTGCGCGTTCCGGCCGTGATGACGATTTCCCTGAACCGCATCGCGACGGATGACGGTTGGGCTACGCGCACGCAAGTGTCCAAACGCTACCAGCGTATCAGTGGCGACGAATTTATCAAGATGTTGATGCAAATGCAGAGTCTCGGCCTATGAGGAAGTGGTGGTTGTCAGTCTGTCTGCTCTGTCTGGTGTGGCCCTTGGCTGCACAGACCAACAGCAAAATCCGGGAGTTGCAGAGCCGGCGGGGAGCTTTGCAGAAGGAGATTGCCGCCTCGGAGAAGATGTTGCTCTCGACACGTAAAGACGTGCGCAGCCAGCTGAACGACCTCAATGTCCTGACCGGCCAGATCGAGCAACGCAAGGAACTGATTGCGACCATCGAACGCGACGTGAAGACGTTGGACGGCGAGTTGGGCAAACTCCAGGCCCGGCTGGGCCGTCTGCGCGACCAGTTGGCCGACCGGAAAGAGAAGTATGCCGCTTCGCTCCGATACAGTTATCGCAATCGTTCGGTGCAGGACAAGCTGATGTTTGTCTTCTCGGCTGACGACTTGGCCCAGACGTACCGTCGCCTGCGCTACGTGCGTGAGTACGGTGACTTCCAGCGTCGGCAGGCGGAGGACATCATGCGCCGCCAGAAGGAAATCGAGGCGAAGCAGAGTGAGCTGCGCGAAGTGCGCACGGAGCAGAGCGGCTTGCTCGACTTGCAGACTGCTGAGTTTGCCAAATTGAAAGCACAGGAGAAGAACCAGCAGGCCCTTGTGGCTGACTTGCAACGCAAGCAGAAGAGCTTGCAGGGCGAACTGGCCAAGAAACGTCGTGAAGCTGACCGTCTGAATGCGCAGATTGACCGCCTGATCGAGCAGGAGATTGCCGCAGCGCGGAAGAAGCAGGCTGACAAGGCCGTGGCGGTGAAGGAACAGCCTGCCTCGTCTGCCAAGGCTGCCCCCGTGGAAGCCTATAAAGTGGATGCCGGCGACCGCAAGCTGTCGGCTGTCTTTGAACGAAACAAGGGTGTCCTCCCTGTTCCCATCACGGGCCCGTATCTTATCGTGGAACACTACGGCCGTCGCAATGTGCCCGGCTTGCGCCATGTCGCACTCGACAACAAAGGCATCGACATCAAAGGGCAGGCGGGAGCGCAGGCACGCGCCATCTTTGACGGCGAAGTGTCGGCTGTGTTCCAGTATAACGGCATGACCAATGTGCTGGTGCGTCATGGCAGCTACATATCGGTCTACTGCAACTTGTCATCGACCACCGTGAAGCGCGGGCAGAAGGTCAAGACGCGTGAGTCGCTCGGCCGGGTGGCTGACGACGGGTCGGGCAACATCATTCTTCACTTCCAGCTTCGCAAGGAGACGGCCAAGCTGAATCCGGAGGCTTGGATTAAGGGTTGAGGCGGGAAATGCCTTTGCTCCCTGTTCGTTAAAATCAAAAATACATCAGAGAAGCCTGCGGCTGAGGTAGCGCACAGGATACCACACGGCGAGGAAGCCCACGGCAATGACGGTGACGAAAATCACGAGTATGTCCACGGCATGGACGCTTACCGGATAGGCTTCGACGACGAAACTGTCAGCCGAGTTGCCCAGTGTGAGCAGACCGAAACGTTGCTGGACATAGCACAAGGCCAGTCCGGCAAGGATGCCTGCCACAGCTCCCAGCAGGGAGATCATGCGTCCCTCGAAGAGGAAGATGCGCGTGATGAGCCGGTCGTCGGCGCCCAGGCTGCGCAGGGTGGCTACATCGGCTTTCTTGTCGATGATGAGCATGGAGAGCGAACCGATGATATTAAAGCAGGCAATCAGCAGGATGAACGTGAGGAAGAGATAAGCTATAAGTTTTTCGATTTCCATGATGCGGAACACGTCGGCCTGCTGTTCGTAGCGGTCGGCCACAGTGAAATCCGGGCCCATGATGTCGCTTATCTTTTCCTTTGTCCGGGCTATGTCAGCATCCGGTTTCAGTTTCAGTTCGACGGCCGACACCTCCCTGTCGTAGTCAAACAGCTGTCGGGCGAAGTCGAGTGAGGTGAGGATGTAGGAATCGTCATATTTCTGTTGGTTGACGATGAAAGCCACTCCCGGTGAGTAGAGGTAGCTCTTGTTGAAGCTGGCCGCAGGGTTAGCCATGTTGACCCGTGCTTTGCGTTTGGGGACATACACTTCCAGCGGGTCGACGAAGGCGATGCCGGAGCCCAGTACGGAAGTCAGTTGGATGCCCGGGATGCCATAGTCGGCCACTTCGTCGCGGAGCATGAAGTGGCCGCGTCCGTAGAGGATGCTGTCGATGTCGGTAAGCTGTTCGAAATTGTCTTCTACTCCTTTGAGCGTCACCATCGCCTGCTTCCCTTTATATTGCACCATCGCATTGTCTTCCAGCGAACATGAGAACACGTCCACTTCGGGCAAGGCACGCACCTGCGCGAGGCGTTCATCCTGCGCGTCGAAGACCTTGCCTTGGCGCACGGTGATTTTCAGCTCCGGGTCGAAGGCTGTAAAGAAGCTGGCCACCAGGTCCTGGAAACCGTTGAACACGGACAGGGTGCACACCATGGCCAGCGTGGCCAGGGCCACGCCGCAGACAGAGATGCCCGAGATGATGTTGATGGCATGGTGCGACTTCTTCGAGAAGAGGTAGCGCCGGGCGATGTAGAGGGGCAGATTCATTCCTTCAGGAGCTCGTCAATCTTTTCCAGGTAGTCCAGCGAGTCGTCGAGGAAGAAGCGCAGTTCGGGGATAATGCGCAACTGGTGTCTCACGCGGTTTCCCAGTTCGAAGCGGATGCCTTTGGCGTGTGCGTTGATGTTGTTCAGGATTTCCTCGCCGCGGTCGGATGGGAAGATGCTCAGGTAGGCGCGGGCTACGCTCAAGTCAGGGCTGATGCGCACGACGCTGACTGAGACCAGCACGCCGCCCATGGCCTTGGTTTCTTTCTGGAATATGTCGCTCAGCTCTTTCTGGATGAGCCGTGCGATTTTGTTTTGTCTGGTAGTATCCATGTAATAAATGTAAATAAGTGGTTGTTAGATTTTGCGGATGATGGTCAGCCCGTCGCGCAGCGGGAGGATGACTTTCTCCACACGTGTGTCGGCTGCCACATGGTCGTTGAATGCCTGTATGCCGCGTGTCTGCTGGTCTGCGGGGACTGCTTCTTGCAGCACATGGCCGTCCCACAGTGTGTTGTCGGCCAGGATGTAGCCTCCGGGCGTGAGCCGCGGGAGGACCATCTCGTAGTAGTCGATGTAGTGCCGCTTGTTTCCGTCAATGAAAGCCATGTCGAAGTGCAGGTCGAGGCGGGGCACCAGCTCCAGCGCGTCGCCGATGTAGAACCGTATCTTGTCGGCGCAGGGCGAGCCTTCCAGCCAGGGGCGCGTGAAGTCTTCCTGCTCGTCGTTGATTTCAAACGTGTGGAGCATGCCTCCTTCCTCCAGCCCCTCCGCCATGCAGATGGCCGAATAGCCGCTGTAAGTGCCGATTTCCAGGATGCACTTGGGGCGTATCATGCGGACGAACATCTTCAGCATGCGCCCTTGCAAGTGTCCGGAAGCCATGCGGGGATAGAGCAACTTCACGTGCGTGTCGCGGTAAAGCGCCCGCAGGTAGTCGCCTTCGTCGTCGATATGGCTCCGGATGTAGTTGTCGATGGCTTCGGTCTCTTGCATAGGGGGCGGCTGCTTGTTATAAATAACGGTTCCGGTTCGGGAGGATGTATTCGTCGTCCTCGGCATACTTCAACACGTCGCTCACCTGGTTGATTTCCAGGAACGAGGTGTGCGTGCCTTGCTTCCCGCCGCTCAGGTAGGCCACCATCTCGTTTTCACGGATGACGCCGTCGTTGAGCAGCTTGTGCAGGGCTGCGAAGTAGTAGGCCTGCCCGTTGGGCAGCTCCGGCATGTAGATGGCCTCCACGCCGTAGGAGAGAGCCAAGTGGCGCATGGTCTTCTCGTTGTAGCAGATGGCCAGGACGGGATATTCGCCGCGGAAGGCAGCGAGGTTGCGTGCCGTGTAGCCGCTGAAGCTGTCGGTGATGATGGCGCGGATGTTCATCTTCTCCGTAGCCTTTACGGCTTGCTTGGCTAGGAACTCCGTCACGTTGCAGTTCGGGCCGAGCGGGATGCGGATGTCGTTTTCCGACAGCTTGTCCACTTCAGCCTGGGCGGCTATCTTGGTCATGGTCTTCACAGCCTCCACGGGGTATTTGCCGTAGGCCGTCTCACCGCTGAGCATCAGGGCATCGGTGCGGTAGTAGATGGCATTGGCGATGTCGGTCACCTCGGCACGTGTCGGGCGCGGGTTCTGAATCATCGTGTGCAGCATTTGAGTGGCCACGATGACCGGCTTGCGTGCCATCACGCACTTGCGGATGAGGATGCGCTGGATGCCCGGTATGCGTTCCTGCGGCACTTCGATGCCCAGGTCGCCGCGGGCCACCATGATGCCGTCGGCCACTTCGAGGATTTCGTCGATGTTGTCGACACCCTCCTGGTTTTCGATTTTGGCTATGATTTTGATGGTGCTGTGGTGCTCGTCGAGGATTTTGCGTATGTCGAGGACGTCTTGCTTGTTGCGCACGAAGGAGTGTGCGATGAAGTCGATGTCCTTCTCGATGGCGTAGAGGATGTTGTTGCGGTCTTTTTCCGTCAGCGACGGCAGGTTGATGCGCACGCCCGGGACGTTGACGCTCTTGTGGTTGCCCAGGGTGGCTTCGTTGCGCACCTCGCACACCAGCTTGTTGGCGGCTTCGTCTTTCTCCACCACGGCCAGCTCCAGGTCACCGTCGTCGATGAGGATGGTCTCGCCGATTTGCAGGTCGTGCACGAAGTGCGGATAGGAGACGGCGATGCAGTCATGACTCGTTTTCCGTGTCGGGTCGCCGGTCACGGCCACCCGTTCGCCCGTATGGAAGGGGATGGGCTCTCCGTCAATCAGGTCGGTGGTGCGCACCTCCGGGCCTTTGGTGTCCATCAGTATGGCGATGCGGTTTGAGACCTTGCGAACGTTGGCTATCAGCTTCTCGAAACCTTCGCGGTTGGCATGGGCTGTGTTCATGCGCACGACGTTCATGCCGGCTTCAAACAGTTCTCTGATAAAATCTTCATCGCAGCGCAAGTCGGAGATGGACGCCACGATTTTTGTCTTCTTTAGCATCATAGGGCTTTACTATATATTTTGATTGTAATTATTCCTTTGTCCGGTTCGCTTCAAGCAGGGCTTCCACCGCCAGGCGGTAGGAGTCGAGCCCGAAACCGCAGATGACACCCAGGCAGGCACAGGAAATCATCGACTTGTGGCGGAATTCTTCGCGCCGGTGCACGTTTGAGATGTGCACTTCGATGACCGGCGCGGTGATGGCGCGGATGGCATCCTGCAAGGCTATGGAGGTGTGGGTGTAGGCCCCCGCATTGAGCACGATGCCGTCGCAGTCGAAACCCACTTCGTGGAGTTTGTTTATCATCTCTCCTTCGACGTTCGACTGGTAATAGGCCAGCTCGAGGTCGGGATAGGCCCCGCGCAAGGTCTCCAGATAAGCATCAAACGAAACTGCACCGTAGATGGAAGGCTCGCGCTTGCCCAAGAGGTTGATGTTGGGCCCATTGATAATTTGTATTTTCATGCCTGTCGACTTTGGAGGTTTTGTTCTATTTTTGTAGGTAAATTTGGGTACAAAGGTAGAAAAAAGAAATGGAAAACAAGGAAAAAAACGTCGGGAAGGAACAAAACAACACCCTTCTTAGGAAATATAAACAGTATTTGCAACTGGAACAATCGCTCTCGTCCAACACCGTCGAAGCCTATCTGGCCGACGTGGACAAACTGCTGGCTTATCTGGCGTCGGAAGACATTCCGGTGTTTGACGTCACGCTTGACGACTTGCACAACTTCGCTGCCGGACTGAAGGACATCGGCATCCATCCGCGTTCGCAGGCCCGCATTCTCTCCGGCATACGTTCGTTCTACAAGTATCTCACCCTCGACGGCTACATGGAGGATGACCCCACCGTCCTGCTGGAGTCGCCCAAGCTGGGACTTCACCTGCCCGACGTGCTGACCGTGGAGGAAATCGACCGCATCATCGCGTCCATCGACCTCTCCAAGACGGAGGGACAGCGCAACCGGGCCATCATCGAGACCCTCTACAGCTGCGGCCTGCGCGTGTCGGAACTCTGCGGACTCAGGCTCTCCGACCTCTATCTCGACGAGGGCTTCATGCGTGTCGAGGGCAAGGGCAGCAAGCAGCGGCTTGTCCCCGTGTCGCCCCGTGCAGTCGAGGAGCTGCGCCGCTATTTCGTCCAGCGGGCCGAGATGACCAACATCAAGCCCGGTCACGAGGACTATGTCTTCCTGAGCTTCCGTCGCGGCACGAAGCTGTCGCGCATCATGGTGTTCCACTTCATCAAGGAGCTGGTCGAGCTGGCTGGCGTGCGGAAAACCGTCAGCCCGCACACGTTCCGCCACTCCTTCGCCACCCACCTGCTCGAGGGTGGGGCCAACCTCCGCGCCATCCAGCTGATGCTCGGCCACGAGTCCATCGGGACGACCGAAATCTATACGCACGTCGACCGCAGCATGTTGAGCGAAGCCATCCTCGAACACCATCCCCGGAACATCGGCAGAGACTTGGGAAAATGAAGAATGAAGAGTGAAGGACGAAGCGTGGATATAGATGTAGCGCCACACACCGCAAGGTAATTCTTCATTCCTCATTTTTCGTCCTTCATCCCCTTCGTGCCCCCGCATGCCGCCCATAGAGGGCGTCCGACCACGGAAAGGAAGGCGCCCGACCACGGAAAGGAGGGTAAGGAAGGACGGAAAGGAAGGCGCCCGGAAGCCCCCTTCACAGGGGTGCGGGAAGCCGTGCGGAGGGGGCTGTGCGTGATAGGCGTCGTCCTGTCCCCGCACGAGCGTAGGACAAAAGGCATTATTTAAGGTTTTTTATTAGCAAAAGGTCATGATTCGGTAAAAATGCTGTCTATTTCTTTTTCTTTCCTGCTTGGAATTTATATCTTTGCACAGCTTAGTGTAAGATTTCAACTAAATAAATTATTATTTTAAGTGCTATGATTAAAAAACTTTATTTGCCATTTCTAATGGCGTTGGTTTTTGCGCTCTCGTCATGTAGCAGCAAAATGGGTGAATTATCATCCGATTATTTCACGACGACTCCCCAAGTCCTTGAGGCCGTCGGAGGAAAAGTTGATGTAACAATCAACGGTAAATTTCCTGAAAAGTATTTTAAGAAAAAAGCAGTAGTGACCGTCACTCCCGTGCTCCGTTGGGAAGGCGGTGAGGTCAAAGGCGAACCCATGACTTTCCAAGGAGAGAAAGTGCAGGGCAACGACCAGACCATTTACTACAAGGCTGGTGGCAACTACACGATGCCGGCTTCTTTCGACTACGTTCCCGAAATGGCCAAGTCAGAGCTCTATCTGGAGTTTGACGCCAAAGTGGGCAAGAAAGGAAAGAAAGTGACCATCCCGGCTGTGAAAGTGGCCGACGGTGTGATTGCAACTTCCGAACTGGTGAAGAACACACTGGCCAACGCTAACCCCACTAATGCTGAAGATGCTTTCCAGCGCGTCATCAAGCAGGCCAAGAGTGCCAACATCATGTTCCTCATCCAACAGGCCAATCTGCGTGCCAGCGAGTTGAAGTCTGACTCCATGAAGGCATTCAACCAGTTTGTGAAAGATGTCAATGCCGACCAGAAAGGCAAACTGATGGAAAACCTCGAAATCTCTGCTTACGCTTCGCCCGACGGTGGTCTTGACCTGAACGACAAACTCGCTGCACAACGTCAGAAGAACACGGAAAACTACGTGAACAAGCAGCTGAAAAAAGACAAAATCGAGACCAACGTCGATGCCAAATACACCGCTCAGGACTGGGAAGGCTTCCAGGAACTGGTTTCCAAGTCAAACATCCAGGACAAGGACCTCATTCTCCGCGTCCTCTCCATGTATCAAGACCCGGAACAGAGAGAAGCTGAAATCAAGAACATCTCTTCTGTCTACAAGAACCTCGCTGACGAAATTCTCCCGCAACTGCGTCGCGCACGCCTGACGCTGAACTATCAGTTGATCGGCCGTTCCGATGACGAAATCCTCGAAGCTTTCAAGAGCGACCCGAAAGTGCTGAACGTGGAAGAACTCCTCTATGCCGGCACACTGGTGGAAAATGATGCAGAGAAGGAAGCCATCTACAAAGCTGCCGTTCAATACTATCCGTCTGACTACCGTGCATACAACAACTTGGGCGAACTGGCTTACAAGGCCGGCAACTACGACCAGGCAGAAAGCTACTTCAAGACCGCTTTGCAGAAGAACGCTTCTTCTGCAGAAGCCAACACCAACCTCGGCCTGATCTCCCTCATCAAGGGTGACAAAGCCGCTGCTCAAGCCTATCTGGGCAAGGGCGCAGGTGCTGCTACGCTCAACGAAGCACTGGGCAACTACTACATCAGCATGGGACAGTATGAACAAGCCGTTACTTCCTTCGGCGACGTGAAGACCAACAGCGCAGCATTGGCCCAAATCCTGACCAAGGACTACAACCGTGCGAAGTCCACGCTCGACGGCGTGAAGAATCCGGATGCCTACACGGCTTATCTGTCAGCCATCCTGGGCGCACGCATCAACAATGCAAACATGGTCATCACCAACCTGAAGGCCGCTGTCGCCAAAGACTCCTCGCTGGCCCAGAAGGCAGCCAAGGACCTTGAGTTTGCCAAGTATGCGACCAACGCCGATTTCCAAAGCATTGTGAAGTAAATGCCTTTTGACAAATAACAGAAAGCGTTGTACCCCGGTGTTGGGTGCAACGCTTTTTTTGTTTATGTTTGCGGAAAATTCTTCAGGGTTAGGTATGCCGTCATTGCAGAGGATATACGTCACGATGTGCCGTTTGCGCCAGAGCCTGGGCTTTGGCGTACATTCACCTTATATATATGCGTTGCAGACCGATGTCTTCCGGGAACGCCGTCCCTACTATGCCTATCGTGCCATCGACCGTCTTTCCGGCCCCCGCCATGCGCGGGTGAACAAGCTCCTCTTCCGCCTGGTGAACCATCTCCATCCGGCGTGTATCGTCGAGGTGGGCCCCGATATGGGCGGAAGCCTGCAATGCATGTCGATGGCCCGGGCGCAGGCCTGCCTGCGTGCCGTGAGGGAGTGTGCCGGACATTTCACGACGGCCATGCTGGAGCAAGTCCTCCCGCCGGACAGGCCGCTCGACTTCCTCTATGTCACTCATCCCTGTGCCTATGCAGAAGTCTATGAAGCAGCCTTGCCCCTGTCCGGGCCGCGCTCGGTATTTGTTTTCAAGGGCATCCATGCCAGCCGGGAGCGGTCAGCCTGGTGGCGGACCGTGGAGGAGGACGCCGCGCGGACGGGAATCACGTTTGACCTTTATGATGTGGGACTGGTGTTTTTCGACCGCGGCCGTCCCCGTCGAAACTATCGGATGATGTTTTAGTAGCGGAGTGCTGGTCGTCCGGCAGCTTCGCGTCACTTTTAAAAATAAATGTATGAAGAAAAGCAATGTCTACACCAAAACCGGTGACAAAGGAATGACCAGCCTCGTGGGCGGTGTCAGAGTGCCCAAAACCCATCCTCGTCTTGAAGCCTACGGGACCGTGGATGAACTGAATGCCTTCATCGGCCTGCTGATCACCTACGTGGCAGACGAAGCCGACAGGGAGTTTCTCTTCGCTGTGCAACACAAGCTCTTCTCTGTGGGCTCATACCTGGCCACAGACCAAGAACATAAGGAGTTACGTCCGCAGAGCATCATCCATCCCGAAGACGTGGAGACCATCGAGCGTGCCATCGATGCCGTCGACGAGGATCTGCCTCCCCTGCGGCTGTTCATCCTCCCCGGAGGAACGCAAGGAGCAGCCGTGTGCCATGTGTGCCGCACCGTGTGCCGCCGTGCGGAGCGCTGCATCCTGGAACTCGGTGAGACGGGCGTGGCGATGGACGACAATCTGGTGGCCTACGTCAACCGTTTGTCCGATTATTTATTCGTCTTGTCACGCAAATTGAACAATTTGGATGGAGAACACGAAATTATTTGGCAAAAATCTTGCAAGTGACGAATTTTGTTATATTTTTGCGCCGCGTTAGGGACAATTAAAAATGTAAAGCTATGTATTGGACACTAGAACTAGCATCAAAATTGGAAGATGCACCTTGGCCGGCAACGAAGGACGAGTTGATTGATTACGCGATGCGTTCGGGAGCTCCTCTCGAAGTCATCGAGAACTTGCAGGAGATGGAAGATGAAGGCGAGATATATGAAAGCATAGAAGACATCTGGCCGGATTATCCCAGCAAAGAAGACTTCTTCTTCAACGAGGATGAATATTAATAACCTTCAGACTGGTTAAACATTTAAATATCAACGCGATGAACAAAGACGATTTGTTTGTCGCGTTGGTGTTTTTAGGGCATACATCTAATTGGCCGATGGCTGGTGGGGCTCTTGTTTTATAGCCTCATTTTGTTGGGGAAATAGGTTGTTATCATTATTTTTGCATCATGATATGCAGAACGTAATTATGTAGAACCATTTGTTGTGGGGAGAGCTGTTTTTGTTCTGGATTCTGCAAGAGTATCCGAACGTAAAACACTCATGTTAAATAGATGCTACGATGAAACAATACGAAGCTGTTATAGAAACATTGGAAATTCTGGGCGGGGTTGCAACTTTGGGTGAATTAAACAGGGAAGTCTTTAAAATTAAGAATTGTGAGTGGAAAACAAAAACTCCATTTGCTAGTATTCGTCGCATTGTACAACAAACTAAAGGAATTTATAAAATAAAGCCTGGATTATACGGGCTTGAAAAATACAGAAAGCAAATAGAAGATAGAGGACTCGTAGTAGAAAACGAAAAAAATAAGAATAGTGATAGCATTAAAATCTTTAATCATACCTATTATCAAGGCATTTTATTGCTAATAGGGAAATATCGTAGAATGCGGACTTTCATACCTCAACAGGATAAGAATAAAAAATTTTATAATGGACAGAGACTTCAAGAACTCTCAACCTTTACCGAACAACCTCCTTATTCTTATCCTTCTATGGTAAAGCGCAGTTCTACTATTGATACGATATGGTTTAATGAACGCAATATGCCTCATTCCTTTTTTGAAGTTGAACATTCTACGGATATTCAAAATTCGTTGTTAAAATTCAATGATTTGCAAGATTTCTACGTAAGAATGGCAATAGTGGCGGATATAAAGCGAAAACCTGAATTTGATGCGAAGATGCGCTTTCACGCATTTGATGATTTACGTGTATATAAACGAGTCTCATTTTTAAGTTATGATGCACTTATTAAACAATACGAAATGGAATTAGAGAAACAATCGTTCGACTTTATACTTTAGACGAATGAATACTTGTATTTTCCATACAGACGAAGGCTATACAATAACATCTAACGAAGAGAAACTTGAAAAGTTACAGATTTTTTAGACATGGAAGATTAAAACACTTCTTCCACGAGGACGAATATTGACACGTGCGAAATCGGCACAGTCCGTCGGTTGCTGCGATGATTTTGTAAAAAAGACAAAGGGGCAACCTTCGGACTGTCCATTTTAATTTTCGGGCTGTACATTAGGAATATAGGCAAATATTTCCCATCTTTGCCACACTAAAGTGTTTTCATGAATTTAAAAAGCGAGAAATTATGAAGAAAATCTGGAGCATCCTTTTAGTTGTAGCCGCCTTGTTTGTGGCAGTGCCCTCGCAGGCGCAATTCCAATGGGGCATGCGCGGTGGTGTCAATTTGGCTAAGGCTTCCTTTAGCGGAGCTGATCTCAAGTCCGACAATTTCACCGGCTTTTTCATCGGCCCTACGGCAGAATTCACCATTCCACTTATAGGACTGGGGGTAGACGGTTCGTTGCTCTATTCCCGCACCGGCATCAAGGCCGAAGGCGAGTCGCTGAAACGTAATTCGATCGAGATTCCCATCAACTTGAAGTATAACATCGGGCTGGGACGCTTGCTCGGTATCTATGTCGCTGCCGGCCCACAATTTGGGTTCGGATTGGGGGATGACGACCTCGACTTGGGCGAAGGCAGCCGTTTTGCCTTCAAGAATTCCAACCTCAGTCTGAACGTCGGCGCTGGTGTGAAACTCCTCCGCCATCTCCAAGTCGGTGCGACATATAACATCCCCTTGGGTAAGACGGCAGAATATGACGGCCTGCTTGACGCAGGAGAAAAAGCATTTTCGGCCAAGCTGAAGACATGGCAAGTCTCTGTGGCTTATATGTTTTGACGTAGACCGAAAGATATGTAGCGCCTTGAACGATTCTTTGGCAGCATTGTTCAAGGCGTATTTTTTGATAGCAGCGGTGCAGTAATTCAGGCTGTAGTCCGTTTATGAGGTGATATATGGATAAAAAGCAGATGTTCTTATATGTTGGTTTCAGTATTAATCTCCACGTATAATTGGAAAGAAGCACTCGCGCTGTGCGTGCGCAGCGTGCTTCGGCAGACCGTCCGCCCGGCAGAGATTGTCATTGCGGACGACGGTTCGCGCGACGACACCCGTGCGACAATCGAGGCTTTGCGTCGCGAGACGGACATTCCCATCGTCCATGTCTGGCAGGAAGACTGCGGCTTCCGTAAGACGGAAATACTGAACAAAGCCATCCTGAAGGTGTCTCATCCTTATATTGTTCAAATCGACGGAGATGTCGTCCTGGAACGGCATTTCATCGAAGACCATCTCGAAGTGGCCGAAAAGGGTTGTTTCGTCTGCGGAAGCCGTGTGGGCTTGAAGCCGGAGATGACTGCCCGTTTCCTCCGCGAGGGGGTCGACTTCCGTCCTCCCTTCCTTCAGTTGGGGTTAGGTTATGCGCTCAATTCCCTGCGTATCGGCCCTCTGCGCCGTTACCTTGCGCCCCGTTTCGGTCAGAAAGACCTTACCCGCCTGCGCGGTTGCAACATGGCGTTCTGGCGCGAAGACCTCTTGCGTGTGAACGGATACAATGAAGATCTCACCATGTGGGGGCAAGAGGATACGGAGATTGCCTATCGTCTCATCCATGCCGGCGTGCGCAAGAAGTTCCTGAAGGCCGGCGGCGTCGAATACCACCTCTATCACACTCCTGCCTCGCGCGCCAATCTCGACTACCACAACGCTGTCTTGGCCGATGTCATCGCCCGCAAGCTTGCTTGGTGTGAGAATGGGATTGTGAAGGAGAGGAGTTCTTAAAGCATGGATATGAGGATGGAATAGTCCTATTATCTTTAAAATAAAAATGAAGGGATATAGGTCTATGGCTGAGGAAGATGCATTAGAGATAGAATCTTCCTTTTAAGTCTAAAAGAAAAAGCTAAAAAACTAACTATACTTTCTAAATATAAAAAATAAAGTTAATGGATATAAAGTCTAATTTTGCACATCCGTTGGTCACTATTGTCACAATCACGCGTAATCTTGTTAAAGAAAAGCGTGAAGCGTTTGCCAAAGCATGCATTGAAAGTGTGCATTTTCAGAGCTATCCTTATATTGAACATATCATCATTGATGGGGCTTCAGAAGACGGAACGCTGGAGTTTCTGCAATCCTACGTTGATAAGGGATATCTGACAGTCTATTCCGAGCCTGATCAAGGCATTTATGATGCTATGAATAAAGGGCTGGCGCGTGCGAAAGGAAAGTATATCAATTTTCTTAATACGGATGACTTCTTTCATAATCCGTTGGCTGTGGAAGTCAGTGTGCAACAACTGGAGAGTCATAAGGCGGATTACTCTTTTGCGAATGCTTTTTTGCAATATCCTAATGGAAAAAAGGTTGTTTGGACGGGAAACATTATGCGTTTGGCTTGGGCTTCTCATTATTGCCACCAAACGATGTTTGTACGCTCTGAACTGCTTCGTCACATCGGTGGATTCAACACAGACTATAAAATTTCGGCAGACACAGAGATGATGATACATCTTTATGCTATGCGGGCAAAATATGTTAAGGTTGATGATAACATTGTGACTTATCGTGCCGGAGGTTATTCTTCACAAAACCAATTGCAATCACGTTTAGATCACTCGAAAGCATTTTATACACACATCGGTCAATATGTCGGACTTACGCAGAGCGATTGCTTCCTTTTATGGAACAAGGCGTTTATAGACGAGCTTTCCCGTGATGAACAACTGGAACTTGTTTGTAAAGTGCCTCACGAGTATGGTCAAAAAGAACTTATTGAAGAAATCATCTTTCGTTCGGCGGTCGGCAATCGTTTCAATAAAAAGTATTATCTCTTTGGTTTTTTACCTGTTATGAGATGCAAACAACATCGGAATAATATAAAATATCTTCTTTTTAGTTTCTTTCCCCTGCTGACTGTTAAGCAGTGAGAACTGAAAATTATATAAAAACTGCCTTCAAGTGATTATGAATCGTCAATCATCTGCTATATGAAGAAAATCTTATTCATTTATCCGCACAATTTTCTGGAATTGAATATGGGAACCAACATCCGTGTGCACGCATTGGCACAGGAACTTCGCACGATGGGCTATGGAATTGACCTGTTCGCATTGAAGAATTTTATGTCTTCCTATGATCACTTCGATGAAATGAACGAGGCTGAAAAGCTGGTAGACAGACTTTTTTTGTGCGATTACAAGAAGATAAAAACATGGAAAAAGCGTAGGACAAGGTTACGTAAGTGTTACAAACCACTTGCTCATAAGCAGCTAGATAATTGGGCTTCGCCACACATGGTGCAACTTTTCAATAGGATTGTTTCCGAGACGGACTATTCACATATTGTAATGTTTTATACTTACTCTGCAGGGTTGCTTGATCCACGGCGGTATGTAGGGCGGGAAGGTGTGAAGAAAATCTACTTCATGGAGGACTTGCTTTCTATCGGAGAATATTTGCAACATAAGAATCTTACTGTAGGAACATTGCTTGATTGTGAATTATATCGTTTGGAATGTTTCGAGCGCATTGCTTGTATTTCTTTTGATGAAAAAGTATTCATAGAGAAACTATTGCGTGGGCAGCAAAAGTTCTATTTTCTACCCCATATCATGGGGCGTAAAGAGGCTTCTGCAGAACGCGAACCAGGACAACGGTTACGTGTTACTTTTGTTGGTTATGATAATCCGTATAATGTAGAAGGGCTTAGATGGTTTCTTGATAAGGTCTATCCATTGCTTGATAAGGAGCTTGAAATAAACCTTGTAGGGCGTGTGAATCGTCAGGTCATTTGTAATTATCCGAACGTGGATCAGATAGAATATGTAGATGATCTAGAGGAAGTGTATCGTCATACGGATGTTGTCATTTGTCCTTTGCTCAATGGAACGGGCATGAAAATAAAGGTTGTTGAGGCTATGAGTCATTCCATTCCCGTGGTTTGTACCTCAAGAGGTATAGATGGTTTTCCAGACAAGACGTGTAACGGATGTCTTGTTGCTGATACAGCTGAGGAGTTTGCAACTTATATCAACAGGCTTGCAAATTCCTTCGATTTTCTTCACCAGTGTCGTCAGAATGTCGCTGATTATTTTGACCGTGTACTATGTTGGGATAGGCATAAGGCTACACTTGCTGATATTTTTAGTTCCTGATGAAGATGCATAAGTGCTGGATTTTAGCATTGTTCCAAATTGATGATTTAAGAATAATTATATTGATATTATGCAACTCCAAAACCCGAAAGACGCCTGTGTTATTTATGATTTTCAGGCTTTTCAGATGCAACGCTTTGGTGGCATTTCGCGCTATTTCTGTGAAATCATGCGCCGCTTGTGCATGCCTTATGATGTGGCTATACGTTTTACGATGAACTATTATCTCACGTCTTGGCATATAGGCAGACATGTTATTCCTTTGCCGCGTTTCGTCTACAAGCACTATGCTGCCAAATGTGAGCATACCAACTATCGTCTATCTTGTCGTATGCTGGAGAGCAAACAAAATTATATCTTTCATCCCACTTATTATGACCCTTATTTTCTTGATCATATAGGACAAGCCCCTTATGTTATCACTGTTCACGACATGATTTATGAGCGGTATCCCGATTTGCTTCCTGACGCTGAAAAGATTATAGCACAAAAACGGGAGACCATTCTTCGGGCGGATCGTATTATTGCGATTAGTGAGAATACAAAGCGTGATGTGGTCGAAATCCTTGATGTTGATCCTGAGAAAATCGATGTAATATATCATAGTACTAGCCTCTGTCCGCATACAGGCCCTGATCGTTTACATTTGCCTGCACGTTATATACTTTATGTAGGTGATCGTACAGCATACAAAAATTTCCGGCGGCTGGCTATTGCTTTCACGCAGATAAAGGAAAAATATCCAGATCTTCATATGATATGTACGGGGCGGCCATTTAAGCCGCATGAATTGGCATTGCTTGATGAATTGCGATTGAATAATCGTGTTACGCTTCTTAAAGCATCAGATCGTGACCTTGCAGAGCTTTATGCTCGTGCCGAATGTTTTGTTTATCCTTCACTGTATGAAGGATTTGGGATTCCAATTCTTGAAGCTTGGGCCTGTCGTTGTCCTGTTGTTTTGAGTCGTGCAAGTTGTTTTCCTGAAATCGCAGGTGAGGCTGGTTGCTATTTTGAACCTTTGTCAGAAGATGCGATTGCCGAAGCTATTCTCTCTGTATTGTCGGACGAGCAAAAACGTCATAGTCTTGTTGACGCAGGTAGTGAACGGTTGAAGTTGTTCTCGTGGGAGGAGGCTGCACAAGCTACGGAAAATGTCTATCGTAAAGTGATGATGCAGCGTTCCTGATTTTATTCATTCCGATATACTAGCGCGGAAACAATAGATTTACTAGTGGAATCTATTGTTTCCGTGTTACCATTTTAAAGTAAACATAATCAAAATGGTGACAATATGTTATGATAATTTCGATTGCGAGAAATAAAAATAAATCAAATGGCTTTACTTTTGATGCCGATTAAAAAGATCGCGCAGGAGGAAGCTGAAAGCATTGCGCAGTAGTTTTAGGTCACGTTTAAGGGGGGGAAGGGCTAGTGCACGATAAATTTTCCATTCAACATTTTTGTCATAGGCATAATCATTGCTTCGTAAGATGGCTTCTTGAACACGGCGTGGTAGTAAATTGTCCATTACGGCTTGCCGTTCAGCTTCTCCTTGTATGACGGTTTTTTTATTTGTGGAAATTCCGCCGACGTAGAAAACTGATACCACCATGTCTAGTAAGGCGTATGAGCAGTGGCCGAGCAACCATTGGCGGATAAAAAACTCCCAGTCAGATACGATTTTGTTTTTTTCATTGTATGGCATTTCTCGAAGGAGAGCAGCTCGTATGAAAGTGGCTTGATGCATGAGCGTGCCTTCAAGGAGGAAACGTGCTGTTAGTCTATTGGGGGATTGCCTAAGTTGTGTTTTTCCGTGATGACATTCTAGATAGTGCCCGGTATAAAGGTCGGCTTCCCCGAGCCGGGGGACGGCATGTGCGAGCACGTCCGGGGCGGCGAGTGTGTCGCCGGAGTTGAGGAAGAGGACATATTCACCACGGGCCAGGCCGACGCCCTTGTTCATGGCGTTGTAGATGCCTGTGTCGGGTTCGCTGACCCAGCGGGTGATGCCGGACGTGGAAGCGATGAGTTCGCGGCAGCCGTCGGTCGAGCCGCCGTCGACGACGACATATTCAAAGTCGCAGGGCGTTTGCGTTGTGACGGACTGGACGGTGCGTCGGAGTTCGTCGACGTTGTTGAGGCAGATGGTGATGACGGTGAGTTTCATTGCAGTTCGTTTGTGTCTTTTCGTGTGTGTACGGTGTTGCAAAAGTAAGCATTAGTCCTTATATTTGCCCCGTCATCCTTTAAAAAACAGAACATCATGCAAGAATCCGCGAACCGTTACATCCGTTTTGACTGGGCGATGAAGCGCATGCTTCGCGACAAGGCGAACTACGCCGTCCTCGAAGGTCTCCTCACCACGTTGCTGGGTGAGTCCATCACCATCAAGAAACTCTTGGAGAGCGAGAGCAACCAGGAGGAGGAATATGACAAGTACAACCGTGTGGACATGCTCGCCGAGAACGACCGTGGTGACCTTTTCCTCATCGAGGTGCAGAACAACAACGAGTATGCTTATTTCCAGCGGATGCTGTTCGGAGCGTCAAAGCTTGTCACGGAGTATATCAACCGCGGCGAGGGTTACCATCGGGTGCGCAAGGTCTACAGCATCAACATCGTTTATTTCGCCCTGGGCAGTGGCGTTGATACGGTCTACCATGGCAAGACGGAGTTCCGGGGCATCCACTTGGGTGACGTCCTCCGTCTTTCTCCTTTCCAGCGACAGACGTTCCGTGTCGAGGAAGTGAGCCAGCTCTATCCGGAATACTATATCTTGCGGGTGAATGATTTCAACCGCGTAGCCAAGACACCGCTGGAGGAGTGGATCTACTATCTGAACACGGGTGAGATTCCCGATACGGCCACGGCTCCCGGACTGTCCCAGGCGCGGGAGCGTCTGCGTGTGATGAGCATGGGCCCTGATGAGCAGAAGGCTTATTACCGTCATTTGGATAACATTGTCATCCTGCGTGACAACATTGAGACCGAGCGCGAAGAAGGCCGTGCGGAAGGCCGTGCAGAAGGCCGTGCGGAAGGTCGTGCGGAAGGTCGTACTGAAGGGATCTTGGATACGGCACGCAATATGAAGGCACTTGGGATAGCGACTGAGCTTATTGCGAAGTCCACCGGCTTGTCTGTTGAGGAGATAGAGCGTTTGTGACACGCTTTTGTGAGATAAACAAAAGGCCACGCTTCCGGAAAGGAAGGACGTGGCCTTTATTGTTTTTGAGCGTTTGTTCTTCGTCTGTTTACAGGCTCTGCATGTCGTTCAGCTTCTTGTAGTAGCCGCCCAGGGCGAGAAGCTCTTCGTGCGTGCCGCGTTCGACGATTTCTCCTTCGTAGAGGACGCAGATTTCGTCGGCGTTCTTGATGGTGCTCAGGCGGTGTGCGATGGCGATGGTCGTGCGGGACTTCATCAGTCGTTCGAGCGCTTCCTGCACGAGACGTTCCGATTCGGTGTCGAGGGCCGAGGTCGCTTCGTCGAGGATGAGGATGGGCGGGTTTTTGAGGATGGCGCGAGCGATGCTGACGCGTTGGCGTTGTCCGCCGGAGAGACGGCCGCCCCGGTCGCCGATCATGGTGTCGTAGCCCTTTTCGGTCTCCATGATGAAGTCATGAGCGTTGGCGATTTTGGCTGCGGCGATGACTTGGTCCATGGTGGCGTTCTCCACTCCGAAGGTGATATTGTTGTAGAATGTGTCGTTGAAGAGGATGGCTTCCTGGTTGACGTTGCCGATGAGCGAGCGTAGGCGGGCGATGGATACATCCTTGACGTTTTTCCCGTCGATAAGGAGTTGGCCTTCTGTCACGTCATGATAGCGGGGTACAAGGTCGACCATAGTTGATTTTCCCGAGCCGGACTGTCCGACGAGGGCGACGGTCTTGCCTTTCTGGACGGTGAGGTTGATATGTTTCAGCACGGGTCGTCCCGGGATGTAGCTGAAGCTGACGTCGCGGAATTCGAGGTTTTCGTGGAAGTCGTCGAGCGGTTGCGGGTGTTCAGGCTCCTTGATGTGGTTTTCAGCTTTGAGAATCATGTCGATGCGCTCCATACCTCCCAGTCCGAGGGGGACGTTGTAGAAGGCCTTGGCAAACTCTTTCAGCGGGTTGATGATGCTGTAGAGGATGACCATGTAGAAGATGAATGTCGCTGCGTCCATCGGGGCATAATTCGTGCCCAAGATGAGCGAACCGCCAAACCAGAGGACGATGACGATGACGCACGTGCCGAGAAACTCGCTCATCGGGTGTGCCGAACTCTGGCGGATGACCATTTCGTTCATGGCCTGGCGGAATTCATTGTTGGTCTTGGCAAAGCGGTCGGCCATTTTCTTTTCGGCGATGAAAGCTTTGATGATGCGCAGGCCGCCCAGTGTCTCGTCGAGTTGCGACATGATGTCGCCCCATTGTGCCTGTGCGGCACTTGATTGCCGTTTCAGTTTGCGGCTGACCACGCCCATGATCCAGCCGGCCAATGGCAGTACGACGAGAACGAAGAGGGTCATTTTCCAACTGATGGTAAACAGCGTGATGAAGCAGACGACGAGGGCTATGGGGTTTCGGATGAGCATGTCGATGGAGCTGGTGAGCGAGTTTTCGACCACGGTGACGTCGGCGCTCATGCGGGCGATGATGTCGCCCTTTCGTTCTTCAGAGAAGAAGCTGAGCGGTAGCCGGAGCACCTTATTATATACCTGTATGCGGATGTCGCGCACGATACCGGTACGTAGCGGCACCATCACGGCCGAAGAGGCGAAGTAGCCTGCTGTCTTGAGCAGGGTCATGAAGATGAGGATACATCCCATGATGATAAGGGTGACGAATGCCCCGTGGGTGGCGATGACCTGGCTGACGTAGTAGTAAGCGTTGTTGATGAGCACGTCTTTGTCCAGATGACTCCAGTCCATCGGCATGTATTCGTAGTGCGTGCTGTCGACCTTGAACAGGATGTTCAGGATAGGTATGATGGCGGCGAAGGAGAACACGTTGAGCCATTGGGATACGAAGTTCAGGATGACGGCCCATGTCAGGTATTTGCGATAGGGCGCAATGTACCGTCTCATCAAGGAGAAGAACTGTTTAATCATAGATGTGAGCGTATAATATTCGAATTTGTGTCTGCAAAAGTAGGAAAAAAAGTCCAAAGGCCCTGTATGTTGCGTCTTTAAAGCATCATTCAGGGCCTTTACCGGTTTAGAATTGGAAATAGATGAATGGCTGGATGTCGCTTGTCTTCACTTGGATGACGGTGTAGATGATGACAAGAAGCAGCAAGGCCTGTCCGACGAGTGGCAGCCTGACGACGCCGCGCTGGCAGGCTTCTTCCCAGCGGTCGGGCAGAAAATGGAGCACATAGCCCACGGCCATGAATACAAACACCACCTTGTAGCCGCCTACCAGTTGCCCGAAAAGTTGAGGTTGGAAGTTGGTCACGATTTGGTGGATCATCGTCCATGAGGCTTCAAAGGTGCTGTTGCGGAAGAATATCCAGCAGAAACATACGAGGTGGAACGTCAGTAGGATGCCGAAGAAGCGGCGCACTCCCCGGCTCTGATACTTCTTGTCGCGTCCCAACAAGCTGCGCAAGGCTTTGTGCAGGGCGAGGGCTATGCCGTGTATGGCTCCCCAGAACACGAAATTCCATGATGCTCCGTGCCACAGTCCGCCCAGCAGCATCGTCATGAAGAGGTTGAAATAAGTGCGCAGTTTTCCTCGCCGGTTGCCTCCCATGGAGATATAGAGATAGTCTCGCAGCCATGTGGAGAGCGAGATGTGCCAGCGTCGCCAGAACTCGGTGATGGAGGCCGACTTGTAGGGCGAGCGGAAGTTGAGCGGGAAGTGGAATCCTAACAGGAGGGCGATGCCGATGGCCATGTCGCTGTAGCCTGAGAAGTCGCAGTAGATTTGCAGCGCATAACCATAGACGCCAAAGAGGTTTTCGATGCCGGAATACAGTCCCGGGTTGTCGAATATGCGCTCGACGAAGTTCACGCTGATATAGTCTGACAGGATGGCTTTCTTGAAAAGTCCGGTTGCGATGAAGTAGACGCCGCGTCCGAACATCTCGGGAGTGACCACGACCGGGCGTCGTATCTGGGGGATGAAGTCGCGGGCACGCACGATGGGGCCTGCCACCAGTTGGGGGAAGAACGACACGAAGAATGCGTAGTCGAGCGGATTGTGCAGCGCCTTCAGCTCGCCGCGGTAGACGTCGATGGTGTAACTGAGCGACTGGAAGGTGAAAAACGAGATACCCACAGGCAGGAAGATGTCCAGTGCATGGAATTTCCCGCCCCATAGCGGAGCCAGCATCTCATAGAAGAAGTTCGTGTATTTGAAGTAGCACAGCAGTCCCAGGTTGATGGTCAGGCTGATGATGAGCAGTGTGCGGCGGAGGGCTTTGGTGCGGGCTTGTTCCATGATGCGTGCCAGGATGAAGTCGCTCAGGGTGACTACGCCCAGGAGCACGAAGTAGGTGCCGCTGCTCTTGTAGTAGAAGTAGTAGGAGAAGAGGACGACGAAGAGCAGACGCAGCGTGGTTGTCTTCCGCAGGCACAGATAGATGAAGCTGAATCCCAGGAAGAGAAACAGGAAGAGTCCGCTACTGAATATCATCGGTTGTTGTGCGTCGTAGGTCAGCACGTCGCACAGGCGGTTCAGGTCAATTTGCCACATAGTCGTTGAATGCGTTTAAGAGGGCTTCGCCCAAGAGGTTTCCTTGTATGGTGTAGCCCTGATGCGTGTAGTGCACTTGGTCGCGCTGCATCAGGCGGTTGTTTTTCCAGTTCAGACAGGCTCGTTTCGAGCCTCCTGCGATGTTGTATAAGTCCCATACGGCCAGTCCGTTTCGCTCACCGAAGGCCAGGATGGTGTTCACCGTTTTTTTCGTGCGCGGATTGATGATGCGCCGGCGGCGGCTGGCCCGCACGTAGGAGCCCGGAGGGGTGGTGAGCATGACCGTGGCGTCAGGCGCATAGTGACGCAGGAGGGTGAGCAGGGCCTCCAGTTGGGCATAGTGCTCGACAGCGTCATAGCGTCGGTTGTGGCTTTCGTTCGTTCCGAATGAAAGGATGATGAGGTCCGGGTGCAGAGCTGCCATTTGGTCCATCTTTTCCGTCGTGCAGAAGTCGGCTGCCGTCGCTCCGTTTTGTCCGATGGCGTGATAGACAAGCCCCGGTGCGCCTGTCTCGCGTGCAATGGCCGTGGTGCGGTAGTTGATCTCGTCGGGATAGACAGCTTGGCTGCCCCAGGCAGCTTCCAATGTGTGGCGCACGGCTACGGGAAACACATGTCCCCTCACGTGCGAGTCGCCGAGCTGCACCACGCGCACCGGCTCAGTGCCTTGACACAGTTTGGCGAAGAAAGGGTCCAGCGCTGCGGCGTTCACCAGCGTGTCCCGCCCCACGTTCCGGAAAGAGGCCGGCATCGAGTTGCCCACCACGACCGCGGCATGCAACACGGCAGACCCGTGCTGGAGGTGCAGCATGGGATTGCGCAGCGTGTCCTGCGGGGTCAGCTGGGGAGGTATCACGTCCTGGGCTGCGAGCCGGACTGTGCCCGTCAGGATGCCTAACAGACACAACAAACAGAGTTTAATCATTTTCATAAGCCCTCCGTTTGTCATATTGCTCCTTGCCATAGATGAGTGTTTCGTAGAGATGGCGGGCCAGTGTGCGTCCGCCGAGGAAGTTGATGTGCGTGTAGTCCAAGTTGGCCTGTGCCGGTTTGGCTTCTACCATGCGGCGGATGCTGCCTTCGCCTCCCATGGCGTCGTAGAGGTTCCAGAAGGCTACGGCTCCCTTGGCTGCGATGTTTTGCTGGTAGCGGATGAGGTTTTTCACGCCCGGCATCGTGCGCAGGCGTCCCTCTTCGTCCTTGTATTCCCGGTCGCCCACGCTGACGACGAGTATGCCGGCTTCGGGGAAGGCTTCTTTCATGTGTTGGATGACACGCAACATGCCGGTCTCATACCAGCTGTAGTCCCGTCCGCGCTCGGTGGCCACGTTGAGGCCGAACTGGAGCACGATGAGGTCGTAGGGACGCACTTTGCCGAATTGCCGCAGCCGCTCTTGCGGGATGGAGGCCAGCGTCAGTCCGCTGCTGCTGCGCACGCCGAAGTTGTCCACCGTGATACCCGTGCGTCCGTCCAGGGCGAAGCCGTAGAACGTGGCCGAATCTGCTTTTTCCACGGTCCAGCGCATGCTCTTGATGAGGCCTTCGCGTTCGACGGCCTGCATTTGTCCTTTACCTGCGAGCGGGCCGGTGTCGCCGTCGATGCCGTTGACGCGTGTTGCCAGAAGAACGGTATCAGTCGCTTCAAAGTAGATGGTTGCCACTTCGCAACTGTCCAATTGCCCGCGGTGTGCTTTTGGCGGACGGGCTTCCACGTAAGCCCCCCTGTGGGGGATGAAATAGTGTCCCGAGGGACCGATGCGCTTGCGGTCGTAGCCTGTGGAGTCATTGACGCCTTTGGAGGTCCAGCCGGCAAACGAGTGACGCAGGGTCTTGCGGAAACCATACGTCCCCGACGTGATGTCCACGTAGCCCACGCCGCATCCTCCGAAACGCGCTTGGAGCATGTCGCGCAAGTCGCCCGTCAGGATGTCGGCTTCGATGAACGAGTCGCCGAAGTAGGCGATGCGCACGGGGCGTTCGTCCGCGTGGTCGAGCGCTTCATAGAAAGGCTTCATGCCGCGCTGTGTGGAGTCGGCATAGTCTTCGATGCAGGTAAGTCCCGTCTTGCAGGTGTCCACGAAGGCCGGTTTCACGGGTGGAGGCAGGACGACCGTGTCGAGCGGTTCTTCTTCCGGTTCTTCGGCTTCGATGTCTGCCAGCATGTTCACCCGCCGCAGGGTATAGCCGTCGACGGTGGGAGTGGGCACGAAATAGAGTCCTAACAGTACGACCACCACCAGCAGCGTCAGTATGAATGTGCGTGCGATGTAATTCTTCATTGCTTTCATTTTAGGCTGCAAATTTACGCGTTCACTGCGGAGTGTCCCAGCCTTTCAGGGAGTTTTTTAGGCCTTATCTCAAAAACGGGAATAGTCGAAGGATGGTAGTGGTAGTCTTTCGCTGTGTGGTTGGCTGATGGTCAGTAATAGCGTGGTTCGATGTTGATGCATTCGATAAGTCCGTCTTTCGAGGAAATAATACGTATCGATTCATCTGTCATCATGTTGTTGAAATATATGGTATAGACACCGAGTATTTCTTGCATTGAGGTAAATCCTGGCAGTTCTTTTACTTTCTCAAGAGGATCTCCGACTTTGAGCTTTTTTCCTTTGATGTCTAGCGTGTACTTAGGCGATTTTATAATAAAGGTTATAATTCCGGGGTCATTTTCTCTTGTGTCATCATTCATTCGTACAGTTAAATCATTTTCAAATAAGAATTCATGTCCTTGTCCAAAGTCTGTGGCTTCCCAGGTGTAAATTCGCGTAGGTTCTCCTAAGGCTTTTTTTATTTGGTCATAAGTATAGATATATCCAAACTTGATACCGTTGATGGCTATGTCGTCTCGGCTGTTTTGCGTCTTAATTTGAGCCAAGAGGTTCAACGAGCAAATACATAAAGTAAATAGGATAGATATGATTCGTTTCATGGCAGCAAGGTATAGATGTCCTATCTGCAAACCTATGTATAATTAAAACAAAAAACAAATAAAAAAAGCAATAAATTTTGTGTCGAATAAAAACATGGGATCAACTTGATTTTCGGTCGCTTAGGTTTGTGATGAAATAAGACGAGTAGAACAAAGAATCTCTGTGTAGAGCATGTGATTGAAAATATATTTAACAAAATGAAACTTCGATGGTGGCGATTTTTATGTGTTGTATGGTCGGACGATTCTTCCTTATGTCTTTGGAATAGTCCCTTATCCTTTCGCGGCAAGTCAACCCTTAACTCCGTCCGACCACGCCCTTAACTCCGCTCGACCACGGACTTAACTCCGCTCTCGGTTAGTGTCAAGGGGCTGCTTTGGGAGGGGTAAGTGATTGCTATACAGGTGCTTTTTTAGGCCGTGGGAAGAGACTGAAAACTGGTGGGCGGACGACTGCCGGACGGTCGTCCGGGTAGGTGTGGAGGTCGGCAGTACGTTTGTGGAGGTTGAAAAAAATGCGGACGTTAGGTCGGTATATGCTCCGCCGTGGGGATGAAAAAATCCCCGCACGCCTGCCGGAAAGTCCGACGGGGCGCACGGGGAGGTGATTGTTATAACTATTGATGGATGGTCTGCCGGTCAGCGTATCTCCTTGATGGCCTCCACCAGGCGGCGGAAGTCGTCGGGGAAGACGTCGCCGATGTTGCCGATGCGGAACGTGTCGGCCTGGGAGATTTTACCCGGGTAGATGACGAAGCCGCGCTCTTTCAGCTTCAGGTAGAAGGCCTTGAAGTCGAAACCGGCTTCGGGATAGTAGAACGAGGTGATGACGGGCGACTGCTCCTCGTCGGGCAGCAGCGTGCGGAAGCCCAGCGAGCGCATGCCTTCGACGAGCACGCGATGGTTCTCGCAGTAGCGTGCGTGACGGGCTTCGATGCCCCCTTCGGCCTTCAGCTCGTTGAGTGCCTGCATGAAGGCACGCACGACGTGGGTGGGCGAAGTGAAGCGCCATTTGCCGTGTCCTTTCTCCATCGTGTCCCACTGGTCGTAGAGGTCGAGCGACAGGGAGCGGGCCACGCCCTTGCACTGTTCGAGCAGGCTGCGGCGGGCGATGACGAACCCGAATCCCGGCACGCCCTGGATGCACTTGTTGGCGCTGCTGATGAGGAAGTCGATGCCCAGCGCGGCCATGTCGATGGGCACGCCGCCGAAGCTGCTCATGGCGTCGACGATGAACGTCTTGCCGTGGCGCTTGACGACTTCGGTCACAGCGGCCAGCGGATTGAGCACGCCGGTGGTTGTTTCGCAGTGGACGACTGACACGTGGGTCACTTCCGGGTGTTCGTTCAGGTAGGTGTCGATGGCTTTCGGGTCGACGGGTTGTGTTTCTTCAAACTTCAACACATGGTGTTGGATGCCGTAGTAGGTGGCGATGACACCCATGCGGTTGCCGTAGGCGCCGTTGGCGGCGATGAGCAGGTGGTCTGTGGGGCGGATGGCGGTGCCCAGGGTGGACTCCACGCAGAATGTCCCGCTGCCTTGCATCAACACGGCTGTATAGTCTTCAGGACGGCTGGTGGCAAGCGTCACCAGTTCTTTACGGATTTTCTCGACGATGCCGACGTTGTAGTCTTCATCCCACGTACACCAGTCGCTCATCATGGCTTCCTTGACAGTTTCGCTGGTGGTCAGCGGGCCGGGGGTCAAAAGTAAGTAAGGTCTCATGTTTGATGTATTTAAGTTGTTGATAATAGATTTCGAAGTTTGTAGGTCATAATGCGGAGTTTGCCGACGGAGTCAGGATGAGGTCATTGTCCGTCTTGCTCTCTGTCGCTGCGGTCCGGCGTGTTTTGCGACGTGCGATGTAGGCCATGGAGCCGACGAAGGCGATGCAGCAAGCCAGACCGACGTAGAGATTTATGTAGTCATAGAACACGCTCCAGTCGATGCCTGTCAGCAAATATTCTTTAAATATGAGCAATGCCACCGTGCCTGCATAGCCCACGAAGTCGATGGTGATGATAAAAAATCCTACATTTCCGCGGATTTTGAAGCAGGCGATGAAGCGCTCGAAGAAGATGGTCTGGAATCCCAGGTAGGCCACGTCGATGCATAGGCTCTGGGCAAAGAGCCACGCTGTGGTCGAGATGCCGAGCGTGTCGGAGTTTGCTCCGATGAAGGCCAGGGCACCCATGCCGAGGGTGGAGAGTGCCAGGAGGGCATGGAGGACGGTCGTATGGTTTTTCACTGTCGCCAGGAGTGCGAAGATGGCCAGCATGACCAGGGTGGCGATGGTGTCCACATGGGCAAATGTCCAGGCAGAGATGGTGCTCACGTCGATGATGCAGACGATGAAGTCTTCCTTGATGTCACGCATCACGGTGATGAGCAGGTTGGCCACGAAGAGCAGGGTCAGGATGGGCATGAAGCGCAGGAAGAGATTGCGCCGTTCGCTCCCGTTGAGCGTCACGCGTTCGGTGCGGGCTGCGATGTCGGCAGCCGTCGGGCGGGGGAAGCGGGTCATCATCCAGCCCGTCAGGCACAGCAGCGGGAAAGCGATGGCGCCGATGAGTGCAGGCATCCAGAATTCACTCACGCCCAGGTCGTTCATGGCATAAAGACCCAGCGATTTGGCCACGCCTGAGCTGAGCGCCATGCTCACGCCCATGATGCTGGCCAGGATGTCAGTCGTGCGCCTTCCTTCCAGGAAACTGAAGATGACTCCCCACATGCAGCCCAGCGAGAGGCCGTTGAAGAAGAGTGCGGCGATGTTGTAGGGGACGGGCATCAGGCCGAAAGCCAGCAGGGAGACTTCGGAGAGGGCGGCTGAGCCGATGATGAACTTCAGGCGGCCTTCCGGTCGCAGTTCGGAGATGAATTTGATGCCTAGGAATTTGGCGGTGACGTAGCCCAGGAGCTGAATGATGCTCACGGCGATTTTGTAGTCCATTCCCCACACGCTGAGTCCTTCAAACTCGGCAGCGGTGAATGGTTTGCGGAGCGCATATACAAGCGAATAAGAGAGCAGTGCCTCCGGCCCATAGGATGAAGAGCCAGTCGGGCATTTGTCCTTTTCCGGTGAATGGTTTTGTCAGCTTCTGACAGGGAAAACACATAGTTGTTGTTTTGATTTTTGATTACGCCGGCAAAGGTAGGTTGGTTTGGCTGTGCTCAAAAAGGATGTAAAAACAAATGTATAAATGTAACGGAATAGTAACACCTCTGAAACGGTGTCACAACATCTTTGAAACAGGTTTGTAATTTCTCTCTCTTGCACCCTTTGGGAGGGTGTGCCGGAAGGTTGGGTGGAGGGACGGACAGGAGGATGTCAGTTTAGTTCGCGCGTGAGAAAGCTTTCCAGCGCTTCGGCCGAGAGCCGCAGGTGGAATTCGCCTTTGAATGCGATGGAGATGCCGCCCGTCTCTTCTGACACGATGACGGCCAGTGCGTCGGTCTGCTGTGACACGCCGAGGGCGGCACGGTGGCGCAGGCCCAGTTTCTTGGGGATGTCGAGGCTGTGTGACACGGGCAGGATGCAGCCTGCAGCCGTGATGCGCTTATGGGTGACAATCATGGCTCCGTCGTGCAATGGACTGTTTTTGAAAAAGATGTTCTCGATGAGGCGTTGGTTGAGGTTGGCGTCGATGGTGTCACCCGTGTGGATGATGTCGTTCAGGGGGATGTTGCGTTCGAACACGATAAGTGCGCCCACTTTCTGCTTGCTCATGTTCAGGCAGGCCATCACGACAGGCATGATGTCGGAGCGTTCGACTTTTGTTTTCTTGGTCCCTGTCAGCAGGTGGAACAGGCGGTTGACCTTCTCATGCGAACCGAGTGCTTGCAGGAAACGGCGGACGTCGTCCTGGAAGAGGATGATGAGCGCGATGGCACCCACCTTGACCAGCTGGTCGAAGATGGCGCCGAGCAGGCGCATTTCCAGCACCTGCGCCACGAGCAGCCACAGCAGGATGAAGATGAGCACGCCGGTGAATATCTTCACCGAACCGGACTCTTTCATGAATTTGTAGGCATAGTAGAGCAGGAATGCGACAGAGAATATGTCGATAATGTCTTTGATTTCGATAGAGAACATCATAATGGGCTGACAGGGGTTGGAAGATGAGTTAGCAGGATATGTGTGTTGTATTGAGGGTTTCCACGATGCGCACGGCTTCGACGGCTTCTTTCACGTCATGCACGCGCAGGATGTGCGCTCCTTTTAGGAGGGCGATGGTATGCAGGACGGTCGTCCCGTTCAGAGCTTCAGCCGGTGTGCAGTTCAGCAGTTTGTAGATCATGGATTTGCGCGACACGCCCACGAGCAGGGGCAGGTCGAATGTGCGCGGGATTTCCTCCAGGTGGGCCATGAGTTCGTAGTTGTGTGCGAGAGTTTTTCCGAATCCGAATCCCGGGTCGAGGATGATGTCGTTCACTCCCATTTCTTGCAGTTGCTGGATGCGTGTAGCGAAGTAGAGGAATACTTCTTTCACCACGTTGTCATAGTGGGGCTCTTGTTGCATGGTCTGCGGTGTGCCTTGCATATGCATCATGATGTAGGGCACTTGCAGGCGTGCCACTGTGGCGAACATCTGTTCATCCATGGCTCCGGCCGCAATGTCGTTGATGATGTTCACGCCATATTCTCCGACACAGCGTTCGGCCACTTCGGCACGGAAGGTGTCGACCGACACGATGGCGTCAGGATATTCCTCACGGACAATGCGCAGTCCGGTGTGCAGCCTGTTCATTTCCTCTTCTGCGCTGATGTGCACGGCGTCCGGGCGTGAGGAGTAGGCTCCCACGTCGATGATGCTGGCGCCTTCGTCGATGATTTGCCGACATCGTTGGCGTATTTCTTTTTCCGTCTGTGTGCGGCTTCCTGCATAGAAAGAGTCGGGTGTCACATTGAGAATCCCCATTACTTGCGGAGTGGACAGTTCGAACAGTGTCCCGTGAATGTTGAGTGAATAATGATTCATGGAGTATTTGGTTTGTATCGACAAAATTACGCACAATAATTGATTCCGGGCCACTTTTGTTTTCTCTTTTTGCACTTTCGGCAGAAAAAGCCTCCGGCGGTTTTTCCATAAGGTGGCAGGGGCTGAGGTTGCGGCAGGCTTGCAGTCGTGCTCTTGGTTGCCCGAAGCCGGGTTTGAGGCGCATTGTTCTGGTCCGGGCAACACCCTCGCTCGAGCATAAAATACCTAGAAATGGTGATTGTGATTTCTAACTAAAGAGTGTAACTTTGCATTGAATTGAAAATTTAAATGATTACAGATTATGGAACCAATTATTAATTCCCAGCTCCCTGAATTTAAAGTTCAGGCATTCCAGAATGGAAGTTTCAAGACCGTGACTAATGAAGATGTGAAAGGCAAGTGGGCCATCTTCTTTTTCTATCCTGCAGATTTCACGTTTGTGTGTCCGACGGAGTTGGTGGATATGGCAGAAAAGTATGAGCAGTTTCAGGCAATGGGCGTGGAGGTGTATTCCGTCAGCACGGATTCGCATTTCGTGCACAAGGCTTGGCATGATGCTTCTGAGAGCATTCGTACAATCAAGTACCCGATGTTGGCAGACCCGACGGGGGCTTTGTGCCGTGCGTTCGGAGTGATGATCGAAGAGGCCGGCATGGCCTATCGTGGGACATTCTTGGTCAATCCGGAAGGAAAGGTAAAATTGGCTGAGATTCAGGATAACAATATAGGCCGTAATGCCGAAGAGCTGCTCCGCAAGGTGGAAGCTGCACAGTTTGTGGCGACACATGACGGGGAAGTTTGCCCTGCAAAGTGGAAAAAAGGGTCTGCCACGCTGAAGCCGAGTATTGATTTGGTAGGCAAAATCTAAGAAGCTGTTTTGGATTTATCGTGTGATGATTTGAGATGAGTTTTTGAGTCATTTTTGGTTCTGTGATG
>ERZ827088.252-NODE-252-length-82582-cov-14.449647_pt1 | contig 82582 bp, 69 predicted proteins | sample MGYA00519922_ERZ827088 | MGnify/ENA primary metagenome ERZ827088 (study PRJEB31778, sample SAMEA3449254) | human gut metagenome | biome: human gut; feature: human-associated habitat; material: faeces | place: United Kingdom | collected 2010/2012 ... | reverse complement strand
AACCTACGCAGAACGCAGAAATAGAGACCGTTAGTGTTAAATGTGCATCAGGTGTTGGGTAATGATTTGGAAGTGCATCTATTGCTGTAATCCGCCCAAATCCGTTTTTCCGCCCTTATGTCATTCCGTGCCACCCGAAGCCAAACCCTCTGACCGTCAGTGAGAATGCTCAAATTCGCTTTATTCTGCGTTTTATCCTATTATTTTCAAATAAAATAAATTTAGTAAGTTAAACATAATGTCTATATATCTTTAGCTGACAAGGATATATATCTTGTCACTCTATTTCCATCGAATGCAAATTCTCCCAATTGTCATTTACAAGTACATACATCTTGAATTTACTGTTTCCACCGCCATCCGGATCCGGATCTTCAGGATCAGGTTCTTCCGGATCAGGATCTGGATCTGGATCGGGTGGATCTGGCGGATCAATTGGTTCTCCGCCACTCTCGTAAATGAAACGAAGGATGGTTAGCGTGTTTCGCTTCATAGAAATATTGATATCCTCTGGGGCAATCCACATTCGGCTACGCCCGGCACGTAACTCGTCGGGAAAAACCTCATAAAAATTGATGCTTAAGGTTGAATTATCGATGTCTGTTGACGGACAAAGCAGTGTTCCTGTAAGAATCTCGTTTGGTTTCTGCCACAAGGTGTCGGTATGTACCAAAGCTTCCCGTGAATAACTGAAGTCAGCCTTCACGTAGGCATACACATTCGTAATGTCTTTTGTAGAGAAATGAATCTCGTCCGGCAGATTCTCGGCTTTGATAAGTAACTTGCCTTTAACGCGTTCAAGTTCTACGGTATAGAGATACTGATTCTCATCATACACGAATGTATCGCTACTCAGATAAATATCGTTTCCCTGCGCATTGTATAAATGCAAGTCTGACGATGTTGCATCGTCGCCAAGCGGAACCTCACTCTGCATGTTTCCCCACGTAGTCATCACATAAGTGCCGAAAGGTATGTCTTCGGGGTAAGTCACACCGACTTCTTTATCACCCGAAGTGACAGTGAAAAGTTTCTGTTCCACCATCATCTCACCCGTCTCAAGCCTGTCTAGCCTGTAATAAAGTGTCGATACATAATCCTTGAAAGGAAGCGTCTCGTCTTTCTTTACATCGTATCCCCATTTTACAGCAGACTCAATATTGAAATAATTTTTGTCTTTCACGGAGATGTTCACCTGCAAAGGCGGACAAGGCAAAATCTCATCACGTATACACGATGACAACATGATCAGTGACAAAACATATACTATGTATCTGGCGTATCCCTTCATCTTATCATATCTCGTAATTGTTCAATTCCTTTCGTATCCTTGGGTAAAGAGTTGATTATCCTCTTTGCCTCAGCCTTCCTTCCCGTACGTAAAGCCAGTATCGCTGCATTTAGATCAGCGAACGGAGCCAACAACGTGTAAGCCACTTCCCATTCAGCACTTTCCGCCTTCATCACACCCAAGTTATAACGTGCTTCCGGCAAATCTGTATGCTTCTCCAACAGAGCCACAGCTTCGGCCGTACGTCTGTTACGGTGATATATCACAGCCAGGTTGTTGGCTGCTGCCCCCGATTCCGGAAAATAGCGTAACATCGTACGATAAACCTCTTCGCGCTCATGATCTGTCTACACCAATTCAGAAACACGCAGCAATTCTTCCTCACTGAAAGCATCCGGACGCGTCCTATAAAGCGACAAAAGCTGTACATCCGTTGTGAAACTCTTCACTGTATAGGTATATAGATATTCCACCACACGGTCTTTCTGCAGATAATTGTCTTTTATTCGATTCCATGCAGGCAGACGGCGTATATGATATTCTTGTACATCATCATTCTCGTCACTATATAGGGCAAGGATTGATGCAACAGCCGACGCATCTTCATCTTCCGCACGGCGCATGGCTTCAAGAACCGGTTTCCATCCTTCAGGACGGGATTTTACGGTTATCAGCTGCTGTACCTCATAAGGCAGATGCAGTTTTTCAGACAACCATTTCTTTGCAGACAAAGCCCGGTTGCGTGCCAGCGTGGTGTTGAAAGCCAACGAACCGTCGGCTGACGCAATACCCACAATCTCCAGTTTATTCAACATCGACAAGGAGTCATTCAGAACCGGACGAAGCCTATTGAGTATTTTTTCCATCTCGGTGGCATTATGTCCCATATCCATTTTTATATCGAAACGGTTGATTTCAAATTGTAGGTTTGCTTTTCCTTTCCCTTCCCGGATTTTCGGAGGGACTACAAAATCCGGATCCAAACACACCTGCTTCATTTCCGAACGGAAAAAATTCATCGAATCTGCCACTTCTGCCAATATCAGCGTATCCGTTCCGGTACACTCACCGCAACCATCTGTCGATACGACTGCCCGAAGATGTGCATTGGTTATTCCTGCCGGAAGAATAACCGGACAAGTGTATGGTATTTCGTATGACTTCCTGTTATCTATCATGCATGCTTCCTGCACATAAGGATCACTATATCCGTCGAGCACTTCCAGCCTTTCCACTTTCTTCCGGTAGATTGAGGCATCGAGTACCACCGGAGGATATTCACCATACACCGAATCACCAGCCACCAGTTGAGGAGTGATTACAACACGACTTCTCCGTGTCAAATAGTTCTCTGAAAGATGAAAAATCACATCGATACGTGTACTATCATCTACTCCGGGCATTAGAACCTGTGAAGACGGTAATATTTTCAAGGGTGCCGTCTGTCTTGTAGCGCACGATGATAGTACCGAAGCCAATACGAACAAAGCAACAAACAACGACCTGAGGTTTCCTGCTTGGATCGAATCTATACTATATAATGTATGCTTATATTTCTTCATATCGAGTCCGTCTAATGGTTAGAAACTAAAACATATAAACTAGAGAAATGGCAGCCTGCGTAGGTCCTACATAATTTTTGGTTTTATTCTCGTAACACTTTTCACAGTAAATTCTGTCGCTCTCTTTGAACCACAGACGGGCATATCCCAAACCAATCGCAGCTTCCAGATTCCAATGCGGTGAAAGAATCCAGTTATAACCATAAGAAATTCCTCCGCCGGCCAGATAGCCGTCGTAACGTTTATCCTTAAAACCTCCGAAGAACTGAGCTCCGTGTAGATGTAACCCCACAAAATGACCTTCAAATTTTTCACACAACCAATATTTCAATTCCGGTTGTGCCAACCAGAACCGCATCTTTTTGTCGTCTTTGAATGTCCAAGGATTATAAGCGGCATTTAGCTCAATGGTCACCTTATTACTGGTAGCAAATTCAACTCCTGCGTTCAAGGTTGTAGTCAGCCAATACAGCCCATTCGTCTTCACGGCTATTTCCTGGGCCGACAAACGAACCATAAAGACAACCATTGTACCTAATAATAATATACGGGTAAGGTGTCTTCTATACACAACAGATGTCACCATAAAAATATCTTTTTTATACAATCAATACAATCTAAGCTAGCAATTACAACGGATCATCACATCTAAAATTACACTTTCCAATTCCACAAAAGAGAAACCTGATCCGCCATCGTCATTTTTTCAATAAGACAAAGCTAAAGACAAAACTGATACTTGGTACATCGCCGGAACAACGATGAACCTTTTGGTATTTCATATATAGAATCTGGTACAAGAAGTAACAGGCTATGAATAATATGGTACTAAATGAACGAATTGATACAAAATAAAAAAGCGGGCTCAATACTTTTAAAGTACTGAACTCGCTTGATAATACATTAAATCAAGACTACAATCTTGTTAAAACTTCCGTTGCTTTAAGAACTGTTTCGGTGTAAGTCCGGTAATTTGTTTGAACTGCCGATAGAAGGAAGTCCGGGATCCAAAACCTGCCTTTTCGTAAAGCATATCCCAATTATCTGATCCGCTGGTAGTCATCAGATGAATCACATAATTCACCCGATATTCAGCCAACCATGTACTGAAGTTTGTACCCGTCATACGGTTGATAGCCGTTGAAAGATGTGTACGATTGGTAATAGCGGCTTTAGCTAGAAGCGAGATAGTCAGTTCCGGATTCAGGAAAGGGCGGTCTTTTTCCATCACCAATAATACACGATAATACAAGTTACGATAAAAATCATCATCACTCGTACCTTCTGAATCAGACGATTCTTGGAGAGTTTCATCAGTTGTAGCTTCGAGATCTTGCCCAACAGCCAATAAAGGCAAAGATTCTTCCTGTTTGGATACTAAATAAATTCCCATTTCGCGCCACTCAATATACCGTCTCATCAATACTTGGAATAACGTTTGAAGCCGACGTTTCTTGTTTCTCCAGTAAAAAATTCCCCATACAATGATTAGCATCAGCACAATGACAACCATCACAAGGATTACAATCTCCAACCGGCGCTGAGTCAACTTCCCTTCTGCTTCCAGTATCTGTTTTTCCATACCGGCCACATCCTGCTTTACAGAATAATAGGCCAGCATTCCATTCAGCTGATTGTCATAATATTGTTCTGATATCGTTTTCCAAACTGGCAGAAGTTGCATGGCGTTCTTCGTGTCATTCTCTTGTATATACGTGCTCATCAGCGGCTCTGAAGTTTCAAACAACTGGAAAGAAACGGGCCTGGTAAGAATCAAATCTTTAGCCTCCTGATAATAAAAATCCGCTTTTTTCGGATCTCCTGCCCGCTCATAAGCCTTTCCTAACCGGAAACAAACCGATTCAAAAGAAACCGTTTCTTCCTTATGGGCATGATAATCGTCATACAGACTTTGAAGCAACTCAATCGAACGGTTCAACGAATCAGGTATCTCGCTCAAACTCCAGCCTTTATAAAAACGAGTGGTATAATCAACTGATTTATAAGAACCCGGAAGCATATCCTCTTCCTGGATGTTCAACTTGTCAATCAGCGACATATAATAGACTGCCGAATCATATTTCATGGTATAAACCATGTGCATAGCCTTTGCTAAATAGGCATTTGCCATCGACAAGGTATCGCTTTGGTCAGAATTGGCTATTACCTGATTGAAAAGTTCATTAGCCTCGTCGTTCATCTTCCAGTTTGAATATACCAAAGTCAAGGTGCTGGATATCCGATTTTTACAAAGTGGATCGTTTAGCGAATCTGACAAAAACAATCCTCGCTGAAGACAAGCTAATCCTTTTTTCAAATCATTATTATTAAAATATACCGATGACGATAAAGCATAAGAATAATTCCATAACCTAAGCTGACGGGGTTCAAGCCGGGAAGGTGATGTGGACATCAATTCATCGCATAACATCAATAGCGTATCCATCTTCTCATGAGTCTTCAGCATATTATTGACTACATAATGATAATTACGGTCAAACCGCTTTTGGAACTCAAGATCATCAGGTGAGCATGTTGGCTCCGATTGACAAGAAAACAAAATGCAACATGGAGTCACAAGGGAAAAGCCCCACAATTTACAGTAGTGTAACAACTTCTTCATGGATAATTATATATTTATGTTTAGTTACTATTTCGGAGCCAAAACACTACCAGTGACTTTGCTTATGCGAAGATACAAAAAAAGTGAAAAACAATGCCAGCTTTTCATAAAAAGCCGGCGTCTTTTTCACTTTTTCTGCCTATGAAATGAAGAATTTTCAATGGCAAAAATTCCCAAAAGTTCAAAAGGTTCAAAAAGTTCAAAAAGTTCACAGTGCCCTCCCTGAAATTATCTGAATCTGCGGTGCAATGAATAAAGACCTGGCAAACACTTGCCTACTTGACAACGGAAGATGTGTTTTGTACAATAAGTACAGTTATAAGAAGCTTTGCAAAGCCCGACAGCTCATCGAGATTTCCTCAGCGGATCTATACGAAACAAGCCATCCAACACAGCTTTTTTTGTTACAACTACAATCCTCGCATTTCTCGGCAGACACCTGCTTCCGTAATACGAACAATCATCTTGCCAATAAACTATCCGACAAAACTCTTCTCTCTTTGTCTTCTGTTTTGTACCACGCTTTCTTAAACAACCACGCCGAAAGTTTCAGCCGTGGGGACACAGTGAACTTTTTGAACTTTTTGAACCTTTTGAACTTTTAGGAATTTACCCAACTACAAAAGTAGCAGCACAACAAACCATAAATCAGAATGTTACCTCAATACCACCCATAAAAGTAGCTTTAGGCATCGGGAAACCATCGTTAATGGAATAACGCGTAGCCGTCAGATTCTCTCCCTTCACGAAGATATTCAATCCTTTATCCGGATTCTTCCCGAAATGATAAGCAGCACGGGCATTCAAGACGGTATAATCTTCCTGCTTCGTACAAGCCTCGTCTGTATAGAGATCAAAAATTGATTGAACAGCCAGATGGAACGAGAAACGCCCTGGAAGATAAGTCGCTCCTGCATAGAATTTATGTTTAGGAGCTCCTGCAATCGGGTCACTCTGATCCAAAAAACTATAATTGGTTGTAAACGAAAGATTTTGCAGAATCTGGTATTTCACTTCGGCCTCTACTCCTTTATTGGTAAATTCCCCTGTATTGACATTCAGCGGATTGCCATCAATCATAGCCGTACGGATCATATCTTTTCCATCGATGTAAAAGGCTGTCACCTCGGCCGACAAACGTCCGTCAAGGAAAGACTGCCCTACCGAGATTTCATAATTCATCATATTTTCCGGTTTCAGATCCGGATTCTTCGGCTTAAACATATACAATTCACGAATATTCGGGCTACGGAAACCTTTGGAAAGAGAAGCTTTCCAGACATTCCCTTCAAACGGCCGATATGTCAAACCTGCCTGTGGCACCCAAGCACCGCCAAACGAACTGTTGTGTTCGTAACGGACACCCGCATTTACCCCCAGTTTATTGAAAAAATCCTGTTGCATAATGACATAACCAGCCACTTCGTTGACAGATTTATCAATGATCTCCTGATCTGCAGAACCATCATTCATCTGATTCCAAGCATGACCACCCCAGTTTTTATAATCGATACCAACCGTGAAGTTATTCCCTTCAAAGAGCCGGAAAGATTCGTAAAAAAGAACGCCCAAATTCCGGTCGGTCGATCGGAATAGATAATTCTGGGGATCTTCGCCCGTATAATAGCCATCGTTAATCTCATGATTCCCCCAGTTATAGAAAAGACGGATTGCCCCACTCATTTTCTCATACTGGTTTTCGAGAGCCAATGACGACGTACCGCGCCAGACATCCATCTTATTGTCAAAAATCGGATTGAATGTTTCTCCCGGATTCTGGAACTTATACTTTGCCAGACTTACATCTCCGCGCAATTGGTAAACATCATTAAAACGATATCCTAAATTCGCAAAGCCATTGGTGATTTGGAAATCAGAATTAGGGCGATGTCCGTCCGTCCGATCATGATTTATCGAGACAAAAGAACTGAAATTGCCCACATTATATCCATTATTCACCATATATTTCTGTGTATTATATGACCCGTACATCACCCGAGCCTGTGTACGCCGTCCCTGCTGATGATGCCGACGCGTAATGATATTGATCACACCACCCATGGCATTTGAGCCATACAACAGCGAACCCGGTCCGCGAATAACTTCAACCTTTTCTACATCCGAAGCCACATAAGTATCCGGCAAGGCATGTCCGAAAAGTCCGGCCCACTGTGGTTGGCCATCAAATAATACCAAGACTTTGTTTCCACTTCCTACCCCACGAATATTGATGGTACCGGCAGCATTGGTAGAAACACCAAACCCGGTAATGCCTTTTTCCGTTACAAACAAACCTGGCACCTGCTCGGAAAGTACCGGTAAAAGAGCCGATTCACTGCTGTTTTCAATCTGACTACGCCCTATCACCGAAATGGTCAGCGGAACACTATTCCGATTTACCTCAATCTTATTAGCAGAAACAACCAAACTATTCAGATGGATCAAACTGTCTACTTCCAGCGGTGTTTCTGCCATAACAACACCCGAAGCAACCAAGCCTGCTACAATCAATACATTTCTTTTCATCTATCTCTTAATAAATATATACACTGTGTTACCTTTTCAAGAAAACGTGTTACCATATTACTAAAAAAATAAGGCTCAATCGGCCCGGCTCATCACCAGTTTACCATGCTTGATACCTTTAATCGTAGTCAGACGATCCGACAAATCCGTCAAACGATGCGCCTCACCCATCACCGTAGCAATATGCAAACAGAAATTCTTGTTTATAAAATACTGCGAAGAAGAAAGAATCACATCCTGATAATCCTGCTCAATCAGAATGATTTTCGAAGCAATCTCCTTTTTCCCCTGGTCATACATGATTATAATCGTACCTGCCACGATATGATTACAAAGCCACTTCTTCTCCGCCAGATTCTTCTCAATTAGGAAACGGATAGCCTGCGAACGATTCGAAAAACCATTCTCCAGTACATATTGGTCTAACGACTCCAACAAATCGTCTTCCAAAGAAACCCCAAATCGCTTTAACGCCATCCTGATTACTAACTAAATTATGGCACAAAAATAAAAAGATAAATTCAACTATACAAACCCAAGACGTTTATCCCAATGGAATCACATTTCCTTCTTCCGAAATAAGAAGCAGTTCCAAATGTGCTGACTGCAAAAGTGGAGCACACGAACGATAGCAATCCTGCAAGATCATCTGATAAAATTCAGGATAGATCTCTGGAGAAATTAACTGCCACAACTCACGCGCCAAAGTCAATGACGGAATTGCAGATAAGATATCCGCTGAACAAGATGTCTTCTTGGCTACCTGCAACAAATAATCCCGATTCATGATGACTTTCTTACTATGCGTATCCAATGCTCCTTCTGCCAGCTTCACAGCTTTTCCCAGCATCAGTCCCATAACGATATACCGGAAACCCACCTCAACGGCAATCTGAAGAGTTGCTCCAATAAAATTACCATAATGTACAAATCCTTGCTGCGGAATAGACCGATCAGCCAAATAAGTCTTCAAATATCGCTCGCTCTTCGCCCCCGAATTAATCACCAGCTGCGAACATCCAACTGCTTTAGCAACCTGGACTTCCTTCCGGATAGAAGCCACAAATGCTTCCGATGAGAACGGACGTACAATACCCGAGGTGCCAATAATGGAAATACCACCAACAATACCCAATTTGGGATTGAAAGTACGTTTGGCTAATTCCTCTCCATGCTCCACAGACACTGTGACCCATATAGAAGAAATCTTTCTTCCGGAAGCAACAACCAAACGATGTAGTTCCGTTTCCATCATCCGTCGGGGAGTCTGGTTGATCGCTGGTCCGCCAACATCCAGTCCCAAGCCGGGTAAAGTAACCGTTCCCACACCCGGACCTGCTTGAAAACGAATCAGAGGTTCTTCTTCCGTTTCTCCTTCCACCACCGAAACATGTACTTTGATCCGGCATCCATTTGTCACATCCGGATCATCACCAGCCTCTTTAATCACCGAACATGCCACTCCTGTTTCATCTGCTTCCACTGAAGCAACAGGCAAAACAACTGGTTCTCCTGAAGGCAACTGGATTTCCATAGAAGGAATTTCCTCTCCATACAAAATCTTATGCAAAGCCGCTTTTGCAGCAGCCGTCGCACAAGCCCCAGTCGTCAATCCACAATGCAAATCAAAAAAGTCAGGCAACAAACGATAAATTTCCCGCCGCAGACCAAATTCGCCATAGACACACAAAAATGAGTCCGGAAGCACAGGACGTTTGATCACATACACCGGAATATGCTTTTGGAGAGCTGCTGCTGTTTTCTCTTCAAAGAAACCAGAACTACCACTCTCTTTTGTCAGAATCGCATCTGGCAAAACCTGCCTGATCATACTCTCATCCGATTGTTCCTGATAAAAAAGCAAATGATCTGAAGGAAAACCCTGATCTGAAGCTATTCGCCGGGAATCTTCTCGATTTAATATCCGGAAGAAAGACTCATGCGCAGACCAAAAAGGTCGAAGAGGACGAATCGTATTCACGCCCGTCCACGCCAACAGTCGGGAAACACCGGCCAATTCCATTTTCTGCATGGCATCTGCATAATCATCACACCATACAAAATCAGGGTTCCTTGGAGGATATTTCCGCTCATAACGAATAACCGGCAAACCCAGTCGGGCAGCAACAGCAGCAATCGTTTGGTGTAATTGGACTGCAAACGGATGAGCGGCATCTACAATCAAACGAACCGAAGCCTCTGAGCAACAGTCCGCCATAGCCTCTTCATTCATGGCTCCACAAAGACGTTTGCCATGGACCAACTCCATTTCCTGTCCCTCTCCTTTCGTGGAATATAAGAATGGCTTTCCGGCCTCTTCCAATACCCGGGCAACCAATCGTCCTTCTGTTGTTCCGCCAAAAACCAGTATCATGTCTTTACTTCCTGAACAAATGCTTAAACTCATCCGCATACAAACGAGACAAACCTTCCCGATGTCCGATCGCCTCTCCTACTACCAGCAGCGTAGTTAATGTCAAATGGTTTTCCCGTACAATCCGAGCCAAATCTTTTAGTTCACCCCGGAAAATACGCTGTTCCTTCCAGGTCAATTTATAGCAGACAGCGACCGGCGTATCCGGGGCATAATGCTGTAATAACTCTTGCTCCACCTTATCCGCAATAGAAGCACTCAGATAAATACACATGGTACTTTGACTGGCTGCCAGTTTATGCAACTGTTCTTTTTCCGGAACAGGCGTACGTCCTTCACCGCGGGTCAAAATAATTGTCTGGACTTTTTCCGGAACCGTAAATTCAGATTTCAATTCAGCTGCAGCAGCCTGGAAAGCGGAAATACCCGGAGTAATATGATATTCCATACCATACTGGTCGAAATAATTCATCTGTTCCTGAATAGCTCCATACAGACAAGGATCACCCGTATGCAAACGGACAACCAGTTTTCCTTTATCATAAAAGGATTTCATCAACGCAAACTGTTCATCCAAATTCATGTCGGCAGAACTACGGACTATCGCACCAGGTTTTGCATAATAAGTCAGCTCTTTGGGCACCAAGCTTCCGGCATAAAGAATCAGATCAGCCCGCTGGAGAAAATGTTTTCCCCGTACAGAAACCAACTCCGGATCACCAGGTCCGGCACCCACGATTTCAATATGCCCTTTTTGTCTCGGCTTACCACTGTCCAAAGCTACCGCCCAAGTAAACTGCACATCCCCTTCATGATAAATCTGTTTAGGCAAGACCAATAAACCGTCACCCGAAGCCTTGATAGCAGCAGCTTCACTTACACTGGGAATACCAATATTAGACTCTACAACAGCCGATGGTGTTGGGACTTCAATTTCCTTCAGTTCGGTTGCCGGATATGTATAAAAAGGAACATGCCATGTTTCAGCCAACAAAAGTAATGCTTTCTCGTCTGCTTTTATGTCTACCGAATCCAACGAACATATTGCCTTTTCAGAAAGATGCTGTTCTCGCAAAGATGTCAGAATCTTTTCTTTTAACAACTGTATATCTACTAGCAAATCCCGTTTACACCCCATACCAACATGTAATACCTTCGGAACATATTGGATACACAACGCCGGATACGCATGAATCCATGGAGTTACAGCAATAACCAAGCTATATTTATCTACAGGTATCGACGCAACATCCTGATACAAATCCACATGAGAAGGCAAGGTTTCTATCAGATATTCACCACCTTCTACCGGACATTCCAATAAAAGCGCTGTAGGTTTCCGGTCTACGAAAAGAGCAATAGCCTGATTCAACCAAGAGTTCCTCTGTTCGTCTGAAACTGGTGTTGTATTTCCTTTCGGCAATACTTCCAATGCCCAGTCATACTTTTCAGGCAACGTATCTAATGCCCATAAACCGACATTGTCACTTTGAGTTGTAATAACAGGTTCAGCCGACAGCAAGCGAGCTAGCGAAACCGTTAGTTCGTTTGCACCACCAACGTGTCCCGACAAAACAGAAATTACTTGTTTTCCAGTGGTATCTATACAAACGACAGCCGGATCCGTATGCTTATCCTGAATATATGGTGCTATACTTCTGACACAAATACCTAAGGCTCCGATAAAAATCAAAGCATCCGAGCAAGAAAACGCTTTTTCCACCTCAGCTAAACGGGAGATTGTCACTTCGTCATAGTGCCGTGATATCCGCTCAGCTAATTCCTTCCCTTTCTCTGAAACAGCTATAATTGTTATTTTATTTATCATCTTGTCTTATTTTTTACTTCGTTCAGCTTTACATATCGTTATCGGATTGAAATCATCCACCGCCATTCGGATTTCCTCTTTACATTCAAATCCGATAGCCGGCAACGTATTCTTAAACAGTAACAGACTCTCCTCTGATACGGAATTAAATACGATTGTTCCGCGCTCCGCCAAACATGATGAAACCTTCCGGAGCATTTCTGGTAATTTTCCTCCATGACCACCAATAAAGGCCGCATCCGGAGAATCTAAAGAAGAAACATCATACGTCATGAAATCTGTTATTATCGCTTCAATCCCAGGTATCCCGAAACGGTGAGAATTTACATCCATCAACTCAGCTCCTTCCGATCTCACTTCAAAAGCCGTAATATGTAAATGAGGAAATTGCAACTTAGCTTCTATGGAAACCGAACCTGTACAGAAACCGATATCCCATAAATTCGTCTTATCATGTAAATCCAACAAACTTAAAGAAAGTAACCGGACCGGCATCTTGGTAATCATCCGAGTACGTCCATCCAGATGCTCAAAAGACGCATCTGGTATTCCAAACGGACGGGGTAAAAGCTGTCCCTCTTGTTCCAAGATCACACAATTGGGCGTCTGATAAGATTCCGTAGCAGCCTGTTGAAGCGAGAACTTCCGGATACTCTGTTTATCCGGATTTCCCAGATTAGTTCCTACATACATCACATACATTGAATAACCATATTCAAGCATGCGTCTGGCTATTTGTGCCGGCGTATGAACATGATCTGTTAAAACTCCAATCTTTGACGAACGTTCTATCAGTGCACGATCCAATTCATGCCACGGACGCCCAGTCAATGAAACAATACGCATATCATGATACGGAATCAATAACTGATGTGCCAGCATCTGCAAAGAATTGAATGCCGGATAAAGAAAAATCCCGGCATGAGGCAGTCGTCTCTTGATCGTATTGGCAAAGCCAAAGAACAGAGGATCACCAGAAGCAAAAACAACAATACTTTCATTGACGTTTTCATACTGCTGGAACACCTCATCCATAGGGCTCTTTATGTCAATCCAGACAGCCTGTTGGGGAAGTAATGAACGGACAATCTCATGATGCCGTATACCACCCGAGAAAACTCGATGAGACTTGATGATATGTAAGACTTCTGGCGAAAAGTCCGGATTCGGACAATCGTTCATTCCTATCACATAAAAACGGCTCATACGTCTCTTCCTGGTTTTAATTGTTCTGCATCATCAAAACAAAGAATGGCATTGACCAAAGTAGCCGCTAAATTACTTCCTCCTTTTCGTCCTTCCACTATAATTTTCGGAATGGAAGTAAACGGTTTCACCATGTGTTTTGACTCCTTCACATGGACAAACCCAACGGGAGCTGCAATGACTCCAGCCGGTTCAGCCTTTCCTTTCCGGATCAAATCACATAATTCCATCAAAGCAGTCGGTGCGTTTCCAAAAACGAACAATGCATTCGGAGTTTCTTCCACAGCCAAACGAATACCGGCCTGCGTACGGGTAATACCTTTTTCCTTGGCCATTTCGGCTGTCCGAGGATCACTCAAATAACATTTTACCTCAACTCCTAAACGTTGAAGCGCACCTTTCCGAATTCCCGAAGCTGCCATGGTTACATCCGTAACAATGGTTGTAATTGCTCCTTCCTTCAATTTCTGGAATAAGCACTCCACGGCATTCGGATCCGTATAAAGAATATCCTCCATATCAAAGTCGGCCGTCGTATGAATAGCATGCAATAAAGCCCATTTCTTTCCCAATGGTATATCCGGATGCTTCAGCTCTTTCTCGATTGTCCGGAAACTCCGGATCATGATGTCTTGACCGATTCCACATTCACCCGACTTGTTTTTCTCTTCGCCGTAATAACCACGAGGCGTAATCATCACCTGGTTCGAATGCACATCCTGACCAAAGAAACTTTGGGAATTACCAATCAGCAGCACTGTAAACATATCAATCTGCTCCGGATCCAGTTCTTCCAATGTACAAGTATGAATTTCCTGTTCCGGCCGTCCTGCCTGACGAACATAGCCGACAGGTGTCTGTCCACAACGTTCCTGCAGAAATATCTCTTTCAACCGATACAGTTGCCAATACCGGCCATGACTTTTCGGATTATAAACGGCTGTTACGAAATCAGCCATTGCCGCAGCCCGAATTCTTCTTTCAATCAAATCCCAAGGAGTCATCAAATCAGACAATGATATCACACAAAAATCATGTCCAATCGGTGCCCCCAATAAAGAAGCAGCCTTCTGAAAAGCGCTGATACCAGGCAAAGAAATGACCTCAACAGTCGCATTCAACTGTTCACGCATTTCATAAATCAAAGGAGTCATGCCATATATTCCTGCATCGCCCGAACTGATCACGCATACGACATGTCCATCCAAGGCATATCGAAAAGCTTCCTGTGCCCGTTCCTGCTCTTTCTTCATGCCGGAATCCAAGCAAAGGGCATCCTGCCGGAGTAACGGTTGAATAAACTGAAAATAATACTTATATCCAATAACTACATCAGACTCACGAATGGCTGTCAATACAGCCGGCGTGATGTCGTCCAAACCACCAGGTCCAATACCAACGACAATGATCTTACCCTTGTTTGCTACCATAAAACTATTATTTTTCCTTTCTGAAAATGATCCTGATCCCGAGATACATTTTCTTTTCCTGATTTGTATGGCAGGTTTCCTGACTCCATCAAAAAAGATAGCCTTCCCATTCCTCTGTTACAGAAATAGTGGCTTCAAAGTGCTTATCTTTTCACCTTTAGATGTCACAGTAGCGGGCACTGTTCCGGATTTCAACCGGATTCCCTTTTCAAATCAAAAGCCGAAATAGCTTTTGTTTCACCAATACAACGACAAATGTATAGATATTTTTCGGGTTAGGCTAATCTTTTGATTATATTTGCACCGAAATTTATGAATGGATGAAGAATTCCCAGCAAATACTCCGGTTCATTATCATTGGTACATTGAACGCATTCATCACGGCTTTAGTCGTTTGGCTAATGATGGATGTGCTGCACTTTAATTATATAGCCTCAAACATAGCCGGTTATATAGCAGCTTTACTTAATAATTTCTTCTGGAGCAAATTCTGGATTTTTCAATCCGGGAAAGGACATTACCTTCCACAAGCACTCTTCTTTCTGCTGGCTTTTATCTGTGCTTACGGTTCCCAATTCATTTTTCTATTATGGATGGTCGAATTGTTAGATTGGAATGAATACGTATCTCAATTCATCGGGCTATTCATTTATGGTTTTGTCAACTTCCTCATGAATAAAAAGATAACCTTCCATTCGAAAGAGCAGTCAAGCATTAATTGCGAATAGGAAGCCGTTCCCAAATAGAAGAAGGTATCAATCGCCAGAAAAAGACCAGAATCACATATTTCCAATCCAAGATAACTCGTTTCTTACGCTTTAAGATGGCCTGAACAATCAATCTTGCCACCTTTTCCTTTTGCATCAATAACGGATATTTTTTCCCGTCAGCCAATAAATCCGTAGCAACAAATCCCGGACGAATATCTGTTAAACTAATCGATAAATGATTCAAACGGGCCAATTGTGCCAGCGCTTCCAAATAACAATTCTGGAATCGCTTAGTTGCAGAATAAGCAGGAGCTGCTCCCAGTCCTTTGGTTCCGGCAATCGAACTAATAACAGCAATATGTCCTTGCCCTTTTTGACGGAAATAATCCCATGCCGCAGTTATCATACGCACAAAACCTTCACCATTCGTCTTGATGGTAGCCAGTTCAATAGCTGAATTCAACGAATAGTTCTGTTTTCCTATACCTGATGCGTGGAAATACACATCCATTCCTCCGCAGGATTCAATTAAGTGGGACAAACCATCTGTTGCATCTTCCGTAGTGATATCGATTACTTCCGTATGGATCTGTTGGGGATATAAAAGCTGGAGTTCTTTCAGTTCTTTTTCCCGGCGTCCTGCCGCACCGACTATCCAACCTTGTTGGGCGAAAAGGCAAGCAACTTCTCTTCCGATTCCCGATGTAGCTCCAACAATAACGATCCGTTTCATATTGAATAAGTTTACAGTTCTTCCACTTCTGTATTCACCACCAAGTCTTTCTTCTTTTGGAAAGGCATTCGGAATTTACAATCGCGATATACAAATATCCGATGCATATTATAATTCCAAAACCAGCCCACCAATAAGGAAACTACAGCTTTACATACAATAAATATATTATCGAAGAACTGGGCCAGTGTTTCCTGTACCCAAGGAACACGTTGAATAGACTCCGTCATCCAGTAAACGCCCCATGTATTCAGACAGATACTACCTATCCATACTAATGTATATTTGATAAGGACATATTTCTTTTTACACTCTTTGCTTTTGAATGTCCAATAATAATTCACCGTACAATTCACTATTCCTCCGGCAACAGCACCCAAACTTGTTGCAACCACATAATAAACGTCAAAAGCTTTAGCCAAAACAATAGTTACCAGAAAGTCGGTTGCACTAGATATCTGCGAGGTAAACTGAGCACGCATAAAGGTAAAGAAACCGTCTTTCTTGCATATCTTCTTCGGTATATTTTTTATCCTACCAAACATGAATTCTGTTTTTAAGTCAAAAATCCTGCAAAATTAGAATTTATTCCCCAATTTCCTGACCAGAACTGACGAAAAGATTAATTTATGGCATTCTCTGTAAAAGACAAGACTGACAATGGGAATATATAAAAAAAGAAAAGGTTGTCTCACGACAACCAATTTCCATTGTTAACCTTAAATCTAATACCATGAAAAACACAGTGCAAATATAGAGCTTTTATGTTATATAGCACACAAGTTTGCTTGTTTTTCTCATCTATTTAACTTGATTTAAGCCATCCACACTAAAAGCGGATGTTATTAAACACATTTTTTATTCCATTCTATTTTCATTCACAAAAAAAGCTTCCTTCCAACGCTGTGGAAGAAAGCTTGATTCTATATTCTCTGTTCGATTTGATCAGGCTAGCGTATTGGTTCCTCCAATTTCGTGTCCCATTGACCAAACTCCTCTTACCTTTAACTTCCGGTCCAAGATCAATATATCCGCATCCTTACCACGCGCCAATGTTCCTTTCCGATCATCAATACCAATCAGACGAGCCGGTGTCTCGGAAGCCATCCGGATAGCATCAGCCAATGGTATATCTGCTTTCTGCACCATTGTACGAACCAGATCATCCATTGTAGCCAGACTTCCAGCCAATGAAGAATGATCGGCCAATTTACAAACGCCGTCTTCTATCACAAAGCGAGGATCAACCTGCGGATGCTCACAAGCGGCATAAGAAACGGCATCCGTTACCAAACAAGTCTTTTCTACGCCTTTCAGTTTATACACCAACCGCAGAATTGTAGAAGGAAGATGCATACCGTCTGCAATCACTTCGACAGTCATATCATCCATCAGATAAACACTTTCTACGGTTCCTTCATATTTATATTCACGACGTTTATGGAAGCCGGGCATTGCATTATAGAAATGTGCCGCATGGGTAAAACCAGCTTCATTGGCAGCCTTGATCAGATCATATTCTGCTTCTGTATGTGTTACAGCCAGCATTATCCCTTTCGACTTGACATATTGGGCAAAATTCATCGCACCTTCCAGTTCCGGACTAATATCCCAACGCTTGATACATTTGATATCTTCCAGCAGGGCGCGGTATTCTTCTTTATCAAGATCTTTCACATGATCGGCAAATAATGCTCCCGCCATTTTCCGGTTCAGATAAGGACCTTCCAAATGCAATCCCTGTACCGGACCCTGCTGAGCCATCATCGCTTCACAAACTGCACCGGCTTTACGGATTTCATCTGCTGAAGAAGCCGAAAGCGTTGGAATAATGGAAGTCGCACCATGCTTCAGGTGAGCCTGAACGGCAGCTTGAAAAGCTTCTTCCGTTCCTTCCTTAAAATCATGTCCGCCACCACCGTGTACATGCATAGCTACCAATCCCGGTACGATATACATACCTTTAGCGTCAATTACCTTGGCTCCAATCACTGCCAGATCACTATTGGTTACTTCCAGGATCTTTCCGTCGCAAATCAAGACTGAACCATCTTCCAACCAACCTTGGGGAGTTAATATTTTCCCGTTTATTATTTGTGTTAACATACCTCTTTCTCCTAACTAATTACCAAATTGTGCTTGTTATCCGTTAATCAGAACAATTTATTTGTTCCTTCAACCAATTTACCCATTGCCCAGACAGCACGTACATTCAAATCTTTATCCAATACCATGATGTCTGCATCTTTACCACGTTGCAAAGAACCTTTCCGATCGTAAACACCCATGATACGAGCCGGTGTTTCAGAAGCCATCCGGACAGCATCAGCCAAAGGTATTTCGGCTTTCTGTACCATTGTACGGATCAGACGGTCCATTGTAGCGATACTTCCAGCCAAAGCCGAGCGGTCTGCCAACTTACAAACGCCATCTTCAATAATAACACGCGGGTCAAAAGCAACCTGACTGTCACTTGCCGCACAAGCCAACGCATCGGTAATCAAACAAGTACGTTCTACACCTTTAATCTTATATACCAGACGAAGAATAGTTGGCGGAACGTGAATTCCATCTGCCACTACTTCGACAGTCATATCATCAATCAAATAAATACTTTCAACGGTTCCTTCATATTTATACTCACGACGCTTATGGAATCCCGGCATCGCATTATAAAAATGGGTTGCATGTGAATAACCGGCTTCATAGGCAGTCAGAATATCTTCATATTCGGCTTGCGTATGTCCGACAGCGGCCAACACACCCTTTGAAGTAATGTATTTACCAAACTGCATAGCTCCAGGAAGTTCAGGAGCGGCATCCCAACGTTTAATACAATGGGTTTCTTCAAGCAACGGGATGTATTCTTCCGGATCCGGGTTCTTGATGTTTTCAGGCATTTGTCCACCGGCCATCTTCAAGTTGAAATAATGACCTTCCAAGTGTAAGCCTAAAACCGGACTATCCGGCTCTGCCATCAATTTTTCGGTCGTTTCGGCAGCAGCGCGTATCATCGGAATTGTAGAAGAAGATAAAGTCGGGAATATAGAAGTCGTACCATGTAACATATGTGCATGCACAGCCGCACGGAAAGCATCTTCAGTTCCTTCCATAAAGTCACGGCCTCCACCGCCGTGCACGTGTATTTCCACTCCACCGGGAACAATATACATGCCCTTGGCATCAATCAGTTTGGCTCCTACAATAGCTAAATCACAATTCGTTACTTCCAGAATTTTATTATCCTGCATCAGCACTGAGCCGTTATTTAACCAGCCCTGCGGGGTAAGAATCTTACCGTTTATAATTTGCGTCAACATAAAGTATATTTTTAGTTTTGTGTGTTATTCTTGTATTATCATACAAAATTATAAAAAACATCCTTATCATTGTCTCATTTCCATTTAAAAATAATCCGCCGGTCACTTATATTTTTTCACAACCCGCCTTTCTTTTCTGGATTTACTTATCATATTTTCTTTATTCGCCGCTTCCGAATACATATTCAGCGTGGGCGAATACATATTCAACGACGACGAATATATGTTCGCCCTGGGCGAACAAAATTTTCATAGTTAATTCTTCTGTTTTTAACCGGAAGAAAAGGAATTTTATCTCCACTACTTCGGGAAAGGCTCTCAATACAAGCAAAAAATAACCCAACGGAAATGACTGGAAAACCATCCTGTTTTCATGTCATTTCCGCTGGGATTTCACCTTATCTCTTCCGGTTTTAACGAATCAATTCTGTTGCATTTCTTCCAATTCCATCGTCTGTTCTGTCCACAGATCCATCGTTTCGGACAAAGTCTTCTTCAAATCGGCATATTGGGTATAAAGCGCTGTGTCTGAAGCGCCTTCGGGAGTAGCCAGTTTGGCTTCCAAATCGGCAATCGAAGTTTCCAACTCTTCTATTTTCTTTTCCGATTCAGCAATCAGTTTCTCCTGCTTTTTAATGGCCTTGTTCAGTTCTTTCCGGGCCTCATACGAAAGCTTGTTCTGAGTCGGCACATTTTCGTCCGCCGCAGCCTCCGTTGCTTTGTTTGCCGAGACTTCCAGCTCCTGCAAATTCTGCATTTTCTTCCGTTCCAGGAATTCATAAATGCCACCCAAGTGTTCTACTACCCGCTTGTTGCCAAATTCATAAACTTTCTCAACCAGACCATCCAGAAACTCGCGGTCGTGCGATACGACAATAACCGTTCCATCGAAATCTTTCAAGGCATTTTTCAAGACATCTTTCGAGCGCATATCCAAATGGTTGGTAGGCTCGTCGAGGATAAGCAAATTGACTGGTTCAAGAAGCAAACGGATCATCGCCAGACGACTGCGCTCACCTCCCGACAAGACCGCAACTTTCTTTTCGGATGCTTCTCCACCAAACATGAAAGCTCCCAGAATATCCCGTATCTTCGTCCGGATATCTCCTTGGGCCACATAATCGACTGTATCAAATACCGTCATATTATCATCAAGCAGTTGCGCCTGGTTCTGTGCAAAATAACCTATCTTGACACCATGTCCCAGCTTCAAAGAGCCCTCAAACGGAATCTCATTCATGATACACTTTACCAAGGTAGATTTACCTTCACCGTTTTTACCGACGAATGCCACTTTTTCTCCCCGCTTGATCGTCAGATTGACATGTTCGAAAATCAAATGATCTCCATAACTCTTTGAAACTTCCTCGGCAATCACCGGATAAGAGCCTGAATGAGGCGCAGGCGGGAATTTCAAGTTCAGCATCGCCGTATCAATCTCGTCCACTTCGATCCGCTCGATCTTTTCCAACTGCTTGATACGCGATTGTACCTGCGTTGACTTAGTAGCCTTATAGCGGAAACGCTCGATGAAAGCTTCAGTATCCGCCAATTTCTTCTGCTGGTTTTCGTAAGCCCGCAACTGTTGTTCGCGACGTTCTTTGCGCAACACAACATAATCGGAATACTTTACCTTATAATCATAGATATGTCCCAGCTCAATTTCAATCGTACGTGAAGTCGTATTGTCGATAAACGCCCTATCGTGCGAAACCAAAATAACCGCATTGGCCCGAGTTGCTATAAAGTTCTCCAACCACTGGATAGATTCAATGTCCAAATGGTTGGTAGGCTCGTCGAGCAATAACACATCCGGTCGGCGAAGCAACAGTTTGGCCAGCTCGATACGCATACGCCAACCACCACTGAACTCACTGGTCGGACGGTCAAAGTCTTCACGCGAAAAACCCAAACCAATCAAGGTTCTTTCCAGTTCGGCATGATAATTACTACCTCCCATCATTTGGAACTGTTCCGACAAATGCGTTACTTTATCAATAATCTTATGGTAAGCTTCCGATTCATAATCGGTCCGTTCTGCCAACTGTTCGTTCAGCAAATTGATTTCACGTTCCATATCATGAATATGGTCAAAAGCCATCTCGGCTTCTTCGCGTACTGTCCGGATATCTTTCAGTTGCATTTGCTGCGGTAAATACCCGATGGTTGTTTCTTTCGGAATACTTACGACTCCGCCTGTAGGCGATTGCAAACCGGCAAGAATCTTCAACATGGTCGATTTTCCGGCACCGTTCTTCCCCACCAAAGCAATCCGGTCTTTCTTATTAATGACAAAAGAAACATCATCAAATAAAGTAAAACCTCCAAACTCTACGCGTAAACCTTCAACTGAAATCATAATTATTTTCTTTAAATGTGTGTGCAAAGATACAACAGTTCAAAGTTTTTTTTATCTTCGCAACAAATTATCATTCTAAATTAGTAATATCATGAAGAAAAAAAGTCTTACACTAGCTGTAGCTGCCACACTGGCGGCAAGCATGACATTTTCGTCTTGCATCGGATCATTTGGACTGACAAACAAATTATTAAGTTGGAATCAAAGTATCAATAGTAAATTTGTAAACGAACTTGTCTTTATTGCATTTCATATCATCCCTGTTTATGAAATTACAATTCTGTCAGACATTCTGGTACTGAACTCTATTGAGTTCTGGTCAGGCAATTCTCCTGTTGCTGATGCCGGTAAAACTCAAAACGTAGAAACTGAAAACGGAATCTACACTGTTGAAACGAAGGCAGATGGCTATCACATTGAAAAAGCTGGAGAAGAAGACAAGGCGATTGATTTGGTTTATAACAGCCAGGAAGAAAGCTGGAGCGTTAAATCAAACGGAGAAATGCACAAATTGTTGAAGTTTGATGGAGCTAACGATGTCGTTATGTACTTGCCGAATGGCCAGGAAATGAACGTCGAACTTAGTCAGGCAGGAGTTCTTGCTTTCCAGGAAGTAGCCCAGAACTACACATTCTACGCTGCCCGTTAAACATGAATTAATTATAAACAACACAAGCTTATTTGCAGACAACAGGTAAGTTTGTGTTTTTTTATTGTATCAGTTATGAAATATATCATTAAGACAATTTTATTGTGTGGAGCACTAGGCGGCCCGGTTGTTTTAGGTCCCGGGAATGTCTATGCGGAGAACAACGTATCGGTTTGTTCCCTTCCTTATTGGAAAGATATTCAAACCGTATCCGTCAATAAAGAAACGCCAAGGAGCGCCTTTATGACGTATCCCGACAAAAACACGGCACTCACCCTTGCTTACGAGAAAAGTCCGTATTACCAGTTACTGAACGGAACCTGGAAATTCTACTTTGTCAACTCGTACAAAGATCTTCCAGACAACATCACCGATCCTTCTACCAGTACAGACAACTGGAATGACATTCAAGTCCCGGGGAACTGGGAACGACAAGGTTTCGGCGTTGCCATTTATACTAATCATGGATACGAATTCAAGGCTCGTAATCCGCAACCACCGTTATTGCCAGAAGAAAATCCGGTTGGAGTCTATCGGCGGGATATCGAAATCCCGGTAGATTGGGACGGACGAGATATTTACTTACATATCGCAGGAGCCAAATCAGGAACGTATGTCTATGTAAACGGGCAGGAAGTTGGTTATAGCGAAGATTCCAAGAATCCGGCAGAATTCCTGATCAACAAATACTTGAAACCCGGAAAGAATGTTCTTACCTTAAAAATATTCCGTTGGAGTACGGGCTCCTATCTGGAATGCCAGGACTTTTGGCGTGTGAGCGGTATTGAGCGTGATGTTTATTTATGGTCACAGCCTAAAACTGCCATTCAAGACTTCCGGGTTATCTCAACGCTCGACGATACATACAAAACAGGTATCTTCAAATTGGCTATCGACCTGAAGAATCATGAAGAAAAAGCGAAGAATCTGACTATTTCTTACGAGTTGCTTGATAAAAACGGCAAAGCCATTGCCACAGAAAGCAAAAATCTTTGGGTCAGTCCGGCTGTAAATTCTACGGCATCTTTTGAAACATCTATTCCGGATGTTGCAACCTGGACTGCAGAAATTCCGAATCTTTATAAAATGGTGATGACCATTAAAGACGGAGACAAAACAGTGGAAGTCGTTCCTTATCATGTGGGTTTCCGCCGCTTCGAAATGAAACAGACGAAAGAATTAGCCGGAAACGGAAAGCCTTATACTGTGTTCCTGGTTAACGGACAGCCGGTTAAATTCAAAGGGGTTAACATTCACGAGCATAATCCGGAAACCGGACACTATGTACCTGTCGAGTTGATGCGCAAAGACTTTGAGTTGATGAAAAAGCATAACATCAATTCTGTCCGTTTGTGCCATTACCCGCAAGACCGGAAATTCTATGAATTGTGTGATGAATACGGATTGTATGTATATGATGAAGCCAACATCGAATCACACGGTATGTATTATAGTTTGAGCAAAGGCGGAACCTTAGGTAATAACCCGGAATGGCTCAAACCGCACATGGACAGAACAATCAACATGTATGAGCGGAATAAGAACTATCCGAGTGTAACCTTCTGGTCATTAGGCAACGAAGCCGGTAACGGATATAACTTCTATCAGACTTATCTCTACATCAAGAATAAGGAAAAAGACGGAATGAATCGTCCGGTCAATTACGAACGAGCTTTGTGGGAATGGAATACAGATATGTATGTACCACAATACCCTGGAGCCAGCTGGTTTGAAGAAATCGGACAAAAAGGAAGTGACCGTCCGGTTGTTCCTTCTGAATACGCACATGCCATGGGTAATTCAACCGGAAGTTTGCTAGACCAGTGGAATGCAATCTATAAATATCCGAACCTGCAAGGTGGTTATATCTGGGACTGGGTTGATCAAGGATTCCTGGAGAAAGATGCAAACGGTCGTCCTTATTATGCCTACGGAGGAGATTACGGTGTAAATGCTCCTAGCGACGGAAACTTCTTATGTAATGGTATTGTCGGTCCAGACAGAACACCTCATCCGGCAATGGCAGAAGTAAAATATGTTTATCAGGACATTGCCATCACGGCAAAAGACTTGGCCAATGGTTCCTTTGAAGTATTCAACCGATACTACTTCAAAAACCTGAAAGACTATATGATTACTTATACCATTATGGCCAATGGTAAAGCTGTCAGACACGGAAAAGTATCTTTGGACATTGCTCCGCAAACATCGAAAGAGTTGCAAGTAAACATGGCCGGCTTGAAGCCTCAAAAAGATACTGAGTATTTCGTTAACTTCAGTGTTGTAACCGTCCAGCCTGAAGGTTTGATACAAGAAGGACATGAAATCGCCAGCGAACAATTCCGTTTACCGATAGAACCTATAAAATCTGATCTTAAGACATCAGGTCCGGCATTATCAGTCAGTGAAAACGGAGATGAACTCGTCGCTTCTTCTTCAAAAGTAAACTTTGTATTCAACAAGAAGACTGGTCTGGTTTCATCTTATAAAGTCGGTTCTACCGAATACTTCAGCGAAGGCTTTGGTTTACAACCGAACTTCTGGCGTGGTCCTACCGACAATGATTACGGAAATGGCCAACCCAAACGCGAACAAATATGGAAACAGAGTAGCAAGAACTTCAATGTATCGGATGCAACAGTCAAGATGGATGGAAAAAATGCCATTATGACTATCAACTATCTGTTACCGGCAGGTAACCTGTACATTGTTGATTATACAATCTATCCAAGTGGAGCCGTTCATGTTGCAGCACATTTCACTTCTACTGAAATGAAAGACGCAGAAACAGAAGTATCTGAAGCAACCCGTACAGCTACATTTACTCCGGGACGAGATGCAGCTCGTAAGGAAGCATCAAAACTGACTGTTCCGAGAATAGGTGTTCGTTTCCGTATGCCGGCCACAATGAACCAAGTAGAATATTTTGGTCGCGGACCTGAAGAAAACTACTGGGATCGCAAAGCCGGTACATTGGTAGGTCTTTACAAATCTACAGCTGAAGATTTGTATTTCCCTTATGTTCGTCCGCAAGAAAATGGCCATCACACAGATACTCGTTGGGTTTCTGTTAGCTCAAACAAGGGAAAAGGACTAAAGATTGTAGCAGACGAGTTGATCGAATTCAATGCATTACGTAATTCTATCGAAGATTTTGATGATGAAGAACAGACCAATCTGCCTCGTCAGTGGAGTAATTTCACTCCTGAACAGATTGCTAATCATGATGAAGCAGCAGCTAAAAACGTTCTACGTCGTCAACATCACATCAACGATGTTACACCACGTAATTATGTTGAAGTTTGCATTGATTTAAAACAGCAAGGTGTAGGTGGTTATGACAGCTGGGGCGCACGTCCGGAACCACAATATACATTGCCTGCAAACAAAGATTATCAATGGGGATTTACTATCATTCCTGAATAAAAATCCCATCCATTAATTATCCAGCCGCAATCGGGAAACTCAAGCATATAAGAGCCGGTTGCGGCTGTTTTTGTCCTTAGATGTTTAATTTTCGTTTAAAATACATGCCACTTTATCGGTATTCACATTTTATTCCTTACATTTGGTCTGTAGAAACAACTTATATAATCTAATTTCAATTTAAGCATTATGAAAAAGTTTTTAATGGCAGCATGCTTATGCTGTATCTCATTTCTGCCGTCCAATGCAGAAACACAAGGTAAATGGAAACCTTTGTTTGGTAACAACCTGGAAGACGCAACCTACAATCCTGAAGTATGGAGCATGAAAGACGGAGTCTTGTCGGCTACCAAGGATGAATCCATTTGGACAAAGACCCAATACGAAAACTTCGAATTGGATCTGGAATTTAAGACAGACGAAGGAACAAACAGTGGCGTCGTAGTGTATTGTACCGACATCAATGACTGGATTCCAAACTCTGTAGAAATTCAGATTGCAGATGATTATTGTGAAAAATGGGCCAATGATCAACCTTATGCCCGTTCAGCTGCTATTTATGGACATCTACCGGCTAAAAGAGACCGGGTCGTAAAACGTCCAGGTGAATGGAATCGTATGCGTATCAAATGCGAAGGTCAGCACATTACTGTAGAACTCAATGGAGAATTGGTTACAGAAATGGATATGAGTAAATGGACATCAGGAACTGTCAATCCGGATGGTAGTAAAATCCCAAGCTGGCTTCCGAAACCATTTGCAGAACTTCCAACGAAAGGATATATCGGATTACAAGGTAAACATGGTGATGCTTTAATCTGGTTCCGGAATATGGATATTCGTACACTCGATTAATAAACAGAACATTTAATCATTAATAATAAACTCGCTTATGTTGATAGTCATCAATCCATAAACGAGTTTATTATTTAGATATCATCACATGCATGATTTCTGATATAAGACAAAGCAGCTCCGATAGCCGTTCTGTATTCGGCATATTTAGGAATAAGGAATCGTTTCCCAAACATCTTTTCCAGATTAGGAAATGTCTCGGCACATTGAGGCATACGTGTCAGATTCCCGATTAATACAAAATCATTAATATCCGAATTTAGAGAAGATAAAATAGCTGCTTGTCCTATGCTTTGCAAAACCATGTGTACAATTCCGGCGGCTATATCTTCCAGAGAAGCATTGGCAGCAGCCTTCCCAAAAATGGAGGCCGTTGCATCTAAAGGCAAACCAGGTAACGGACGATTACAAATATCTTGAATCTGCAAATCAATAGACGAAACAGAACCTTGTTGAGCCAAATCTATGATCTGTTTGAAATCTTGTGTCTTCAATAACAAGCGGGACAAACCTAAAATGGTTCCGCCACCAATACCTATACCTCCGATATGTTGCACATCATTGCCGTCAACCTTGACAAAAGAAGTACCTGTTCCCATACTGACAACAATCAGCTTATCCAAGTTTGTCATATATTGTGCGCCCAAACCATTTGCCAGAAACTCATCTACCCGCGCAGTTGGCAAACCATACAACGGTTGAGAAATATAAGCACTTCCAACACCTGTCAATATAATTTTCTCGACCTTACTTAAAGGAATATTATTATCATACAAATATTTACCTAATGCACCAAACAAAGAGGCAACCGGATCTGTTGCACGAACAAACAGAGGATTACAAATCTGCTTGTTCCTTATACCTACAACTTTCGTTGTACTTCCTCCGACGTCAATTCCAATAACGACACTCATCTTAATACATAGCTATTTATTATCGCCAAAAGTACATTCTTTATTTATAACTTGCAAATCACAAGTCCATAGTAACAACAAAAAGTCTTTTCTGAAAAATCAATCAAACAAAGGCAAATTCGTTTCTATTCATTTAACAAACCAAAACATTTCCCTCATTTTTCCTCCCAAAACGAGCTAAAAACTGGATGATAGCTTATAATTCCGGCACTTACTCATTAATAGCAAAAACACACAAATTGGTTTATTTTCAAAAAGAATTAGTCTATTTTTCTTCAAATACGTCATGTAGAATGTTTAACATATTACAAAAAGACAAAAAAAATAGCTCAAACGAAAAACAAAACTAGATCTTTTGTAATATTGCAACCGTAATTTAAAGGCAAAATTCTAATGGGAGAAATAAAAGGTTTTATTTTACAGGTTATCGGTCCAGTCGTGGACGTTCATTTCGACAAAACGTCGGATACACCCATCGTACTCCCTCATATCCACGACGCCATGGAAATAACTCGCCCCAACGGGAAAAAGCTTATTGTTGAAGTACAACAACACATAGGTGAAAATACCGTTCGTACAGTAGCCATGGATTCAACAGATGGTTTAAAAAGAGGGATGGAAGTCATTGCATTAGGTTCACCTATCACAATGCCAGTAGGCGATCAAGTAAAAGGACGTCTGCTTAATGTCACAGGAAATGCAATCGATGGAATGGAAGAACTTGATCACAAAGGAGCATTTCCCATCCATCGGGAGCCACCTAAATTTGAAGAATTAACGACAAGTAAAGAAGTTCTTTACACAGGAATCAAAGTTATTGACTTGTTGGAGCCTTATTTAAAGGGTGGAAAAATCGGTTTGTTTGGTGGTGCTGGTGTTGGAAAAACTGTATTGATCATGGAGTTGATCAACAACATCGCCAAGAAGAATAACGGTTTCTCTGTTTTCGCCGGTGTTGGAGAACGAACACGTGAAGGAAATGACTTACTGCGTGAGATGATCCAATCAGGAGTTATCCGTTACGGAGAAGAGTTCAAGAAAAGCATGGAAGCTGGAAATTGGGATCTATCCAAAATAGATCATAATGAATTAGCCAAATCCCAAGCGACACTTGTGTTCGGACAGATGAATGAACCTCCTGGTGCACGTTCTTCCGTTGCTTTGTCAGGACTGACCATTGCCGAATCATTCCGTGATTTATCAAAAGAAGGAGAAGCTAAAGATATTCTGTTCTTCATTGATAATATCTTCCGATTCACGCAGGCGGGTTCTGAAGTTTCAGCCTTGTTAGGACGAATGCCTTCGGCTGTAGGTTATCAACCGACACTGGCAACCGAAATGGGTGCTATGCAGGAACGAATCACTTCTACCAAGAAAGGCTCTATCACATCCGTACAAGCAGTCTATGTACCTGCCGACGACTTGACAGACCCGGCTCCGGCAACTACATTCACCCACTTGGATGCTACAACCGTACTTAGTAGAAAGATCACAGAATTAGGTATCTACCCGGCTGTTGATCCATTGGAGTCAACTTCCCGTATTCTGGATCCATTAGTAGTAGGTAAAGAACATTACGAATGTGCTCAGCGCGTAAAGCAAATCTTGGAACGTAATAAAGAATTACAAGATATTATTTCCATTTTGGGTATGGAAGAACTCTCCGATGAAGACCGGCAAATTGTCAATCGGGCCCGTCGTGTACAGCGATTCCTCTCCCAGCCTTTTACCGTTGCTGAACAATTTACCGGAGTTCCGGGTGTAATGGTTTCTATTGAAGATACAATTCGAGGCTTCAACATGATTATGGATGGTGAAACGGATGATATTCCCGAACAGGCATTCTTGAATGTTGGAACCATTGAAGATGTAATTGAAAAAGGTAAACGTTTGGCTCAACAAGCGAAGTAAAGAAAATGAAAGTTAGAATTATCACCCCTGAAAAAGTCTTATTTGAAGGAGAATCTGAGTCGGTTACATTTCCGGGAATCAATGGCTCTTTTGATGTGCTGCCTCATCACGCTCCTTTAATAACAGCACTGCAGAAAGGGACCATTCGGTATCTTGTAAATGGGACAAAATACGAACAATCCATAGGTAGTGGATTTGTCAAGATAGAGAATGATATACTCACAGCTTGTGTGGAAAAATAATTCAAATCATGAGTGGAAGATTAAAAATAAAGCTTTTCGGTCTTATTACATTTATCAATGTAGCTATTGGAGTCACATTAGGCGGACTTCTTTATACGATTTGGCCTGACCATTATTTTGAATGGTATCCATCTATACCACTTTTTTATTGGATCATGGCATTAGCTATGGTATTCTTTCTTGACAAAGTGAAACGGAAGAACGGCGATGTGTCTGTGACGACATTCATGCTCGTTCGATGTTGCAAGTTTTTGATGGCTTGTATCTTCTTATGGATGTACGCCAATTGGGTAGGAATTCAATTACGCACGTTCGGATTCACTCTTATGTTATTCTACTTCATTTATTTAACTTTGGAAACATACACTATTTATTTGTATGAAAAGAAAAGAATGAAAAGAGAAAAAAAGGAACAAGATGAACAGAATAAACTATAAACATTTTAAATGGCTATTATCTATCTGCTTGTTGTTAGTTAGTTTTCAACTAAGAGCTGCAGAAGAAGAATTGGATGTGCAAGAAGTTGTATTCTCGCATATTCAGGATGCTTACACATGGCATATCACAGAATGGGGAGATCATGAGATCTCAATTCCGCTACCTGTCATCGTTAAGAGTCAAGAAAATGGTTGGCATGTTTTTCTATCATCCCGTCTTCATGAAGGAGAGAACTATCAAGGATTCTCTATTGCTCAGGAAGGAGATTATGCAGGAAAAATAGTGGAGACATTATCTTCTGGCGAAGTTGTTCGTCCGTTGGATTTCTCCATGACAAAGAATGTATGTGGACTGCTTCTAAGCTGTACCTTGTTGTCAATCCTTATCCTAAAAACAGCTCAATGGTATAAGAAACATCCGGGTAAAGCTCCGGGAGGATTTTTTGGGCTTATAGAAATGGTTATTACATACATTTATGAAGATGTAATCAAGAAAAACGTAGGTGAATCTTATCGATTCTTTTCTCCCTACTTGTTGACTGTATTCTTCTTCATTCTGATCAATAACCTACTGGGTATTATCCCAATATTTCCTGGTGGAGCAAACTTGACAGGTAACATTACCATCACGATGGTATTGGCAGTTTGTACGTTCATAGCAGTTAATGTTTTCGGTACAAAAGCTTATTGGAAAGACATTTTCTGGCCTAATACACCTATTTACCTGAAATGTCCGTTACCCATCATGCCATTTGTTGAGTTCTTCGGAGTATTCACCAAACCGTTTGCCTTGATGATCCGTTTGTTTGCCAATATCATGGCAGGTCATACCATTATTTTGGCATTAACTTGTTTGATTTTCATCACTGCTTCTATGGGCGTTATCATTAATTACAGTATGACGGTTGTGTCAGTCGTTTTCTGTATTTTCATGAACTGCCTTGAACTATTCGTAGCTTGTTTACAAGCTTATATCTTTACACTTTTATCGGCCAGCTACATAGGTATGGCACGAATAAAAGATTAATCCAGCCGATTCAACCCTATAGAGATTGAATTGACATTTTAACGAGTGAATAAATAATTAGGTTATAAATTAAAAAACTAAAGAAGTTATGTTATCAGCAATTTTATTACAAGCAGCTGCAGCAGGTGTAGCTAAATTAGGTGCAACAATGGGAGCTGGTTTGGCAGCTACCGGAGCAGGTATTGGTATTGGTCTAATCGGTAAAGGTGCCGTTGAAGCTATCGGACGCCAACCGTCTGCAGCGGGTGACATTCGTACTTCTATGTTGATCATGGGTGCTTTGGTTGAAGGTGTAGCGCTGTTTGCTATCGTAGTTTGTTTCCTCGGATTATTCCAATAAGCCAAAAGTATAGTAGAATATGTCATTACTAACACCGGATTCAGGACTTCTGTTCTGGATGATTCTTTCGTTCGGTATTGTTTTGATCATTCTTTCCAAATATGGTTTTCCGGTTATCGTAAAAGCGATTGAAGACCGGAAAGCCTTTATCGAGGAATCACTGAATACGGCCCGTAAAGCCAATGAACAGCTGACAAACATCAAAGAAGAAGGAGAAAGAATCATATCGGAAGCGAAGGAAAAACAGAATGCCATTCTAAAAGAGGCTTTGAAAGAAAAAGAGCATATCATTGAAGAAGCTCACCAGAAAGCGGCTGCTGAGACTAACAGACAAATGGAAGAGGCAACACGTCAGATTCGTGAAGAAAAAGAAAAGGCTATCCGTGAAGTCCGTAAGGAAATTACCGATCTTTCCATTTCCATTGCTGAAAAGGTAATGAAAGAGAAAATCAGTCGGGACAACAGCCAGGAAGAGATCATCAATAAGCTGCTTGATGAAATGTCATTCAATAAATCGTAAGGTATGGATTTAGGAACTATTTCATCCAGATATGCACGAGCTCTTTTTTCTCTGGCAATGGAGAAGAAAGAAGAAACACGTGTATATGACGATATGAAAATGCTAAAAGAGAGTTTCCTGCTCTTTCCGGAACTTAAAGAGACCTTGCAAAATCCTATTGTCTCGGTTGCAGATAAAGAAAAGTTGTTGATTAATGCTGGAGGAATAGAAGTTTGTGACTTATACAAACGCTTCATTCGTATGGTTTTGAACCATAAACGTGAAAGTTGTTTGCCTTCCATGACATACATTTATATTTATCTGTACCGGAAGGAAAAGAAAATTACTCGAATTCGATTCAGCTCTGCGTCGCCCATTCAGGAAAGTACGCAAAAGCATTTAATTGAGAGACTTCACCAGGAAACCGGTGATACAATCGAGTTTTCCGGAGAAGTTAAACCTGAACTAATTGGAGGTTTCTGCTTGCAAATCGGGAATTATCGTCTGGATGCCAGCTATGCATCTCAGTTGAAGCATATCCGCGAGCAGTTACTGCAAAGAAAATAAAACTGAAAATATGACAGACCAGATAAAAATCAGCGAAGTTTCAGATATCCTTCGGAAAGAACTGGAAGGAATCAATACGAGTATCCAACTGGAAGAAGTGGGTACCGTATTGCAGGTGAGCGATGGTGTGGTTCGTATCTACGGACTGGACAACGCTGAAGCCAATGAATTGCTCCGCTTTGACAATGGCATGGAAGCCATCGTCATGAATTTGGAAGAAGATAATGTCGGTGCCGTGTTGTTAGGTCCTACCGATCTGATCAAGGAAGGTGATACAGTTACACGTACAGGCCGAATTGCTTCTATCAACGTAAATGAGAATTTGATCGGACGTGTGATTGACCCTCTGGGAAATCCGATCGACGGTAAAGGTGAAATCACTGGCGAAACTTGTGAGATGCCATTGGAAAGAAAAGCTCCAGGTGTTATCTTCCGCCAGCCGGTAAACGAACCTTTACAAACAGGTATCAAAGCCATTGATGCGATGATCCCGATTGGTCGTGGACAGCGTGAGTTGATCATCGGCGACCGCCAGACAGGAAAGACTGCAATTGCCATTGATACCATTATCAATCAACGGGCAGCCTATGAAGCCGGAAATCCGGTATATTGTATTTATGTAGCTATTGGTCAGAAAGGTTCTACTGTTGCAGCTCTTGTCAATACCCTGCAAGAGAAAGGCGCGATGGATTATACCATTGTTGTAAGTGCAACAGCTTCTGATCCGGCAGCCATGCAGTATTTCGCTCCTTTTGCCGGTGCGGCGATCGGAGAATATTTCCGTGACAGTGGTCGTCACGCCTTGGTTGTATATGATGACTTGTCAAAACAAGCTGTTGCCTATCGTGAAGTTTCTCTGATCTTACGTCGTCCTTCGGGTCGTGAAGCTTATCCGGGTGATATCTTCTATCTGCACTCCCGTTTGCTGGAGCGTGCAGCCCGTATCATCAACCAGCAGGAAGTAGCTTGCCAGATGAACGACCTGCCCGACAGCATGAAATCTCGCGTTAAAGGTGGTGGTTCATTAACTGCACTACCAATCATCGAGACTCAGGCCGGTGATGTATCAGCTTATATTCCGACTAACGTCATTTCTATTACCGATGGTCAGATTTTCTTGGAAACGAATCTCTTTAATCAAGGTAATCGTCCCGCTATCAACGTGGGTATTTCCGTATCACGTGTAGGTGGTAATGCGCAATTGAAAGCCATGAAGAAAGTGGCTGGTACGTTAAAGATTGATCAGGCTCAATTCCGTGAACTGGAATCTTTCGCCAAGTTCGGCGGGGAAATGGACCCGGTTACAGCCTTTACCATCGACAAAGGACAGAAGAATACACAGCTGTTGATCCAGCCGCAATATAGTCCGATGCCGGTTGAGAAACAAATTGCTATCTTATATTGTGCAACAAAAGGCTTATTGCGTGATGTACCTTTGAATAAAGTACATGAATTTGAGAATTCATTTCTGGAGTCATTGCAAGTAAATCACCAGCATGATGTGTTGGATGTATTGAAGCAAGGAACGATCAACGACGAAATAACAACGATACTGGAAGAAACTGCCCGACAGATAGCAGCTTCTTATAAAAAATAACAGACGACTATGGCCTCATTGAAAGAGATTAAAAATCGGATTAATTCGATCCAGAGTACGCAGAAGATCACAGCTGCCATGAAAATGGTAGCTTCGGCCAAACTGCATCACACGCAAGCAGCAACTGAACGGACGCTGGCTTACGCTGAGCAGCTGACGGATATTCTGCAAAGTCTGCTGGCTGCCGAACAAGAATTCGATTCACCTTATACAGTCCGGCGTGAGGTTAAGAACGTAGCCATTGTGGTTTGTTCTTCCAATACGGGCTTGTGCGGTAGTTTCAACGCCAATGTTTGGAAGTCGTTAGAAGAGTTAATCCAGTCGTATAAAGCCCAGCAAGTTCATATTGAATTTTATCCTGTGGGTAAAAAAATAGCGAAAGAACTGCAAAAGGCAGGATATGATTATCATGATGAGTTTATTTCCATCGCTGATAACCTGGAATATGAAAAGGTTGCCAAGCTGGCAGCACGGTTACGGGAGTTATACATCAGCAAGCAAGTTGATCAGATAGACTTGTTATACCATCACTTCAAAAACATGGTACAGCAAATCCTGACGCATAAAATATATCTCCCGCTATCTATTCAGGAAGAGACAAAGTCTGTTGATAATACAGCGTATGCAACAGATTATATTCTGGAGCCTTCGGTTTATGAATTACAACAGCTATTGTTCCCGAAGATGTTGGACCTGCAAATTTATACAACGTTGCTTGATACGACCACTTCCGAACATGCGGCTCGTATGATGGCTATGCAAACGGCCAACGATAATGCCAATGAGTTGATCCGTCAACTTACCTTGCAGTACAACAAGACTCGTCAGCAGGCCATTACCAACGAATTGCTCGACATCATGGGCGGCGCCAGCCAGTCTTCTTGATACAACTTCACGAATCATACAAAAGAATCTCCGGTACTTACAATATCGGAGATTTTTTATTCAACCACTTCCCTTCAATAATTAATCAGCCTCATACATAAATAATTCAAAGCATTTGAATAACTTTGTTCCTGATAAACGATATACAATGAAAAGAATTCTATTTGTCTACCTCTTTTTGGGAGGTTTGCTGCTTCACGAAGCAGGTAATGCCTGTACCTCCGTGATTGTTTCCGGGAAAGCGACGCCCGACGGCCGTCCGCTGATGTGGAAGCATCGCGATACGGGAACACGTTATAATCATATTACATTTGAAAAGGGAGAAAAATATAATTTCCTCGGACTGGCAAACAGCGATTCGACGGATTATGATATCTGGACAGGCGTTAATGAAGCCGGATTTGCGATCATGAATACCGCATCTTTCAATCTGAAAGACGACGATGTACAGGAAATGGATCATGAAGGTCGCCTGATGCGACGTGCATTGGAAATATGTAAGAACCAACAGGATTTCGAACATTTTCTCGATACCCTATCTCGTCCGATGCGAGTAGAGGCCAATTTTGGCATCATTGATGCCTATGGCGGAGCAGCTTATTATGAGACAAACAACACAAGCTACTATAAAAAGGATGTAAATGATCCGAATCTGGCACCCGACGGGTATCTTGTCTACACGAATTTCTCCTTTGAAGGCAGAAAAGATGAAGGGTACGGCTATATCCGTTATGAAAGTGCCAAAAAGATTTTCGCCGATATCTATCCGCAAGGACTGACTCCTCGCTCAATCTTCCAAGAAGTATCCCATTCATTTTATCATAGCTTGTTCCGAAAAGACATGAAAGAGGAGAAGAACACGGAATGGCAACTCGAACAGGATTTGATTCCCCGATTCGAAAGTACGGCATCCATCGTGATCCAAGGGGTAAAGAAAGGAATGAATCCGGAACTGACAACGATGTGGACCGAATTGGGTTATCCACCTACAGCCATCGCGTTGCCTCTTTGGGTAAAGCTGGGTGAAAAGCAACCGGAACTGGTTCTGTACAGTCCGCAATTCAAGACGGCTCCTCTATGTTATTTTGCGACTCTGCTGAAAACACAAGCCTATCCCATCCATCGAGGCAACGGACAGAAATATATTCACTGGTCTGAGCTTTGGAATGCCCAAGGAACCGGTTACATGCAAACATTAATGCCAGTATGGAATGAAATCTATGATCTGTTTGCCCGCCATCAGGCAGAATGGGAACAAAAAGGATTGGATGTGGAAACCATAAACCGTCTTTACCAGGAAGCGGAAGAGAAGATCAAGCCGGCTTACTACCGCCTGATGCGTGTCGATTGATTCCAAACAAAGAAAAGCCGGGAATCGTATTTCCGGCTCACATAAATCCATTAACTTTACAGCAGAAACAGCAATAAAGATCAAACAACTTATGCAACTTAGCAATTATCATAGCCATTGTAACTTTTGTGACGGACGAAGTTTCCCGGAAGATTTTGTCAAATTCGCCATCCAGCATCAATTTCGGGCGTATGGATTTTCATCGCATTCTCCCCTGCCCTTTGAAACCTTTTGGAACATGTCGAAAGATGACATGAATGAGTATCTGGAAGAGATCAACCGACTGAAGGAAAAGTATGCCGGACAATTGGAGATTTATACCGGATTGGAAGTCGATTATCTGGACGCAAGTTACAATGCATCCATTGATTATTTTACCAGTCTGCCGCTTGATTATCGGATCGGTTCAATCCATTTTCTCCCCATTGCCTATCCGCTGGCCGAAGAAACCATGATGTGCATCGACGGTTCGTTCAGCGATTTTGCCCGTGGTGTCGATTTGCATTACGAAGGAGATATCCGGAAATTAGTCAAGCATTACTACGATTCTTCCTGCGCGATGGTGGAAGCCGGCGGTATTGATATCGTTGGTCATCTGGATAAAATCTACATGAACGGACAACGATACAAAGGCTTCTCGCTAGAAGCCGACTGGTACACCAAAGAACTGTTTGCTTATCTGGATTTGATTGCCGAGAAAGGATTGATTGCCGAAATCAATACGAAAAACCTGAAGAAGAAACAGGAAATTTATCCGCACGAAAAGTTTCTGGATGCCATCCGCGAACGTCATATCCCAGTCATGGTCAATTCAGACAGCCATTATCCGGATCTTGTCAACGACGGACGCGAGGAAGCTTTCGAACTTCTCCAAGCAAAAGGCTTCAAAACAACTTGTGAATTAGTGAACGGGAAATGGGAAGAAATAGCAATTGAATAAATCCTCCCTTCAAAATAAACGAGAATCGTTTTCGATCCTCAAGGGAATCATTTTCAATATACGTTGGTTTTGAATGAAAAGCCGGCGTATTTACACAAAAAGCCGGCGCATTTTGATGAAAATACGCCGGCTTTTTTAGGATTCAATTAAACGATTGAATGTGTCTTTACAAACTCGATAATTTCGTCGATATAACCGAATGCCATACCTACTACGGTATCAGCTGCTCCATAATAAACAGCCACACGTTTGCCATCCTGCAAAGCGGCACACGGGAATACAACATTAGGCACATCGCCCTGTAATTCATAAGGAGCTGCCGGAGCCAAGATATAATCGCGAGTACGATACAGTACCTTTTCCGGATTCTCTTTATCCAGAATAACCGCACCCATTGAATAACGATAACCGTTACAAGTCTGGATAACGCCGTGATAGAACATCAACCAACCGGCTTCTGTCATGAAAGGAACAGATCCGGCACCGATCTTCAGGCACTGCCAAGCACTTTCCGGGAAAGGAGTTACTTTCATCACACAACGATGTTCTCCCCAGTACTTCATATCCGGACTATAGCTGATGTAAATATCACCAAACGGAGTATGACCGTTATCGCTCGGACGGCTCAACATGGCATATTTACCGTTAATTTTCTGCGGGAACAAGACACCGTTACGGTTAAACGGTAAGAAAGCATTCTCGCACTGATAAAAATCCTGGAAGTCGAAGGTATAAGCAATACCGATGGTCGGTCCGTGATAACCATTACACCAGGTAATCCAATAACGGTCTTCAATCCAAGCTACACGCGGATCGTATTTATATTCCGATTCAATCATGTCCGTATTTCCGGCTTTAAACTGGATCGGTTCATGATTGATTTCCCAGTTAATACCGTCTTTACTGAAGCCGGCAAAGATATTCATCTGTACAGCTTTGTTGTCGCAACGGAAAACTCCGGCATAACCATCCTTGAACGGAACAACGGCACTGTTGAAGATACTGTTGGATGTCGGGATATGATAACGGCCGATCACCGGATTCTTTGAATAACGCCACATCACGTCTGTACAACCTTCCGGACGGTCTTCCCACGGCATTGCTGCTATTTGCTTCAATTCACTCATAATTGTCGTTTTTAGTTTAACTTGTTATTACCTGCAAAAGTAATATTTTTCGAGATTATTTGCCAAACCTGACACCGATTTGTAGCCCGATATTCAACGGATTCTCGGTCCGGTAGGTTTCAACCCGGTTGGTTCCCAGCATATCGAAGTAATATCCAAAGTTGGGCTCGAGATAGATGGAGAATGATTTATAAATCTGCACCTGGAATCCTAATCCGCCTTGTATGGATGTTTGCCACCGGTTGACCGGTAAAGAATGAGACGGCTCGCCGACAAATCGCCTCCGCGCCGACACGCAGTATTCCTGTAACACGCCCCCCGACAGATAGAATGACAGATTATCCTTCCGCCAAAATGTCCAGTTCAGTTTGAGAGGTATTCCCAGATAATGCAGCGATTGTTCGCCCATCCGGTAGCTTCCCGAACGTAACGACGAATAAAGCCAGGTGTATGTCAGCCCCGTTTCTATGCCTAAATCCGGTTTCCAGGCATAGCGTGCCGACAAGCCAAACGAGATCGGCAGACGATGATGATAATCGAATGACGGCTCTCGTATACCTGATACGGCCGACAATCCGCGGGTTTGCAAGTCTTCTTCCGGTTTATCCTCATCGCCGTCTCCATAACTGCCATCTCCTCCCGGTTGCGTAGGATCTTGTACCACATAATCATTGTCTGCCGAAGCCAACGAAAGGTTCATCGCCCCGCTTCCACCGGCTGCCAAACCAAACGACCAGCTTCCTTTGCGGCGACGGGGTTGCACTTCTTCAGGCAATGTCCACACCGATGTTTCCGGCATAGTTTCTTCTGTCTCTTCCGCTTCTTCGGATGCTGAAACAATCTCCGGTTCTTCAGAAATAGATTCTGTCTTTTCTTCCGGAATAGCGACAGAATGCAACGAGATTTCTTCCTTCGGCACGGAAAGATAGGCCAAAGGTAAGACTTCCACCTCGGGAATAATCGGACGGACCTCTTCGGGAACGGATTCTGTCACGACTTCTTCCGGCAACGGTTCAACCTCCGGCATTTGCCACAGCCACCAACCGGAGAAAGTAATTCCTACCAACAACGCTGCTGCCGCCAGCCAACGCCACCAGACAGACTGGCGGCGCGCCGGTTTCTCCAGTTCTTTCAGGTCGGCTTCGAGGCGTTCCCATCCGTCCACAGGCAATGGAAGCCGGAATTCTTCTTTCCACCTGCGACAGACTTCGATGATGTCATGCTGCTTTTCTTCCATTATTCTGTTGATTTTAGATAGTTTCTTACTCGTTCCATCAGCATTTTACGCGCCCGATTAAGTTGCGAGGCCGATGATTTCTCCTGTATATGCAAATAAGCGGCAATCTCTTTGTGCGACCACTCCTCAAACACATAAAGATTAAATACCGTGCGATAGCCCGGCGGAAGTTCCGACACAAGGCGCATCAATACATCGATAGGCAGACGGTTGGCATCCGTTTCGTCCGTTTCGTCTGCGGTATCCGCTATCGTTTCCAGCGGGACCAGCGAAGGCAATAATTTATTGGCTCGCAGAAAGCCCAACGCCAGATTGGTAAATACCCGGCTCATCCACGCTCGTAGGCTGCCTTCTCCCTGGTAAGTATAGGAAGAAATCGACGAAAAGACTTTCAGGAAGCCGTCGTGCAGCAAGTCTTGCGCCTGTTCCAAATCGGCGACGTAGCGAAAACAAAGGCATAGCATCGGCTGGGCAAAAAGCTCATACAGCTCCTTGCGCGCCCGGTTGTCTCCTTTTTTACAACCTTCAGCCAACTCCTGTTCGCTCATCTTTCCGAAATCTTTTGTCTGTAAAATGCGAAGAAAGCACAAATACTGCATCTACGATACCCAAAAAAGCCCCGAAAGCGCATTTTTTCTGAAAAAAGCATTTTCGGGAGCCCCGAAACCCGATTTTTTCCTAAAAAAGGACTTTCGGGACGCCCGAATGTACATTTTTCTTCCCAAAAGCACTGTCGGGAGCGCTGAAAGCCGATTTTTTTCAAAAAAAGGGCTGTCGGGCGGGATGAAAGCCTTTTTTTCAGAAAAAAATCCCTGTCAGCCGGGATGAAAGCCGATTTTTTCTGAAAAAAGCATCGTCAGCCGGGATGAAAGCCGATTTTTTCTGAAAAAAGCATCGTCAGCCGGGATGAAAGCCCTTTTTTTAGAAAAAAAGCCCTGTCAGCCGAAGCGACAGAGCTTTTCTCCGATTTTCCCGGTTATAAACGGAAGCGATAGAGCTGCGCCATCGCTTTCTGATATTCATTCTGCAACTGCAGGTAATTCTGCATACTTTGATAGAAAGTCGTTACGTTGACGAAGTATTCGATCATCGAAATCTGCCCGGCCTGGATCGCCTTGTTCAGCAACGCGATATTATTCTGCTGCCGCAACACCGAAGCGTATTCGTCGGCCGACGCCTTCAGTTTCCCTGCCTGTACCCACACTTGGCGCAAAGCAGCCGTCTCGGTATCCGTAAAACTCTGTACCTTAGCTTCGGCATAGAAACGTTCGGCCTTGGCTTGCTTCACTTTCCCCCGATTGGAGAAAAGGGGAATCGAAATGCCCACCAACACGCCGTTGTAGCGGTCGCCGCCACTCGAAGGATTCATTCGATATCCTAATGTCAAGTTGGGCAACCATTGTTGTTTGCTGACCGCTACCGAACGCGATGCCGCTGCCTGATCGCTTTGCAACGCCTGCATTTCGGGCAACGAAGCCAAGGCTTCCACCCGGAAAGCTTCGAAATCGGACGGATATTCCCAAGCTAACCGATAAACCGTATCGGCAAATGCCACCGGAACGCCGCCGTTCAAGGCAGTCAGTTCTTCAAGCTTCGCCTGGCGTGCCGCCTCGTTCTGCCGCGCCTCATTGCGGGCATTCAGCAACTCCAGGTCGATCTTATTCGTTTCGATAATATTGGTCGCTCCCTTTTCCAGCTGCGAAGCATAGAAACGGCTCAAGGCCTCGGCGTTTGCCAAGCGTTCATCCAACAAAGTCTGCAACTGATTCAGATAGATCAAGTCAAGACAAGCCTGCTGCGCCTGCAACAGAATCTGCTGGCGCGAAACGGCATACTGGGCATCGAACGAACGGAAGCGCGATTCGTTCAGTTTGTTGCGCTGGGCATAAAGCGTCGGGAAGTTGAACGACTGACTGGCAATGAACTCGCCCGTGAAACCCATGCCTTCCTTGTTTCCCCACAGATGCGAATACGTTACTTCGGGGTCAGGCAAATTATTCTCGGTCCGTGCCTGCCATTTGAAGGCTTCCGTCTGCGAAGCCCCTGCCTTCAAGTCCTTATTGTTCTGCTCAATCAACTGGAGCAGTTCATCCATTGTCTGCGGCCGGCAGACTTCCTGCGAGAAGGCTGCCGAGAAGCCGAAGCATAAAGCGATTGTAAATAGCTGTTTTCTTAGCATATCTGTTTCTCCTCTTTATTCATAAGTAGATAAATGATTGGAATGATAAACCCGTTGAGGAAGGTAGAAGATAGCAATCCTCCCAGGATGACCGTCGCCATCGGACTTTGGATTTCATTACCGGGCAGATCACCGTTTACTGCCAACGGAATCAGCGCCAACGCCGAACTCAAAGCCGTCATCAGAATCGGGTTCAGACGATCCAGCGAACCTTGCACAACGGCTTGCTGCAACGCCATGCCTTCGCTTCGCAACTGGGTATAATGACTGATCAACAACATACCATTGCGCGTCGCGATTCCGAAGAGGGAAATAAATCCGATAATCGCCGGAATACTAATTTCGCCCGAAGTCAGGCACAAGATAAACACGCCACCGATCAAAGCCAACGGCAGATTGATCATCACCACGCCACTCTCGCGGGCATCTTTGAACTCATGATATAATAAAAGGAAGATAACGAGCAATGACATCAGCGAAGTAAGCAACAAAGTACGGCTAGCCGCCTGTTCACTCTCAAACTGTCCGCCGTACTCGATATGATAACCTTCGGGAAGAACAATCTTTTCATTCACCGCCTGCTGGATATCATTTACCACGCCACGCAAGTCTCGCTCTGAAACATTGGCACTGATCACAATCTTTCGGCGTACATTCTCGCGGTTAATCGTATTCGGTCCGGCAGCCGAACGAATCTCAGCCACATAGCTCAAGGGCACTTTAGTACCGTTGGCATCGATCATCAGATTGCGGATATCGTCCATCGTCGCCCTACTCTCATCGGAAGTCTTGACCGTCAAGTCGAAAGTTTTTCCGTCATCATATACCTGGCTGACTACTTCGCCACCAAGCATGACATTCACATATTCCTGGAACTCCGGCAGCGGAATACCGAACTTAGCCAAGATGTCACGCTTCGGTGTAATCGTCAACTGCGGACGTTCGATCTGTTGCTCCACTTTCAGGTCCACCAGTCCTTCAATACCCTTCACCGCATCCTTAATCTGATTTCCTATCTGGAACATCCGGTTCAGGTCCGTTCCGAACAACTTGATGGCGATATTCGCTTCCGTACCCGAAAGCATTGCGTCAATACGATGAGATATCGGCTGACCAATCTCAATATTTGCTCCCGAGATAGTCGATAACTTCTCACGGACATCATTCGTTACTTCCGCTCTCGAACGGTCTTTCAACTCAAACGGAGCCTCAATCTCACTGACATTCACGCCTAAGGCATGTTCATCTAACTCAGCACGTCCGGTCTTGCGGGCCACCGTCTGGATTTCCGGTACCTGCAACAGTAATTCTTCTGCCCGACGCCCGATCTTATCTGACTCTTCCAAGGAAATACCCGGCAATGAACTGACATTAATCGTAAATGATCCCTCATTAAATGGAGGCAAGAAGCTGCGCCCCAATGTAAAGAATAATCCTAAAGCAACGACAAATACAACTATGGTAGAACCCAAAACGGCCTGTTTATGATGAATGGAGAAAAGCAAAGCCTTCTCATATACACCACGCAGCTTTCTCGCAACCCAGGCATCTTGAGTTGGTTTCTCTCCTTTTCGATCCAACAAATAACTGCATAAAACCGGAGTCAATGTCAAGGCTACCACCGTCGAAGCAAACAAAGCCACGATAAAAGCAATTCCCAGCGGAACCAGCATACGTCCTTCCATTCCCGTCAGGAAGAACAAGGGAACAAAGCTCACCACAATGATCAAGGTTGAATTCAGGATCGGCATACGTACTTCCCGTGAAGCATCAAAGACAACATCTTTCGTCGGGCGCTGTTGTTCTACCGGTAATAACCGATTCTGGCGTAATCGCTTATATACATTCTCCACATCCACAATCGCATCATCCACCAACGAACCGATGGCAATTGCCATACCACCCAAACTCATCGTATTGATGGTTAATCCGAGGTAATGCAATGTCAGAATAGAAACCAGCAGTGAAAGCGGCAAAGCTACCAACGAGATCACCGTTGTACGCACATTCATCAGGAAAAGGAAAAGGACGATGATCACGAAGAAACTTCCCTCAAACAGACTGTTCTTGACATTATTAATCGAGCTATCAATGAAACGGCTCTGACGGAAAATATCTGTTGAGACATGTACATCACTCGGCAAATTCTTCTGTAAATCCGCCATCACGGCATCCAGTTTCTCCGTCAGTTCAATGGTACTGGTGTTAGGCTGTTTGGTTACTGTTACCAGGACAGCCGGTTTTGTTCGCTCAGAAGCCAGACCCAACTTCGGTTGTTTACCGCCGATTTTTACCGTCGCAATATCTTCCAGCAGAATCGGTGTATTATCCGGTGTCATAGCAACCACTCCTTTTGCCAATTCTTCGGCTTTCGTTGTTGTCAAGACTCCACGTATAATATATTCATTAGAATATTCATACAAGACACCACCGTTGGCATTCTGATTCATCTGGCGACAAACCAATAAGACCTGATCCAAGCCGACGCCATAATGTTTCATCCGCGCCGGATCCAATAAGATCTGATATTCCTTGATGTCGCCACCGATAACAGCCACCTGGGCAACACCTCCGGTAGAAAGGAGTCGCGGACGAATGGTCCAGTCGGCCATGGTCCGTACATCGAGCAAAGAAGTCGTATCCGAAGTCAATCCGATAATCATCATTTCTCCCAAGATAGAAGACTGCGGTCCCATTGTCGGGCGACCCACATTCTGAGGAAGATCATCCGTTACAATTGCCAACTTCTCCGATACAATCTGACGGGCCAGATAAATATCCGTTCCCCAGTCGAATTCCACCCAGACAACCGAGAAACCCGTTGTTGAAGAAGAACGGACCCGACGTACATGCGTAGCTCCGTTGACAGCTGTTTCTACCGGAAAAGTAACCAAACGTTCTACTTCTTCCGGTGCCATTCCATTTGCTTCCGTCATAACAACGACTGTAGGCGCTGTCAGATCCGGAAAGACATCCACATCCGTATGATAGGCAGTATAAGTTCCGCCTATCAGCAACAACACGGCACACACCAAAACGACGAGCCGGTTGTGCAATGAATAATGTATAATTTTATTCAGCATATCCGTATCGATTTCGTTTAATGACTATGGCTGTGAGCCGGAATAGCATTGGATGCCGATGCCAGCTTAATCTGATAAGCCCCCTTCGTAACGACCTGATCACCGGCTTTCAGTCCGGAAAGTATTTGGACACGTTCGCCGTTGTCTGCTCCTAAAGAAACTTCCTGCTTCTTATAACATTCTTCATCCAGACGGATGTAAACAAAGAATAAACCCTGTTCCTCTACCAAAGCACTATGCGGAACACTTAGTACCGACTCTATCGGATTACCCAGCAAATAGACTTCTACAAACGAGCCCGGTATGATTGCTCCTTTGTTATCAAACTCGAACAAGACAGGAATATAGAATGAATTATTGGCAGAAGATTTACCATACGAAAGGAAACGACCGTTCAACTCGTCCAACTTATAAACCTGGTCATCATACGGTGTCTTAAAATATGCAGAACGCATCATCGGAATATGCGCATAATACTTTTCCGACACATCGGCCCGTAATACCAACCGATTATTCTGAGAAATCGTTGCCAAAGGTTGACCTACGGCTACATAATCACCTTCTTTTACCAGAATATTCTTCAAGAAACCACTCATCGTTGCCGTAACAGCCACACCATTGGATGAATGTTTTCCATTTACAGCTTCGTAGGCAACCTTAGCGTTCTCATAGGCCAAACGAGCCTGTTCAAAGTCCTTTTCGGAAACGATCTTGTCGGCTACCAACCCTTTCATTCGTTCATATTCTTTCCGAGCTGTCTCGTAAGCATTCTTCAAACGCAAGGCTACATCACCATCCGATAATGTCCGTGAAGCCAGAGATAAAATAGTTTGTCCTTTTTGTACAGCCGTTCCGTCCATTAAACGGGTTGTTCCTAAGGTTACCACACCTGGAACTGTTGCTACAACTACTGATTCCGAACCTTGCGCAGCCTGAATCTGACCACTTGTTTTCAATACTTCTGAAAAGGCTGCCGGAGTCATTTCTTCCGTCTGCAAACCGATAGCTTCGGCATTTGCCTTCTTGAATACGATCTCGCCGGCTGCATGACTTTCTCCGGCTTCTTCATGTTCATGATTATGTTCATCTTCTCCGTGTTCGTGATCATGTTCATGATTATGTTCCTCGTGTGCATGTTCGGTTTCTTCTTCATGATGATGTTCATGATCATGCTCTGTATGCACACTCTTTGCCTGACAACCCGCCAATAAATAGGCAGTTGCCAAGAATACGAAATATATTTTCTTCATTTGTTTTCTGATTTGATTAATTGTTATATTCCTCTGAAGACCGGACTTCCAATAAGTCTTGTCTTCTAAACAATCGATACAACAGACATACAAACAGTCTATTATATCATAACATCGGATCAAATCAGGGAAGGAGGAGCACGAAGTCCTTTAGCCCGTGGTATCCACGAGGTATACAACGTCTCCTGATAGACGGTTCGCCCTTGTTCAAAAAGAGCAGATAACCAGTCTGAATCTTGTCGACGAAGTAAATAAAAAAAGGAAAATATAGGAACCAGCCAAAGGTGTATATCTTCACCTACTACATGTTTCTCAATAGCTGGTTTTAATGCCTGATTATGTGTGCAGTCGGTTGCATGATCATGATCTCCACCATGGGAATGCGTATGCGCATCCGAAGCGGCTCCATACCATAACCATTCATAACAAGGAGAACCATCGGCATGGTGATGATGAGGAACAATTACCGATAGCAAAACCAGAAAGCTCGCTATCAATACCAAAACATAATATATCCGTTCCTTCAGTCTCATCCGTTTCTCTCTGCCGTTTATTAATTCTTTGCAAAGAAAAGGAAAATCAATCAATTTCGCAATAACCGAAATCAAAACATCGTAAAAAACAAAGCAGAAGTCATGTATAAAACCCAACCCACGAGTTTGATTTTATACATGACTTCTACCTTATATTATCATCCGATCAAAATAACGGATTCGCTACCTTCTCGTCCAACAAAGCCAATTTAATGACATCCTGAATATCGCTTACATAGTGGAATGTAACCCCTTTTAAATATTCCGGTTTGATTTCATCAATGTCTTTCTGATTTTCCTTACACAAAATAATCTCATTGATGCCGGCCCGTTTAGCCGCCAAAATCTTCTCTCGGATACCTCCTACCGGAAGAACTTTTCCACGCAAAGTAATTTCGCCTGTCATCGCCAGATTACTCTTCACCTTCCGCTGCGTGAAAGCCGAAACCAAAGAAGTTACCATGGTAATACCGGCACTCGGACCATCTTTGGGAATAGCTCCTTCCGGTACATGGACATGAACATTCCAATTGTCAAACAGGTCTTCTGCTATACCAAACAAAGGAGCATGCGCATGAATGTATTCCAATGCCAGCATCGCTGATTCCTTCATGACATCACCCAGGTTACCGGTCAACGTCAGTTTGCCGCCTTTGCCTTTACTCAAGCTGGTTTCAACAAACAGGATCTCGCCACCAACAGCCGTCCATGCCAAACCTGTCACCACACCGGCATAGTCATTACCCTGATATTTATCACGCGTATATTCTATCGGTCCTAAATAATCGTGCAAATCTTCCGGTTTGATTTGTGCCGGGAGCACTTCATCCGAGGCTTTCTTATAAGCCAGCTTACGCATCAGCTTGGCAATCTTCTTATCCAGCTCACGTACACCACTCTCGCGTGTATAGGATTCGATGATCGCCTGGATTGTTTTCTTCGGCAACTTCACTTCCTTCTTATTCAATCCATGAATCTCGGCTTCTTTCGGGATCAGATGTTTCGATGCTATCTCTACCTTTTCCTCCTGAATATAACCACTTACCTCGATCAGCTCCATACGATCCAATAAAGGTTGGGAAATTGTATTCAGATTGTTGGCCGTAGCAATAAACATCACATGGCTCAAATCGTAGTCCATATCCAGGTAATTATCATGGAATGCACTGTTTTGTTCCGGATCAAGTACCTCCAGCAAAGCAGCAGCCGGATCACCTTTAAAGTCGCTCGACACCTTGTCGATCTCATCCAATATAAATACCGGATTGGAAGTTCCTGCTTTCTGTATATTCTTAAGGATTCGTCCGCACATAGCACCAATATATGTCCGGCGATGACCTCTGATTTCTGCTTCGTCGTGCAAACCACCCAACGAAACACGTACATACTTCCGGCCCAATGCTTCTGCAATAGAGCGACCCAAAGAAGTCTTTCCGACTCCCGGAGGACCATACAAGCAGATGATAGGCGACTTCATATCTTTCTTCAGCTTCAATACAGCCAAATGTTCGATAATACGTTCCTTTACCTTCTCTAAACCATAATGATCCCGATCCAATATCCGACGGGCATGATTCAAGTTAAAATTGTCTGTCGAATAGGTTTCCCATGGCAAACCGACAATGGTCTGTACATATTGCATCTGCACCGAATAATCCGGAGACTGCGGATGCAGGCGTTGCAGCTTATGAAGTTCTTTGTCGAAAATCTCGGCAACGGCTTGCGGCCATATCTTATCAGCCGCTTTGTCCTTCAGCTCCTGTACATCCCGATCATTCACGCTGCCACCCAGCTCTTCCTGGATCGTCTTGATTTGTTGCTGCAAGAAATATTCCTTCTGCTGCTTATCAATATCTTCCTGCGTTTTCATCTGGATAGAAGCCTTCAGTTCGATCAGCTGAAACTCCCGGTTCAATAAAGTAAGCAACTTATAAGCACGTTCCTTCAGACTATCCATCATCAGCAACAGCTGCTTGTTGGCTACATCATTCAAAAGATTGGCACTTGCATAATTAATCAGATACAGTGCATTATTAATATTTCTGATGGCATAGGCCATTTCCCGTTGTCCGAGTTCGTTGGTTGCCATCAGGATCTTGATCATCAAATCCTTTACATTAGATAGCAAAGCCTTGAATTCTTTATCTGATTTTGCCGGGAAATGTTCATCCAATAAGGTAATTCGTCCCTTCAGGAATGGTTCGTCCTGTACCAGTTCATTTAATTCAAAACGTTTCTTTCCCTGTAAAAGAACCGTAGTCATGCCGTCCGATACATCCATAACTTTAAGTACGTCGGCAATAACACCTATCGGATACAAATCGTCTTTATTCGGATCTTCGACAGACATATCTCGCTGGCAGACTACTCCTATCATCGATTTCGAACTGCCCATGTCTTTTATCAGGTTCATTGATTTAGTTCGGCCTACCATAACGGGCAAAGCCACGCCGGGAAACAAAACCATATTACGCAACGGTAAAATAGGAACTTCGCTTTCCAGCTTGTCAATCCCTTCCGTAAAATCCTCATCGTTATCACAATTCGTCAGAATGGGTATTACAATATCCATCGGCTCGTCTGCTATAAACGAGGAGGCGGAGAATATTTTCTTTTTACTCTTCATACTTCTAATTAAGCGGTTGTATAATTTTTTATACAATAAACGTGCCAAAGGTACGAAAAATAGCAGAATCTCTCTAATTTTGCAGCTGGTAATCAGAAAAAAGATGGCGAATCCTTATTTCCAGTTCAAGCAATTTACGGTTTGGCACGACAAGTGTGCGATGAAAGTGGGTACCGACGGTGTTTTATTGGGTGCCTGGTGCTGTGTAGAAAACATAACACGCATACTCGACGTGGGTTGCGGAACCGGACTGATTAGTCTGATGCTCGCCCAGCGTTGCCAGGCAGAAATCGACGCAGTGGATATAGACGAAGCGGCCTGTATCCAAGCGCGCGAAAACGCCGACCGCTCACCTTTCGGTGACCGACTGCAGATTTTCCATCGTCCTTTTGCCAATTTTGTCAACGAATCAGCCGGAATCCGCCAATATGACTGTATTGTTTCCAATCCGCCTTATTTCATTGATTCACTGAAATGCCCCGACAAACAGCGTAATCAGGCACGGCATACGGATACACTCACATTGGAAGAACTGATTGAAGGTAGCAAGCAACTTCTGGCTCCGCAAGGAAAACTCTGTTTGATCCTGCCTTTCGACCAACGGGAAATCCTTTTACCTATTATATATAAGAAATCTCTGTTCCTACACAAAGAAACGGCAGTTCTGCCCACTCCTACTTCTCGCCCCAAACGATTGCTGGTAGAAATATCCGACACACCGGTTACAGAAGTCCAGGCAGATACCTTGACAATCGAGAAGGAAAGGCATGTTTATACGGATGATTTTATAGCGTTGGCCAAAGATTATTACCTGCATCTATAGCAATAACAACTTGATCACTTTGAAAGATTTTACAGTTGATAGCCAACAGTAAGACAAAATCAGCCTTAATCTGCTAACATCCATTCATATCATATTGCACAAAAAACGGGCAAAAAGGGCTATTTTCACCCCTATTTTCGTCTCCAAAGGAGGATTTTATGCCTACTTTTAACCCAATTCATGCCTATGTTTTACCAAAAACACGCCGGGAATTTGTTCAAAGCTAGTAAGATTTCCCGTAAAAAGTCAGGTATTTTGAAGATAATTCCCGTTTATTTTGTCCGTGACACGCTTTTTCGGCAGTTTTTCACCTGCCGAGAGGCTGTTTTCCTTTCATTTTCTTATTCAAATCCAGTTGTTTTTAATCTGCCAAAAAGTAAAGTAAATCCAGCCACCAACCAACAAGATCTATTTTTCTTGCCCAGGACTTACTGGATCAACAATCTTTTTTTACACAAACATGCCTTTTACTTTCTTTTTGACAAACCTCAACTTCGCGAGAATCGCATAAAATCAAACAAACCCGTACTCCGAACCGTACAGCTCAGTTTTAAAGCAGTTAAATTGACAAAGTGTCAGAATGTCAATCTGAAGAGAAATGCCTGTCTGCCTAACTTCCAGTAACAATTAAATAAGTCCTAAATCTTTAGCAATCCGACAAGCCTCGATAGAATTCTTAACCTGAAGCTTACTGAGAATCTCTTGTCGGTGCCTGCTGACCGTATTGATACTGATCGAAAGTCTTTCTGCTATATTTTTACTCATCAGTCCTTTATCAATCAGTCGGAGCACTTGTCTTTCCCTATCCGACAAGATCTTTAAATCATTCTTTACTTCCAGCTCTTCCGTTTCTCCTGTTACCGAATTGACCACTACACTCCCGTTTGGCAAATCAACGGTCAACGGAGTATATAAACACAAAGCCAACCATAAACTATTCCCATTGGGTTCGGGAACATAAAACAAACGATGCAAAACGGCATGGTAATTACCGGCAGAATCTTTCATCCGCAACTTGTTTGCCAAATAATAATGATGACGACGGCCTTTAGGCAAATGCTTCACAAAATGGAAAAAACGCAGTTCATGCAAGTATTTATTATGCAAATCATCCGGAGAAACAAGCTTTAAGATCTCCTCTTCCCAAATAGAACCAATACGATCTTCTTTATCAGTCATTTTTCCAAGTCCTAACACGTCAGAGAAATCACCATAATAAATATAACTGGTATTGGCATGCATATCACTTAATACAGCAATGGCGTTTTCAATTGTGGCATATCCCGAAGCAATTCTTTTATACTTATCCAGTTCTCCGGCATCCAGATCTTCTCTTGAATTCGTAAAATCCTGTCGTGAAAATTCGTTGGTCAGCTTCTTTACAATATCCATAGCGAAAATGGTTATTAATAATCATTGTACAAATTAATCTTGCCATTTACCTTTGCAAAGGTAAATTTAAAATGCAGTTATACACAAACTGCCAAATGAAAAATGAAGAAAAGATTCCATTGATTGATTCATTCATATTTAATTATACTAGCATTCAATGAAAAAGTTATTTTTTACCTTATTGGTTTTAGTGTCTTCCCAAATGGGGATAGCCCAGTCGCTGGAGAAGATGCAATGGTTCAATGAACCGGAAGAATGGGAAATCAAAGACAATTCGCTGTCAATGTTCGTAACACCTCAAAGTGATTACTGGCGGATTTCGCATTACGGCTTCACAGTTGATGATGCCCCTTTCTACTACACTACCTATGGAGGAGAATTTGAAGTAAAAGTAAAGGTAACAGGAGATTATAAGCAACGTTTTGATCAGGCTGGATTAATGTTGCGGATTGATCACGAGAATTATATCAAAACCGGTATTGAGTTTGTCGACGGTAAGTTTAATATAAGTACGGTTGTTACGCACAAAACATCGGACTGGAGCGTCATCACACTCGACAAACCAGTTCCTTATATCTGGATCAAGGCAGTCAGACGCCTGGATGCAGTTGAGATCTTCTATTCGCTCGACGATAAGGAATACACCATGATGCGTACGGCCTGGTTGCAAGATAATATTCCGGTCATGGTTGGCTTAATGGCCGCTTCGCCCGACGGCAAAGGATTTAAAGCAACCTTCGAACATTTTAAAGTAAAGCATCTTCCGGATTGTCGCAGACTGGAATGGCTGAAGAAAAATGCAGAAGAATAAGCAACTCACAAATCAATAATGTATCAAAGCAGGCAAAAGGATTAATTTTCTTTTACCTGCTTTCTTTATTATTATACCATCGTTACAAACGGTATTTTTGTCAAATTGATTTCTCATTATATATTTGTATGCAAGAACAGATTTATCTGTACATATTATAATAACAATAATTCTTTATAAGATATGGAAAACGAATTTTTAAAACTCATTGAGACACGCCGTAGTTGCCGTAAATATTTACCTGAACAGATTACCGACGAAGAACTGAATGCCGTATTACGGGCCGGAACCTTTGCTCCAACCGGAATGGGCTGGCAATCTCCATTCATCGTAGCCGTACAACAAGAACAAATGAAAGAAAAGCTGGCAGCCATGAATGCGGCTGTTCGCGGGAAAAGCGGGAATCCTTATTACGATGCACCAACTTATGTATTGGTTTTCGCCCCAACTGACTGCCCGTTTGCCATTCAAGACGGAACTTGTGTACTCGAAAACATGATGCTTGCCGCCCATGCCATAGGACTTGCCAGCTGTTGGATTAATCGTGAGATCGAAATGTTCGCTACCGAAGAAGGCAAACAACTGATGAAAGAAATGGGACTACCCGAAGGTCTGGGCGGAATCGGAGCCATTGCTTTAGGTTATCCGGCAACAACACCGGCCGAACCGAAAGCCCGTAAAGAAGGATATGCCCGGATCATCCGATAAATGCTTCCGATGGCGGAAACAGACTGACAGGTTGTCCTGAGGAAATATCCGCATTTGTCAGATTCGGCAATATTGACAGTCTGTCATCTTCCCAAATCGGTTTGGCACACTATTCGTAGAGATATTAGCGGAAGTCGTAAAAAGACTCCGGTAAATGTCGATTATAAAACTATAAATTAAAACTTATACAGATATGAACATTAAACCATTAGCAGACCGCGTGCTTATCAAGCCGGCTGCCGCAGAAGAAAAAACTGTAGGTGGAATCATTATTCCGGATTCAGCAAAAGAAAAACCTTTAAAAGGTGAAGTGAAAGCCGTTGGTCAGGGAACCAAAGACGAAGAAATGGTTGTTAAGGAAGGCGATACTGTATTATACGGTAAATATGCAGGTACTGAAGTCGAATTCGAAGGCGAAAAGTACTTGATCATGCGTCAATCTGATATTTTGGCAATCATCTAAATAAAAACCTACAAACAAACAATTTTAAAACGAATAAAATCATGGCTAAAGAAATTAAATATGATATGGATGCCCGCGACCTTTTGAAGAAAGGTGTGGACGAATTGGCAAATGCCGTTAAAGTAACTCTGGGTCCGAAGGGTCGTAACGTAATTATCGAAAAGAAATTCGGTGCTCCTCACATCACAAAAGATGGTGTTACAGTAGCAAAAGAAATCGAATTGAGCAATCAGTTTGAAAACATGGGTGCTCAGTTGGTTCGTGAAGTAGCATCAAAGACTAATGATAACGCAGGTGACGGTACAACTACTGCAACTGTATTGGCACAAGCAATCATCGGTGTTGGTTTGAAGAACGTTACAGCAGGTGCAAACCCAATGGATTTGAAACGTGGTATCGACAAAGCCGTTGCTAAAGTTGTAGAAAGCATCGCTGAACAAGCTGAAGAAGTTGGCGATAAATTCGAAAAGGTTGAACACGTTGCCAAAATCTCTGCCAATGGTGATGAAGCTATCGGTAAACTGATTGCAGAAGCTATGCAAAAGGTAAAGAAAGAAGGCGTTATCACAGTAGAAGAAGCCAAAGGTACTGAAACAACTGTTGATGTTGTAGAAGGTATGCAGTTCGATCGTGGTTACATCTCTCCGTATTTCGTAACAGATACTGAAAAGATGGAATGCCAGATGGAAAATCCGTATGTGCTGATCTACGATAAGAAGATCTCAGTATTGAAAGACTTGCTGCCAATTCTTGAACCGACAGTTCAGAGCGGTCGTCCGTTGTTGATCATCGCTGAAGACATCGATAGCGAAGCTTTGGCTACTTTGGTTGTAAACCGTCTGCGTGGTTCATTGAAGATCTGTGCTGTTAAGGCTCCGGGCTTCGGCGACCGTCGTAAGGCTATGCTGGAAGATATTGCTGTATTGACTGGCGGTATCGTTATCTCTGAAGAAAAAGGCATGAAGCTGGAAGGCGCTACTATGGATATGCTGGGTACTGCTGAAAAGATCGTTGTTAACAAAGACAACACAACTATCGTAAACGGTGCCGGCGACAAGAAAGCTATCCAGGATCGTATCGCTCAGATCAAGATGCAGATGGAAAATACTACATCTGATTATGATAAAGAGAAACTTCAGGAACGTTTGGCCAAGATGGCAGGTGGCGTAGCTGTTCTGTACGTAGGTGCTCCTTCTGAAGTTGAAATGAAAGAAAAGAAAGACCGTGTTGATGATGCTTTGCATGCAACTCGTGCAGCTATCGAAGAAGGTACTGTTCCTGGTGGTGGCGTTGCTTACATCCGTGCTATCTCTGCCTTGGAAGGCTTGAAAGGTGAAAACGATGATGAAACAACGGGTATCGAAATCGTTAAACGTGCCATCGAAGAACCGTTGCGTCAGATCGTTGCCAACGCTGGTAAAGAAGGTGCCGTTATCGTTCAGCGCGTAAAAGAAGGCAAAGGCGACTTCGGTTACAACGCTCGTAAGGATTGCTTCGAAAACTTGTGTGCTGCTGGTGTAATCGACCCGGCTAAGGTAACTCGTGTAGCTTTGGAAAATGCCGCTTCAATCGCTGGTATGTTCTTGACTACTGAATGTGTTATCGCAGACAAGAAAGAAGAAACTCCGGCTGCTCCGGCAATGAATCCGGGTATGGGCGGAATGGGTGGCATGATGTAATCTCATCCCATATAAGATAATAATAATCCCGGTTGCTTATCCCCAAAAGAAAGCAACCGGGATTTTTTTTGTCTCCCGCTTTCTCCTCTTCACATTCTCTTAATGGTTACTTTTCCGAAACTTCGGAAAATCCCGGCGCGACGGAAAGATGCTTCTCGAAACTCCGGAAAATCCCAATGCGGCGGAAAAGTGCTTCCCGAAACTTCGGAAAGTCCCAATACGGCGGAAAAGTGCTTCCCGAAACTTCGGAAAATCCCAGCGCGACGGGAAAGTGCTTCCCGAAACTTCGGGAAACCCCAGCGCGACAGGAAAAGCTTTTATCTCTATTAAGAACGGCTTACCTGCAAACCTTTATTCGAAAGATTCATTTCTACCAGGCGGGCATTTGCATTCGCAGGATTTGTCATCAATGTCTGCCGAATCCGACGGGCAGCGTCCGGATCTTTTGCTACGACATATAAATATCCGCCACCGCCGGCTCCCGGTAATTTATAACCTAAAGCTTCGTCCTGGATACGATTGATAATGGCTTCCACAGCCGGAGGATTCGTTCCGGAATCAAGCGCCTTGTTCTGTTCCCAACTCTTCCCTACCAGACGACCGTACTGCTCGAAGTTCCCCAGCTGAATCGCCTCAAACATATCCAAGGCATGACGTTTCATCTCTCCCAAAATATGCAGATGAGTAGCACTGTTGAGAAACATTCCCTGAACAATTTCTGCCAATATGTGCTTTGCCGTCCGGGTAATTCCCGTATAATACAGAATATGACAAGACTGATAACAAGGATCTGTGAAGAGATATTCAGGCAACCAACGGACTTGCGGATGCTGATAAAAACCATCGTTGGTCTGCAATAACTTCAGACCGTGCAATACACCGCCATATTGATCCTGCCAGCCTCCGCCGGTGGTGAGCAACTGTTCCAAAATCAAGGTACGGCTACCGATTTCATTCTTATCCCAGCCCAAGCCACAGAAGTCGGACAAAGATCCCAAAACGGTTGCTGCCAGAATTGAACTTGTTCCCAAACCTGAACCCGCCGGAATAGCAGCCAACAACGTAATCTCCAAACCACTGCCGAAGTCTTTCAGCTGTTCTTCCAAGGAAGTAAACTTATCTGCTGAAAAACGGGGTAAGAATCCGGCCAAAGCCAATGCCGCTTTCGGGATTGAGAAAGGCGAACCCACTTTATTGAAGTCTGACAATTCTTCCCAGGTCTGAATCTGCTCCATGGCTCCCAGATCAATCGAGCGCAAGGTAATCCGATAATCTTTAGAAGGCTTGATATAAACCTGCAAAGGCGGTTGACCATTCAGTTCGATGGCCACATTCACGACATTTCCTCCGGAGAAAAGACAGTACGGAGGCGTATCCGTCCATCCACCAGCCAAGTCAATCCGGACAGGACTTCTTCCCCATACGATCTGATCGGGATAAACTTGCCGATGCGGACGCTGTAAATCCGAATCAAGCGTCTGCAACAAACCATCGCGCAGTAAAGCAAAGGCAGCCTGTTGCTCAGCTTCCCAAGGTTGTCCGGCTAATTGATGGGCTTTCGAACGGAACATATAATTATGAATGCGCTTCATGACCGGTTCATCGGCAGGCAATATATCCGGCAATGGCAACCGATAATGCGCAAAGGCTTGGGCTGCATCGGCCAAATCCAACTGATAGAAGACACTTTTCGCATGATTCTTGGCCAACATCGGCCAGTTTTCCCGACAATAAGAATCCCGTTGTTCTACCAGCCGCAAGAGATTGGCCTGATCTGACAGTTGGTTTGCCGACAACTTCTCGGCTTTCTCCCAGACTTCTTTACCGGCGATCAATTCAGGTTCGGATATCATCCAACGCAATCCAAGCCCTAATTCCTCGACAGAGGAACAAACCGGAAAGATAGGCGCTTCCTGCAAATCCGAGAAATCGGGCAATGCAACCTGCCGTTCCTGCATCCATTCCTGTACCGGTTTTTCCATCCATTGTGTCGAAGCATCATCGCGTTTTCCCTTAAAGGCATCATAAAAACCATACGGACGAGCCACAAATGCAGATTCCCGCAAGGGAACAACATCTACACAAACACCGGCAGGCAAAGTCAGACTCCAGTCATTTCGTGGCACACCGGTTATAATATGTCTGTTGGCCAGTTGCCATTTTCCTGCCACATGGCTATTCTCTATCCATACTTCCGAATTATCAGCCGTCAAAGGCTTATCCAGGATTGCATTCTGTACAAACATCGCCGGATGCGGTTTGACTTTCCGATGCATAATGGCCCGCTGGTCACGCACCAGGTTCTGTACAGCCAACGTAGAAGAGATTAATTCCCTACTCGTTCCATAATGATAAAACTCACCTCCCGGCAACGGCAGAATAACCACCTTCAACTGATTCAACGCTTCATCCTTTACCTGCGGATTCCGCCCCAATGCCAACCCGAATTCTCCATACATATCGTAGAAGTTCCAACTTCCGTCGGCTTTCTTGGAGCGTTCTGCCAATAGCCGGACAGCTTTATCGCTTAACAACCAAATACCAATATCCATCAGGAACAAATGCGAACCCGACAAAGAAGCCAGTTGTTCCAAAGAAGGCTTTTGCCACATAAAATCCAGTTCGTCCGGATAATTCCGGTCTGATACAAAAACACCATGATTGGTTGCCAGTGACGGGTCAACCCATAAGCCATAACAAACGACATCGGCTTCGGGAATTTCCTGCAAAGGCTCGCTATTCCGGATATAAACATCTCCGCTGGCCACTAATGTATGCAAAGAATCCGGTGCCTTCTGCATGATTTCCCGATACAACGGAAGTTGCAACGACAGCAGATTCTGCGACAACCGCTGTCCCCGAGCCCAACGAAACACCGGAACGGGTGTTAAAATCTTTCCCGAAGGTGCATACGAAGGCAAACGCCGACTTTGTCCGCCGGCATGCAACAAGATACGCTTTTCCAAAGCCAGCCAAGAAGCAAAATCAACTGGCTTATGCTCTTTCTGCCAGCACGATTCCAGCAGCCAGGTAGTTCCGCCTCCCGAACCCAGCCGGGCACCTACAGGATCGGATGTACAAAACCAAGCATCTTCTGATACCTTTTCTATCTGATGAAAACAGTCCACCAAATTAGGTGGCAATGAAAGTAATGTCTTCATGTAATTCTATTTATCTTGATTTTATTCTCTTTCAATAAGGCGATAAAAGTACAAATTATTCATGAAAATACATTTCCGAAAAAATAGCTATCAATTGTTTTATTTATAAATTGCTATTACCTTTGTCGGAAGAAACAAGATAATAATTAATATAAACAGAATAAAGATGCACAACTGGTTTGAATGTAAAGTCTCTTTCGAGAAGATGCTTGAAAATGGTATGCAGAAGAAAGTAACAGAGCCTTATCTTGTAGATGCTCTGTCATTTACAGAAGCTGAATCACGTATTATCGAAGAAATTCGTCCTTTCATTACAGGCGAGTTTACGGTAACAGACATCAAGCGTGCACGTATTTCAGAACTATTCTTCAATGAAAACGGAGACCGTTACTATAAAATAAAAGTATATTTCATTACGCTCGACGAAAAAAGCGGAGCCGAAAAGAAAACAGCCGCTCAGATGCTGGCTCAGGCATCAACCTTAAAAGAAGCCATCGCCGTATTGGAAGAAGGTATGAAAGGTACTTTATCCGATTATACAATCGCTTCGGTTACAGAAACTCAGTTGATGGACGTATTCCCGTTTGATCCGAACAGCATTCCTTCTGAACCCAAATCAGGTGAAGAACTGATTGCTGAACAAAAGAAAGCGGCAGAAACAACGATCTAAAACATATCATATATGGATATAGCTCAGCATATTCAAGAACTTCAGGCTTCACTTCCTCAAGGAGTGACGCTTGTAGCCGTTTCAAAGTTTCATCCGGTTGAAGCTCTGCAAGAAGCTTATCAGGCTGGACAGCGAGTATTCGGAGAAAGCAGAGCTCAAGAGCTGGTAGCCAAACAGCATGTTCTCCCCAAAGATATTGAATGGCATTTCATCGGTCCGCTGCAAAGCAATAAGGTGAAAGAGATTGCTCCATTCATCAGTCTGATTCATAGCGTCGACTCTCTGAAGCTATTGAAGGAAATAGACAAACAGGCGGCCAAGAATGAACGGATCATCCGCGTCTTACTGGAAATCCATGTGGCGGCAGAAGAGACAAAACACGGATTTACACCCGACGAATGTCGTGATTTGGTCCATCACCTGCCGGATTTGCCGCATGTACAGATCTGCGGTATTATGGGTATGGCTACTTTGACAGACGATGAAAGCCAGATCCGCAAGGAATTCCATACCTTGCACGCGCTTTTCACGGAATTAAAGGAAACCGTATTCTGCCAATCAGAAGCTTTCTCGATCCTTTCCATGGGAATGTCGCACGACTACAAACTGGCAATCGAGGAAGGAAGCAACATGATACGTGTGGGAACTTATATCTTTGGAGAAAGAGAATATTAATAACTGGTCAACAAAACGGTTGACTAACAATAAGTCTAATAAACAATAAAAAACAGAATAAATATGATTAACCTAAAGACACAATATGCGGGACTGACACTTCAGTCTCCTATTATCGTCAGTAGTTCCGGTTTGACCAATAATGCGGAACGAAACAAGGAATTTGAAAAAGCCGGCGCTGGTGCCATCGTTCTGAAATCATTGTTTGAAGAACAAATGGAAATGCAAAGCGATGCCATGTTGCAAGAATCCGATTATCCGGAGGCTGCCGATTATATCCGTGGCTATGTAAAGGCAAACCAAGTGGAAAATTACCTGGAACTGATCCGCAAATCCAAAGAATTGTGTACCATTCCTATCATTGCCAGCATCAACTGTTATCGGGCAGATACATGGATTGAGTTTGCCAAACAATTACAAGATGCCGGAGCTGATGCGATCGAACTGAATGTTTTCTTCCTTGAAACCGATATCCATCACAGCTGTGAAGACTTGTATCAGTTATATACCCAGATTCTGAAGAAAGTAAAGCAAGTGGTTACTATTCCGGTTATCATCAAACTCGGAAAATACATCTCTAATATGCCGGCTTTGGTTAATCAATTGAAGGCTAACGGCGCAGACGGCGTTGTTCTGTTTAACCGTTTCTATCAGCCGGACATTGATCTGAATACCATGCAACTGGTATCAGGCAATGTATTCAGCAGCCATTCAGATTTGAGCGACACGATTCGCTGGACAGCCATCGTATCCGGTAAGATTCCGAATATCAGCATTGCTTCTTCTACCGGAGTACACGACTGGGAAGACGTTGTTAAATGCTTGTTGGCCGGAGCATCTGCTGTTGAAATGTGTAGCGCTATCTATACACACGGAGCAGAAATCATCTCACAAATCACGACTTGCGTAGAAGAATGGATGCATCAGGCTCATTATGAATCATTGGATCAGTTTATCGGAAAACTGAATTATGCCAATATTCCTGATCCGGCATTATACGAACGTTCACAGTTCATGAAATATTTCTCCAACAGGGACTAAAAATCGTTGGAGTATATATATGGAAAAGAGAAAGTATCCGGTGAGGATATTTTCTCTTTTTTGTTTCGGGAATAGGGATAAAATGTTTACTTTCGCTTATCACTAAAAAGCGAAATGTCAAAATTCCATGAAAACAAATAAGCTCATATTATTTCTCTTCTGCCTACTTCCCTTTTCATTCAACTATGCAGAAAATAAAAATTCAGATAGACTTTACCAAGACTGGTTTGAGGAAATCAAAAATAGCTGTGATAAAGATAATGGAAATTTATGGGGAATAAATCTATATGCGCCTTTATTGTGTATTGACAGCGAACGGAATATCTGGAGTAATCAAGCAGACAAAGAAAACAATCTTTATTTCGATAACGGTATATATAAAGGGAAATTTCCTGGAACGCATAATATCGCCAATTCTATCACTCAAGTATTTGGTCAAAAATGGGTTACAATAATGCTTCCTTTTCCAGAAGATAAAATAGAACGAATCGCCTTGGCGTGCCATGAAATGTTTCATTATTGGCAAGATTCTTTACATCTCGTACCGAGTCATTACAATTACAATAATCAACACCTGGATCTATTGGAAGCGAGAGTTTTACTAAAACTAGAATGGAATGCCTTGTTTCAGGCTTGTATTACAACGGATTCAGAAAAGAGAAATCAGCATATACAAAATGGGATTTCTTTTAGATTATACCGGCGAAAAAAATTTCCTCAATATATAAAAGATGAAACAGCCTTTGAAATTCACGAAGGCCTTCCACAATATACAGGCATAAAACTAGCCACACAGACAGATTCCTGTTACTTAAAAACACTAAAAAAGCATTTAGCTATTTATATGTCTAAAGAAGAACTTGTACGCACATTCGCTTATATGTCAGGAGAGCTTTATGGATATTTACTTGATCAAGCAAATAAAAAATGGAGAAAAAACATCCATGGAGATACAGATTTGGGTAATCTGCTAAAAGGGCTATACCCAATTTCTATTCCAGACCACCTTGAGATCTATTGCAAGCAGCAACAAACATGCTATCCAATCGATAGTATTAATCTATTTGAACAGAAAAGAGACTCCTTGAAAAGCATTCAAAAAGAGGAATTAATCCGTATTTTCTCCAAGGACACTAAAATACTTCCTTTGATTAATATGCAAATCAAGTTCAATCCTAATTTGGTAATTCCTCTGGATAATTTAGGCACTGTTTATAAAGAAATACGCATTGTTGATCAATGGGGTATTTTAGAAACGCGCAATAACGGTTTCATTCTAATATCCAACGACTGGAAAAGTATTATCCTGCCTTTTTACAATCAAGTTATTCAAAATGGAGAAGAGCTTAAAACACCTTATTGGATCTTACAAAAGAAAAGACAAGAATAACATTCATTTATCTACAATCTCAAAGCGAACAAGCATGGAATAATTCTTCTTAATCGTACGAAAACTATCAAATGAAGAAACCTCAGAAGTGCTGACATTACTCTGTGCACTAAATAAAGAAGACAAGCCATTATTTCCATCTTCAACAATACGGATTACAGGCCCCAGCTTTTTACCTAAAGCCTCCACCAAATAAGTAGCTTTCCTTTGAGCAGCTTTAAGTGCTTCTATTTTTCCTTGTTTATGATACGTTAGCATATCCTTGCTTTCCAATTCCCCAATCCGCATTGTACGAATCCCCCTTGTATCTACATGTTTTACAATCGCATCAATTTGCTTGAAATCCTGCAAAGTTATATCCAATTGTTTGGATATTAAGAAATCCTGACCCTGCTTACGCCAATAATCACCGATTTCCTGAATACGAACAGATTCCCGAGGAATATCGTTTGTTTCCAATACCCACATTAACCTTCGTTCTATCCAACTTAAAGGCACTTTTGTACGATATTCTTCAGGTTTGGATTTTCCATCAAACTCTTCTTCAAAATATTCCTGTATTTCAATAATATAATGAATTTTATCAGGTATAATTTCTACTTCGGATGTTCCGGTCACTTCAATATAACGTTCATTTGTTTGGGCATTCAATGAAAAGATTGTTATCCAAAACATCAAAAACATTTGTAATATGCTTACTTTCATAATCAATGATTTTTAATAAAGACAAAGATATCAATTAGTTTCTATTTTCCCAATAGCCCTGAATCGAAATACAGAAACCCAAATTTTTCATTTTGACATTTTGTCAAAACAACCCTCTTATTTCTGCGATATTTGAAGAGGTTTGTACAGATGATCGGGAATATGCAACGCACAGCGAGTTAAGGTTTAACAAAAAGCTGTTCAATCCCGATATTTTCTGACAATAAAACGAAAGAAAAAACATTCCTTATAGGATTAATCGACCAGCTGTCACTCTTTTGCCTGTATAACGATCTTTTTATCATTCAAAAATAGAACGGATTTGAAATCATTTCTGACAAAAAAATTCGTCTTTAAAAACGAGAAAAGGAAAAATCGCCTCTATTTGAAATAGATTTTAACAATCTATTCCTATTTAAAAGGACTTTCCAGCAAGATATCACGAGTTTTTCAGACAAAACTCACTGATTTTGTTTTTATTTCTCGTTACTTTTTCCCAAAAAGCTTACCATGAATTTACCCAAACACGCCGGCTTTTGATCAAAACGCGCCGATTTTTCATGAAAATGTACCGAAAGAGCAGGAAAATGCTTCCTTTTTCTCCTAAAATGTACGAGAAATCCATTTTACTGTGTCAGCTAAAAAAGAGAAAAAGCTATTTTTAGTCAGAAATACGAGGGATTTACTTACATATCAACCTTGGCATCATTGTATCAAAAAATTACAGTCATCAACTACCATACAAAATAATTCTATAACTTTTATCGTTAGTAATCATAGAGAGCATTAATTGAGTAAATTACATGAAATATGCTATTTAACTTCTTTAAAATTTCGATACGGCGTTTTTGGAAAGAAAAGAAATTGAATCTGTTGTTGATTCTATGCTTCTCTATAGGATTGATTTGCTTTGGGATGACGAACTATTATTTGGAGTTTATTCGTGGTCAATATTTGTACTATCCTAATAGCTCTAAAATAGCTAATATTTATAGTGTTGATCAAACAACAAAGAGATATGGTTCTAGCTATCAGGGGCGATGCATTAATAATATCTTCTTGTATAATCCATTAAAATGTGAGAAAATTGCATATTCGGGATTGCGTCAAAAAGATGATGTCACTTTCTTTTATGAAGGGAAAGAAGTATCTTATATATTGAATAGTTTGTGTGTAACAAAAGATTTCCCACAAGTTTATTCATTAGAGTTCATTGATGGTGACTTACGTGTAGGAAGTATTGTCTTGTCAGAAAGTTATGCTAGGAAGGTATATGGCAAATCCAATCCAGTAGGGAATTCATTGTTCGTTCTTTCTAATGAAAATGGAAAATTGTTGAAAAAAGACTATGTAATAACTGGAGTTGTAAAAGACCTTCCGAAAGGATTAGATGAATGTGCGGATATGTATGTGGTCATAGACGATAAGTTTACAGATGATAAACTGTATAGTGGAAAAATAGCATTGTTATTTGATGAACGTTTAGATGAAACATCTATTGAGACTTATTTGCCTGGTGAAAAGTATGAATGGGAGGATTATCGTTTGAAAGCAGAAAGCTTACACCAAGCTTATGATGAACTTTCTTATATCGTATTATTTATATCCCTATTGGGTTCTTTGATTTTATTCTTGGTGTTTTTCAATTTTGTAAAAAACTTTATTCAGGATTTTTATACACGAACAAGGGAGTTGGGGATTCGGATGGTATTTGGTTCAAGTCTGTTGGGCTTATATCTTTTATTGTTAGTGGATATATTTTTGTTCCTTTTTATTGCATTGATGGTAACAATGGGATTAACAGATATACTTTTGCCTTTGTATTATATGTATTTGCCAGACTCTGTAGCTTTAGATGAAATTATACAAATTGATGTATGGGTATTGTATAAGTCTTATATTGAAATTGTCTTATCACTTTTGGTAATTTCAATGGTTATTGCATTTGGGGTTGTATATCGAATAAAAAAACGCATCTTGACTGAAAGCATCAAGATTGGACGTTCAGGGAAAATGGTTAAAGCATTGTTGGCACTCCAGTTTATCGTATCTACTTTTTTTGTGGGCTCTTCTTTAGGATTGTTGTTGTTTTCGAATCATTCAAAGGTTACAATAAATAGGACATTGTCTGATGAAGAATCCGAACATATATTTCATGTTGTTTTAGATAATGTCCGTTTTATGGGTGTTGAGGAAGAATTATTGTCTTCTATAAAAACTATCGATTTTGTTGAGAATATATCATTGGTGGGTTCAGAATTGACTCGATCTATTGTTTTTAATGATACTGTTTCTTTTGAGGGAATAATAAAGGATGTAGATCGGAATTACTTTTCATTTTTTAATCTTCCTATGATTGCAGGTAGACTTCCTGCCACCGAAAACGAAATTGTTGTTTCTAAATTTCTGAATTTAGAATTAGATAAATTGGCTACAAGAACCGTAATGATTAACAATGTGTATTATACGGTTGTTGGAGTTTACGATCAATTACCGTTTAAGCCAATGTCAAAAAACTTGTTACAGAAGGGTGAAAAGTATCGTAATAATGTAATATCCTTATCAAAAGGGAATCCAAAAGATTTTTATGTGAAAGTACAAGCCGGTAAAAAAGATTATGTACGCAGTGAAATAGAAAAAATAATTAGAACGAAACTGCCTAATACAATACCTTTCTATTTGAAAACTTTTAAGGAAGAACAACTTTTGACAATAGATGCAACAAAGTCGGTTACTGATTTATTCTTGTTGTTTTCATTTATGTCTATTGTTATTGTTGTATTGAGTGCATATACAGCAATAACCAAGGATGTTAATTCTATGGAAAAACAGATAGCTGTTCGAAAAATATATGGAGCTTCTTCGTTTGATATTTCAATATTATTAGGAGGCATCTATTTAGGACTATATATTACCTCATTAGTGGTGGCATTGCCTCTTGTATATCATTTTTTGTTGAATAATGTGCGTTCCGATTTGGATTACAACTTAATACATAATTTCTTATTTTGGTTTTCAATAGCGTTGATAGTTGGTGTGATTATCTTCTTGTCTATCGCATGGAAAATATATAAAATATCAAACAAGAAGGTTATCTCCATGTTGAGATATGAATAGTGTACTGTCAAAAGATTTCCAGTAACAGACGTGCCGAGGTCGGTTAGTTCTGTTCTTACATTCACAAACATACACAAGGAACTTCTCCGTTTTCAACAGCTAGAGTTTCTTAAAGGGAAGGAAAGCACATTGAATGAACTTCTTTTCTTTTTTCCTAAAGTTTTTATCTCCACCTTTTGCTCCACCTCGAACGGTAATATTTGCCATCTTTACGTGTCGCAGGAAAACAAAAAATCCTGATTTCGCTTAGGAATCAGGATTTATGTGGTGCCACCAGGAATCGAACCGGGGACACAAGGATTTTCAGTCCTTTGCTCTACCAACTGAGCTATGGCACCTTTTCTTTTTGTTTGTAACCGTTATCGTTTCGATTACGGGTGCAAAGGTAGTGACTTTTTTTGAATATGCAAACTTTTGAGCGAAAAAATTCTATTTATTTTTTACTTTTCTATTAGAAAGACATAATTCTGTTTCTTTCTAAAGCAACTAACTATATCTAAATAAAGATTATATACATTTTCAGCTACATCTAACGGGAAAAAGTTAATAAATGATATTCTTTGCGCCAACATCCGAGATGATTGAATAAAATAGTATCCTTTCACTACATAATAGCAGATAAAAAGGAATCCGGCATAAACAGATAACAGGAAATTTCCTGCGCAGCCAACGATAACGGATGTTATTACCGCTAGCCAGAAAAGCCAATAGCATAAATTCTCGAACAGGAAAAGCCGGTAAAAATGATTCTTAGAATGGCTTCGTGTTGAAATGGAACCAATACGTTCTTGCGACCATTTCTTCAAACGAAAGTATTCTCCCTTCTTAACCAAAGCTTCCGGTGAATAATTAACAAGTGTATTTTGTGAAGTGGCTACCTCATTGACAAACTGATTGTCCTCTCCTATCTTCAGGTATAACTGGTTATAGAAACCTTTATTCTTGAAGAATAAATCTTTGGTATAAGACAAGTTCTTTCCTGAACCAGAAAATGGATTACCTAACAAAGCCGCAGACAAATATTGCAAACCTGATTTCAGATTATCATATGCAATCAATTGATTAATCCATCCTTTTTGATACGGATATGCCGCATATCCCAATACGATTTCTGTCTTCTGACGATAGGATGCGACCATTGTACGAATCCAATTCTCTGACAAGGGTTCGCAATCAGCTTCGGTAAAAAGGATAACTTGATGACGTGCGGCTTTAATTCCCAATGTCAAGGCCAATTTCTTCTTACTGATATAACGGGCATCTTTAGGAATAAATGTATAGTAAAGATACGGATAGTCACGCTTAAATAAACTCAATCGATTACTACAGGCTTCTGAGATTCCATCATTCACAACAATGACTTCAAACTCCGGGTAGTTCTGATTAAGCAATGCAGGCAAATGCTGCTCCAAATTCTCTTCATTGTCCTGAGCATAGACTACTACTGATACAGGAGGACAAGAAGATGAATCCTGCTTTACTGGTTCATATTGGGTACGACACTTCCACGGGCGCCGGTACAACACCAAGCAATAAAGCAGGACTATCAAAAACAGGAGTGCTGTTAATCCTGCCAAACCTAATTCCAGATGGCTGAATTGTAGCAAACTCATTTCTCTTATAATTGATCCGAATAATAAGCAACCGGAAGCTGACGACAATTATACTGTGAAGCCATAACCTCACCATAAGCTCCAGCCGACCGTAAAGCAATATAGTCTCCTCGATGAACCTCATTCAATTCGACATCTTTTCCAAACACATCCGAAGACTCGCAAATAGGTCCTACTACATCATAGACTTCTACATCCTTATCACTGGATATGTTCTCAATACGATGATAGGCATCATACATAGCCGGACGAATCAATTCAGTAAAGCCGGCATCCAAAATGGCGAATTTCTTCACTTCTCCTTCTTTGACATATAATACCTTTGAGATCAGAGAACCACACTGAGCCACAACCGAACGGCCTGGTTCGAAGTGAACCTGCTGTCCCGGACGCAATTCCAATAACTTATGGAATACGGCAAAATAATTGTCGAATGCTGGGATTGACAAATGGTTCGGATGATAATAATCGATGCCTAAGCCACCACCCAGATTCAAATTCTCGACATGCAATCCTTTCTTCTCCAGTTCTTCCTGAATTTCATTGATACGGATTGCCAAGTTGCGGAAAGCAGACATATCTGTTATCTGAGAACCGATATGACAATGAATACCAATCAAACGAACATGCGACATGGTCTTCATTTCATCAAGCACACCATTCAACAGACTTAAATTGATACCGAATTTATTTTCCTTCAAACCCGTAGTAATCTTAGCATGCGTATGAGCATCTACTTCCGGATTGATACGCAAAGCCACACGAGCAACCTTTGCTTTTGCTGCTGCCAACTCATTAATTACACGCAGTTCAGCCAATGATTCGACATTAAAGCAGAAGATGTCTTCATCCAATCCTAAATTGATTTCCCAATCAGCCTTACCTACTCCTGCAAATACAACTTTATCAGCAGGGAAACCGGCTGCAATGGCCGCACGAACTTCTCCTCCACTAACACAATCAGCACCTAATCCAGCCGAAGCAATGATCGATAGTAAACGAGGATTGGCATTGGCCTTGATTGCATAATGCACATGATATCCATACTTACCTGATTCTGTAGTGACAACCTGAAGAGTTTCTTTCAGTAAATCTACATCATAATAATAAAAAGGAGTCTTCAGCTCCTTAAATTTATCTATCGGAAATTTTCCTTTCAACATAAGATTTTATATACAATTAAATAGCGTTTATCTTGCCTGTTCTTCCTGACGAACCGATGAAAGAAGAACAAAAGAAAAAGGTTGAGTCAGATTCCTGTTTCAAGAAAACAATTCACAAAACCGTTCTCTTAAAAACACCTTTCTGACGCAACCTTCTGCCGAGTTTATTTATTATTGAACAAATGATCGCTTAAAGCCTGCAAAGCACGTTGTTTATCGGAAGCTTTCACCAACAAGGAAACATTATAATTGCTACCACCGTAAGAGATCATACGCACAGCAACATCCTTCATCGCGTGAATAATACTATCTTCAAATCCAACATTTTCCCATTCCAAATCACCGACTACACATACGATTACCATATCTTCATCAACAGAAACAGTACCGTATTTCTTCAGATCGTTCACAATTTCATCCAAATGTTTGCAGTTATCGATCGTAACTGAAACACCTACTTCCGAAGTTGTTACCATATCAATCGGAGTCTGGTAATTCTCGAATGTCTCAAATACTTTCCGCAAGAAACCAGTTGCCAACAGCATACGTCCACTCTTGATCTTAATAGCCGTAATGTTGTCTTTCGCTGCAACCGCTTTGATCTTACCCTTTTCAGTTGCATTTGAGATCAATGTACCCGGAGCATCCGGCTGCATTGTATTTAACAGACGAACCGGAATATTGTTTATCTTGGCCGGCAAAATACATGTCGGATGCAGGATTTTGGCACCAAAATAAGCCAGTTCAGCAGCTTCTTCGAAATGCAAATGACGAACCGGAGACGTTCCTTTTACGAAACGCGGGTCATTGTTATGCATTCCATCGATATCAGTCCAGATCTGAATTTCTTCTGCTTTGATAGCAGCACCGATCAATGAAGCAGTATAGTCGCTACCACCACGCTGTAGGTTATCGATCTCACCATAAGCATTCCGACAGATGTATCCTTGTGTAATATACAAGTCGGCACCTGCATTTTCTTCCAGCAGACGATTCAGCTTTTCTTTAATATATACAGGATCCGGTTCTGCATTCTTGTCTGTACGCATGAAATCAAGAGCAGGCAACAATACCGAATTTACACCCTGTTCCTGCAGATACAGATTCATCATGCCTGTTGAAATCAGCTCACCTTGTGCCAACACCACTTTTTCTTCAAACAATGTGAACAAATCTTTGGTGAAAGAACGAATGTGATCAAAATGGAAAGTCACTAATTCACGAGCCTTTTCCTTATACTCCTCTGTAGCATACAACTCGTCAATATGACCAAAATATTTCTGAGACAACTTATTGATGATCTCATTGGCTCCATCTGGATTCTTCTTATACAAATAATCTGAAATTTCAACCAACGAGTTGGTTGTTCCAGACATGGCAGACAATACGATAAGGTTCTTCTCGCCAACAATCAATTTGGCAACATCTTTCATTCTCTGTGCTGATCCCACAGAAGTACCGCCGAATTTTAATACTTTCATTTCTTTTACCTTATAATTTATTTATTCTCATTCAACAAACAAGGATATGGTTGCAAAGTTATAAATAATTTACTTATCCACATCATTTAAACTGGCATTCTCGCATTTAACAATGCGTGCCGGGAAATTATGAACCAACGTATAATTATGGGTGGTCATAATTACAGCCGTTCCTTTTTTACAAATTTCATGCAAAAGTTGTACGATTTGCCCACTTGTCTCCGGATCCAGATTTCCTGTCGGTTCATCGGCCAATATCATATCTGGTGTATTCAATAGAGCCCGTGCAATTACGACACGTTGTTGCTCTCCACCCGAAAGCTCATGCGGCATTTTGTACCCTTTGTTCTGCATACCAACTTGCTGGAGCACTTCTTCAATCCGGTTTCGGATATCCTTGTTGCTGCGCCATCCCGTCGCCCGCAAAACAAACTCCAGATTCTTATTCACCGAACGATCGGTCAACAACTGAAAATCCTGGAATACGATTCCCAATTTGCGGCGTAGATAAGGCACGTCTTTCCGTTTTATCTTCCGCAAATTATAGTTCAACAGGCGAGCTTCTCCACCACAAATCGGTATCTCACAGTATAACGACTTCAGCAAACTACTTTTTCCGGATCCTACTTTACCGATCACATACACAAATTCGCCCTGATGCAACGACAAAGAAGCCTGATGCAAGATCACATTCTCGTCCCTGCATATATCCACGTTTTCCAGTTGAAGCAGTACACCGTCTTCCATCTTATTTATGACGTTTCTTTAGTTCCCGAGCCAAGTCTTCAATACTCAGTCCTTTGCTTGTCAGCAGAACAATCAAATGATAAATCAAATCGGATGCTTCATAAATCAACCGGTCTTCTGTTCCATTGGTAGCTTCAATAACTGTTTCAACAGCTTCTTCGCCTACTTTCTGGGCCATCCGGTTTACGCCTTTCTGGAAAAGAGAAGTAGTATATGAACCTTCCGGCATTTCCATACGCCGACGTTCGATAAACTTCTGCAAATATTTCAGGAACATGATGTCTTCTTCGTTCTTCTCGCCAAAGCAAGTTCCGGCACCAGTATGGCAAACCGGTCCTTCCGGATTGACACGAATCAGCAAGGTATCGTTATCACAGTCGGGTACGATCGAAACAACGTTCAGGAAATTACCGCTTGTCTCACCTTTCATCCACAAACGATTCTTGGTACGGCTGAAAAAGACCACCTTCTTTGTTTCCAAAGTCTTCTGATAGGCTTCTTCATTCATAAAGCCCAACATCAGTACTTTATTTGTACACTCATCCTGAATAACAGCAGGAAGCAAACCTCCCATTTTTTCAAAATCCAAATTCGTCATATCTTTATATATCTTATTATATTCTTACATTTATTCCTTCGCGTTGCAAATATAGCTTCAATTCTTCAATCTTGATCTCTCCGAAATGAAATACACTGGCCGCTAAAGCAGCATCGGCCTTTCCCAAACTGAATGCATCCCGGAAATGTTCCATCTTTCCGGCACCACCGGAAGCAATGACCGGGATATGCAAAGTATCGGCCAAATAAGCCAGGGCTTCATTCGGATAACCTTCTTTGACACCGTCGTGCGTCATACTAGTGAATAAGATCTCGCCCGCGCCTCGTTCTTCTGCTTCACGAGCCCAGTCAAACAATCGCTTATCGGTCGGGATACGGCCTCCGTTCAGGTAACAGATCCATTCTCCGTTTTCCCAGTTGGCATCGATCGCTACCACGCAAACCTGACTGCCGAAATGCGAGGCGATTTCTCCAATCAGTTCAGGACGCCGGATAGCAGCCGAATTAACAGATACTTTATCCGCTCCGGCTCCCAACAGGCGATCTACATCCTGCAGTTCATTGATCCCGCCGCCTACTGTAAAAGGAATACTGATATTGGCAGCCACTTTCTTAACCAATTCCGTAAAAGTTTTCCTTCCTTCATGAGATGCGGTAATGTCCAGATAGACCAATTCATCCGCACCGGCCCGGCTATAAGCGGCTCCCAGTTCAACCGGATCACCGGCGTCTCTGAAATTCACGAAGTTGATTCCTTTTACCGTTTTTCCCTCTTTGATATCCAAACAGGGGATAATTCTCTTGGCTAACATATATGTTTTGATTAATCAGTTACTAAATTGTTCTAACTCCTTCAGGCTGATCCGCCCTTCATAAATGGCTTTCCCGAAAATCACAGCCGGAATACCCGCTTCTGCCAGGCGTTCGATATCGGCTATCGAACTGACACCTCCGCTGGCTATCAGATAAATGCCCGGAACCTGTTCCTGTATTTCCTTATATAAGTCGACTGCCGGTCCCTGCAACATTCCGTCTCTTCCGATATCCGTGCAGATGATCTTCCGAATTCCTTTTTCCTGATAATCTTGGATGAAAGGAATCAAGTCGAGGGCTGTACCTTCTTCCCAACCATTCACTGCAATCTTCCGGTCTTTGGCATCGGCTCCCAGAATGATCCGTTCGCTACCGTATTGTTTCAGCCAGGATAAAAAGCTATCCGGATTCTTGACGGCGATACTTCCGCCCGTTACCATCTGTGCACCACAGTCGAAGGCGATACGCAAATCTTCATCCCGTTTCAAACCGCCACCAAAGTCGATTGTCAATCCGGTATGCCCGGCTACCTTTTCCAACATTTTGTAATTCACAATATGTCCGGCCTTGGCTCCGTCCAGATCCACCATGTGCAGGCGACGGATGCCATGATCTTCAAACTGCTTGGCTACTTCCAAGGGATCTTCATTATAGACCTTCCGGGTCTGATAATCTCCTTGCGTCAGACGGACGCATTTCCCTTCTATCATGTCTATGGCTGGTATCAGTTCAATCATACGTTTACAGATTAAGGAAGTTCTTTAATATCTGTTCACCCACCGAGCCACTCTTTTCCGGATGGAACTGCGTGGCATAAAAATTATCCTTATGCAAAGAAGCACTGAAAGGCAGGATATACTCGGTCGTAGCCGCCGTAGCCTCGTTAAGGGGCACATAAAAACTGTGCACAAAATAAACGAACTGATTTTCGAGTGCCGGACTGAACAGACAACCTTTCAAGTCGGTAATGGTATTCCATCCCATGTGCGGTACTTTATCCTCATGGCGTTGCGGGATAAAACGTTTGACATCCACATCGAAAATACCCAGACAATCGGCATTTCCTTCTTCCGAATAACGGCACATAAGCTGCATTCCCAAGCAAATTCCCAACACCGGCTGTTTCAATCCGCGTATCAAGTCTGTCATCTGATGGGCTTTCAGATATTCCATGGTGGTAAAGGCCTCTCCTACTCCGGGGAATATCACTTTATCAGCCTTCCGGATTAATTCCGGATCAGCCGTAATCACCGGTGTAATACCCAAACGTTTGAGCGCATAATCTACCGAATAGATATTTCCTGCATTATATTTTATGATGGCAACATTCATTTCTACCAAGCTTTTTGATGTTAGGTTGCAAAAGTAACAAATTAATATTACAAATGAGAAATTATGGAATAAAAGTTCATCAATAGAATGCTTTTGTAATAATTTGGAGATGTATTCTCCCTTTTTCAAGATGAAGATTCGGTAAATGACATAAATTTATCTCCCGTCTTCGTTTGATTTATATCGTTTCACCTCTGTGATACGACCGTTTCACCATTGTGATACGATCGTTCCACATAGGTGAGACGATCGTTCCACCCGAGTGGAACGATAAAAAGTAAACGGGTTTTCTGTATCTTCCATTCAAGTCTGAAGAATAACCATCCGATAAAATTACTATCTTTACCTCCGGTTTCACAAAAAAAGTAGAGTCATGACAGATCCAAAGACGAAACAAACTACTCCGGAAGAGGCGGATAAGAACCGGATTCATATCAAGAATATGGTTTGTCCGCGGTGTATCATGGCTGTCCGGCAAATACTCGACAGACTGGAGATACCTTATCTTTCTGTGGAATTAGGAGAAGTCTGGCTGAAACAACCGCTGAAAGACCAACAAAAAATCACTTTGCAACGCGAACTGGAGTCTATCGGGTTTGAACTGCTGGAAGACCAGCGGCAACAGCTTGTCGAACAGATCAAACGGAGCATTATCGAACTGGTTCACCAGGAAAACAATGAGCTGAAAGTAAATCTGTCTGACTTTTTGGTAGAGCAATGCCATCACGACTACAGTTTCCTGAGCAAGCTCTTCCCGGAAGTATGTGGAATCACCATCGAGAAATATTTCATTCATCAGAAGATCGAACGGGTCAAAGAGCTGTTGGCCTACAACGAACTCTCATTAAGTGAAATAGCCCTGCTTCTGAACTATTCAAGTACAGCTCACCTGAGTGCCCAGTTTAAAAGCGTAACCGGCATGACTCCTACCCAATTCAAGCAGCAGGAAAGCGGAATGCGCAAGCCGCTGGACCAAATATAGAAACAGTCGGGAGCCGAAGGATGATTTATTTCCTCCCGGCATTCCGGCCATGGTATTCAAATCCTATAAAATCTATCCAAAATTCTATAAAGCCCCTACGGATTGTTCATACTAATTTTGTTTTCGGAATCAGACAAACAGAATTTTCTATGACGAATACGAAAACAACAACAGCTACCTTCCCAGTGATGGGAATGAGTTGTGCGGCATGTGCCAATCGGGTGGACAAAACCCTGAATCAGCAGGCGGGTGTCAGTCAGGCACAGGTGAATTATGCAACAGCAACGGCAACAGTGGAATATGATCCGCTCGTCTGTTCGTCGGAAGCCTTGCGGAAAGCCGTACAAGATGCCGGATATGATCTGCTGGTCGGCAAGGAAGAAGAAACAGCCGAAGAAGCTGAACAAATCCGAAACCAGGATTATCAGAAACTCAAGCGGAAAACCATCGGAGCCATTCTTCTGGCCTTTCCGGTAGCCGTGATCAGTATGTTTTTCATGGATATGCCTTATGCCGGATATATCGCCTGGATTCTTTCTACGCCGGTTGTTTTCTGGTTGGGGCGCGACTTCTTCATCCATGCCTGGCAACAACTGAAGCATTGGTCGGCCAATATGGATACGCTGGTAGCCAACAGTACCGGGATCGCTTACCTGTTCAGCCTTTTCAATCTTTTCTTTCCGGAATTTTGGGAACAACGAGGCGTCGAACCGCATGTCTATTTTGAAGCGGCCAGTGTGATCATTGCCTTTATCTTATTAGGCAGACTACTTGAAGCCCGAGCCAAGAACCAGACATCGACTGCCATCCGGAAGCTGATGAATCTGCAACCGAAAATGGTGAATCGTCTTCTATCTGATGGAAAAACAGAGTGCGTTCCGGTGGAAAAGATCGGCAAAGGCGACCATATCTTAGTCAAACCCGGCGAGAAGATAGCCGTAGATGGTATACTGCTGGAAGGAGAATCTTACATTGACGAAAGTATGTTGAGCGGAGAACCGGTTCCGGTAGTCAAACGGAAAGGAGATAAAGTCTATACGGGTACCATCAATCAGAAAGGAAGTTTCACCTTCCAGGCAGAAAAAGTAGGACACGAAACCCTGCTGGCCCATATCATCCGACTGGTACAAGAAGCACAAGGCAGTAAAGCTCCTGTTCAACGGCTAGTCGATAAGATAGCCGCGATCTTCGTACCTGCCATCCTCACGCTTTCGTTACTTACATTCATCGCCTGGTATGTATGGGCTCCAACCGAAGGCTTTACACACGGACTGCTGGCAGCAGTTACCGTGCTGATTATCGCTTGTCCGTGTGCATTGGGACTGGCAACGCCGACAGCCATCATGGTCGGCATCGGGAAAGGAGCCGAATCCGGTATCCTGATCCAAAACGCCGAAAGTCTTGAATCGGCCCGCAAAGTAGATACGATTCTGCTCGACAAGACCGGAACCATCACAGAAGGCAAACCCGTAGTAACCGATCTGGTATGGCTACCCGGTCAAGAACCTTTACCTGCCGTCTTCCATTCCCTGGAAAAACATTCGGAACATCCGTTGGCTGATGCCGTCTGCCGGTATTTGAACACAGAGGTTCTTCCAGTAACATCCTTCGAAAGTCTGACGGGAAAAGGAGTCATGGGTGTCATCGACGGTGTCCTTTACCGGGCCGGAAATAAAAATCTGTTGCTCGAAGCTAATATTTCTATCGACCCGTTCCTGCAAAAACGGGCAGACGAACTGGCTCAAGCCTCGAAAACGGTTATCTGGTTGGCCGATTCAAAACAGGCATTGGCCGTTGCAGCCATTACAGACCGGATCAAGCCTACTTCCATCAACGCCATTCATACTTTACAGGAAATGGGTATTCAGGTATGGATGCTGACCGGAGACCAGTCGACAACGGCCAAGGCAATTGCCGAACAAGTCGGTATCCGGCATTATCAGGCAGGCATGACACCACAGGGAAAAGCCGACTTCGTCAAGCAGCTGCAGCAAGAAGGGAAACAAGTGGCCATGATAGGCGACGGCATCAACGACAGCGCCGCATTAGCCCAATCCGATTTGAGCATTGCCATGGGACAAGGAAGTGACATTGCCATTGATGTAGCACAAATGACCATCATCTCTTCCGATTTGCAGAAGATTCCGGAAGCTATCCAGCTTTCCCGCCTGACGGTACAAACCATCCGGCAGAATCTGTTCTGGGCTTTCATCTATAACCTGATTGCCATTCCGGTTGCCGCCGGTATTTTATATCCGATCAATGGTTTCCTGCTCAACCCGATGATTGCCGGAGCTGCCATGGCCATGAGCAGCGTAAGTGTCGTCAGCAACAGTCTGCGGCTGAAAAGGAAAAAGATACAAACAAATGATTCTATAAATACAAATTCAACAACGATGAAAAAAGAGTATGTAATTGAAGGCATGATGTGCAACCATTGCCGCATGCGTGCAGAAAAGAGTTTAAATCAACTGGAAGGTGTACAAGCGTCGGTCTCATTGAATCCACCGGTAGCAACCATTGAATTTACGCAAGGAGAAAAGACACTGGATGAATTGCAAGCCGTACTCACCGACGACGGCTATACGATTCATGAAAAGTAAAACCGGAAAAACAGTCGGCAAGAACACATAGCTTAAAATAAGCTAAATCGGGATGGTGTCAAAGAAAACATTCTATCTTTGACACCATTATTCATATAAAATAAATTCGTTTATGAAAACAATGAAATGGCTTATGATGTGTATGCTGGCAATCAGCGCCTGCTGCCTGTCGGCTTGTGGTGATGACGACGAATCCATCCGATTAACGCCAACTGATGAAAACCAACAACCCATCAGTTCTGATTATACCTTACAACTTTCGCCTTTCAGCGAAGGAGAATCCTATTACATCTACGGAGCAGAAACACCGTTCACGATCGAGAACAGCAATAAAGAAGTTGTGGAAGTCATCGAAGGAAACTCTACGCTCACCTTTAAACCCTTGCTCCAAGGAGAATCCATCATTTCCATACGGGATGCCAAGTCGCATGTTTATTTTCTGAAGATTAAAGTAGCTTATCCTTCCCGTTCTTTCCATGTCATTGGCCTAAGAGGAGAAGTGATTGGAGACGAGATCACCCAGAAAGAAGAAAGAGAGCTGAGCGAAAGAATACTAAAGAGTATGCCTGTCAGCCTCGACGGAGAATATTTCTTCTCTTACATGGTGCCCGACAGTACAGAAGGTGAAGTTATCATTTATCCATCCTCAACTGTGCAGGCTCAGAAAGGAACATTCCGGCGGGAAGTCAAATACGATGAAAACGGAAAGACCTATCAGCAATTAAGTATCCAGCTGACATCCGGAGAAAAATTTTATTATGCCCTGTCTGTTTCAGGTACAACACAAACGATTACTTCAGCTAATTACGATGAATGGAGTTTGTCTGCCAACACAGACAGTCTGGTTTACGGATTAAAGGAAGACGTCACGGAGAAATATCAGACAGATTATCCGAAGCTGGAAAAAGCTTACGCCACTCAGTTTATCCAATAAGCAGGTTCACGCTGTTTTAGCGTGCCTGCTTCAAGGCTTGAGCCATCTGGTCGGGACAAGAAGTGCCTCGGCCATGGCAGTCAATGCCTTCAATCCGACGGATTGCTTCTTCTACCGACATACCTTTTAACAAGGCACACATGCCCTGCCGGTTGCCGTCACATCCGCCAATCACTTGTGCATTTTCAATCTTGCCATCAGCAATATCCACAATCATCATCTTAGAACAAACTCCTCCTTGAGGAATGTACGTAATTCGTTGTTTTTCCATTTATCTTATCTCCTTTTTATAATCGGGCTGCAAAGATATGAATTAAATTCGCTACTTTTGCCCTTTATAAATAATAAACAAATGACTTACGAAGAGACATTGCATTACTTGTTCACCAGCATTCCGGTTTTTCAGCACAGCGGAGCCTCCGCCTATAAACCCGGATTAGGAACCAGTAAAGCATTAGATGATTATTTGGGAAATCCCCACAAAAATTATAAGACTATTCATGTTGCAGGGACCAACGGCAAAGGTTCTACCTGTCATTTACTGGCAGCCATTCTGCAAGAAGCCGGTTATACAGTCGGCTTGTTTACCTCTCCTCACCTGGTTGATTTCAGAGAACGAATCCGAGTGAACGGGAAAATGATATCCGAAGACTATGTAATCCGGTTTGTCGAACGGTATCGTCCGGTATTCGAACCCTTACAACCTTCTTTCTTCGAATTGACATCCAGCCTGGCTTTCGATTATTTTCGTGATCAACATGTTGACTTCGCCGTAATCGAAGTCGGTTTAGGCGGACGGCTCGATAGTACCAATATTATTACGCCCATCCTGAGTGTGATCACCAATATCAGTATGGATCATACACAGTTCCTAGGAAATACCTTAGAAGCCATTGCTTCGGAAAAGGCAGGTATTATCAAACCGGGAGTTCCGGTTGTTATCGGAGACGTAGAACAACCCAGTGTCATGCAAGTATTCAAGGACAAAGCAGCCCAAGTGAATGCTCCCTTGTATGCATCCACAGAAATAAAGCCGATCATCGATTTTCTGTTAGGAGACGATTCGAAATGGCGTTTTGTAACGAAAAACTTCGATGTTATTATAGGAGAATTGGGAGGACTGGCTCAAGCACGGAATGCAACCACCGTCTTAACAGCGGTGGATGTATTAAGAACGAGAGGCGTTCATATCTCGCCCCAAAATATCGAAGAGGCATTTGCTCATGTTGTAGAATTAACCGGACTGATGGGACGCTGGCAGACGGTACATACATCACCTCGCGTCGTGTGTGATACCGGTCATAACACCGGCGGATGGGAAATCCTTTCCAAACAACTCAATAATCAAATCGAACGTTGTCGCCAGTTACGGATGATCGTCGGTATGGTCAACGATAAAGACATCAACGGTGTTTTAGCATTGATGCCGAAAAACGCAACGTATTATTTTACCCAGGCATCGATTGCCCGGGCACTGCCGGCAGAAGAATTTGCCAAACTGGCCCGACAACACGGCTTAAACGGAAATGTTTATCCTACGGTTGAAGCAGCTGTCCATTCTGCTTTAGAAGAAGCCCAGACTGACGATTTCATCTTTATCGGAGGAAGTACATTTATCGTAGCGGATGCCTATCCGCTTTTTCAACCTACTGCCAATAATCAAAATAATAATAATTATGACAGAACAGATTCAAAGAAAACTAAGTGATTCGAAGGCGGCTCGTTGGACCGCCCTAGCGATTGTGGCTTTCACCATGCTCTGCGGATATTTCCTGACAGACGTCATGTCGCCACTCAAACCCATGCTTGAAGAAGAACTGGCATGGACCAGTACCGACTTCGGTATCTTTACCAGCGCTTACGGCTGGTTTAATGTATTCTTCCTGATGTTGATTTTCGGAGGTATGATACTTGACAAGATGGGTGTACGCTTTACCGGTATGGGATCTTGTATCTTAATGCTGGTAGGTTGCGCTATCAAGTATGCTGCCGTAGCAGGACTTATCGGAGCAGAAGGAACTATCTTTGGATGGAAAGCGCAAGTTGCCCTGGCTTCTCTGGGTTACGCTATCTTCGGTGTCGGCGTGGAAATTGCCGGTATTACCGTATCCAAAGTTATCGTAAAATGGTTTAAAGGGAAAGAATTAGCTTTGGCCATGGGATTGGAAATGGCCACAGCCCGTATCGGAACCATGTTGGCTATGGCTGTAACCGTTCCTTTCGCCAAATACTTCCAGAGCGTTTCTGCCCCGGTATTGCTTTGTCTGATCATGCTTTGTATCGGTACGATCTCATACATGGTTTACATTGTAATGGACCGCAAACTGGAAGCTTCGATGAGCGCAGAAGAGGAAGAAAAAGAAGAACCGTTCCGTATGTCGGATGTATTCCTCATCATCAAGAACAAAGGATTCTGGTTGATCGCCTTGCTGTGCGTCTTATTCTATTCAGCTGTTTTCCCATTTATCAAGTATGCAACCGACCTGATGGTAAACAAATACCACGTTGAACAGGAACTGGCCGGATTCATTCCAAGTCTGTTGCCGTTGGGAACACTTTTCCTTACTCCGTTCTTCGGTAATCTATATGACCGGAAAGGAAAAGGAGCTACTATTATGATCATCGGTGCTATCATGTTAATCGGTGTACACTTGCTGTTTGCCTTACCTGTCTTAAACGAATGGTGGTTTGCTACACTGGTAATGATCGTATTGGGTATCGCCTTCTCACTGGTTCCGTCGGCTATGTGGCCTTCTGTTCCGAAAATCATTCCGGAAAAGCAATTAGGTACAGCTTATGCTTTGATTTTCTGGGTACAGAACTGGGGATTAATGGGCGTTCCGGCATTGATTGGCTGGGTACTGGATACCTATTGTAAACTGGATACAACCAACGGTGGCCCGGCCTACGATTATACGCTGCCCATGGTCATCTTCTGTTGCTTCGGCATCGTTGCTCTTTTCATTGCATTGATGCTGAAACGAGAAGACAAGAAGAAAGGTTACGGATTGGAATTGCCCAATATCAAGCGATAACTTATTGATTTTACTTTATTCCGATTAATATTAAGACGCAGGCCATGAAACACAGGTCTGCGTCTGCCATTTTAACTCAAACGAAATGAAACCCGAACAGATACTACTGGATGTTCATACACATACCATCGCCAGCGGACATGCCTTCAGCAGCCTGCAGGAAATGGTTCATGCCGCTGCCGAAAAAGGATTGCAGATTCTGGGAATCACGGAACACGCGCCGGGTATTCCGGGCACATGCGCCCCGATTTACTTCCGAAATCTGCATGTCGTACCTCGGAAAATGTATGGTGTCGAACTATTGTTAGGAGCCGAATTGAATATTCTGGACTACGAAGGCCATATTGACTTGGAAGAGTTTTACTGGAAGATGCTCGATATCCGCATTGCCGGTATCCATTCCTTATGTTACCAAAACGGAACCATCGAACAGAATACGTCCGCTATGCTAGGTGCCATCCGTCATCCATACGTACAGATCATCAGTCATCCGGGAGACGGAACAGCCGATTTACTGTTTGAACCCATTGTTCTAGCAGCCAAAGAAACCGGCACTTTATTGGAAATTAATAATAGTTCGCTGAATCCGGTACGCCACAAAGTCAAGGCACACGACAACAACCTCGAAATTCTCCGACTTTGCAAGCAATACGAAGTACCGGTTATCTTGGGTAGTGATGCCCACATCTCCTTTTCCATTGCCCAATATGACCACATCTATCCTTTGTTGCAAGAGGTAGATTTCCCGGACGCGTTGATCCTGAACGACAAGCCGGAACAATTCAAGCATTTGCTTAAACCGCAGCCAGCTTACCAACAACAATGAACCTGATACCTAAAAAGGAGAACCTCCAGCCATGTTTGGAAGCTCTCCTTTTCTATTTTTACTCCTTCCGAGTCACTCAGAAGCATCACTTTTCTATTTTTACTCCTTCCGAGTCACTCAGAAACACCACTTTTCTATTTTTACTCCTTCCGAGCCACTCAGAAGCATCACTTTTCTATTTTTACTCCTTCCGAGCCACTCAGAAGCATCACTTTTCTATTTT
>ERZ827088.250-NODE-250-length-82738-cov-49.410713_pt1 | contig 82738 bp, 82 predicted proteins | sample MGYA00519922_ERZ827088 | MGnify/ENA primary metagenome ERZ827088 (study PRJEB31778, sample SAMEA3449254) | human gut metagenome | biome: human gut; feature: human-associated habitat; material: faeces | place: United Kingdom | collected 2010/2012 ... | reverse complement strand
ACGGCGTGGTCGTCGCCGCCAACTACAACTGCCCGGGCCAGCTGGTGATCTCGGGTGCCGTAGAGGCCGTGGAGGCCGCCTGCGAGAAGGCCAAGGCCGCAGGTGCCCGCCGTGCACTGCGTCTGCCCGTCGGCGGAGCATTCCACTCGCCGCTGATGGAGCCCGCCAAGCAGGAACTGGAAAAGGCTATCAACGAGGCTCCGTTCCAGACGCCGACCTGCCCGATCTACCAGAACGTCGATGCCAAGCCCTATACCGATCCGGCTGCCATCAAGGCCAACCTGATCGCTCAGCTGACGGCTCCCGTACGCTGGACCTACATCGTGAAGAACATGCTCGCCGACGGCGTCACGGAGTTCACCGAACTCGGTCCCGGCACGGTGCTGCAGGGTCTGATCAAGAAGGTGGACGCATCGGCCGCCGTCGAGTCGAAATCGACGCTCTGATCCCTCGGAGCTGCAGGCAGAGAGACCCGGTTTTCCTCTTTCCTGAATATAAACAAACGGGGAACATGTCCGAACATGGGCATGTTCCCCGTTTTGTCTCTTAAAATAAGAAAATTTAATTAATTTCGTAAAATCCTGTTGTTATTTTTAAACACTCTTATTATCTTTGCAAAGTTAGTAAAAAAAATGAGACAGGCAGGATGGCATCACTAACCGAATTTTTCAACAAACACGAGGACGAAACCCTCAAGGGCATATCGCACAAAAACAACATCATCAAGCGCAACATCATCGCGCACATGGCCGTAAACGGCGAGTGCACGCTCTCGGAGCTGACCAAGGAGCTGCACATCAGTGTTCCGACGATCACCAAGCTCGCCCAGGAACTTGTCGATGAGAACATCGTCACGGATCTGGGCAAGGTCGAAACCCCGGGAGGACGCCGGCCGAACATCTTCGGGCTGGCCAATTCGGCGATCTACTTTGCCGGCGTGAACGTCGGCCGCGACAACATGCGTTTCATGATCACCGACCTTCAGAACAACATCATCAAGGAGGAGAACGACTTCACGTTCGAACTGCAGGACCGCCCGCAGTGCATCGAACGCATCTGCTCAAACATCGAACGGTTCATCGCCGAGAGCGGCATCGACCGGGGCAAGATCCTCGGGTTGGGCGTCTGCATCACCGGCCGCGTGAACCCCGATACGGGCCGCAGCTACAAGTACTTCACAACCAACGAACAGTCGCTGCGCGATATCCTCGAGGAGCGCATCGGCATCCGCGTGCTGCTCGAGAACGACACCCGTGCACGCTGCTACGCCGAGTACACGTGCGGCAAATCGAAGGACGAGAGCAACGTGATCTACCTCCACATGAGCCGCGGCGTGGCAATCGGCATCGTCGTGGACGGCAAGCTCTACTACGGCAAGAGCGGATTCGCCGGCGAGTTCGGCCACATCCCCTTCTTCGACAACGAGATCATCTGCTCGTGCGGCAAGAAGGGCTGCCTCGAGACCGAGGTGTCGGGCATCGCCATCGAGGACAAGATGCGCCACATGATCGAACGGGGTGTGAACACGATCCTCAAGGAGCAGTACGACCAGCAGAAGACGATCCATATCGACGACATCATCAATGCGGCGAAGAACGACGACAACCTCTCGATCGAGCTGATCGAAGAGGCCGGCGAGAAGGTCGGCAAGGCCGTCGCCTTCCTAATCAACACCTTCAACCCCGAGACGGTGATCGTCGGTGGCAACCTTGCGGCGGCAGGCGACTACCTGATGCTCCCGCTCAAGTCGGCGACCAACAAGTATTCGCTCAACCTGGTCTACAAGGATACGAAATTCCGCGTGTCGAAGATGACCGAGAGCGCCAATGCGTGGGGCGTTGCCATGCTGATCCGCAACAAGGTGATCGGGCTCTGATGAATCTCGAAGGGGAAAGCGTCCGGCTGCGGGCCGTGGAACCGGAGGATCTCGACCGGCTCTACGCCTGGGAGAACGACACCGACGTCTGGTCGGTCAGCGGTACGACGGCCCCGTTCTCACGGGCACAGCTCGAAGCGTTCATCCTCACGCAGCAACAGGGCGACATCTTCCGCACGGGACAGTTACGGTTGATCGTCGAGACGCGGGCCGGCAACCGGGCCGTCGGTGCGGTCGATCTCTTCGAATTCGACCCGCTCCACGGACGCGCCGGCATCGGCATCCTGATCCACGGACCGGAGAACCGACGGCAGGGATATGCCTCCGACACGCTGGCGATCCTCTGCCGCTACGCCCGCGAACGGCTGGCGCTGCATCAACTCTGGTGTTGCATCGCAACGGACAACGAAGCAAGCATGCGGTTGTTCCGTAGTGCCGGATTCACCCTCATCGGCATCAAACGCGACTGGCTCCGGACACCCGACGGCTACAGCGACGAGGCGATATTGCAGAAGATCCTTTCGTGAGCCCTCGGGCAATCCGAACGCCATCGGAAGCCGCCCCGCCGGAACAGGCCCTGCTTGAAGAGCATCCCGAAGACCATCCGGAAACGGTCCATCCATCGGAATCACTCCCGCGCACAGGTGGCAAAACACGAAAAAACCGAATCCTCCGGATGGAGGATTCGGTTTTTTCGTTATCGGCCCGACTGCAATCAGAGCCGACGCGAGCCGTCGGAAATCACCACGTCGTAAATCTTCGGCTCATGGCCATACTTGGCATTGAACTTCTCCTTGGCCGTAGCGATGAAGCGATCGTACAACTCATCCTTGACCAGGTTGATCGTACAGCCGCCAAAACCGCCGCCCATGATGCGCGAGCCCGTAACGCCGCACTCCTTGGCCACCTCGGCCAGGAAATCCAGCTCCTCGCACGATACCTCATAGTCCTTCGACATGCCCCAGTGGGTCTCGTACATGCGGGCGCCGACCGTCTCGTAATCGCCCTTCTCAAGCGCCTCGCACACATCCAGCACACGACGCTCCTCGCCGATCACATAGCGGGCCCGCTTGTAGTCCTCTTCGGAGATCTTGTCCTTGATGGCATCGAGCTGCTCCATCGTCGCACCGCGCAGGAACTCCTGACCGAGCATCCCGGCCACGCGCTCACACGATGCACGGCGGTCATTGTAGGGCGAACCCACCAGTTCGTGCTTCACGCGCGAATCGACTAGCACGAGCCTGTAACCCTTCGGATCGAACGGGAAATAGGCATATTCGAGCGAACGGCAGTCGAGACGCATCAGGCACCCCTTCTTGCCGAAAACCGAGGCAAACTGGTCCATGATGCCGCAGTTCACGCCGCAGTAGTTGTGCTCGGTGGCCTGACCGATCTTGGCCAGTTCGAACTTGTCGATCCCGCAGCCGAACAGGTCGTTCAACGCAAAGGCATAGGTCGATTCGAGCGCCGCCGACGACGACATGCCGGCACCCAGAGGCACGTCACCGGCAAAAACGGTGTCAAATCCGCCGATCTTGCCACCGCGCTTCTGCACCTCGCGGCACACGCCGAAGATGTAGCGGGCCCACGACTCGGCGGGTTTGTCCTCCTCGCGAAGGCCGAACTCCGACGACTCCCCGAGATCGAGCGCATAGGCCCTCACACGATCCGTATCGTTGAGCCTGATGGCTGCCACGATTCCCTTGTCCACGGCTCCGGGGAAGACGAAGCCCCCGTTATAGTCGGTATGCTCGCCGATGAGGTTGATGCGCCCGGGCGATGCGAACAACACGGCGCCTTCACCGTACAGCTCCTGGAATTTCTTGCTTACTTGTTCTTTCATCTTATCAGTGGTTTTAAAGTTGATTCGATACACAATTAGACGAAGATACGAAAAAAAATCGTAAATCGCGGCATGAACGGCCATATTTCTGCACCCGCAGTCCGACAATCGCCGCAGGCGGTTCGCTCAGGCGGAATCTTCGCTGAAATGCAACATGCCGGTGCAGGGAATCCCGAAATAATTGGTTACATTTGTAACGGTTTCACCCCGTCGGTTCCCAAACCGGCACATAACGAACAAAGCACCATGACCCAAAAACTCCTGCTGACCGCCTCGCTGCTTTTCGCCGCAGCATCGGCTCTCGCCCAACCCAAAATCATCGCCCACCGCGGCTACTGGACCGTACCCGGATCGGCACAGAACTCGCTCGCTTCGTTCACCAAGGCCGATTCGTGCGGCGTCTTCGGATCGGAAATCGACGTCTGGCTAACGGCCGACGACCGGCTCATCGTCAATCACGACCGCATCTACCGCGGTACGGATATCGACATGGAACGCTCCAAAGCCCGCGAGATCCAGCTGATCGTCCTGCCCAACGGCGAGAACATCCCCTCGCTCGACGAGTATCTCGAACTGGTCGCCTCGAAACCCGCGACACGCCTTGTTCTGGAGATGAAATCACTCTCGGACCTCAACCGCGAGGACCTTGCAGCCCGGAAAATCGTCCAGGCACTGAAAAAGCACGAACTGATGGAGCGCACCGACCTGATCGCCTTCTCGATCAACGCCTGCCTCGCCTTCCGCAAGATCGCACCCGACGCAAGGGTCTTCTACCTGAACGGCGACCTGCCCCCGCAGAGCATTCGTGACCTCGGACTGACGGGCATTGACTACTCGGGCGAGGTCCTGCGCCAAAACCCCGAGTGGGTGAAGCAGGCCCACGACCTCGGCCTCGAGGTAAACGTATGGACAATCGACAAAAGCGAGGATATGCGCTACTTCATCGACCTGGGAGTCGATTACATCACCACAGACTATCCCGAGCTGTTGCAACAGCAGCTCTCGCGCTAACGGAGCCTGCATGACACGCTCCGCGAAACAAGGACGGGACCATCGCTCTCGGCGAAAGGTCCCGTCCTCTTGTTACCCGGCGGCTCCAAAGGCCTCCTCCCACCTTCGTCACCGCCGGATCAGGCCATATCCGAAATCCGAAGACCCGGTCGTAAATCCACCCGAAACCGAGAAATTGGCTTCGAACAGCCTTTATTGCGATCAGAAGCGCAACCAACGCTCCGACCGATAACATCATCTCTTCAACTCCTCCGGCTTCGCCGCAGGCCCGACCGGCCGCACCGACGAAACCGGTTCCGACCGTCATACATCGACAACTGTCACCTCGATCCCTCGCTCACGCAGGCGGTCGAGATAAACCGACTGCACCCCGCTGTCGGTGATGATTCGGTCCACGGACTCCAGGTCACAGATCTTGCTGAACCCTCGACGACCGAATTTCGAGCTGTCGGCCAGGACGATCACCTTCTGAGCCGCATCGATCATGGCCCCGTTGAGCGAAACCTCGAGCATGTTGGTCGTTGTCAGGCCGAACTCGGTGTCGATTCCATCGACACCGATGAAAAGCTTGCTGCAGTTGAAACTGCGCAGCATCTGCTCGGCGAAAGGCCCCACGACCGAAACCGAACTGCTCCGCGTGATGCCGCCCAACTGGATGACATCGACATCGGGACACTGCGAGAGGATCTGCGTTACGGGCACCGATGCCGTTATGGCTGTCAAATGTCCCGCAGGATTGATCTCCCGGGCCAGAAAGGTCACCGTCGTACCCGATGCGATGATAATCGAATCATCCTGTGCGATAAGCGAAGCAGCGAAAGCCCCGATGGCCCGTTTCTCGGCCACATTGCGCTTCTCCTTCTCATTGACATGCCTGTCGCTGATGTACGGGCTGATCAGAATGGCGCTGCCGTGCGTACGGTAGAGCTTTTTCTGCTGCTCGAGATAGGAGAGATCCTTGCGGATGGTCACCTCCGAAACCTTGAGCCGTTCGGCAAGCTGCGCCACGGAGATCGATCCGAACTGCTGAAGCAGCGCCAATATGCGGTTGTGCCGTTCCGGAAGGCTTAAAATGGGTTCTTCCCCGGTTTTGTTCATCGTATCGGTTCGCTTTGTTTTATAATGCAATATAGCACATTTTTTTCTTATTTGGAAATTTTCGGACGAAAAATTCATCCGACCTCAACACGTTGAATTCCACCGAAAACGGCCAATTCGTCCGTTTAATTTCAAATTGTCGGAAACGCTCGGTCAAAACAACGGTTTATGTAGCGGAAGGTACATTGTTGATAAAGAATTCGCACAGCGGGGAAATTTGCAGGATACTGTTTTTTCTCTCCGGACGAAAACCGTCTCGGCCCGGGAAGGGCCGTTTTTCGAGATCTCAGGCCATCGAAACGACATAACCGGCCATAACACGAGTCTGCATAAAGACGCGGTGACACGGTCGGAAATGGCCGCTCAAAGGCAGGTTTCTTTTACCGGATCGAGAAGCGGCGCAATTCCCGGTTGAGTTCCTTCTCGCGTCCGCCGACCAAACGGTCCACCAGCGCATGGAAGCGCGGCGAATGGTTGTGGTGCACCGTGTGGCAAAGTTCGTGGATAATCACGTAGTCGCGCAGATGCTCCGGAAGGGTCATCAGGAAAAGGCTCAGCGAGATGTGGTTCTGCCCCGAGCAACTCCCCCACTTCGTGCGCGAAGCACGGATCGTGAGCTTCGCATAGCGCAGCCCGGTCGCCTCCGACAGCCGGGCGATCCGCCCCGGCAGATCGGACTTCGCGGCCCGGCGCAGCTCCTCGATACGGGCCCGCTCCGCCTCGGGCGGCAACTGCGGCGGAAGCGCCGCGCGTCTGCGGGCCATGCGTTCGCGGGCCGTCTCGATCCAGGAGAGCTTCTCCTCGAGGAAAGCCAGCGCCCGACGCTGCGACACGCCCGGCGGACAGGTGAGCCGCACCTCGCCCGAGCCCCGCACCGAGATCGACACCCGCCGGGCCCGCAGCGACTGCGCGAAAGTCACCTTCCCGAGCCGCGGATGGTCGATTTCCCCAACCGCTTCGCCCCGTCCGGTACGTCCTGCCGCCCTGCTCTTCCTCCCCCGTCCGATCATCGCAGCCACAGGGAATGCACCGCCTCGACCGAGAGCCGATCGGCCGAATCGAGCCGCTCGATCATCAGCCGTTCGAAAAGGATGCGGCAACGCTCATCGCGGTAATCCAACAACCGCAGTGCCTCCTCTCCGGTGGGTTCTACGCCCCGCGAAGGATCGAAACCACTCCGTTCAAGCTGTGTTTTCAACAGCTCCGCACCCGGAATTTCGAGCACAGGATGCTCCTCTCCGAGGTAGAACCGAAGCGTATCGTTCTTGAAGGTATAGATCTCGGGCGACCACTCCGTGAGATTGACATAGCAGCGGGAGTAGCTGTCGAACTCCCCGATGCAGATATTCTGGGGAAGATAGACCCAAATGAAGGGACTCTCCTCGACCGCCACATCGACAGCCGCCCCCCACCGCACATAATCGTACATCTCCTTGGGGAGGATCTCCGCCAGATCGTCCGATGTCTCCAGGCCGAAGCGCGCGAACGCCGCACTGTCACGCTCGACATACTCCAGCGCCTCGTAGAGTTCGCGGTACTCCTTTTTGTATAGCGTGTCGGCCAGCGTTGCGGGTGCAAGAGACAGCCGCCCCGACTCCTCGAGCCGGCCGAGCCCGGCGGCGATCCGCCCGACCCGCCGGGCCTGCGAACGCAGGGCCGCCTGACGGGGACTGAGCGCAGGGATATAGGCCACCGAGGCGAAGGCGGCCATCGAGGCCAGCACGACCCACAGGTAGCGTCCGGTGCGGCGCGAGAGGAAGAGCAGGATGCAGACCGTCATCACGGAGCCGCAGACGAGCAGGTAGATGCGCGAATCGGTGAGCCCGTACTCGCCGACCCGCCGCGCGACGCCGACCCAGAACAGCGCCACGATCGGCAGCGACAGGAGGCTCAACCGGTCGTAGAACCAGTCGCCGATGCGTCTTGCGAGCTGCTGCCGGAGGGCCTTGACCAGCAGCACGGTCATCGTGAAGCCGAAGACCAGATAGGCCACACCGCCCTCGGGCAGCGACCACGTGAAGAGGATCTTTACAAGATAGAGGTAAAGGATGGCGGCATAGATGATGACGGCCGGCGTGACGACCCAGTTCAGCAGCACCTCCAGAACGCGCGACGAGCCGAAGCGCGCCCCCTCCCAGCGGTCGAGCATCATCAGGAAGAGTGTCGGCACGGCGAAGAACTGCACGACATAGAAGAGGTCGGCCGTAAGGTGCACGACCCACGGAGCGTCGGTGAAGCGGAAGATGTAGGCCGCCGACCAGAGAATCGCCTCGAAAAGCCCGTAACCGACATAGGCGAAGAGCATGGCCAGCAGGCCCGAGCGCAGGTAAACGAGCGCATCGGCCACAAACCGCTCGTTCGAAACGGCCCGCCGGCAGGCAAGCAGCGCCAGCGGCGTGAGGATCAGCATCGTGATGAGAGCCTGCTCCGTATCGATCCAGTCGGAGAGCCCCGGCCAGAGGAAGAGCGGCACCAGCGGGGCCCACGCCACCCAGTAGATACGGCGCCAGAGAGTCTGCCCAACCAGTCGATTGACGATCAGGAGCAGCATCGCCCCCCAGCCGAGCACCACAAGCCGGTCAACGTTCGGGTACTGATCGATCTCATTGCAGACGATCAGGATTACGGTCAGCGCCAGCAGCAGCAACAGTTCGAGCGTATGGCACCGCCACACGGAGACGAACCCCTCCCGGAGTCCGGCCATCCGCTCTCGGAAATTCCACCTCATGGTTCTTGCAGTTGGATTCAAAAATCGGGAAAGGACCGGATCACTCGCCGATACGCTGGCGCACGACCTCGTAGAGCATCACCGCGGCGGCGGCCGAGACGTTCAGCGACTCGATGTGGCCGATCATCGGGATGGCCAGCTGTTCGTCGCAGAGTTTGAGCACCTCCTTCGAGATTCCCGTATCCTCGGCCCCCATGACGATCACCGTCGGGCGGCGGAAGTCGGCGTCGTAGAGCAGTTTGCGGCTCTTCTCCGTGGCCGCCACAACCTGAAAGCCCTCGGTCTGCAACTGCCGGAGCGTATTGCGGATCGACCCCACGCGGCAGACAGGGATCGTCGTGAGCGCCCCGGCCGACGAACGGATCGCCTCGGCATTCACCGGGGCCGAGTTCTTGAGCGGTGCGATCAGGCCGTGGGCCCCGGCACACTCGGCCGAACGGGCGATGGCCCCGAAGTTACGCACGTCGGTCACCCCGTCGAAGAGGACGATGAGCGGCGTCTCGTCCTCGGGGACCCGCTCCAGGATATCCGACAGCTCGACATAGGCGATCGCGGCGGTCTGCGCCACCACCCCCTGGTGGTTGCCCCGCACCAGCCGGTTCAGCTTCTCCACCGGCACCTCCTGCCAGCGCAGGCGGTGTCTCAGGCAGAGGTCCTTGAGTTCCTGCATCAGCTGCCCTTCGGCCCCCTTGCGGATATAGAGTTTCTCGATCTGCTTCCCGGCCTCGATGGCCTCGGCCACGGGACGGATTCCGAAAATAAGGTTGTTCTCCATAGTTCTGCGGTTTTGTCGGTTCTGCGGCCGCGGAGGCGGCCGGTGTCCGGATCGCGCATCCGGATCAGGCGTTTTCGGTGATCTCCAGTTCGTAGGAGGCCTTCTCCCACTCGTGCATCTGGTGGTCGTAACGGGCCTTCAGGTCGTTGTAGTCCCGGTAGTCGGCCTCGTTGTATTCGGTCGCCGCGGCGAACTTCGCATCGTAGACCGCGATCTGCTTCTCGATTTCGGCCAGCCCGGCCTCGATCGTCTCGACGTTCCGGCGCAGCTTGCGCAGCAGCTTCTCCTGCTCCTTGCGCTGCTCGTAGGAGGCCTTGCCCGAGGGTACCGCCTTCGCGTCCTCATCCGGGGCGGCTCCCTTCGCCGGGCCCTTCGCCGCGGCGGACTTCGGCGACGGGTCACGCCGCTCGATCTCCTGCAGCGACTCCAGCTTGCGCTTCTCAAGGAAATAGTAGATGCCGCCGAGGTACTCCTTCACCCCGCCGTCGCGAAACTCGTAGACCTTGTCCACCATGCCGTCGAGGAACTCACGGTCGTGCGAAACGACAACCACCGTGCCGTCGTACTTCAGAATGGCATTCTTGAGGATGTCCTTCGAGCGCATGTCCATGTGGTTCGTCGGCTCGTCGAGCACCAGCAGGTTGCGCGGCTCGAGCATCATGCGGGCCATGGCCAGCCGGGCCCGCTCGCCGCCCGAGAGCACCTTGACCTTCTTGTCGATGTCCTCGCCGCGGAAGAGGAACGCCCCGAGGATGTCGCGCAGCCGCGTGCGGATATCACCCACGGCCACCCGATCCAACGTATCGTAGACCGTGAACTCGCCGTCCATCAGGTCGTCCTGATTCTGCGCATAGTAGCCGATATTGACATTGGCGCCGATGCGGATCGACCCTTCGGTCGGGGTCAGCTGCCCGACGAGCATCCGGGCCAGCGTCGTCTTTCCCTCGCCGTTGCGGCCCACAAAGGCAATACGGTCGCCCTTCTCGATCGTGAAGTTCGCACCGCTGAATACGTGCTTCGAGCCGAACGACATGCCGGCCTCGTTGATCTCGGCGACGATCTGCCCCGAGCGCGGCGCCGGCGGGAACTTGATGTTGAGCGTGGCCAGGTCCTCCTCCTCGACCTCCAGCCGTTCGAGTCGCTCGAGCTGCTTGATGCGCGACTGCACCTGGTTCGACTTCGTGGGCTTGTAGCGGAACTTCTCGATGAACTCCTCGGTCTTCTCGATCATCCGCTGCTGGTTCTCGTAGGCGGCCAGCTGCTGGGCGCGACGCTCGGCGCGCAGCACAACGTATTTCGAATAGGGAACCTTGTAGTCGGTGATCTTGCCCAGCGAGAGCTCGACCGTGCGGTTCGTCACGTTGTCCAGGAACGCCCGGTCGTGCGAGATGAGCAGCACGGCGCCGTTGTAGTTCTTCAGATACTCCTCGAGCCACTGGATCGACTCGATGTCGAGGTGGTTCGTGGGCTCGTCGAGCAGGAAGATCGAGGGTCGCCGCAGCAGCAGCTTCGCCAGCTCGATACGCATGCGCCAGCCGCCGGAGAACTCGCTCGTCGCACGACCGAAGTCCTCGCGCTTGAAGCCCAGGCCGAGCAGCGTCTTCTCGATGTCGGCATCGCGCGTCTCGCCGCCGAGGATGTGGTAGCGGTCCTGCGCGTCGTTCAGACGGTGCAGCAACTGCTCGTAGTCGGCGCTTTCGTAGTCGGTGCGCTCGGCGATCTCGCGCGTCAGGCTCTCGATCTCGGCTTCGAGGCGCAACACCTCGTCGAAGGCCTTGGCCGTCTCCTCGACAAGCGTCGTGGTGTCGGCCACGCGCATCGTCTGGGGCAGGTAGCCGATCGTACACTCGCCGTTGATCGTCACGGCGCCCGACGTGGGCTGCTGCTCGCCGGTGATGATGCGCAGCAAGGTCGTCTTGCCCGCGCCGTTCTTGCCCACCAGACCGATCCGGTCCTTGGGATTGATCAGAAACGAGATATTGTCGAAGAGGGTCCAGCCCCCGTAGCTTACCGTAAGGTTGTCGAGTGAAATCATAGCAAAACGTACATGCAGGCCGCCCCTTGCGACGGATACGCGCACGGGCGTGCCGCAAGGGTCCGGAATTTCGGCAAAGGTAGTGATTAAATCCGAATTTTCCGCGTCCCGCGGCACGCCCGCACACGTAAACGAGGTCCGGCCGGTCAGGCTTCGAGCATCCGTACGATCTCCGCCTCGGGATCCGGGGCCCCGAAGACGGCGCTGCCGGCCACCAGGGCGTCGGCCCCGGCCTCGAACACCTCACGGGCATTGCGTGCCGAGATGCCGCCATCGACCTCGATGAGCGTGGAGAGCCCGCCCTCGCGGGCCATGGCGCGCAGTTCGCGGATCTTGTCGAGCGAGCCGGGGATGAACGACTGCCCGCCGAATCCCGGCTCGACACTCATCACCAGCACCAGATCGACCTTCGGCAGCCACTCGCGCAGCGAGGCCGCGGGCGTGGCGGGTTTGATCGAGATACCCACACGCGCACCGGCACGGCGGATGCGATCGATGCATCCGCCCACGTCGTGCGTCGCCTCGAGGTGGAAGGTCACGATGTCGGCCCCCGCCTGGGCGAAACGCTCGACGTAGCGTTCCGGCTCGACGATCATCAGGTGCACGTCCAGGCACTTTGCGGTCGCCTTGCGGATGGACTTCAACACGGGAAAGCCGAACGAGATGTTCGGCACGAACACCCCGTCCATCACGTCGATGTGGACCCACTCGGCCGCACTGCGGTCGATCATCCGCGTATCGCGGTCCAGGTGGCCGAAATCGGCCGAAAGCATCGAAGGAGCAATTATACGGTTCATCATTCGGAATTTATGACATTACGTTCTGTTACAGGTTTGCGTTTCTCCGGCAACACCTCCGGCCGGCACGGAGCGCTCTCCGCCGCACGCTATCGCCGGCACCGGGTCAGGCGCCCGATCCGCCGGCCAATGGCGGCTCCGTTGAGCAGCGTAAGCAGCAGGGCCAGAGCCAGCCCGCAGGCCGCCGTAAGGGGCCAGCTGCCGGGTTCATAGTTCTCCTGCATCGACCCGAGCAGCGGCAGATAGGCACTCCGGAGAGCCATCCAGATGCCGAGCGCGACGGCCCAGACGGCCAGGTTGAGCCCCAGCGTCAGCAAACGGTAGGGTCTGGCCACCCGCACCGGAGAGTAGCCGAGCAGGAGCAGAGTCTCGAGTTTCCGGCTGTCGCGCTGCAGGAGCAGGAAGATACTCAGCATCAGGATGTAGAATGACATCACGCTGAATACCAGCCCGAGTGTCGCGGCACCGCCGGCAGCCAGCCGCAACAGGCGTGCGGCCTGCCCCACGTCGCGCAGTCCGCCTTCGACCTCGTAGCCGTGGCTGCGGAGGTAGGAGGCCACCCCGTCGTCGGCAGGACGGTCCGTCTCGACAATCACGCGCGAGGGCATCCGCCCCTGCCCGCCGCGGCCGAACTCCCCGTTCGACCAGCGGATGAACGCCTCGGGGACAAGGATCGTATTGAGGCGGTTCGACAGCCCGACGATCCGGCCCCGGAAATGCTCCGTGCGGCCATTGCCCGCAAGCTCGATATCGAGCGTCACGCGGCGGAAGATACCCTCGGAGATCTGCGGAAGCCCCTGCGAGCGGGCAAACCCGAAATTATAAAGGTTCAGATAGTTGCGCGGTATGACAATCGGAATGTCGCGGCTGCCGGGCTCGTAGTGCCACGCCTGGCTGTCCACATCGAGGAAGCGGTCGGGCACCGACTCGAAGAAGAGGTAGGTCGAGAAGCCGATCCCGCCCATGCCGACCGAACCCGTCACCCGGTAATCGGCCGGGGTGAAGGCGCCGATGCTGCGGACAAACGGCTGGGATGCAAGCTCGTCCAACTCCCCGGAGGAGAAGTCCGTGCTCCCCATCCCGAGCGAATTGAGCGTACCGACCTGTTTCGAGAGGACCAGGAAATCGCCCTTGGCGAAGGAGTCCGGGGCCTCGAACAGAGGCAGCACGTCGCGATAGGCCTGCATCGAGGCAAGTACGACGGTCATGCCGACCACGCCGGCCAGGGCGAAGCCGAAGGTTTGCGCGAAACTCAGGTGGCTGCGCAGGAGTTTCCAAAGCAGGGTCATAGGCGGAAGATTTGATCGTAGGTCAGTCCGAGGCGATTGCCCACCGATGTAACGATGACGCCGGCACCCTGCCGGCGGGTCTCCTCGTCGAGCAGCGCGGCGAGCAGGTCGCCGTTGGTCGGATCGAGGTGGCTCACCGGCTCGTCGAGCAGCACGAAGTCGAGCGGCTGGCACAGCGCCCGGATGAAGGCCACACGCTGCTGCTGGCCGACGGAGAGGCGGCCGGCCGCGACGTCGCGCTTGTCGGCGATGCGCGCCGCGTCAAGCATCCGTTCGATCCGCTCCGCGGTGTGGAAGCGGGTCAAATCGTTCTTCAGCGCGATGTTCTCCCACACGGTCAGCTCCTCGAAGAGACGCAGCTCCTGGAAAAGCAGTCCCAGCGAGCGGCGCCGGAGATCGCACCATCCCCCGACCGAGAGACTCCGGCTGTCCGTCGCATCGAAGCGTATCGTCCCTTCGTAGTCGTCGCGGATGCCATAGAGGAAGCTGCACAGCGAGCTCTTGCCGGCGCCCGAGGCCGCCTCGACCAGATAGCGCACCCCCCGGCGGAAGGTCACCTCCCGCAACCAGATCTCCGACCCCTCTACGGCCTTCGGGTCCGCCGCAAAGACCGACGGCACCACCCGTTCCAACACAATCGTCTCCATTGTCCTGACAGTAGTATTTCCGTTATTGCCCTACAAAACGGGAGCGGCCTCCGGATCCGTTTCCGAAGGCCGCCCGTCTGTTTATCAGTTGTTCGCTTCGGGGAGATTCGCCTCGATCAACCGGCCGGTTTCGGCACAGATCGTCTCCAGGGCATTCCGCTCCCCGTCGGTCATGTAGACCACCATCCGGCCGCCCTCGGTCGTGCCGGAGAGCTCCATCCGGTCGAAGAGCCCGAGCACCTCGAGAGCCATCCGGGCCTCATCCGTCGCACCCACACCGGCGGTCAGCTGCCCCACCAGGGCAACCACGCCGCGGAAATCGACGAAGAAACTCGAGGCCTGATCCTTGAAGAGCTCCTTGTGCGACTCGAACGACTCGATCTGCGAACCGTCGAGCGCCGTCTTCACGGCGGCATCCGAGGTGATATAAAGCACGTTGTCCTTCACACCGAAGAAGGCCGAGACACCGCCCATCGAAATCGAATACTGATCCTTGGCCGTCTCGACGAGCGGCATGCCGCCGAGGTTCGAGACCAGCAGCTGCATCACCCCGGCATCCTTGACCTGGGCCAGGAGCGACGCCACGGGATACTGCCCGCCGGGCAGCATGCCCGAGAAGCCCAGCAGGAGGTCACCGTCAAAAGCCTCCATCACCTGCTTGACCATCGGGTTGGCCATCAGCATGCCGTAACCGGGCATCGACGAGAGCATCGTGAAGAGCTTCCCGCCGTTGAGTCCCATACCCATGGCCGCAATGCTCTGTGCGGGCAGGTAGCGCAGCAGCTTGCCCGTCTGCGGCTCCACATAGCCGTAGAGCTCCTCCAGCTTGGCCTTGGCAGCATCATCGGCAAAGGCCATGGCGCCATCGACCACGATACGTCCCTTCTCGAAGTTCATCGAGCCGAGGAGCGAAACACCGCCGAGCGCCTCCATTGCCGGCATGGCGGCAACCATCGGATTGCTCTTGAGCATGGGCATCAGGGCCGCGTAGGAGAGCACCACGTTGATGTCGTTCTTCCCGGCCAGCCGCTCGGCTATGGCACGGTTGCCGATGAGGCTCTTGTCGGTTTTCTGTGCAAACAGGTCCTTCACACGCGAGAGGCACTCCTCCGGATTCTCCTGCGAGACGAAGAGCATGCAGGCCGCCTCGTTGAAGGCGCACACCACACTCACGTCCGACTGCTCGCCCACGCGCACATAGCTGATCGTCCCGGACTGCTCGACCTCCCGACCGCTCGCCGCATTGACCTGCGCGATAAAGGCGTCGAACTTCGCCCGATCGGCCAACGGCAGCAACAGGCCGCCGCGCCCCATGGGCTGGGCCGGATTTTCACCCTCGAGCGTGAAGAACATGTAGCTGTCGCGATCCATGTCCACACCCGTCTCGGCGGGGTTCTTCAACAGCGACAGGTAGTACTCCTTCTGCTCGGCCGAAAGAGACTCGACGCCGGCGAGCTCCTCATTGATGCGGGCAAAGAGTTCGCTGTCGGCAAAAGCGCCCGCATTGCTCTTCTCGGAGAGCGCGGCGGGATTGAACGACAAGGTCATGAAGGCATCGGCAGGCAGTGCGCTGCGATAGTCGGCACCTCCGCCGCAGGCCACCGTCAGCAACGCCACCGTTGCCAGGCAGGCCCCTTTGAAAAGTGTAAAGAATTGTTTCATAAATTCGGGGTTGTTATGATTGTTAGAAACAAAGCTACGAAAATTACCGGAATTTACACCACCCCGCCCGCGAAAAAATCACGGAATCGGTCCCCGTTCCGGAATGCAGGAGCCGGAGGAATGCTTTTTTCGGAAATTAATCCCTATTTTTGCAGGAAAAGAGACAAACCACACCCATGACCGACACAACCCCGATCCTTGCGATCATCCTCTGCGGGATGACGCTCCTCGCCCTGGCGCTCCTCCTTCTGTGGCGGCGCGACACGCGCCGTGCCGCAGCCGAACGGACGGAGGCCGAGACCCGCGAACGCGACGCTGCGGCCCGCCTGGCCGCAGCCGAAGCCCGCCTGGCCGCAGCCGCCGAGGCGGAGTCCTCGGCCCGCGAGAACGCACGGCAGCTGCAGGAGCAGATCCGCACGCTGACCGAGGAGCGGCTCCGCACGGAATCGGAACTGGCAGCCCTGCGGGCCTCGTCGTCGGCCGAGATCGCCTCCCTCAAGAGCCGCAACGCCGAGGAGCGGGCGGCCGAAAAGGCCGACCGGGAGCAGTTGGAGGAGCGTTTCCGCGCCCAGTTCCGCAACCTCGCCACGGAGATCCTCGGCGAACAGTCGCAGCGGTTCCGCCAGTCGAGCAGTGAATCGATCGACCTGTTGCTCAAACCCTTCCGCGACAACATCACCGACTTCCGCAAGCGCGTCGAGGAGATCTACACCACGCAGACCTCGCAGCGGGGCGAACTGAAGGCCGAGCTCAAGCGGCTCATGGAACTCAACCGCGACATCTCTATCGAGGCGCAGAACCTCACCAACGCACTGAAGGGCAACTCGAAGGTGCAGGGAGACTGGGGCGAGGTACTGCTCGAGACGATCCTCGACAACTCGGCCCTCACCAAGGGAATCCACTACGAAACGCAGTACAACATCAAGGACGAGGAGGGTCGCAACCTGCGGCCCGACGTGGTGCTGCGGCTGCCCGAGAAGAAGGAGATCGTCATCGACTCGAAGGTCTCGCTGACGGCCTTCGTGGCCTACACCGCGGCCGAAACCGACGACGAACGCCGCCGCCAGCTCAACGCCCACATAGCCTCGGTGCGCCAGCACGTCACCGAGCTGGGGCGCAAGGAGTACCAGCGGAGGCTCAATTCACCCGACTTCGTCATCATGTTCGTCCCCAACGAGCCGGCCTTCCTCGCCGCCCTGCAGAACGACACGACGATCTGGCAAGACGCCTACGAGAAGAAGGTGATCATCTCCTCGCCGACGAACCTCTTCGCACTGCTGAAACTGGTGGCCGACCTCTGGAAGTACAACGACCAGGACAAGAACACCCGGGAGATCGCCGCCTGCGGACTGAAGCTCTACGAGCAGGCTGCCGCCTTCGCCTCGTCGCTCGAGAATGTAGGCGCCGCACTTGACAAGGCCCGCGGCGCCTACGACGACGCCTACAAGCGGCTCTGTTCGGGCAACGACAACATCGTGCGCGTGGGCGAGCGGCTGCGCAGGACGGCCCGTCTGCAGACCAAGCGGCAGTTCCCGGCACGGATGCTCGAAACGGCCGAGGGGGATCCGACGGCCCGACTTACCGACGGTCCGGAGCCTGACGGCGGAGAGGCGGCCCCGACGACAGATCCGGTTCAAAAAACGCCCCAACTGGAAAAATAACGGATCACAGCCCATTAAAGCAAAAGGATCCGCGGTTTATCTCAACCGCGGATCCTTTTGCTTGTTGAACCGTTTTCTCTTCAAGCACAGGATGTATCCTGCCGTTCTGCCTTCCGATAACGTCCGACGCGACAGGCGATGCCGGGTGTAGCCTCCCGGGCGAGGGTCTCCAGCAGGTCGTCCCACGTCTCCGCCACCCAGGCGACCCGGCCGCGGCAGCGGTCCAGCACGTCGAGCGCCCAGACCTTCACAGCCACGGGCGACGAGGGATCGACGGCCCATTCGGCCGCCGCCTCGGCAATCCGCCCCAGCGTCCCGTCCGATGGCCGGAAGCGCAACAGCAGGTCGGCCATAATCTTGCCGAAATGGCGGCGGGCACTCATTCCCGAAGCCGCGGCAAAATCCCTTTCACAGAAGAGATCCGCATGGGGCATGAAGCGCTCGGGCGCACGGAAATAGAGCCGTTCGAGGACGTAGGCGCTCCGGAAAGCGACCTTCGCACGCAGCGGACGTGGCAGGCTGCCCGCAGGCCCGGTCGCCACGGTATAGAGTGTCGCGACGGCATCGGCCTCCAGCACCCGCCGGGCCATCGTCTCGGCGAAATCCTCGCAGAAACGCGCGGCAAGCATCCCCACCAGCTCCTCGCGGGTCATCGTTTCTGAAACAAGCGGGGTGAAGTCAGAAAAGTTTCTTCTTCGAGGTCGTCGCCACGAAATCCTTCAGATAGAAGGGTTCGAAGTAGGCGATGTCCTCCGTGCGGTCCTCGTCGAGTGCCCGCTGCGCCAGGCGCGCCAGCCCCCGGGCCGAGGGCGTCACATCGACATAGACTGCCCCCTCGAGTACCCCGGCGCACTTGCGGGCGCCGTTACCGAAGATCACGAAGGGACGCTCCGGCGTACGGAATGCCGCAAAGCTGCCGCCATCGACCACCTCGGCCGACACCTCGCTCTGCGGGTACCCCTGCGCATCGAAGACCTGCGCATAGACCTCCATGCGCCGGGCATCGACCATCGGGCAGAGCAGCGCCCGGTCCCAATCCGTCACGGACAGGATGCCCGCCTCGTAGTCCTCGCGGGCCACCTCGGTCAGCGCATCGAGCGACCCGACAGCCACCAAAGGCTTCTGCAGCCCGTAGCACAGTCCCTTGGCGAACGAAACGCCGATGCGCAGTCCCGTATAGGAACCGGGGCCCTTGCCGACGGCCACGGCATCCAGATCGTCGGGCGCGATGCCCGTTTTGTGCAGCAGTTCATCGACGAACACACCGACCTTACGCGCATGGTCGCGCCCCTCGTCGCTCTCGCGCAGCGAGATCAGTTCGCCATCCTTCGCAATACCCACCGAACATACGTCGGTTCCGGTTTCGATACACAATATCAAGCTCATATCTTCGTGTTTTTTATCGTTTTCCTTTCGGTCTCCGCACCCGGGCGTCAGATCACGCCGAAGTGCTCGAGGGCTTTCCGGATGCCGTCGTCATCGACCGATGCCGTCACCCAGTCGGCAGCCGCAAGGGCCTCCTCGCAGCCGTTCCCCATGGCGACGCCGACCCCTGCAGCCCGCAGCATGGGCACATCGTTTCCGCCGTCGCCGATGGCCATCAGCGCTCCGGCCGGCACCCCGCAGTCGGAGGCAAAGGCAAGCATCCCCGTAGCCTTGTCCACTCCGCGGACATTGACGTCCACGAAGAGCGGGCACCAGCGACTCGACACAAGCGACGGCAGCTCGGCCATCACACGGCGCTCCTGCTCGGGCGTGCAGTAGAAACACATCTGGCAGCAGTCGCCTCGGTCGAACAGCCGTCCGAGGTCGGTCTCGGCCGGCACCGGATGGGCCACCAGGCGGGCCAGTTCGCGCACGACGGGCGTCACGCGATTGACGAAGACCCCCTCCTCGAGTTCAAGCCCCAGCGGGAAATCCAACTCGTCGGCCAGTCGCAGGGCCCGCTCGAAATCCTCGCGCGGGATCAGCCGCTGGCTCACCACCCTGCCGTCGGCCGTCAGGCAGCGGGCGCCGTTGAGCGACACCACCCCGTCGTAGGGAATTTCAGACAGCTGCTCCAGATCGCTCGCGGCACGTCCCGTGGCGATGAACAGCCGCACACCCCGGGCGTGGGCCGCCCGCAGGGCCTCGACGGCCGAACGCGGCACCTCGTGCGTGCGGAAGCTGATGAGCGTCCCGTCCACATCCAGAAAAACGGCTCCGATCTCCATACGCACGTCAGCGGTAGTTTTTCAGCGCCTTGTCCATCTCGCGGCGGGCATCGTTCTCCTTGAGGTACTCGCGCTTGTCGTAGGACTTGCGGCCGCGCGCCAGGCCGATGACCACCTTCGCCAGGCCGCGCTCGTTCAGAAACAGCCGCAACCCCACGATCGTCAGCCCGCGGTCCTGCGAGGCGCGCTGCAGCTTGTCGAGTTCGCGCCGGTTGAGCAGCAGTTTGCGGTCGCGGCGCGGCACGTGGTTGTTGCACGTACCCCACGCATACTCGGCGATGTTGATGCCGCGCACCCACAGTTCGCCCTTGTCGAAATAACAGAACGAATCGACCATCGAGACCTTCCCGGCCCGGATCGACTTGATTTCGGTTCCGGCCAACACGACGCCCGCGACGAACTCCTCGAGGATCTCGTAGTCGAACGTCGCGCGTCGGTTCCGGACATTTATCTTCTTTTGTTCACTCATAACTGCCAAAACGGTACGTTACTTGCAATTTTCACCGCAGGGGTGGGAATCGGCCTCAGATAACTATTTCTTTTATCTTCGATATGTTTTTACACATCTTTCTGTTTATTTTCTGTTTGCACACGGTATGCGCAGTGATGCGTGTACAACCGAGGCCCACCCCCCTTTTTCCCGCTGCATCACAGGATCGACCGCTGTAACTTGCGGGCAATCGACACCTTCACCCGGTTGAGCCCCGCCAGGCGCTGGAGCAGCGTATCCTGCTCCTCCTCCCCGAGCCCCTCGTCGGCCAGGCGCTCCTGCAGATCGCGGATCATCCCCTCGATGACCTTCGACTTGTAGAGCGTCACGGCCTTCGGCACCCCCACGGCCAGCATCTCGGCATCGCTCTCGACGTGGATGTCCTTGCGCTTCCAGATTTCGCTCGGCACGTAGTTGTCATCCGACGTGAGGATGTCCACGGCTGTGTTGCAGACCTCCGGGTCCACGTGGTTGATGAACAGGTGCACCGGCACCTCGACCCCCGTGCCGAGCTGCTCCCACTGCTCGCGGTAGGCCGCCATGATCTTGGCGTAGACCGGATTGCGGAAGACGATGCTGTCGTCGCTCAACTCCGAGAAGATCACCTCGGCGACGTTGCAGGCCACCATCGTGCGCCCCTCCTTGAAGTCGAACGAGCAGTGGCCGTACTTGAGCAGGTACTTCACGATCTCGCGTTCGAGCGCCTCGATGCTGCTCCCCGCCTCAACCTTCTGCACGAACTCCACCTCGGGCTGCACCTCCTCGCTCCTCCGCTGCCGGGCCTGCCGCTGCAGGAACTCGTCCGTCTCGCGGTCCCCGGAGGTCGTCAGCCGCTTGCGGGCCACCTCCGAGATGAGGATCTGCTCGTCGATATCCATGATCCGCGCGCACTCCTTGATGTAGACCGAACGCTGGATCGGGTCGGGAATCTGCGCGATCGACTGCACCATGTCACCGATGAGCGCCGCCTTGCGGATCGGGTCGCCCTCGGCGTCATGCAGCAGCAGGTTGGCCTTGAACTCGAGGAAGTCGCGTTCGTTGTCGCGGATGTAGGCCTGCACCTCGGCGGCCGTATGGCTGCGGGCGAACGAGTCGGGGTCCTCGGGCTCGGGCAGCAGCACCACGCGCACGTTCATCCCCTCCTTGAGGATCATGTCGATGCCGCGCAGCGAGGCGTGGATGCCGGCCGAGTCGCCGTCGTAGATCACCGTGATGTTGCGCGTGAAGCGCCCCAGCAGACGGATCTGGTCGGTCGTGAGCGACGTGCCGGACGACGCCACGACATTCTCGATACCCGCCTGGTGCATTGAGATGACGTCGAGGTAACCCTCCACCAGGATGGCATAGTCCTGCTGCTGGATGGCCCGTTTGGCGAAGTAGAGGCCGTAGAGTTCGCGTTTCTTGCTGTATATCTCGCTCTCGGGCGAATTCTGGTACTTGGCCACCTGCTTGTCGGTGCGCAGGGTCCGGCCGCCGAAGGCCACGATGCGGCCCGAGATGTTGTGCACGGGGAAGATCACCCGGTCGCGGAAGCGGTCGTAGAGCGACCCGTCGCTCTCGCGCGCCAGCGAAAGGCCCGTCGCAAGGAGGAACTCACGCTTGTAGCCGGCCGCCAGGGCATCCTTCGACATCCGGTCGCCCTTCGATGGGCAGAACCCGAGCCCGAACTTGCGGATCGTGGCGTCGGTCAGTCCGCGCTTCTGCCTGAAGTAGGTCATCCCGACGCTCATCCCTTCGGGGTCGTGGCAGAGGAAATTCGCAAAGTACTCCGCGGCCCATCCGTTCACGACGAACATCGACTCGCGGTCGTCGTTGCGCCGCACCTCCTCCTCCGTCAGCTCCTTCTCCCTGACCTCGATGCCGTAGCGTTTGGCCACCATCTTCAGCGCCTCGGGATAGGTGATGTTCTCGTGCTCCATCAGGAACGTCACGGCATTGCCGCCCTTCCCGCAGCCGAAACACTTGTAGACCCCCTTCGAGGGCGAGACGACGAACGACGGGGTCTTCTCGTTGTGGAACGGACAGCACGCCTGATAGTTCACACCCTTTCGCTTGAGCGTGACATAGTCGCCGATGATATCCACGATGTTCGCGGCGGCATAGATGCGGTCTACCGTTTCCCTGTCGATCATAGTTTGCAAAGGTACAAATAAATCGGATTACGAACGAAAAATTTATCCGTATTCCGCACCCCCGGCTTTGTTTCTACCGACTGATCACCACATCGATCTTCTCTTTCTTGGAGACGATATACAGTTTCCCACCCCACTTCCAGGGAGACCAACGGTACTCGATGTAGTATTTCATGCCGCTCACCTGATCCTCCACCATATAATAGGTGGAGGTTCCTTTGGTGTAATTCCGTTCGATCGGCCCCAGAATGACTTCAGCATCACGATACTGGTCCATCAATGCATCAAGAAGGAACTCATACGTCCCGACATTCCGTTTCGGGAAATACTCCTCCATGCAAAACAGCCTCACATACTCCATTTTCTTCCAATAGGTTGCATACTGCGTCTGTTGTTCCACACGCAGAATCAGGTTGCCAAGCAGATCGGAATCGAAAGAATATGATTCGCACAATGAAACCATTGCTTTCTTGAATCGAATGATATCCTCGATTTCAGACCTGTGTTCCGCCGGATCATATCCATTGCAAGAGAAGCAAAGCACGAGTCCGACCAAAACGCCCCATATCTTTCGGCTCATAGCTCCAGCATTCATTTCAATGAAATCAGACCGCTATTCCGATCAAATCTTGTGCGATAACGGCTTACACGCGCAGACACCTGAGACGCGGGGAGTTCCTTTCCGTCCTTTCGCCGATAAAGCCCCCTGCGATCAATCTCGTCCGCAATCTCTCGAGCCGATTTCGCACCATCCTGCAACACCGCTGCAATTGCTTCATGCAAAGTCATCATAACCATACAGATTTTATGTCCGTCGCCGACTCCGGACGACCGTTTTCAGCAAAAAGAAAGTGTGGAGTCGTTCGTTTATCTGGCAATAGGCATTTGGCGTAGCCCGAATACAAATAAACAATACCCCACACCGAACGGGGCACATCGAATGACATGCCACCATACACGGTGATGAGTGTCCGTATTGCTTTCCCTGTATTCGTAAAATCGCCAAATTTTATTGCCAAGGACCAGCGAAACACTTTCACTGAACTCAATCATATGTTGCTACCCCGCGGATAGCGGAACAAAGGTACGAAAATGTTTTCAAAACACCAATTAACGTATTTCATCACTCTTCTGCCCCAACAATCGTCCTTTTCTCAATTCATGCGACAGAAAAACAGACTGGGAAACAACCCTGTTCCACAATATTTCGTAACTTTGCAGACCATGGATTTCAAACTCGTATCCGATTACGCCCCGACGGGCGACCAGCCGGAGGCCATTGCGCAGCTCGTCGGCTCGATCCGCCACGGCTCGAAGCACAACACGCTGCTGGGCGTGACGGGTTCGGGAAAGACCTTCACGGTGGCCAACGTCATCGCCGAACTCAACCGCCCGACACTCGTCCTGAGCCACAACAAGACCCTCGCCGCACAGCTCTACGGCGAGTTCCGCAACTTCTTTCCCGACAACGCCGTCGAGTATTTCGTCTCCTACTACGACTATTACCAGCCGGAGGCCTACCTCCCGGCCACGGACACTTATATCGAGAAGGACCTCTCGATCAATGCCGAGATCGAGAAGATGCGGCTCAACACCGTGGCCACGCTGCTCTCGGGACGCCGCGACGTAATCGTCGTGTCGAGCGTCTCGTGCCTCTACGGATGCGGCAACCCCGCGGACTTCCACGCCACGGCGATCCACATCGAGGTCGGGCAGGTGGTCAGCTACAAACACTTCCTCTACAAGCTCGTCGAGGCGCTCTACACGCGCACCGAACGCGAGCTGGAACCCGCGACCTTCCGCGTGAACGGCGACACGGTCGATATCATGGCCGCCTTCGGGGAGTTCGGCAACCAGTGCTTCCGCGTGATGTTCTTCGACAACGAGATCGAGGCCATCCACTCCATAGACCCCGTGACGGGTCAGCGCATCCACTCGCTCGACAACCTCACGCTCTACCCCACAAACCTCTTCGTCACCACCAAGGAACGCATCAACTCGGCCGTGCAGCAGATCTACCTCGACCTGGGCAAGCAGATCGAATACTTCGAGCGGGCCGGACGCATGATGGAGGCACAGCGCATCAAGCAGCGCGTCGAATACGACCTCGAGATGATCAAGGAGCTGGGCTACTGCTCCGGAATCGAGAACTACTCGCGCTACTTCGACGGACGCGCCGCCGGCACGCGCCCCTTCTGCCTGATCGACTACTTTCCGAAGGATTACCTGCTGGTCGTGGACGAGAGCCACGTGACGCTGCCGCAGGTCCACGCCATGTTCGGCGGCGACCGGGCCCGCAAGGAGAACCTCGTCGAATACGGGTTCCGCCTCCCGGCAGCCAAGGACAACCGCCCGGTGACCTTCGCCGAATTCGAGCAGCTGCAGGGGACGTCGATCTACGTGAGCGCGACGCCCGCCGACTGGGAGCTGATGAAGAGCGAGGGGGTGGTCGTCGAGCAGCTCATCCGCCCGACGGGTCTGGTGGACCCGCCGCTGGAGGTCCGCGTGACGGCCAACCAGATCGACGACCTGATCGAGGAGATCGACAAGCGGGTGAAGAACGACGACAAGGTGCTCGTCACGACCATCACCAAGCGCATGGCCGAGGAGCTGTCGAAATACTTCGACCGCGTGGGCATCCGCAACCGCTACATCCACTCGGACGTCGATACGCTCGAGCGCATCCAGATCCTCGAGGACCTGCGGGCCGGGATGTTCGACGTGCTGGTGGGCGTGAACCTGCTGCGCGAGGGTCTGGACCTCCCGGAGGTGGCGCTGGTGGCGATCCTCGATGCCGACAAGGAGGGATTCCTGCGCAACGTGCGGTCGCTCACGCAGATCGCGGGACGCGCGGCGCGCCACTCGCAAGGCAACGTGATCCTCTATGCCGACACCTGCACCGAGTCGATGCGCTACACGATCGAGCAGAGCAACCGCCGCCGCGAGAAGCAGGTGCGCTACAACATGGAGCACGGCGTGCTGCCGCGCCGCGCGCAGAAGAGCGGCTCGGGACAGCGGGCCCTGCTGGCCGGACGGGGCGAGGCGGCGGAGCCGGTGCCGACGGTCTACCCCATCACCGAAGACCACTACGCTCCGCTTGCCGCCGATGCACAGCAGGGCTACTCGGCCGGCACAAACCTCGATGCCCTGATCGACCGGGCGCGCGAGGATATGGAGCGGGCCGCCAAGTCGCTGGACTTCCTGGCCGCGGCGAAATTCCGCGACCGCATGTACGAACTGCAGAAACTGCGTGAGGAGAACCGGAAATAACACCGGGCGGCATGCCGACACGGCACACCGCCCGTATTTCCGATTTCAGGGTCCCGGCCGCATCCCGCCCGCCGGTTTCGGCCTCACACGCCGAGGGTACACACTCCTGCCCCGCCGGACGGATCTCCGGGCAGGCGGCTACTCCGCCTCGGCATGCCGGAAGGTGAAATACTTTGCGGCAAAGAAACTGTAGACGGTGGTGATGCAGGTGGCAAGCATCTGCGAGGGGGTGGCCCAGATGGCGCAGTATTCGACAAAGAATTTCAGACAGACATAGTTCACCACGACCGATCCCGCGACAGAGAGCAGGTAGCGGAACAGCTGCGTGCCCGAAGGGATCGGCGAACGGCGGAAGGCCACATAGCGGTTGAGCCAGAATCCCGCGAAGAAGGTGAATGGGAAGGTAACGAGCATGGCGGCGACGTGAGCCGACACGGCCACGAAGCCCAGATCGACCAGCTGTTTGTCGATCAGGAAATTATAGATCAGGAAATAACATCCCCACCCGAACACGACGTTCGCGCCCCCGCAGACGGCATAGCGGAACACCTGCCGGGGTACGACCACGGCAACGGGCCGCAGATAGAACAGGTCGATCGCCCGGATGATCCAATCGGCAAGACGCATCAACGGGCCGTATAAGTCCACATTCCGGGGAAGCGGTCGGCATGTGCGCGGATGAAGAGCCGGCACGCCTCGGGATCATCCGACTCGAAGGGCGAGACCAGGAACTTCGCACCGAACCGGTAGACGCCGCAGGTCAGCGCCGCTTCTTCCGAATCCGCCGCGGCCTTCTTCGCCGCCCGCACGGCATTCTCCTGCGAACTGAAGACGCCCAGCACAACGTAATTCCGCTTCGAGGTCATCGCCGCAGGCTCGTATCCCGCAGGACGCTGTACCTCATCCGGGGACTGCACCGCCGCAGCACCCTGCTCCGTAGTACCTCCGGCCGCAGTGCTCCCCGCAACGGCCTTTCCGCCCTCCTCCGGAACCGGAGCGGCATTTCCAGCCGCCGCATGCTCTGCCGAAAGCGAATCGGCCGGCACGCCCGGCGAAACGGGAGACTCGGCCATCGCAAGTCCCGGGACTGCCGTCCCGGCCAACGGCTGCGGACGTTCGGTATCGTTCAGCAGGAAAGAGCAGACACCGATTCCTATAGCGGCAACAACCGCCGCAGCGCCTACCCAGATCACCCAGTCGGGGCGTCCGGAGCGGATCTTCATCGGGGCGTGTCCCTGCGGATTGAGCCTTAGATCGAACGCCTCGTCGAGCGAGAAGTGCTTGTACTTCAACACGCCTACCCCCTCTACGACCAGAGCATCACCCCGGCGGGCGCGCTCCGTCCAACGGGCATAGACCGTCCGAGCCGCGGCATCGGCCTCCCCGGCCGGAGTTCCGTCGGCACTCAGGATGCGGGCGATCTCCGCAACCAGCGATGTGCCCTGCTCCTGCGACGAGAAGACCACCGTCCGGCAGGGCGGTTCGACCATGCGGCGGGCCACCCGCCGGGCAGCATGCCGCTCCGGGCAAAGGCTGCCCACACCGGGCAGAAGCACCGTTCCGCCCGCGGCCAGCAGGTTGCCGATGATGCGGCCCACCTGCTCTTCCATCGGATTGACGTTCATTTCTTTCTCTTTTTAGGCGTTGGATGCGCAGCCTGCCTCGACTGTGCGGGGAACTGTGCGGGGGTCAGCGCAGGGCGCGACAAACCGCGCCAGATCATGAAGAAACCCAACAGGATGAACGGGATGCTGAGCCACTGTCCCATGTCGAGCGTCCAGCCCACCTCGAAGGCCTCCTGCTCGGTCTTGATGAATTCGATGAAGAAACGCGTAAGGAAGACCCCGATCAATCCGATGCCGAACAGTACACCGGGACGGCGGCGCGCCATGTCGCGGCCGTAATAAAGCCAGCAGAGGATGCCGAAGGTCACAAGGTAACACAGCGCCTCGTAAATCTGCGTAGGGTGTACCGCTGCCGGAGCGAACTCGTGCACCCACTTGGCCGAACGGACGAACTCGAAGCCCCAGGGAAGCGTCGTGGCCGTACCGAAGATCTCGGAGTTGAAGAGGTTGCCCATGCGCACGATGGCCCCGCCCACACCGACGGCGATCATGATGCGGTCGAGCGACCAGATATAGGGCAGGCGGTTCTTGCGCGAGAAGAGCCACAGGCCGATCAGCAGGCCGATTGCGGCGCCGTGGCTGGCCATGCCGCCGTCGCGGAAGCCCGTGATGATGGTCCACGGCCGGGAGAGGTACTCCACCGGATCGTAGAAGAGGCAGTGCCCGAGGCGGGCTCCGAGGATCGTGGCCAGCGTACCGTAGATGAAGATCGAGCCGGAGACCTCCTGCGACAGTCCTTCGCGTTTGCAGAAGTTGTCGAAGAACCAGGCGCCGATCAGGATGGCCAGGGCCCACATCAGCCCGTAATAACGGATATCGAACGTGCCGATGCTGAGGAGCACCGGATCGAAGTCCCAGACTATGCTCAAAGGTTGTATCATTTATCGAAGTTTAATCGTTACACGCCGCCGGAGCGTCCGCGGCCGGAATCCATGTTCCGCACCCGGTTTCCTGGCGGACGGATTACCGGATATCCTGCAGATTGACCTTCTTGAGCGTGAAGGAGAAGGTGCTGCCCACGCCCAGTTCGCTGCGCACGGAGATCCGCTCGCCATGCGCCTCGACGATGTGCTTGACGATCGCCAGGCCGAGCCCCGTACCGCCCTGCTCGCGCGAGCGGCCCTTGTCCGTGCGGTAGAAACGCTCGAAGACCCGCGGCTGATCCTCCTTGCCGATGCCCTGCCCGTTGTCCTCGACCTCGACCAGGATCTTGTCGAGCATGTCGCGGAAGCGGATGCGCGTCGTGCCGCCCTCCTTGCCGTAGTGGATCGAGTTGATGATCAGATTGACCAGTACCTGTCCGATGTAGTGTTTGTCGGCCAGCACCCAGAACGGCGACGGCAGGTTGTCGGCCCCCTTGACCGAGATCTTGATCCCCTTGCGGTCGGCCTCCATCTCGGCCTGGTCGGCGATCTCCTTGGCCAGCGCCACGATGTCGAAGCGCTCCATATCGAGCCGGTTCATGCTGCTCTCGAGTTTCGAGATCGTATCGAGGTCATTGACGATATTGATCAGACGGTCGATGCTCTTCTCGGCACGCTCGAGGTACTTGCGGTTGATCAACTCATCCTCCAGACCGCCGTCCAGCAGGGTCGAGATATAGCCCTGCACGTTGAAGATCGGGGTCTTCAGCTCGTGCGCCACATTGCCCAGATACTGCTTGCGGAAGTGCTCGGCCTCCTTCAGGCGGGCGATCTCCCGATCGTTCGTGTCGGCCCAGGCTGTCAGCTCCTCGCCGATGTTCTCGACCTTCTTGTCCTTGAGTTCGGTGAAGATCTCGTCGGTATGCACGTTGCGTGAGAGGACGATCGAATAGATCGGCTTGAGCTTGTAGGCCACATACTTGCGGATGATGAACAGCGAAATGAGCATCACGGCTGTGAAGGTGCACAGCAGCACGACGACCGCTGCGATCCAGCGGACCTGCACCCCCTTCGCCTCCATCGCAAAAAGCAGCCCGGCCGCAATGGCCGTGGCCAGCAGGCCGATCCAGACCGATGCGGCCTCCTTGGTTTTGATCGTAATCATGGCGTCACTTCATGTAGTTGCGCATCAGACGGGCGATGTACTTGCCCACGATGTCGAATTCGAGGTTCACGACCGACCCCACGCCGATGCGGCAGAAATTCGTATGCTCGAACGTGTAGGGGATGATCGCCACGCGGAACGACGACTCCTTCGAGTCGCAGACCGTCAGACTCACGCCATTGACCGTCACCGAACCCTTCTCCACCGTACAGAGGCCCTCGCCCTGAGGCTCGTACTCGAAGGTGAAGTACCAGCTTCCGTCGGCATCCTCCTTGGCCGTGCAGACGGCCGTCTGATCGACATGACCCTGCACGATGTGGCCGTCGAGCAGCGCATCGGGCTTCATCGAGCGTTCGAGGTTCACCAGGTCGCCCTCCCGGAGCAGGCCGAGGTTGCTGCGGTCGAGCGTCTCCTTCATGGCCGTCACGGTATAGGTGTCGTCCTTGATGTCCACGACCGTCAGGCATACGCCGTTGTGGGCGATGCTCTGGTCGATTTTCAAATCCCGGCAGAAGTCTGCCCGAAGCGTAAAGTCCTTGTTCTGACGGTCGGCACGGATCGAGACCACCTCGCCCATGCCCTCCACGATGCCTGAAAACATACTCAACTGTTTATGATCAACTTGCCCTTCACTTTGTAAACCGAGGTTATATCGCTGGCATTCACTACGATGTCATCGAAATTCTCCCGATCACCGGGCACGAGGCGGTATTTTCCCTCCGCATCGGCGGCCCGAACTATTCGCAAAGTTACAATTTTTTGGCAGACAATCACGTATTCTTCACCGGGAATTATTGCATCCGCATCGATGGCCTTGAGCAGGACGATCGTTCCGGGAGGCACCACGGCACCCATGGCGCGGCCGTTGTAGACCATCGCCAGATCGCAGTCACCCACCGGGAGCACGACCAGATCGCACTCGGCCTCGAGTCGGTCGAGCGAGGCGATGTGCTGTTCGACATCCGTATTATAAAAAGGTATCTGCATTCCCCGCTGCCGGGCGTCGGCGAACATCTGCCCCTCGCCGGTCAGCAGCCAGAGCTTGTCGATCTGGGGAAACTTGGAGACAATGCGGTCGGCTACGTTGAGCGATATGCCGTTGTTGCCCCGTTTGATCTGGTAGAGGTTCTCGCCGCGCGCCAGACCGATATAGCGAGCAAAATAGTTGGTGGACATATTTGCCCACTTGATCACAGCCTCGATTCTTTGCCAATTATTCTGCTTTTCTCGCATTTTATTTTGCTATATTAAATTTTTTTTGCATTTTTGCAGTCCCGGTCCCGTAGTTCAATGGATAGAATATAAGATTCCGGTTCTTACGATAAAGGTTCGATTCCTTTCGGGACTACCAAAGCACAGGTTCGAAACACTCCGGATCTGTGCTTTTTTCATTATTCGGATTCGGACCGGAACCGCCGTCCTCCTTCCGAAACGGCATCGACCTCAGGATCAAGCACTCACTTATTAAGTTACAAAATTAATAACAAATTTGGTTCCGACAAGAAAAAATGACACATTTGATCTGTCGGATAACAAATTCAGACCCGCACCAGGACAAAAGGAAAGCCCGTGCTGCAGCACGGGCTTTCCTTGCAATAAGTATGCGAAACGACGGATCGTCGGCCGGAATCAGAACGAGAGACGGACACCCAGCCGGAGGGTCAGCGACAGCGGATTGTCCGTACGGGCCGTCTGCAGGCGGGTTTCGGTAAGGTAGTAGGCCGCCTCCGGCTCGAAATAGAGTCCCACCATGCCTCCGAGCCTGTATTGCGCTCCGGCCGCACCGATCAGCGACCACTGCAGACCCGGCTCCGAAACGGATTTCGAACCGAACTTCGCCGACACGCACTTCTCGGCCATACCTCCGGCACCCAGATAGAGCGAGAAACGGCCGCGTTCGAGGAACTGCCAGTTCACACGCACCGGAATACCGACGAAATGCAGCGTCTGATCGGTCTCCTTGTCGGCATAAAGCGCCCGGACATCCGACTGCAACAGCGTGTAGTTGATGCCGCTCTCGAGCGACAGACCGTAGGCGAACTCCTTGCGGAAAGTCAGGGCGAAACTCAACGGCTGGTGGTGGCGGAACGAACTCTCATCGTAATCGTAACTCTTGAGCAGCGTCATCTCGGCACTGTTGCCGATCGCCGAGGACATTCCGGGCATCGAGGGAGCCTGCTGCATGGCATGCATCGGAGCCTTGCTTCCGGAACCGATCCCGGAGCCTCCGGCCACGCTGCTGCCCGCCGAGAACGAAAGCGACGAGCGCCTGCGCGCCGCCCGGCGGGTTTCGGGCTGATCATAAAGCCCGTCAAACGACGTCCGGGCCGATCCCTGTTCCGTGCGGGTCCCGGCAGGGGCCTGCTTCGCGCGGGTCTCCCCGGCCTGGCGGCCGGCGGCAGAAGCGACCGGCACAGGCTGCGATTCCCGGGCAGCGGCATCCGCCTGCGACGCATCAACGGTCGGCTGCGTTCCGGCCGTTTGCGGCTTCACCGCGGCAAGAGCCAGACGGGGCTCTGCCGCATCCCCGGCAGTTCGCTGCGCCGCGGCATTCCGTTGTGCCCCTGCAGCCTCACTCGGCCCGGCTGGCAGCAAAACGGCCTGCGCCACGCGACTCCGCAGCGTCTCCTCCGGATCCTCCCCGGCGTGCCCTTCAGGCAGTGCATCCGACGCAGTTCCCGGAACCGAGAGAATCTCGGCCAACAACTCATCGGTAGAAGGCACCATCCGATCGGAACGCAACCAGAACCCGACGGTCGCAACACCGAGCAGCACAACCGCGGCGGCCGCGGCAATCCGCTTCACATGGATCTTCCACTGCGGTCTGCGCGCTGCAGTCGTCCGGCCACCTTCGGTACCGGCCATATCGGCCGACACCTCGGGCCGCACACCGCGCAACTCGGCCTCAAGCCGCGCCCAACCGTGTTCCGGAGGAGGAAGCTCGGCGTCGCGGAGCGCATTCCGCATGACATCGGTCCAATCCTTATCCTGTTTCATAACTCAATGTGTCTTCAAATAGTCGCGGATTCGCCGCGCCAGCAGCGTCCGCGCCCGGAAAAGCTGCGACGAAGAACTTTTCTCGTTGATTCCCAGCATCTGCGCGATCTCCCGGTGCGAATACTCTTCGATGCAGTAGAGGTTGAATACGGCCCGGTACCCGTCGGGCAGTTCGCTGACGAAGCGCATCAGCACATCACGCGGCACCCGCGACGCCTCCTCGGCTGAGGGCTCATCCGGAAGGGCCGCAGCGCGCCCCTCGTCGAGTTCGACGCATCCCAGCCGGTTACGGGTCCGAAGCCATTCGAGCGCCACGTTTACGGTGACACGCTCCATCCAGGCCCTCAATGATCCCGCTCCGCGGTACTCGAACTTCGAGAAGGCGCCGTAGATCTTCAGAAACGCATCGTGGAGCAGGTCCTCGGCCGTGGCCCTGTCGCCGGCATAGCGCAGGCACACCGCAAGCAGGCGCCCGGCATAACGGTCGTACAACTCCCGTTGGGCCGCGCCGTCGCCGTTTCTGCACCCTTCGGCCAGTGTACGCTCCTCCATTTGCATTGTTGAATTCACCCTTATAAACAACGGCTCGACCGGAATACTGCACGGCCAAGAAAAAATTTAGTCCCCTGCGCAGTATTTTCCGAGGGTCGGCATTTTATCTTGCGAAAGTAACAATAATATCGACAAAACAGGACAACCATGAAAAAAATCCACATGCTCTGCTCGCTGTTTGCCGCACTCTGCCTCACGGCATTCACGGGCTGCAACGACAACGACGGAGACTACCCCAACGTCTACGGTCTGATCACCACGATCCATGCGATCGGCGAAGGAGACGAGACGACAGACTACTATTTCGAGCGCGACAACGGCGAGACGCTCTACCCGAGCGAGCGGCCCTCAGGCTTCGAGGCCGAGGACAACCGTCGCGCGGTGATCTACTTCGACCTGCTCGAGGGCGCCGTCGAGGGATACGACTACAACATCCGCCTCTACCGCGCGGAGAAAATCTTCACCGGCACGTCGCAGGTGGTCACGACCCAGGAGGAGCTCGAGGCGCTGGGCGGCGACAGGACGGGCTTCAACCTGCAGACCTTCAACCTCACCCGCAAGTGGCTGACCTTCTATGCACTCTATCCCGTGACCGACAACTCGAAGCACACGTTCGCCCTGGCCGTGGACCGCACGCCCGACGCACCCGAAGGCCGCGACATCGAGGTGGGCAGCGACGGCGCGAGCGAAGAGGGATACCTCGACGTAGTGCTCTGCCACAGCGCGGGCGGCGATGCGGCCGGCTACACGCAGGGTTATTACATCTCGTTCGACCTCGAGCCGATCGCCGGAGAGTTGGAAGGCATGAAGGGCATCAAGCTGCGCATAGACACCTTCGAGAACGGCACGAAATACATCAAGCTCGACCTGCCGCAGGAGAAGTAGCCACTCCTGCCGACAGGCTCTCCGGCCCGCATGTGCGGGCCGGATTTTTTTGTGCACCACGCCGCCCGTGTCGGGAAAAATCGCTATCTTTGCGACATGTCAATCGTACGCAACACCGAGAGCGATCTCGAATTCGAAAACAGAATCCGCCCGCAGGAACTGGAAACCTTCGCGGGCCAGGAGAAGATCGTCGAGAACCTCCGCATCTTCATCAAGGCGGCACTCATGCGCGGCGACTCGCTCGACCATGTGCTGCTGCACGGCCCCCCGGGACTGGGCAAAACCACGCTTGCGAACATCATTGCCAATGAGATGGGCGCCCAGTTGCGCGTCACGTCGGGCCCCGTGTTGGACAAGCCGGGCGACCTGGCCGGCCTGCTGACCAGCCTCAACCCGGGCGACGTGCTCTTCATCGACGAGATCCACCGCCTCAGCCCCATTGTCGAGGAGTACCTCTACTCGGCCATGGAGGACTACAAGATCGACATCGTGCTCGACAAGGGTCCCTCGGCACGCTCGATTCAGATCGAGCTGGCCCCCTTCACGCTCATCGGCGCTACGACACGCAGCGGACTGCTCACCTCGCCTCTCAGGGCGCGTTTCGGCATTCAGTGCCACCTGGAGTATTACGACGCCCCGGTGCTGGCGGGCATCGTCCGCCGCTCGGCCCGGATCCTCGACGTTCCGATCGACGACGACGCGGCCCACGAAGTGGCCCTGCGCTCGCGCGGCACGCCGCGTATTGCCAATGCCCTGCTGCGGCGCGTGCGCGACTTCGCCATGGTCAAGGGCGGCGGACACATCGACCTGGCCATCACCCGCATGGCGCTCTCGGCGCTGAACATCGACTCGCGCGGCCTCGACCGCATGGACAACAAGATTCTCGGCACGATCATCGAGAAGTTCAACGGCGGTCCGGTCGGACTGAATACCGTGGCCACGGCCGTCGGCGAGGAACCCGGTACGATCGAGGAGGTCTACGAACCGTTCCTGATCAAGGAGGGCTTCCTCAAGCGTACCCCGCGGGGACGCGAAGCCACTCCGCTGGCCTACGAACACCTCGGCGTCGCCTCGCCGGGGAGCGACTCGACCCTCTTCTGACCACACATCCGGGACGGTCTTCCCCGAGGAAGACCGTCCCGATCATATCCGCCGAATCCTCAATATGTCCTGAAGAGAGGGGCAAAACAGCCGTTTCCCGCGAAAACATTTGCCCGATTCATCTGATTTTCCTATCTTCGCGGAAAATACAGGGGGGGGGTAATTCCCCGAAAACAAAAAACTTACAATCATCAAACACCCCCACGAAATGACCCCGAACCAACCGAACCTTGCCAGGCGGGCACTGTTGCTGCTGTCCGCCCTGCTGCTCCCGGGCAGCTTCCCGCTCCAGGCCGCCAACCCGCACGACGAGGCATCTCCGGCCCGAAACCTGACCAATCCATCCAACCCCGAATCCGCACTCCGGACCGTACCGCCCGAAGAGGAGCCTCTCTCCGGCACGCCCCGACGCAGGGAACACCTTGCCCCGCGCGACTACGCACAACACACGGTGTTCGCCAACGCCGGCTACCTGGCGATCCTCTCGGCATTATACTTCGAAGAGAGTTCGTCCGGTTCGCTGAACTCGGGATTCGACCTGATGGCCGGATACAACTGGACCTCACGCCGCGGGCTCGGCGTGGGCATCATCTACTCGGGCGGCTTCATCTCCGCCGAACGGGATGCCGTCAAGCGCACGACCCGCCTGCACTACATCGCCCCGGAGTTCGTCGCCCGACAGCGCGCCGGCCGCCGGTGGCTCTTCCGCGAGGCGGTCGGCGTCGGCTACGGCCGTTACGTGCGCAGCTACGGCGAACGTCGGGGCAGCCGGGGCGGAGCAGGCATCCACGAACGGGCCTCGGTCGAATTCATGCTGACACGCCACATCGGACTCTCGGCCGAGGTGGGCGGGCAGTGGCTCATCGTCCGTTCGCCGGACGTAGGCGACGGAGCCGAACTGACGCTGAACGGCATCCTGCGGTTCCAATGCAGCGGAGGCATACGCCTCTATTTCTAAAAATATTGTCAATAAATCTAAAAATTCTGCATTTTGCCGGATAATTGTCGTACATTTACCGCTGACACGACAAGGTTTCAGAAACGAAAAAACGGCAAAACAGAATGGATACGAAAAACGGACTCACCGAAGCAGCACTCCGCTACCACAGCGAAGGGCGCCCCGGCAAGATCGGGATCGTCCCGACCAAACCCCACCATACACAGGAAGATCTTTCGCTGGCCTACTCGCCGGGCGTCGCCGCCCCCTCGCTGGCCATTGCAGAAAACGCGGACAACGCATACCGCTACACGGGCAAGGGCAACCTCGTGGCCGTCATTTCGAACGGTACGGCAGTCCTCGGCCTGGGCAACATCGGCCCGCTGGCCGCCAAGCCGGTCATGGAGGGCAAATGCATGCTGTTCAAGACCTTCGCCGGACTCGACGCCTTCGACATCGAGGTTGCGGAGACCGATCCCGAGGCATTCGTCCGGGCTGTCCGGGCCATCGCCCCGACCTTCGGCGGCATCAACCTCGAGGACATCAAGGCCCCGGAATGCTTCGAGATCGAGGTGCGCCTGCGTCAGGAGCTGGATATCCCGGTGATGCACGACGACCAACACGGCACGGCGATCATCACCTCGGCGGCACTGCTCAACGGCGCGAAACTCGCCGGCAAGGAACTCGACCGGATGCGCGTGGTGGTGAACGGCGCCGGCGCGGCAGCCATCGCCTGTGCGCGGCTCTTCCTCTCGCTGGGCATCCGCCGCGAGAACCTCGTGCTGTGCGACAGCCGGGGTGTCGTCACGACCTACCGCGACGACCTGAATCCCGCCAAGCGCGAGCTGGCCACCTCGCGGCGCATCTCCACGCTCACCGAAGCCGTGGCGGGCGCCGACGTCTTCCTCGGCGTCTCGAAAGCCGACACGCTGACACCCGAGATGCTGCGTTCGATGGCCTCGAACCCGATCGTCATGGCCCTGGCCAACCCCGATCCGGAGATCGCCTACGAGAAGGCCGTCGTCTCGCGTCCCGACATCATCTTCGCCACGGGCCGCTCGGACTACCCCAACCAGGTGAACAACGTACTGGGCTTCCCCTATATCTTCCGCGGGGCGCTCGATGTCCGCGCTACGGAGATCAACGACGCCATGAAACTCGCCGCCGCACGGGCCATCGCCGCCCTGGCTCAGCAGCCCGTCCCGGCAGCAGTCCTGCAGGCCTACCGCCTCCAGCGGCTCGGGTTCGGGCGTTCCTACCTGATTCCCAAACCGCTCGACCCGCGGCTGCTCGCCACCGTAGCCCCGGCCGTCGCCCGGGCCGCCATGGAGTCGGGAGTCGCCCGGCGTCCCGTCACCGACTGGGAGGCCTACGCCAAGGAGCTGCGCAACCGCGTGGAGCCGACCGAGTAGGCCATCTGCGGAACGCCCCGGCACACACCGGGCTCCGAACCGAAAAGGGCCCGTCCGGAATCCGGACGGGCCCTTTGCCTTGCAGCGTGAGGGTCATCAACGATTCGGCGTGATGCCGGTGACGACCTGCAGGTTCGGCAGCATGTCGCCGCCCCAATGCGCGGCATCGCCCGCCGCATTCCGGTACAGATCGACGGCAAAGTAGCCGTTCATCTCGCCGCTGGTGTCGCTGCTCCAGCCCCAGTTGCAGTGAATGTAGCGAACCGTCTCCGCAGTCTCCTCGAGCTTCTGCTCCGCACCGCCGTCGGAGGGGACGAACCACAGTTCGGACTTCGTCTCCACATCCCGATAGCCGTCGATGGCCCAAACCTGGCCGCGCGACTGAAGCCCGTCGGCAATCCGCCCCGACATGCAGACCAGCTTGCCCTCCTTCAGGCTTCCGACCACCCGGTCCGTATCGTATGCGGCGACCTCATCGGCCCGAAATCCGAAATGGCGGAGGCATTCGGGCATCTTGCCGAAATCCATCGGCAGGTCGTAACGATCGCCATACTCGAGACCGAGCTGCTGGCCAATCTCCCGGTAGATGCGCGAGATCGCCACATGGTCGCCCGGACAGTCCCAGACACCGCACATATCCGTATTGCGGTGCTGGCGGATCTTTTCCCAGTCGAGGTCGGCCGATGCGACCTCGGCGTCGGGATAGGTCAGTTCCATCCGCTCGGGGAAGGAACAGGCCTCCATGATCTGCGCCACGGCTGCAGCGGCCGATCCGGCCGGCGCCAGCGTACCGTCGCTCTTTCTGCAATAGGTATTGTAGGGCCAGGTGCGGTAGCCCCACTCCACCGTGATGGCGGGTTCGGCCGATTCGCCGACCGTCCGGGTCTCACGGCTCTCGACACGTCCGGGCACATCGGGCACATCGGCCGTGAAGGGCCGGGCGCTCGACGCCTCCAACTCATCGATCAGAGCGGTCATGTAGAAGAACATGCCGCAGTAGTATCCGTTCATTCCGGGGATGAGTTTCGGATGATACGGTCCGTTCTCCGCCACGGCCAGCAGTTTGTTCACACGGCGGTCCGTCGCCACGACGGCGAATCCGTTGTCGTCGTAATTGAACACATAGAGCAGCGTATCGCGGGCATCTCCCGTCCGCATGTTTTTGCGCACGTAGAAGGATTCGTACTCCACCGTGCGCCCCAACGCCCGGCCCACCTCATCGGCCGTCCGGCGCGCCTCGTCGTAGCGTACCACCAGCCGCGACAGCGCGGCGTCCGACAATCCGGGATCGGGCACTTTCCCGGCCTCATCACTTTCACACGAGACAAGCGCTGCAGCGAAAAAAGCCAGCAGGCCCAGCATCGAGAAGAACTGTTTCATACCACTCGGTTTTAAGGGATTTTTCAGGTATCCAAAGATATACCGGGGGTAAAACGAAATGTATAAATGCGGAAGGATGCGATGAGTGACGCATCAAAGGATATATCAGCGAGTTATCGGCATATAAGCCTCAGATGCGCTACAAAACGAAATGTGACTTTCGTGTTACTTCAGTGATACTCTTCTGCATGATCTGAACACTCCGTTCGACCCGGAATGTTACATTGCTACCGAGAACGCCTTAAAACGGCCTGTTTTCGGTAGCTTTTTTTGTGCGTATATCTTCTCAAAGATACCGCTCTGTCCCTTTCTACGCCCTATTTTTCCTGTATTTGGTGCGTTTGTGCCCGTATATCAATAACCCGCCCTGTCTGCTTGTTCAAAGCACTGTTCAAACGCCTTACAATCGACCCTCAAACAACCATGTCGGTGCTCTTACCAATATGGTTGTTTGAAACTTTAGGGGGACATTTAGGGGGACATTTAGGGGGACACAATTTTGGCTCATTAAAAACGAAAAGTACACGTTAGGGGGACATTTAGGGGGACAAAATTGAGTAAAATCATACGCCGTGCGGAGTGGTTATATGCATAATAATAGGCCTATTTGCATAAAACATGCATCATAACACCCCTTTAGTAACGTGGCAGTATATAAACGACAATACGCACATATTACTGAATATGTGCGTATTACGTTTATTGATAAGCGAAACACCTCTCTAAAAGTGCGCGCGACGCTTCGTGCTATCCCATCGTGTTGAACCGAATGCTCGCCTTGATGAGGGCCAGTGCCTGGATTGAATCTGCCGGGATATCTTTCGGTGAATGGTGCGGGTTGTGACTAACGAGGCGGACAAAACGGTCATCGTCCGCCTTCTGAATGTATTTGATCGTGATGTAGCTCTCACCGTCGATGGTGAATGACAAAAGGTACATCTCTCCCCACAATATTCCTTGGGATACGTTGGGGATCTCCTTATACAATACAATATCGCCGCTCTTCAGTAACGGATACATCGAATCTCCACGGACGTAGACCGCACCATCGCAAGGAGGCAGATTGGGTATTTGTATATGGCATATGGGAGTCCGTCTGGTCTGATCTGCAAACAGAGCTACCAGACCCGCAGTTGCGTCGAGCTCATACAGCGGGACGCTTTGCAGATCTATTGGCCGATCTGTACGCAATGAAAATTGCGTCTGTATGTCGGGGCGTAATGGCTTTTGTTCCCCGGATTCATAAAAGAAATAAACACTTCTGTTTATAGCATTGGCGATTCGCTCCAAGACTCCGGTTTTTATATCGTTTGCCTGAAGTAAGCTATTCAATGTTTGGGGAATAACTCCCATTTTCTTTGCAACATCCGCAAGAGTATATCCTTGAGACAAGAGTCGCTCTTTTACTTCTCGCCCGGTCATGAGCAAAAATATTTACAATTATTAAGCTATTTTGCTTGCTATATAAACAAAAGTATTTATATTTGCATCGAGTTCCAAATATGTAACTCACGGACAAATATAGTAAAAAAGCGAATTATGGCAAAAATCATTCTTGAGCACGGAGAACGCAAGGTGCTCGGCGAGCTCTTCAAGGTAAGCCAGCGTACGATCCGCCGGGCGCTGTCGTGCGAGACGAATACGGATCTCGCAAAGAAGATCCGCAAGGTGGCCCTCGACCGGGGCGGCGTATTCAAACCGACCCAAAATCCGGCACAGCTATGAACGAGCAGTGGATGATCCGCGAGAACTACGTCGGATCGGTGATATTCGGGATCCTGGCCCTCGGTGGCATCTTCGGAATATGCGCCGGAAACTTGATTCACCTGTTCACGATCATTGCCAGCGGTTCGGTAAGCTGGGCATTATGGCACGAGGCAAAGCAAATCCAAAAACGATAAACCATGACACGCAAAGAGTTCGAAAATCTGACAAAACGCATCATCGCACCGGAGGATTACCGGCTGATTGAAAACCTGTATATGGCCGCAGGAGAAATGGACAAAGTGGAGTTCTGCAAAGAGATCCGGATCATGTGTGCCTACGACGGCGCCAACGATCGTATTGAGATTCGCCGATGCCTGAAGGAACTGGGCAAACGCATCGGAACGATGGATGCGGAACTCAACTTCCTAAAGCGGGAAACGAAGAGGAAGCATGCGGAACTGGCCGAGATCCTCATCGGCAAGGCTTGCGCATACCAGGACACCGACCTATATAGGGAAGCCGTGCGGCTGATCGGCCAACGGGAGGTAACACTTACGAAGCTGCGCATGGACCTGCCGCTGTGGGATGAGGACAAGCAGTATATCGAGGACACGCTGAAGGTAATGGCGTAAACCTCGACAAATCCCGTGAATCCGCAGGGGTTGACCGGAGCAATACCGGCACGGGAGCGAGTAAATTGATAACAATGGAGTGGTTCGGAAATACTATAGCGGTGACGATGCACGACCTGACGCGGTCCGATGACGGCGAGGCCGTGATGAGTGCCGATTGCTACAAGAAGCTCGTGGCTCGGGGGCAGCTCACCATGCTCCGGCCGGGCAAGGGGCTCGGCTCCTACGCGCTGATCGAATATGCCTCGATGCCGACCCGGTTCCGCGACCGCTTCGAGGCCAAATACGGAGATCCAGAGAAGACGATGAAGCAAGACGAGATTACACTGGCAGCCGACCTGGAAGCGCAGCGGTTCTTCCACGACCACCTGCTGCCCAACGGTGAGCATCTGCCCGAGGTGAAACAGAACGAGTACACGTTGAACGCCCGGGTGCTGAATGCCCTGCGTGAGATGTTCAACACCCAACGGGCGATGCGTCGCGCGTGTAACAACAACACCCCGGTGATCTGGACGAATATCTTTGCCGCTGCCGAACAGCTCCGCGTAGCCTACGGACACACGCTGCCCAAGAGCGAGGCGCGTCTGCGCGATAAGATGCGGCAATATGCCAAGGAGGGCTACGCCTGCCTCGTGTCGGGCAAGTTCTGCAATAGCAACACGCTCAAGATCACGAAGGCCGCCGGGCGCCAGATCATTGCACTGCGCCGATGCCGCGTGCCGGTCTACACGACGCAGCAACTCTTCGATGAGTTCAACCGGATCGCCGTCCAGCGGGGCTGGAAGCCTCTCGAATCGAAGAGTTCACTCGTACAATACCTCGAACGACCGGAGATCAAGCCTCAGTGGTACGATGCGGTCTATGGTGAGCTGGCAGCCAAGCAGCTCTTCGCTCGCCGCAACAAGACCGTGATGCCGACCTTGCGAGACTCGCTGTGGTACGGCGACGGCACGAAACTGAACCTTTACTACAAGGCGGTCGAGAACGGCCGCTGGGTGGTGCGTACGGCATCTGTCTATGAGGTAGTCGACGCCTACAGCGAGACGCTGCTCGGCTACGCCGTGAGTGACACGGAGAACTTCGACGCGCAGTTCCGCGCCTTCCGCATGGCGGTCGAAACCTCCGGCCACAAACCCTACGAGATCGTCACCGACAACCAGGGCGGCCAGCGCAGCAAGGTTGCGCAGCGCTTCTTCGCCAACATCTGCCGGGTGAACCGCCCGACAGCCCCCTACAACGCCCCTTCGAAGAGCATCGAATCGGTTTTCGGCCGTTTCCAGCGACAAGTGCTGCATCAGGACTGGCGGTTTACGGGAGGCAATATCTCCTCGAAGGAGTCGTGGAAGATCAACCGCGAGTTCCTTGAGGCAAACAAAGAACAGCTCTACACCTACGAAGAGATGCTTGCAGCCTATGCCGCCGCCCGGAACCAGTGGAATGCCATGCCGCATTATGAGACCGGCGTCGCCCATGAGGAGATGTACCGCGCATCGGTTAATCCGGAGACGGATCCCGTGACGGAGCTGGACATGATCGACCTGTTCTGGCTGACGACCGAACGGCCGAGCCTCTTCACGGCCGACGGCATCACAATCCAGTACCGCAACCGCAAATACACCTACGAGGTGCTCGATGCCGAGGGCCGTCCCGACATGACGTGGCGACGGGAGAATACCGGCCGGTCGTTCCTCGTACGCTTTGATCCCGAACGCATGGATCGGGCGCTGCTCTACGAGGAGACCCCAATGGGACTGCGCTTCGAGACCGTGGCATATCCGTACCTTACGGTACACCGCAACATTCAGGAGCAGCGGCCGGGGGACATGGAGCTGCTCCGCTGGAACGATGCGCAGATCAAGGAGCAGCGCGTCTGCCGCCAGATTGAGAACCACGCGCTCGAACTCGAACACGGTGTCGCCCCGGAACAGCACGGACTGCGCACTCCGGCCATCAAGGGGATCAGCGAACGGGAGTTCGAACGCCTGGCCGATGCGGTCATGGCGGTACCGGCCGAGCCGGTATCCGAGCCGATTGCGGTCGGCGAATACACCAAAGCCGTCAGCAACAAGGACTATGACCCGGCATCCATCTTCAGCCGAATGTAATATTCAACCACAATCAATATGAAACAGCTAACACTTGAAGAGAAGCAGAGCATCCAGGCCCAACTGCAGGCGTATGTCGCCAAATTTCCCAGCCAGAACCGTGCGGTCAACTCGCTGACGGGCGTCAGCGCCGCAACGATCAGCGTAATCCTGAACGGAAAGTTCGACAACATCAGCGACGAGATGTTCCTCCGTATCCGCTCGATGACCTCGCCGACCCGTTCGGCCGAGTGGACCCTTTGCGAGACAGCGGCATTCCGCGAGCTGACGCTTCTGCTGGCCGATGCCCAGGCGAACCAGAACGTATCGTGGATCGTCGGGAATGCCGGGGTCGGCAAGACAACGACGGCCCATGAGTATGCCGCTCACCACGACAACGCGTTCGTGATCTCCTGCTCGGAGGATATGCGTCGCGGAGACTTTATCCGCGAACTGGCCCGGGTGTTGGGTGTCAAGTTGACACAGTCGAGTTTGCGGGACAAGCTACTGACCGTTACCGACGCGCTGCGCGTCCTCGACAAGCCGCTGCTGATCTTCGACGAGGGCGACAAGCTGATGGATTCGGTGTTCTACTACTTCATCTCGATCTACAACGCCCTCGAAGGGCAGTGCGGGATCATATTTCTCTCCACGGAGTACATCAAGCGCCGCATGAGCATCGGTCTCGACTACAACAAGAAGGGCTACGACGAGATCTTCTCGCGAATCGGCCGCCGCTTCATCGACCTTACGCCAGCTTCGAGCCATGAGGTGGCTGCCATCTGCCGGGCCAACGGGCTGAATGCCGAGACAGCCATCTCCAGCGTTCTGAAGGAGGCGCGGACCGTTGTGTCGAAACCCTCGAATCCGTGGGACAAGAAACAGGCACAGGACTATTTCGACATGCGCCGTGTCAAGAAGTCCGTGCACAAGAATAAAGTCCTCGCTCAAACGAAAAAATAACCCGTTCAAACGCCGTTCAAATGGCTCGCACGTTATCCGCAAAACAAGTCCTGACGATCAAGTACCGCACGATCGCGCCCGGAGGCATCTGGGCCGATTGTGTCGGCACGATCGGCCGCTCCGGGGTGATCTTCTTCTGGGGCAACAGCGGCAACGGAAAGACCTCGGCCGTGATTTCGTTCTGCCGCGAGCTGTGCCGGCTTGGCCTTCGCGGCCTCTACCTGTCGAAAGAGGAGGGGGTCGACCTGACCATGCAGCAGACGCTCCGCCGCTTCCAGATGGCCGAGTGTGGCAGCCGGTTCCAGATCGACGGCCGCATGACCATCGAGGAGCTCGACGAACGGCTCTCGAAACCCCGGTCGGCCGACTTCGCGGTTATCGACTCGTTCCAGTACACGCAGATGAGCTACAAGCAGTACATCGCCTTCAAGGAGCGGCACCGCAACAAGTTGCTGATCTTCGTCAGCCATGCCGACGGGAAGCGTCCGGACGGGCGGGCGGCCATGAAGGTGATGTACGATGCCGCGCTGAAGATCTGGGTCGAGGGCTACAAGGCATTCAGCAAGGGCCGCTTCATTGGGCCGACGGGCGAATGTACAATCTACGAGGAGGGCGCCCGTCGCTATTGGGGCGGAGGAAGCAGCGTACAGTAAAAACTAATCAACCCATCGAAGAGATATGGAAAGCATGAAAATCTACATCAGCGGAAAGATTTCCGGACTGCCCGTCAACGAGGTGGTTGCCAAGTTCCAGGCAGCCGAGCGGAAGATCCGCAAGTTCGGACAGACCCCGATCAACCCTCTGGATAACGGGCTCCCCATCGAGGCGGAGTGGGCCGACCAGATGGGCAAGGATATCGCACAACTGCTTCGCGCCGATGCCATCTACATGCTCTCGGACTGGAGGCAGAGCGAAGGCGCAACCATCGAGTATCTAATCGCCCGACAGCGGCGGATGCGCATTTTCCTGGCCGAAACCTTCGACGCGCACGTTGCGCTCGAGTTAAACAAAATCCTGAGACATGAAACGGAAGCGTAACTATTCACGGCTGTACGCCATCGCCAAGGCCAAAGGTATCGATCTCGAAGAGCACAAGGAGGTGCTGGTGTCGCAGTTCACCGGAGGCCGGACGACCTCCCTGCGGGAGATGACCGCATCCGAATATGAGGAGCTGTGCGAGTGCCTCCAGACGGGGAAGCAGGCCGGGGAGAACACGGCCGAGTACAAGGAACAGCTTCGCAAGGCGCGCTCGGCGGTGCTGAACCGGATGCAACGCCTCGGGGTGGATACGGCCGACCGGACGTTCGCCGCCGTGAACCGGTTCTGCATGAACTCCCGCATCATCGGCAAACCCTTCGGGATGCTTTCCGTCGAGGAGCTACAGGCGCTGATCCCGAAGCTGGAGGCGATCCTTCGCAAACCCCGTACCGTGAAGCCCCAGCGCATCATCGAGGTGCCGATCTTCTTCCGTCCCGGCCAACTGCCAAGCTGACAAGTGAACAATTGTAATGCTACTGGATATGACATACAAACAAATGCAGTTGATCCGGCGCACAGCCTGGATGAACCTTCAGATTCTCGATCGGGGGCCGAGCGAGGCCGACGCGAAATATGTGCCGATTGCGGTTCGCATGCTTACGATGGTCGCCTGTATGGGATACGCGGTTCTCGACCTCGAGGCGGCACTTGCCGATGCCGGGAAACTTCGCCATCAGGTCAAACTGCGGATGGGCCAGATTCGCCACATGACGGAATACGCACACGGAACAGCCTTCAACATGCTGCACTCGGTCAATCCTGCGGCCTCGCGGCAGTACAACGACCAGCTCGACTGGATGTACGGCAAAATCTCGGCCTGCATCCTGTTGCCAGAGCCGGAAAAGTCCTACAACATCGTTGTGTCGCTGTGCCGGTTGATCGAGAAGTACAACGGCCGGATCTCGGGCCGTTACGACTTCGCTCCGGCAAAACCTCTGTACCGGATCCCGGCCCTGATCGCGTGTGCGGATATCCCGGACTACAAGCTGGACAACATCATAGAACTGAACACGAAATCACGATAGTTTATGAAAACTAAATTACTGAAACGGCTTCGGAATGATGCTGAAAAAAGTATATATGTTGTATATGATCCGATTAGTGGGTGGTATAATATTATGGATTGTGGGTTTATATATTATCCGTACGATGATAAAGAAAAGGCGATAGCGAGATGTATTGAGAAGCGTAGGACGCATATCATTAATCGTATAGTACGAATGAGAGGAGAGAAATACTATAAAATTTTTTAACCATGGATATCACGAAAACGATCGAAGAAAGAGCCAACCAGTGCGCGGATTTTGTTCTCCAGAATGTTGATCATGCGGACGCATTATTATTTCGGAAATTGATAGTGGAAGGTTTCATAACCGGAGCCGAATCGGAACATCAAGAGTTACTATACTGGCGATGTCCGAAGATAGAATTGCCCGAAACGGATGTCGAGGTGTTGGTGAATATCGACGCGCCGAAAAACAAGTACGACATCATGAAGCACAACGAGCAAGGATGGTGGCAGAAGGCTCCGGGCGGAGGATGGTGCGCTCCGAAATACGCCCCGATCGGATGGCGTCCGATAATAGAACTCCCCTAAAGAACGATGAATCGAGAAGCAAAATTCAGCGGCCAGTGCTCAAACAACGGCGAGCGGGCGATTGTTGATCTCTTGAAATATTCGGGATACTTATTCCCGGATACGGATGAACAGATGTCCGCTTACGAAGCAAACGTAGCACTCATAGAGTTGCCTGAGAAGTTCCGTACGCCGGAGTTCGTCTTCAAGGCTGTGCGAGAAAATAAAAACCAACAATCAACTATGGATATCACGAAAATGACAGCAGTGGAACGCGCCGAATTGATGGCGCAGCTTGAGGCCGAAGAGCGTGCCGAGAAACAGAAACGCGAAGAAGATGTTGCCGCCTACAAGTCCGCCGTGGACGAGTTTTGCCGGTTGAAGTTTTCACGGCTCAAGGCCATGAGCGAAGAGATGCGGCGTCTCAAGGACGAGGTGTTCGCCGAAGCTGAGACGTTGATCCGACTCAAGGAGGAGCTGTTCAAAACGAAATCCGACCGCCACAGCGACCAGTTCACCACCTCCGATGGTCGCATCACGCTGGCGCTGGGCAACCGCACGAACGACGGCTGGGACGATACGGTCGAGGTCGGTGTCGCCAAGGTCAAGGAGTTCATCAAGTCGTTGGCCAAGGATACCGAATCGGCGGCTTTGGCAGAGATGGTAATGAGTCTGCTGACCAAGGATCGCAAGGGCAATCTGAAAGCGAGCCGGGTATTGCAACTCCGGGAGATTGCCCGAAAGTCCGGATACTCCGAACTTATCGAGGCGACCGACATCATCCAGGGCGCCTACCGGCCCGAGGAGACCTGCCAGTTCATCTCGGCCTCGTGGAAGGACGAACGAGGCGTCAAGCACACGCTGCCGCTCTCGATGGCGGCCATGGATTAGGCTATGTATCGGGTGCAGTTCATCATCCAGCGGCCTGGATACCGGAAGCGCTACCTGAGTGGGTTCTATATTCCGAGACGGGAAGGCATGCCGGTGGCGGAGATGAAGCGGGAGTGCACGGAGTTCATCCGAAACCGGCTTCAGAAGGAGGACGCCCGATTCCTGGACTTCACCATGGAGCTGACCGTTTTCCGCCGCGTGAATGTCGATTTTATCTACCAGGCGGAGTCTTCTCCCGGTCTCCGATAAGCAAGGATCCCGATGCCGAGGAAAATGCATCGGGATCCTGTGTTTTGCCGGGAAAATTCGTATCTTCGAACAAACAAACCCTTCGTAATACCACAACTATGAAAAAACTCCTCATATTTTGTCTGCTAACGCTGTTCTGCTCGGGTAGTCTGTCGGCGCAGGATCGGGTGGATCAACCGGCCACCATGCTGTCCTACAAATCCAGAGAGATCAAGAAGGCTCTCTATTGGGAGCAAGTTGATGGCAAATGGAAAAGCCGCTACAATACGGAGATCCGTTTTCAGTCGGGTGTCCAGTACGATAATTTCCGGTCTCTGTTCATCGGGTGCATCGATACGATGCGTTTCCTCTTCATCGAATACGACAAGGGAGCATATCTCTATCCGAATCTGGAGATGGATTGGCGCTACTTCAGAACGATCTGTGCAGGTCTCCTCGAGGAGGCAGACTACGATGCGTTGAAAGCAATCGCTCCGGGGCAGCAGGTCAGCGTAGTGTCGCACTATACCAACGAGTCTCGCAAAAACGCACAATACTCGTTCCCCGGATTCCTGGACATGACACGTCTGCTTTACTCCTCGGCACGTACGCTCTACAACAGCTACGAGAAGGAGTACGGTGCCGATGCGGCAGCGGCCTACTGGCAAAAGGAATATCCCGACAAGTTCATGCTGGCGGTACTGCGCACCACCAGCGACGGCAAGGACGTCATCCGGTTCCAAGTCTTTCCGGCGTATATCAACATGGACGAACCCGTCGGCATGGACAAGTTCTATTTCGAGATCCCCTACGACGAGTACAGGGAACTGTTCCAGGCCGACCGGAAACTGACACATAAATAGCCGGACGATTCGGACCAGACGAAAAATCCGTCGGAGTCATTCGATTCCGGCGGATTTTTATCTGCCTGGCATCCCGAATTCCGGCAGTAATCCCTATCTTTGTGTCATGGCGAACATCAACTCACAGGAATTGTTTCACTGCCCTACCATCGAGAAGGCCGGGAACCGGAGGCGTACGCGTTCGCTGGCCCGTTCGGGGGATGGAAACATCACCTCGCGCCGGGAGCGGATTGCCAAGCGCAACCGTATCCTGACGGCCCGCTACTACTACTGGACGGAGCTTGAACGGCGGCGTTTCGACGATGTGCTGAAGATCCTCGCCGACAATGAATTCTTCGTCGAGGACCGCACGATCAGCAACGCCCTGGTCGCCGAGGATGAGTTCTACAACACGCTGATCCGCCAGCGGACGACCAAGCGTCAGTTGCGGCGGATGTTCCCCGGCTGGGACTGGAGTTAATCCATGAAGGCCGATTCATAGATCATTCGATATACCTTCAAACCATCCGAACGGCTCTCCGGGGTCACCGATGCACGAGCCAGAGGATTGATGCTGTTATTGCAGCTCCATCCCTGGAGGTTCTTGTGGATCCGTTTCAGCGTATCGTATTGTGCAAGGGCCTTCTCGCGGACCTCGATCGGAGCGGAGGCGTTCGTCGGCGCACAGACGTTGAATGCCACCCGCAGTTGGAACCGTACCTTGTTGCGTTGCGCCCAGATCGTGTGGTTCACGCACTGCGGGTAGCTCATCTCCACCAGGCAGCAGGGAAATGCCACGGGCGGACGTTCGGATGTGTTGAGCTGGCCTTGGTCGGCATCGACCCATTTCAGCTCGGGGACCTTGCTTTTCAGCTGGTCGCACAGGGCAATGAAGAGTTCTTTTTCCATAGTCAGTTATTTAATACGGATTTCACATAAGCCTCGATCCGTTCTTGCAGATCGTTTTCGAGTTCCTGGGCGGCGCCGATAAACTGCCGCTGGGGAATGTTTACGTTCCGTGTATGCTGTCGGACGGTCTGGTCGCCACGTTGTGTATGCCGGATATGGGCCGGAACGGTCACCGATCCTTTGAAACCCTCGTTGTGTACCTGGGCGTAGTCGACCTTCTCGTTGCCGGCCGCAATGACGATCCGCTCGGGCGAGATCAGAACGGGACGTATGCTGTTGAGCAGCGCTCCGGACTGCACGAGCAGCGATCCCGATCGCTTGGGCACCCGGGGCGGAGCCCAGGGATCTCCGTCGAACTTCTTGGTCCGAAAGGTATTCTGGAAATATTCGACGGATGTCTCGGCGACGATCTGGGCTGTCCCCTGCAGAATCTCCTCCATTTGGTTTTCAAGGAGTTTGTCGATTTCTATTTTCATAAAAATTCACTATATTTGTCCCGAAGCGTATGATTCCGGGGGTGAATTGAATTCTGCTATCCCTCGCGGGTGATGGGGGCACTGGACCAAAGACTGGGCTCGATACAGCGGATGAGTACGTTAACCCGAAGCAGCGGTATGGCACTGGCTATCCAAGGCGTTGAGAATGCACGATGAAGGATCATCAGCAAACAACAGTACGTCCGGACGCAAAGACATGCCGCTACGATTTTTTTATGAGCAATCCTCGCCGATATCTCCATCGTGGATCTATGTGGCGGCTGCTTCGCGTTTTCTGTTTCAAGTTCGGAGACTGAACGATCTCAAACCAGGTCGTGATCCGATATTCGAGATTCTCATCTACTTCGCAGATCACATTGATTACCTTCCCCTGATAGAACTTGATAAAGTTCAGATTCCTGAACAACTTTTGGTAATCATTCAACCACACCTCGTCGGGATTCTTCAGCACCTCTTCGATGCAGGTCAACAGCGGTACCCGCACCTTTTCGTAGGTCTCAGTCGTATGCCTGCGGAACACCTTCTCGTCCATGACAACCTCTCGGCCCTTGTAGTCGCGCAGCGTCTTGTGTGCATCGTACCACTCAGCAGCCGACCCGCTGTATTCGGGCATCTGCTCCGTGGCCGCCGCCAGGCGTTTGGCAAAGGAGTCGAGTCCCCAGTCGTTGTAGTAGAGCCGGCCGAGCAGCTTCGAGGCCTTGTCCTGGAAGCGGCGGATGTAGAACTGGTTCTGCGTGAACACCTCTCCGGTGAGGGCGCGGTTCACGCCCCAGCCCTGCGCTGCGGCCTTTTTCCAAGTCGCTGTTCCGAAGAACTCGTCCACGCGTTGCTGCGAGGCCTCGACCTCTTCCTTCTTAACCTCGTGGCCCATCCGCGGTACAACCCGACAGCGACACCGCCAGTCGTTCGGCGGAAAGATCTTCTTCCACCGGGCGTCGTTGTAGGGAAGGACAACCCCTTCGAGCCGACGGTGAGACGGACGTACCCGGTCGTCGCCGACGGTCCGGTACTCCCAGTAGGGGAACAGCTTCGTCTTGCCCATCAGCCGGCGGTAGGTGCTGGCCGCCTCGGACGTGAGCAGCGCCGTGTCGTACTCGGTGCGCTGCCAGTCACGGTTGAATGCCGTGCAGACCTTGCGGGCTTCGCGTTCGAAATCCGCAAAGCTGCCGCTCTCGCGGAAGAGGCGGTTGAGTTCCTGCAGCTCGGCCAGGGTCTTGGCAGCCGAGAACTGGAACAGGTTGATCTCCATGGCCGTCTGCAAGGCATCGTCGCGCACGCCGTACGCAACCCCGACGTCGGCATTCTCGATGCTGTCGGCTCCCGGTTGAACGGCCTTCAAAAGGTCTTCGGAGAGGAATCGAAAGAGCTCCGTGTCGAACGAGGGCTGCGAGGCGGCCACGCGTCCCATCAGCCGCTCGTCGAGCGTGTCACTGTCCTGCATCCGCATGAGGGTTGTGCCATCGATTGCCCCGCCCTGCGGGGCTACGACGAAAAAATCCCGGAGACGGTGCCAGAAGCTGCGGCTGTCGGCATTCCGGATCCCATCGTCCGGATCTTCTTCAGAACGAGGAGCGACAGTCGATTGTATCTTCTCGCCCGCAATCGCCTCTCCCTTGTCCGGCATTGGGATCGAATACTTGTCGTGGATGAACGCTGCGGGGATGTCGATAATCGTCGCGAGCTTCACGATATCGTCCACCGAGAGCGGGTCGGCCGCCTTCGGATAGACGAACCGGCCGCCGCTCGCAGGCAGGCCGTAGGCCTCCAGGATGGGAAGCAGCCGTTCGTTGAGCGTGCGCTGCACGAAGCGCAGATCGCTCTTGTGCTTTGCATCCTCGACCTGCAGGTGCACCTCCCCGAGCGAACGGGCGCCGCGTTCGCCCTGGATGGTGGTCAGCGTCTGCCCGAGGATCGTGATGAGCATCTCCTCGTTTGATGCCTGACGGAATTCGTTGAACGACGATCCGGAGCCGGAGTTCCCCTCTTTGGTTTCGATATCCGCCTCTTTCGGAATAACCAGGTAAGGCGCAGACCCGGCCTCCTCCAGCGCCTTCTTGAGCAACTCCCGGCTCTGCGGGTCGAAGGTGCTGTACTTGCCGATGCGCTGCGGCATGCCGAACAGTTCGATCCACTGGGCATAATCGCCGAATCCGCCGCGCTTCCAGATGGCATAGGGCGCAGCCTTGAGCAGCAGCCCGTAGTCTCCGGGGCGGCCGATGACCAGCAGATTGGGATCCTCGTCATACGGCACCGAGCGGTCGCCCACGTCATTGAGCAGGATCTGGTGGTTGTCCAGGTCGATGTACTTGGGTTTGATGGGTTCGACGCAGAAGCTGCCGTTGAAGAAGATCTCCACACCCGCCCGTCCGTAGAACAGCCGGTGCATGATCTCGCGGATGAGCGTCTCCCAGGCCGTCGAGTCGATGATCGAGCTGATGGCGGGTTCCTCCTTTCCCTGACCATTCATGAAGACCACCTCGGCATTCAGCACGGCCTCGATGCGCTTGTTGATCGCATCGGAAAGGACGCCGTCGATCAGGATATCCTCAAAGAGGTTGTAGAGATATTTGGGCTGTCCGTTGTCGGCCGCCCGAAGGGCTGTACGCCAGTCTCCGATGTCGTAGACGCGGCGCTGCGGCGCCTGTACGACAATCTGCTGCACCACAATCGGCTTCGAGGCTTTCGAGCCGGAGCCCTTTCGGGCGGATGTTTTGTTGCCAGTCTGTGCCATGGTCAGAAATGTTGCGATCGTTTGGGGTTCGACCCGAAAATATACTCTCCGACGGCGGGGTCGGGTTTGCCGTCGCCGTCGGCATCCTCCACGACGGGAAGGTTGGGTTTGGTATCCGAGCGTTGTACGGACTTCAACCAGGCAACGGCCCGTTCGTAGCGGTCCTGCCGAAGCTGGAGATCCGTTCCGGCATTGCACAGGTTGACGAAGTGCCACACGGCGATGTCCTTGACGAAGATCAGTAGCAGCGCGTTGCGCTGGTCGCCCACGGCGCCGAAGATCTTCTCCCGGTCATAGGCCCCGAGATAGCCCCAGGCCTCCTCGATGGCGGCATCGATGGCCGCCGCCACGATCGCATCATCCTCCCGGGAGATGGTCTCGATGTTCTCTTTGTAGAGGTGCGTCTGCAACTCTTCAGGTGTTAGAAAAGCCATATCAGAAACGTTTTGAAGCGTGATGTCTCCGGCCGATGGTATAGGAGCCTTCGCTGAGCGTGGAGATCTTCTGGTTGATGATCCAGACGCCGCCCTCGATGCAGTCGGGTCCGTCGGCTGGGGATTTCATTTGCCGGTTGAGCAGCAGGAACTGCTCTTCGAGGCGTTTCATGTGCGGGTTCTCGCGTTCGTCGGCGTTCAGCACCAGGCGGCTCTGGCGGATCAGCGGTTCAAGGTTGCCCTCGATACGCTCGAATTTCGGCGGTTTGCACCGCACGTCGGGCGTGATGCCGATGAATCCCCGTTCACGGGCGTGCGCCGCGAACATCGGAAGGAACACCTGCTCGTAAAAGGGATCCTGCAGCGTGTTGTTCTCGATGAAGTAATAGACCTGCACCCGCTCGCCCGCATAGTCACGCAGGTTGTAGAACCACTCCACGAACTCGTCGTTGGTGACGTGGTCGAGGAAGCCCGTGTAGACATAGAACTTCCCGTCGCAGTAGCCGAGCAGGAAATTTGCCTTGAAGCTCGACGCCTTGTTGCGGGCGTTCGACGGCGCCGGGTCGGCATAGGCCACCGCGAACTGGAGCCGTGCGAGCGGCGGGCACTTCCCCCAAACCACCTCTTTGATCACCTCGCCCTCGGAGAGCGGGTTGTTCATGTACTCCTGCTGGAAGGCCTTGGTGGAGATCGTCTGCTCGATGCGGCGGATGCGCTCTTCGGAGTTCTTCTCGGGCCAGGTCGAACGGCCTTCGGCGTTGCGGATGTTCACGATGTCCCAGTGATCGGCCTTGGCACCGGCCCGCGTTACGCAGCAGTCCCTGGCAATGACGTTGCCGCAGAAAACGACCAGCAGGTCGCCGCTGACCGATCGGGTCGGGATCAGCGCCTCCTCGAACCATTGCCACTTTTTCTTCACGATGTCGGGATTGCGGCAATCGGCATCCGTATCGAAGTCGTCCGGGAGGATCGTGTCCGGGCGGAAAGCATCCTTGCGGGTGCCTCGCGGCGATTCGAGCGCGCCAAGCGCCCGGAATGCCGCTCCCGAGGTCAGCGAGAACTCGTCGGCGGTCCAGTTGCCGGCTTCCCGCAGGTCGCCATAGTAGGCCTTCAGCAGCGCGTTCTGCTCGAAGGCCTTCTTGTAAGGTTCGAGCAGGCGCGTGGCATTCTCGTGGCTGTTCGATACAAGCAGCACGTTGCGCTTGCGCTTCGTCAGCACCAGATACATGATGCACATGAAGACGATGGTCGATTTGGCCAGCTCACGCGACCAGGATAACACCTCGTACCACTCGGGGTTGGAGGTGATCCGCCGGATGGCCCTCTTCTGAAAGGGCGTAAAGGGATACCGGGCATACTCCGCAAAGAAGAAGAGCATCCACGCCACGGGATCCTTTTCGAGCTTTTCGAGCCGCTGCTTCCGCTCCACGGGAGAGAGGCTGTCTACCGCTTTGTCACGCTTCAGTGCCCGGTAATATTCACGCCATTCGTTCCAGGCGCGCATGTCGTCTACTTTACCCATTTCAGCCGTTCCTGTATGTATGAATCGAAATAGTCCGAGAGCGCCTTGGCCTTCTCCAGGTCGAGAGAGCGGATGTAGTCGAGAATGCCCCGCGATACGTTGACGATGTCCCGAACGGAGGCATCCTGTTCGAGCGCCTCGAGGTCGGCCGTGAGCTTGCGCCGGATGTCTGCCTCCTTGGCCGTCGGATAGCGTGCTCCCGGCTCACGCGACGCAATGCTCTCGTCGAGTTCATTGAGCTGCATGAGCGTCGATTTGATCCGCGCCTCCCGGGTCTGGAGGAAGTTCAGCTTGAGGCCTTCCCACTCCTTGGCCCACCGGACGATGGTGATCCGCGAGACGCCGACCTTCGCGGCGATCTCCACCTGCGTGAGGTCCGTCGTGAGGAAGAGCAGTTTTGCCCACTCCTTTTTCTGCTTGTTGTCCAATTCCTGCGTCATGAAAATCTCGGTTTTACACCCCAAAGGTAAGGCCTTGGCCCGAACGCAGCGAATCGCGGATAAATGGTCTGCCAGCAAAGTACAGTTAAACTGCAATAGAATGTAAACCAATACAATGCGATTTGCAAGAGGCCTGTTTTCGATCCAATTTTGCCGAAAAATGATGGCTTTTTATGAAACAACCCACATTCGTGCTGCACGACGAGACGGTCAACACCTACGGGTTCCGCATGCTCACCAGCGGTGCCAACCTCGAGGAGTTCCGCAAGAACCCCGTGATCCTGCTCAACCATAAGGACTGGGAGCTGCCGATCGGTCGCTGGGAGAACATCCGCATCGAGGGAACGCAGATCCTTGCCGATGCCCTCTTCGACGAAAAGGACGACATCGCGGTGAAGATTGCCGGCAAGGTCGAAGGCGGATTCCTGCGCATGGCCTCCATGGGCGCCTGGCCGCCCGAGGAGGTAAGCGATGCCGAGGAGCTGAAACTTCCCGGGCAGACGCTTCCGACCGTAACGCGCTGGACGGCCCGCGAGGCCTCCATCGTGACGATCGGCGCCAACCACAACGCCCTGGTGCTCTTTGACCGTCAGACGGGGAAGCCCCTCGACCTGACGGATGCCTCGACCGTCATCCGGCTTATGGACAGACTCAATCACTCAAAAAACGATTCGAATATGGACAACACCTTGAAGGAGATCCTCAAACTGCAGGACTCCGCACAGGACGCCGAGGTGATCGGCGCCGTGAAGCAGCTGATCGAGAATCACGACCGGCTGGACCGTGAAAACCAGGAACTCAAAGAGGCCGCAGCACGTGCGAAGACCGAGCGCAAGGAGGCCCGCCGTGCCGAAGCCGTCCGGCTCGTGGATGCCGCCATTGCCGACGGACGGATCCATGCCGCAGGCAAGGAGGCGTACCTGAAGCTCTTCGATGCGGACTTCGAGAACACGCGGGCCACGCTCGACGCCATTCCGCGCCGCCAGTCCGTCACCGGGCGTATCCGCGAAGGCGAACGGCAGCAGGCGACAGAACTCTCCGACCTGGCCGGCAAGTCGTGGAATGAGCTTGACAAGGCCGGACGCCTGGTCGAGCTCAAGGACAAGGCCCCGGAACTCTACCGCGAGAAGTTCAAGGCCGAGTTCGGCACCGAACCCAACATGTAGCACTCATCAAAAACAGACAACACTATGGCAATTCAGAAAGAAATCTGGACGCGGGCGATCGTCGAAGGTCTCTTCGCTTCCAACAGCTTCCTCTCCAAGGCGTTCAACGCCGACGAGTACGTCGAGGCGGGCAAGATCGTGCATATCCCGCAGGCCGGGGTCGCCTCGAACGTTGTAAAGAATCGCACGACGCTGCCGGCCACCGTAAAACAGCGCACCGATACGGATGTATCGTTCGAGTTGAACAAGTTCACTACCGATCCCGTCCTGATCGACGATGCCGAGAAGGTCGAGCTGTCGTATGACAAGCGCGAGTCGGTGCTGCGTCAGGACAAACTCGCCCTGTATGATGCCGTGGCCAAGGACTTCATCTTTTCCTGGAGTCCCGGATCGGAGCGTGTGATCGAAACCACGGGTGAGGCAGTCGATGCCTATACGCCGTCGGCTACGGGCAAGCGCAAGGCGATCGTCAAGGGTGACGTGCTGACGCTTATGACGAAGTTCAACAACGAGAACATCCCCCAGGAGGGTCGCTACCTGCTGCTCGATGCGATGATGTACTCGCAGTTGCTCAACAGCCTCACGGCCAACGAGAACTCGGCGTTCCTCGCCTCGGCGGATGCACAGAACGGCGTCCTTGGAAAGCTCTTCTCGTTCAACGTTATGATGCGCTCACGCTCCGCACTCTACACCACGGCAAAAGCCCCGAAGGCGTGGAGCGAAAGCGGTGAAGCCACGGACCTCGCTGCCGCCCTCGCCTGGCACGATCAGTCGGTATGCCGCGCTTTGGGAGAGGTCAAAGCCTTCGAGCAGGAGAAGGCTCCCGACTACTACGGGGATCTCTACTCCTTCCTCGTTCGTGCCGGTGGCCACATCATGCGCAACGACAATGCGGGTGTAATGGCGCTGGTGGGTGCCGCAACCGAGTAACGCCATGAAGCCTGCGGAGTTCAAACGCCAATACTATCCGGCCATCGAGCGGGTCTGCGCCGAGACGGGGCTGAATCCCCTGTTCGTGGCGGCACAGGCCGCGCTCGAGAGCGGATGGGGTGACTCGGCCATCGGCAACAACCTCTTCGGTATCACGGCTGGCGACAAATGGACGGGGAAACGGCAGACCGTACGGACGTTCGAATATTTCGCGGACGACCAGCAAGGCGGCCGCTTCGAGCGGGTCTATTCGATCACCCGGGTCTCGAACGGACGCTTCCGGTACGAGGTTGACCGAGAGTTCCGGGACTACGATACGCTGGAGGATGGCATCCGCGATCACGCAAAGGTCCTTTCGGCCAAGCGCTATACGGCTGCCTGGGCCTATCGCAACGATGTAACCCGCTTCGCCTACGAGATCGCCAAGGCCGGCTACTGTACGGCCGATGCAACGGAATACGCTAACCTGATCTCGGACATCGCTCGCATGATCGAACGCGTGTAAACACTTTTCAAACACCGATTGAACCATGGACAGCATCTGGATGCAACTGCTCACCTTCGCACTTCCCGGGGGATTCCTCGGCGGCGTGTTCACCTGGATCTTCTCGCGCCGCAAACAGAACAACGATTTTCTCGTGGAGTTGCAAAGCTCGATCAATCTGCTCTCGGGAGAGAACAAGAAGATCCTCGAGGAGAACATCCAGCTGCGCCGGGAGAACATCGACCTCAAGGCCAACCAGGAGGAGATGCTTGTACGCATCGACCGGTTGACCAAGGAGGTCGAGCGACTCCGCAAGGCCATCGGGAAACGAACCTCTTATGAAGACAATACACTTTTCAGTGCTGCTCGTCGCGCTTCTGGCGAGCTGCGCACCGATGAAGAGCTCGGTCTCGACCGAAACGGGCATCCGGGCCGACACCGCCCGGCACGAGCATCGCCTCGCTCAAGACGCCGCCGAGCGGACGACGCAGGCAGCGACGACCTCGCAGTCGGAGGAGATCTCGGTACAGCGGGGAGTGCGCTCGGAGGTGATACCTCCGCGGACGGCCTCGGTGACGGTAACGGAGGAGAACCTCCGTAACCTCCCCGAAGGCGCGGCCTACACCGCACGCGACGGGTCGCTGACACTCGAAGCCCGACGCGAAGGGGAGATCTTCCGCATTACGGCGCGGTGCGATTCGCTGGCGCGGCGCATCGAATATTACGAAGCGACGTCGGTGAGGCAATCCCGGCAGGTGGACTCCCTGGAGCGGTGCCTGACGCAAGCGCGCGAAGCATACGATCTGCTGGCCGAGACCGCCTCGGCCGAACAGGTGCAGACGCTCGACGAGCGGACGCGCTCACCCGCCCATCGGGGAGGATGGATGCTCCTTGGCATGATCCTCGGAGCCATCGGGGGCTGGTGGGCCTACAAGACAGACATTATACACAAACTCATTAAAATTTTCTGACTATGTCAAAGGTAACAACGAACAACCAGGGATACCTGATGCTTCTCGATGCGATCTACTTCGCGGGGAAACGTATCGGCTACATCTCCGAAGACGGTCTCGACTGGGGCGGTGATGATGCCCAGACCGTGGAGCTGTGGGCTGCCCAGGTTCGCAACAATCCCGTTCTCGACATCGAGACCAGGGCCGCGACAAACGAGATCACCGGAAAGATGATCGAACTCGTCCCGGAGAACTGTGTCAACATCATGGGCGGTAAGGCCGTGGGAGACGAGTGGCAGATGCCGGCCAGCTCGATCCGTGTCGAGGGCGAGTTGAAGATCCTGACCGGTACGGGTCAGACGATCCTGCTCAAACGGGCCTCCCTGCGGGCTTCCAAGATTCGCGGAGGTCTCGGTGGCGAGAATACCCTGGGCATCGAGTTCGGGCTGAAGGTGCTTGCCCCGCTGGACGGTTCTTCGCCCGGATCGATCAAGCCGACGGATCCGTTCATCACGGCTGATCCCACGTCGCTCACCTTCGAAACGGCCGGCGGAAGCAAGACCGTGAACATCGAAGCGTCCGGGCCGTTCTCTGTCGGAGCCGTTCCCGAGGGATTCTCCGTGGAGATCGTCAACGGACGTGTGACGGTGATTGCTTCCAATAACGATTCGGGCGGCGAGCGCAGCGGTGAACTGAAGTTCATCCTTGAGTCGGATCCCGAACAGGAGGCGACGGTAACGCTCACGCAGCCCAACGCATAAGCCATGAAGAGATCCGTCGAACTGGAGGCGGCGGAAGCCCTGCTCGATGTGGGGATTTCGCTGCCTCTTTTCCGTATCCGGATGCCCTGGGGCAAGGAGTGGACATGGAGGGTGGTCATGCACCGGCCCTGCCTGGGGTCGCAGATGCGCATCGCGCGTCAGTTCCTGAAGCTCGGCATCACCGCCCGGCAGGCAGAACGGTTCACCGATGACCAGGAGCGGGCCTTTTTCGTCGAACACCTCCACGAACTCTCGATGATGGCGGCCTTCGCCGTTTGCCGGGGCTATCTCTCGGGGCTGATTCTTGCTCCGGTCGTGGCCTGGCTGATCCGGTGGAAGGTGCCGCCCGAATACCTGATCGAGGCGCAGCGATGGTTTCAGAAGCTGCGCGGTACCCGGGATTTTACCAATATTATCGCCTCGGCCGAAACACTCAATCCGTTTCGGCCCGCCGCGAGCCAAAAAAGTCCGATAAGCGGGAGTTAAGAGCTGTTCAGGAAGGCTCCCATAGCCCGTTCGGAATCATCTGGCAGATCGCCTCGGCAACAGGATGGTCCGTGCACTACATCCTGTGGCGGGTGAACTTCCAGACGCTTACCCTGATGCTGGCCGATGCGCCGCACTATGAGTTCTCCGACGACAAGCAGTCCGGAGGGATGACAACCGAACAAATCTTTCAATCGAAGTTGAAGATATGATAAAACCCGTCGAGATCGAGTTTCTCGTGAAGAACAATACCCGCCAGGGACTCTCCGGAGTCTCCGGCGGGATTGAGGGTGTGGAGAAGAGTGCATCGGCCGCACAGAAGCGCATTCAGGCGCTTGAAGCGGAGATTGCGCGACTGCACAAGGTCATGGCCGAGACGCCAAAGATGAATCAGACGGAGAATATCCGGCAGATCGAGACGTTGCAGCGGGAGATTCAGGCGTTGCAGAACACAGCGAAGAAGACCGACCTGATGCCCGTGAATGCGCCGGCCGTCCAACGCACCTACAACGGGTTGAACATGTCGATCCAGCAGATGGCCCGCGAGCTGCCGTCGCTGACCATGGGTCCGCAGATGTTCTTCATGGCCATCTCGAACAACTTGCCGATCTTTACCGATGAACTGGCCCGTGCCCGCAGGGAGTATGAACTGCTCACGGCGAGCGGGCAGAAAGCCACACCCGTATGGAAGCAGGTGCTTTCGTCGATCGGATCCTTCCAGACCCTGCTGGCCGTGGGCATTACCCTGGCCGTCGTCTATGGCAAAGAGATCGGGAACTTCGTGTCGAGCCTGTTCCTGGGAAAGAACGCCTTCGATGCGGCGGCCCGTTCGGCCGAAGCGTTTCATGCTACGATGCTCGAAGGCAACAGGAATGCTCAAAGTGAGGTTGTCAAACTGAATCTGTTGTATCGGGCGGCGACGGACAATGCCCGGGCCATGGATGAGCGGCTCGAAGCAACGAAAAGGCTCAAGGACGAATATCCCGATTATTTCAAGAATCTTTCGGACGAGCAGATCATGGTCGGGAAAGCCAGCGATGCCTACAAGTCGCTCGTTGCAAACATCTATGAATACGCCAAAGCCCAGGCGGCATTCAAGAGCATGGTCGACCTGGAGCAGCAGGGACAGATGTTCGATACGACGGCGAACATCGACCAGTATAAGAGAGCCTATGATAAATACCTCAAATTCCAGGAAGATGTTGCAGCCAAACGCAAGATCTATGAGGCGACCCCCTGGGCACAGCGGGGAAATGCCTCGAAGCCATATAAGGATCTTACCTGGGCGGAGGTGTTGTTGCTGAACGCCCGTAGAGAGATGGAGGATCTGCAGAAGCAGATTTTCGAAGAGGTCAAGAAGTATGATGGTGGCGAGGAGGTCATCGATGAGATCAAGGAGCGCTTTGACGGCAACCTCGGAGCGTTCCTGCAGTTCATAGCCGAGCAGCGGACCAAACTGGCCGCCATAGCGGAAAAAGCCCAGCTGAACGACAACCCAACCACCAGTGAAAAAAAACAATCCAAGAATACGGATTCCGTAGACCAACTTGGCGAACAATACCAGGCTGCCGTATTGAAGCAGCGGCAGGAACTCAGTGAACTGTCGGTTGCTGCAATGCAGGAGGGAGCCGATAAGGAACGGGCACAGATACGGCTCGAATACGAGAAAAAACGACAGCAATATGAGGATGAGGAGCGTAAGATGCTCGCGCTTATCAAGAAGCTGCGGGCATCGGGAGCCGATGTCGATCCTGGAGCAGAGAAACAGATGATGGCGTTTTCGGCCGCAGCCACATCCTCCGCAGCACAACTCCGGGACAAGCAGCTGGCAGAAGTCGACAAGAAAGAGGAGGCAACCTATGAGAAGCTGCTTCAGAAATATGAAACCTACCAGCAAGGCCGTCTGCGCCTTGCTCAAAAATACGATGCCGACATTGCAAAACTCGCCGCAGCCCCCCAGAACCAGGAGGTGGCACAACAGGCCAAGCAAAAAGCCCTCGATGAGTTCGATGTGAAGTTCGCCTCGCAGTTTCCGCAGTTCGAGGCCTGGGCCGACCGCATTGTTGCCGCTTCGGTCGAAAAATTGAAGATGCTGCTGTCCGAAGCACAGGCAGAATTGGAGGCCCTGGAGAATGATCCGACGGCCAACAATGGTGCCGTGGCTGTCGCTCGGGCCAAGGTGGTGGAGTTGAAATCCAAACTGGAAAAATCCGGGAACGAAGATCCGCTTGCTCCCGACGACCAGTCGATCAAGAAGTGGCAGGATCTTCAGGAGGTACTACGCGACGCGAGCAATGAGTTCGAACAGATCGGCAATCAGGTGGGAGGTACGGGTGGCGAAATCCTTCAACTGGCCGGACAAATATCCACCTCCATCATCACCATGATCGGAGGAATCCAAACCATGGCCAATGCCGCTGCAATCTCCATATCGAATGTCGAAAAGGCTTCGGTGATACTGACAATCATTGCGGCTGCCGTACAGGTTATCACGGCCGTTGCCGGGTTGTTCAGCGACCAGGAAAGCTCCATGGAGCGGAACCTTCGCCTGGCCCGGGAGTTTAACGAGGAACTGCGCATCATGAAGGAGCGTTCGAAGATCGACTCGGATGCCTACGATTCGATTTTCGGGGATCGGCTCTACGACCGCTATAAACAGAACGTCGAGGCCGTGCGGACCGCCCTCGACGGGTTAAGTGAAACGCAGGAACAGATCATGACCCGAGGCAAGGAGGTCTTCGATTCGTTCAGCAAGGGTTCTACGGGTCTGGCCAATCTCGACAAGGTGGCAAAGACCTGGGAAACGGTTGCAGACTCGGTCTACAACATGCGGGTGCAGACCCGCCACTCGACCTGGTTCCGTTCAGCCAAATACAAGTCGCTGGGAAGTCTTGTCCCGGAGTTGTTCGACGATGGAGAGCTCAACATGGAGGCGCTCAAGGAGTTTGTCGAGAACGGCGGAGACACCTTCAAGCATCTGTCGGATGCGAATCGAAAGCTGCTGCAGTCTCTGGTCGACGATTGGGAGACATACGAGGAGGCGATCGGTGCAGTAAACGATTATCTGCAGGATATATTCGGCGATCTGGGAAATACGCTGACCGACGCCTTGGTTGATGCGTTCGAAAACGGTACGGATGCGGCCGAATCGTTCGTGGAGAGCGTGGGCCAGGCCATGCGGAAGCTGGCCAAGGACATGATCTATTCGAATACCATCGGGCAGGCCTTCGAAGATGCTCAGCGGCGTTTCGACGAGATCAACCGGGAGAATGGTCTGTCGGATGAAGAACGATTTGCAAAATGGTCGGACGCCATGCAGCAGCTGGTCTCCGATGCCATGGGGCAGCAGGATGACTTCAACAGGTTATGGGCGGAGTTCCGCCGTATCGCGGCCGAGGCCGGACTCTCCATCGACGACATACAGGGAACCTCCCAGAGCGGCAAGGCCGGAGCGGTAAATACCGTAACGCAGGAGGCCTTCTCGCGCGTCGAGGGCCTTGTTACATCGATACAGATCCATGAGGCGAATGTGGACAGGGCCGTCGAGGAGGGGATTGTCCCGGTTCTCGGCAGATCGCTCGAAGCGCTGAACCGGATAAGAATCAATACCGATACGCTGCCGCTGATGTATGAGATGCTCGCGAAGTTCGACCGCGAGGGCATAAAGGTGAAATGATATGGAAAAGGTGCTTGCAGGGCTGTTCCTGATCAACGGGACAGACATATATACACAGTATGGAGCCTTCCTTGCGGAGAAAGAGGAGGACGGCAACGACAACTATGACTCGCTGCTTCAGTTCCCTGGCCTCAAGGAGCAACCGAAGGTGTCGCTTCAGGATGAGGATGGAGAACGGACTCCCGATGTGGTCGCACAGGCATACGAGGCGCGCGACATCACGCTGCAGTTCGCCATTGCAGCACCCGATGCCCGGACATTCCTCACGCGCTATTTTGCCTTCATGCGCTTCCTGAAGGAAGGCGACGACGGGTGGCTGACACTCCGCCTGACGGACGTGGGGCTGCAGTTCCGGGTATACATGGTCTCTTCGCCCGGTTATTCGCAACTTGTACCCTTCGGCCGGGGCGAGGTCGCAGCCTCCTTCACGGTGAAGTTCCATGAGCCGCAGCCCGCCTTAGAGCTCGCCCCTCAACCCGATGAATAACGTTCAAACACCCTGCGAATGAAACTCGATATCTATTCGAAAGACGGACGGCTCAAGCTGACCGTCGCTCCCGAGAGCAGCAATGCCGAGTCGCTCGGCATTCAGGAAGAGAGCACTCTGTCGCTCTCCTTCACCGCATTTGCATGCGTCACGCTCGAAGTCTACGACTATGCGGAGTTCCTGGGACGGCGCTACTGGGTGACCGAACGCTACGTCCCGACGATGAACGCCCGCCGGGAGTGGGCCTATTCGGTCAGACTGTCCGGTGTCGAGGGACTGGCTGCCCAGACGCTGATGGTCAATCCGGACGACGGAGACAACCCGGTGCTGATCCTGTCGGCGCCGGCCCGGGAACACGCGGCGCTGATCGTGGCGAACCTGAACCGCCGGATGGGGACGACCGACTGGAAGGTCGGCGAGGTGGTCGTCTCGGAGTACATCGACATCGACTACACGGGCAAATACGCTTCCGACGCCCTCTCCGAGCTCTCTGGGGCAGCCGGGACCGAGTGGTGGTTCGACGGCATGACGCTCAACATCTCGCGCTGCGAGTTCGGCGAGCCCATCCCGTTGTCGTACGGCAACGGGCTGCTGGGCGGCATTTCGCGCACGACGGCCGACGGTGTGAAGTTCTTCACGCGGCTCTTCCCGGTGGGCTCGTCGCGCAACATCGACCCCGACGACTACGGCCATACACGTCTGCAGCTGCCCGACGGGGCGACGTACGTCGAGCAGGATGTGCACCTCGGCATCGTTGAGCACTACGAGCAGGCAGCCTTCGAGGGGATCTATCCCCGGCGTGTCGGACAGGTAGGCACGGTGCGCCACGAGGAGGCAACGGGTGACGACGGTGAGCCCTTCACGATTTGGTACTTCACCGACCCCGACATCCCGTTCGACCCCAATCAGTACGAGATCGGCGGACTGGTCAAACGGGTAACCTTCCAGTCGGGCGAGCTGCGCGGCCGCGAGTTCGAGGTGAACTACGATGCGGATCGGAAGGAGTTCGAGATCATCACCCAGTGGCCCTATGACGACGCGATGCAACTGCCGTCCGAACCGCTGGTTCCGGCTCCGGGAGACGAGTACATCCTCTGGAACATCCGCATGCCCGAGAGCTACTACCCGGCCGCGGAACAGGAGTACAGGATGGCTGTGGATCAGTTCATGGCCGACAACCGAAAGGATCTGTCCGAGTTTACGGCCTCGACCGACTTCACGGTCATCAAACGCCGAGGCCTTGATCTGCGGCCCGGCCAGCGGGTTCGGATCGAAAGTGCCGGGCTCTTCCCCGATACGGGATACCGCGATACACGCATCGTGTCGATCTCGCGCCCGCTCGTCCGTCCCGGAAGCATGACGCTCAAGATGAGCGACGTGCTATCAACCGGCCGCATCAACCGCATCGAGAGCAACATCGCCTCGGTCGAGCGGCTGACCAAACAGGTTTCGTCGGAATTCCCCGACTTGATCCGCTCATGGGAGGAGACACCTGCCAGCGACACGACGATCTACTCGTCGCGCAAGAGCGAACGGGAGTTCCTCAACAGGCGGCGGGGAGGGGCCGTCGAGGAGAATGTCATCTTCGACAAGGACGTAACAGTTGGCGGAGCCATCGCCTCCAAAGATTTCCGCCGGGGAGATTTCTCAGGGGCTGGATTCGGCCTCTATCGGGACGAGAACGGCAATGCGGTGGCCGAGGTGGACATATTGCGGGCGCGCAGGAAGGCCGTATTCAATACGGCGGTCATCAATCAGGTGACCTTCCAGGTTGGGGCCACGGTCTTCTCAAACGGCGGCTGTGAAATCGCGCGCGTCGAGGATCTCGGCGATATCTACCGCTGCTACTATGACACGAAGGAGGGGCGCAGACTCTGCGGCCTGGTGGTAAACGACCAGGTTCGGTGCCAGCGCTACGACGCCGCACAACACTCGGTCGTCACGTATTACTGGCGCCTTGTGGTGGCTGTGGGCGACGACTATGTGGATCTCTCGAAAGAGGATGCCGACGGCGACGGGATTCCCCTGGAAGGAGACGAGATCGCACAGTTCGGTAACCGTACGGACCCTGCCCGCCAACGGGCCATTGTCATCAATCCGCTCAATGGATCCGTCGAGGTATATGCCCTTCTGGACAGCTACTCGCTTTCGGAGAAGAACTTCGTCGGGATGGGAGCGGATTCCCGGACCGGCGAGGCCTATCTCTATGCCCACGGCGATGTGCTGTTCGGAGACAGGGACCTCTCGGCTGCAGATGCTTCGTGGATCGCATACCGGAAACAGGAGGGGACGGACCGGCGCCGCCTGCTGATCCAGGGCGATGTGCTGTTCGGCCCCGGATCGAAAGGCCTTTCCGCCATGGGCGAGTGGAAAGAGCTTGCCGACGGCGTCGCGGCCCTCGATTACCTGAAGTCGGTCTTCCCGAACAATGTCGTGGACAACAACGGTGTGTTCCTCTCGCGGCTGATGGCCGTGAAGGACTCTGCGGAGGCTGCTGCAGCCGTGGTGGCCGGATTGTATGGCGGAGGGGTTGAATCCCTGAACAACGCGGGATTCAAAGACCCGACGCACGGCATTCTGATGATGTTTGCCGGGGCCGAGAACATCCAAAGCATTGATAAGGCCGCAACAAGGATATATGGCGACGGGGCGTTGTTCACGAAGTCCTTGTATGCCGATGGCGGCAAAATCGGAGGCTTCACCGTGTCAGACCGGGACCTTGTGGCGAAAGCTCCGGACGGAGGCACCTACCAGTCCGAGTTGCAGTTGTCGTACAGTACCATCCGCTTTCTCTCTTCGGCTGAAGGGACTGCGGCCTGGTTGGGAGTGAACTCTTTGCCGCCATCGGCCTTCCCGAACTCCATCTGTCCGTTGCGGATCGAAAACAGCGGATCCTCGGATACCAGGAATCGCTATGGAATCCATGTGAGCGTGTCCGGCGGAGCAAAGAACGTAGCCATCCAGGTTGCAAAGGGATCTTTTGTGGGATTCCGGCCTGTATCTCGTGTCCTGACAGGGACAACCACATATACCGCAACCAATGACGACCATTTTATCGTCTGCAACACCACAAGCGGAAATGTTACCGTAAATCTGCCATCTTCTCCTGAGCCCAACCAGAGAATTGAGATCCACAAAATGTATGCTGTGAAAACTGTGGTTGTGAACTCCTCCGGCGGCAAGTACATTCAGCCTACCGGAGAAGATACCAGACGTACTCAAGTTACATGGACCGGCCGTCGAACCGGAACATTGACCTATATTCAGTCTTTAGGGTTGTGGATTTTGAGTCTAAGTTATCAAGCGTAAAATCATATAGCATCATGGCAAAGATCAATTTCAAGGAGTTTCAAATCTACACAGGCATCTCTCACCGCGAGACCCGAACCTTCGATGTCCGCGAGTCGCTGGCCGACGCCCTTTATCTTTCGGGACGCGGAATCCGCATGCATGACCTTGCCTTGCGGATCTTTCGCTCCGATGGCCCCGTCGATCTTGATGAAGCCGACGAGCGTCTGCTCCGGGAGTTTGCGGAAAACATGTCTCCGGCATTCATCGACAGTTTGCCGTTGAATATTCAATAGATTAGATAACATATACGCAACATGAAACGCATAAGAATAGGCAAGGACATAGAGATCAAATGGTCTGTCACCACGAATGGCGAGAGACGGCCTCTTTTAGGCAGGGATTTGCGATTGGTAATGCATCACACATATTTGGGTGATATGCCTTTGCCGTTCAATATATCAGAAAGTGATGCCGAAATGATCGTGGCTCATTTCCGCGGTGTGGAACATAGATCTACCGGAAAGTATCGGCTCACCTTGTGGGAAAACTTTGGCAAGGACGGACAGACCGCCGTGGACTGTTGCGATGCTTTTGAGCTGGTCGCAACGACGTGCGAGGAAACCGATCATGCGCCGGGAGATCTCGATATTTCCACCGTGAACCTCGGCACGGCTAACCTGCAAACAGGTATGCCAGGCAAGGACGGATTATCTGCTTACGAACTTTTCAAGAAGTACAATCCCGATTCGAAACTGACCGAGGAGGAGTATGCCGAGACGCCTGTCCAGGCGGCGGGGGTTGCGCTGGCGATGGTCGAGCAGCTCGAGGAGACGGATGCCGCGGTGAAGCAGGCAGAGCAGCTCCGCGAGCAGGCCGAGCAGGGCCGGGAGGCGTCGGAACGAACCCGAGCCACGGCCGAGCAGGAGCGCGTCGCGGCAGAACAGCAGCGGACCCTGGCCGAGCAGACGCGGGTGACGAATGAGTCGGCTCGCCAGACGGCCGAGGCGGGACGCCAGACGGCGGAGACGAAGCGCGAGGAGAATACGGCCGAGGCGATTCGGAACAGCGAGGAGGCGACCCGAAAAGCGGAGGACGAAGCCGCCCGGGTACGGACGTTGGCGGACAATCCTCCCAAGATCGTGGAGGTGGACGGCATGGCCTATTGGGCTTTCTACGATCTCGAAACGCAGCAGTACATTACTTCTGAATATCCTGCTCGTGGAGAAAAGGGAGAGCCTGGTGGCGGCTCTGGTGTAAATGTCGTTCAAACTACCGGACAGAGCAAGACAGACGTAATGTCGCAGAAGGCCGTAACGGACGAGTTGGAGAAAAAGGTAAACGCGGAGGAAGGAAAGGGCCTTTCAAGCAATGATTACACGAAAGAGGAGAAACAAAAAGTTTCTACTAATAGCGAACTATTCTTTATATTACCGGAAGGTACTCAATTCCCTTATACCTTAACTGAAGAGGATAAAACGAAATTTAGCAAGGCCCGGTTTTTAATATTAAAGAGTGCTTCAACTGGAAGTATATTTGTATTAAGCCCAGAGGGTTTATCAGATCCACTTAATGGAACTTGGGCAGGAGTATATAATTCTACAGGTATTGTTACAGTATCTGTATCTAAAGGAGTAATAGGTGTACCCGGTATTGTAAGTTTATCCGATGATAAGGCTGTAAAATTTACAGCTCAATCATTAAGTGATGATCAGAAATTAAAAGCTCGTACCAACATTGATGCTGAAAAAGCTACAATAGTCGAGAATCTCGAAGGAGCAGAAGTTACTATCGATGTCAAGGGCGGAACGATGTACGTATGCGGAGAGCTGACCTCGCTGAATATTGCGAGCGTCGAGAACTCGACGAAGCCGTCGATCATCCGCTTCACGTCGGGAGCTACGGCTACGCAATTCTCATACCCGGAGAATTTCAATATAACCGGCTGGACGAAACCCGAGGAAAACAAGAGTTACACCATCTGCATCCTGTTCGGTGCGGGCAACATGACCTACGATGAATAGCCTTTTGTACTACTACAACAACGTGCAGAAGATGGCCGCCTACCGGCAGGCCAAGAGGATGCAGCGCGGGGCTCTCACGGCGCAGGGCGGATTCTCTACAACTGATCCAGCCTTAAGACAAGTTCCATGCACTATTCAGTGCGTGTTTGTTCCCAAGAACGTAATTTCTGCGCAGCAAACTCCATTCACAACATCAACAGGGGCAGTTATTAGGGTTGATCTTTTAAATGGATCAATGATTATATATTTGGGATCTACGACTCCCTATAATCAGCCTTACGAAATAGGGAGTATATATAATATTGTTTTTTCAGTAAGTCCAGATCAGGTCAATCTATATGTAAACGGCGAGTTGAAAAAGACCCTGGATGTTGATACGAGTCAATTAAGTATTTATAGGATTGGTTTTTTTAATTTCAATTACTATTTACAAGGCGACTATCTACTGCACCGGCACTTCAACTACGCCATGAGCGCTGACGAGGTGAAGGCCCTTGACAACAACGGCGACCCAATGGGGTACGTCGTGCCGAAGGAGAGTAGGTATTTTGAAAAACGCTATCAAAGTGATTTTGCGGATGGAACTGATGGATGGGGAAGTGCCAATGGTTCTCCTAATCTATCTGTTGTGTCAAATGGTGGCATTTTGGAGTTGTCGGGGAATTATGATGCTTATCAAATTATGAGGACCGTCGGCGATGCTCCAAAGTATGCTTCAAAGTATAAAGTTCGTATTGAACTTGAAGAGCGTATATCACTTTCTTCATTCTTATTCTACCCGTTTTCAACAACGACATTCGTAGTAGGATCTTTTTCAGAACCTACCGATGTTTTAGAAGGTGTTACGAATAAACCGAGTGACATACTTTCCAGAAATTGCTATCTATACATTTATGGATTGAAACCTAATGATCTTGTCCGGATTAAATCTATTTCGGTAGAGCCCATCGGCCTCATCGCTGAGTACCTGCCGCAGAATCTGATGTATAGTAAGGACGACAAGGCGATCGCAACCTCCTGGCTCGACAGCGCGAAGCAAATGCCTTTGTCGGACGAGTACATGGAGCCGCTGTTCCAGTCGATAGGCGGCTACGACATGGCGGCAAACGGCGCGCCGGAGATCCTCTACAACGAATAACAAACAGCAATAGCTATGCAATACGCAGAACTTGAAAACGGATATTTGATCCCGGCTCCTGGCGAGGTACGGCAAGGCGGGATGGTCATCATGAACCCCGGGCCCGATATCCTCGGTTCGATGGGGTACAAGCCCGTGGAATACACGGATCGCCCGGAGATCACGACGCCGGGCAATGAACTACGGGAAGTTTACGCCGACAGCGGCGACCGCATCACGGTGACGTGGGAGGAGTACACTCCGGAGCCGGCGCCGTATGTCCCCGAGCCGATCCCCGACACGACGATCAGGCAGGTGGCCATGTTCGCCACTATGGCGGTGAATACGATGTCATTATCCGACGAACGGTCGCTGGAGATCAAGGACCTCTATCCCGAATGGGCTTCGTTCATCGGCAAGTCGCTCGACGCCGGATTCAAGGTGCTATACGAAGGGCGGCTCTACAAGGTCCGCCAGCAGATTGCCACGGTGCTGGAGAATCAGGCCCCGTCGGAACTTACGGCTGCGCTCTACGAGGAGATCAACGAGACGGCAGCCGGAACGCTGGACGACCCGATTCCGTACAACGGAAATATGGAGTTGTTCGAGGGAAAATACTACTCACAGAATGGCGTGACCTACAAGTGCACTCGCTCCACGGGGCAGGCGGTGTACCACGATTTGAGTGCGTTGGTGGGTATATATGTTGAGAAGGCATGACGACCATGAAGAACATCATCACCAAGATCGTCGGCTGGCTGAACCGGATCCCGGCCGACAAGTACAAGCACCAGGCGCTGGGAGCGGACATTGCGGCCGTCGTTCTGCTGGTGCTGGTGGCATTCATCCCCCGATGGCTGGCGCTGACGGCCTCGGTCATTGCGGTGATCGTGGCGGCTGTCGGCAAGGAAAAGGCCGACGCCAAGACGGATCTCCGCGATATTGTGGCCACCCTCTGCGGAGGCGCCGTCGTGTGGCTCCCTTTCCTGATTGCAATCCTGATTATTGTGTAGTGATATGTTCGACATCCTCCTCGATACATTCGGGCTCGAGGCCATTGTCCTGCGGCAGGCCAATAAAATAAAAAACAGAATGAATATTGATAAAAGAAGCTATATCAAAGGAAACTAAATGATATAAATTGAAAGCGCCGGAGGATAAAAATACCCCCGGCCTGTTAGTAGTCCTCTTACCTACGTACTAACACAAAGGCGCCTAACCGCACGACCGGGGGAATACCACCATCGCGGTTGGGCGTTTTTTTGTGTTGTAAAGTACGTAAGTAAGAGGATGCACAAAGATACGGATTTTAATTGAAAAGCAAAATGAGAACACCGATTTCCTATTACGGCGGCAAGCAGACGATGCTCAAACACATTCTGCCGCTGATACCATCCCACAAGATCTACACGGAGGCATTCTGCGGAGGCGCCGCAGTGCTATTCGCTAAGCGACCGGCCGAGGCCGAGGTGATCAACGACATCAATATGGAGCTGACGAATTTTTATTGGATGGCAAAGGTTTACTACCCGGAATTGAAGGAGCAAATCGAGAAGACGCTGCACAGCCGGGACATTCATGCCCACGCTGGGCACATCAACAGCTACCCGCAGTTCTTTACGCCAGTCGAGCGCGCGTGGGCCGTCTGGGCGCTCTGCAAGATGTCGTTCGCTTCGATGATAGATGGAACGTTCGGGTACGACTTCGGAGGTATGATGCCCAAGAAGTTGCGCAATGCGAAGGACGAGTTTACGGAGCAGCTATGTACTCGACTTGAGCGGGTGACGATCGAGAACCGCAATGCGCTCGATGTTATCGCCTGCTACGATGAGCCGGAGGCCTTTCACTTCGTCGATCCTCCCTATGTGAACTCTGATTGCGGTCACTACGAAGATACGTTCAACGAACAGAATATGGATCAGCTCCTTCGTCTGCTCGAAACGGTGAAGGGAAAGTTTATGCTAACGATGTTCCCCTTCGATATGATCGATCGATACGCCCAACGCAACGGGTGGATCATCCACCGCATTGAGCGAACTATTAGCGCCTCGAAGTCGAGCCGTCGCCGACAGGAGGAGTGGATGGTTTGTAACTACGAAGAACGAGCGCAGGGATCGCTGTTTTTATGACAAAAAAATACCGTTCGAACGTCGTTTGGTTGTCGTTCGAACGGTATTTTTACGTGCGTGCGAAATTTTCGTCGCATTTCGTTTTGATCACGCTAACACCTCATTAGTCGCTTTTCGTTTTTGTAAACGTCACATTTCGTTTTGTCGATTATAGATACGGAAAAGCATCCGGAAAATTCCCCCCCCCGCAAAAAATAGTCGTCCATATATCCTATTTGTTCCGTCGAAACGGGAAAAAGTTCATTCCATCGGATATCCCGGAACAGGGCATCGGCCCGGCCGGACTTGATCCGGCAGGGCCGATGCATGGCGACTCGGGGCCTCACGACGCCCCGCAAACAAGCGTTTCAACGCAGTGCCGACCAGTCCACCTCGTCGTAATCGGGATACTGCGCCGCACTCTGCTTCCACGCCTCATCAGGCTCGAAACGGCGGAACGTCTCCCGCGTAAGGACCTGATAGGAACTTCCGCCGGGCTCCGTGTACTCGGCAACCGACTCCCAAACAATCATCCCCGGGGTGAACGTCTCCAAATCCATCCGGTCGTCCGACTCCCCGTTCGGACCATAGGTCAGAAAGAGCTTCTCGCCCGGCCGGTAATCGAAGGTGCGCGTCTTGCGGTAGGCCGTCGGCCGGTCGGGACCGGTCATGGCCAGGCGGCCATACTCGATCAGCGTCGTCCCGCTCGCGAAGAACAGCACCGTCGGACCGCCTCCTCCGTCCAGCGAGCCGTCGAACCCGTAATCGAGCGTCTTTTCCCATCGCCCGTCGCGGTATTCGGAACATTCCATACGGGTCTGCTTCCAGTAGGTTCCCTCAAGCCGGTCCGCCTCCATCGTGATTCCTCCGTCGTCCTTCTCACAGGCGGCGCATGCCGTCATCACGGCAAACATCATGAACAACTTTTTCATACAGCCCTCTATTTAATTAAGCCACACGCAAATATAAAGCAATAAACCGCTCGCCAATTAATAAAATTTCAGCGTCATACGCTACCCGGACAGCGGCGGTAACAGGGTTCCAAGACGGTCAGAATGAGCCGAAGCAGCACGGGTTCACACATTTTCGGCATCAAACAGCGCCGCAAAGGCTTCGCGCGCCATCGGCCGCACCTCGCACGACCCGATCCCCGTAGGAAAGACGACATGAAGAATACCCGCCTCGCTCTTCTTGTCCTTGCCGACCTGCTGCAGGAGCTCCCCGACGGCAACCGGAGGCTCGACGGCAAAACCCAGCCGCACGAGCAACGCCCGGATCCGGGCCCGAACCGGCGGTGCCAGCATCCCGAGCCGCACGGCGGCATCGGCGACAAGCACCGTTCCCACGGCCACGGCCTCGCCGTGGTTCATCCGATCCGAGCACTTCTCGATAGCATGCGCCAGCGTGTGCCCCAGATTGAGTTTGCGCCGTTCGCCCGCCTCGTGCTCGTCACGCCCGACGATCGCAGCCTTGACCCCGACCGCCGACTCGACGACGCGCCCTAACAGCCCGGCATCCCCGCGCAGCTCCCCGAACGAGCTCCGTTCGAGCAGCTCGAAGAGCGCCCCGTCGCCGATGACCGCCGCCTTGACCGCCTCGGCCAGCCCCGCCCGGAACTCCCGGTCGGGCAGCGTCGCGAGCAGCGACGGGTCGCACACCACGAAGCGCGGCTGGGTAAAGGTGCCGACCATGTTCTTGTAACCCGCGACGTTCACGCCGTTCTTGCCCCCGACCGAGGCATCGACCTGTCCCAGGAGCGTCGTCGAGACGAACCCGAAACCGACGCCCCGCATGTAGGTTGCCGCGGCGAATCCCGCCACGTCGGTGACGATGCCGCCTCCCACACCGAGGATGAAGGTCTTGCGGTCGGCTCCCGCCGCGATGAGCCGGCGGCAGAGCTCCTCGACCGTGGAGAGGGTCTTGCAGCGCTCGCCGCGCCCGATGCGGACCGTCTCAAAGGGGGCCAGCAGCTCCCCGTGGCAGCGGTACACCTCGTCGTCCGTAACGGCGATCACCCGGCCTTCGGGCAGCAGATCGGGCAGCAAACGGGCCGCCGGACCAATATAGACATCGCTTGTACGACACACGCTGAATGCAGGCTTCATGCTTTCTCTTTTTTAAGATACCAACAAAAATAAAGATATTTCCCGAGAAATTCTTACCTTTGCGCGACAAAACACATATCTATGCAGAAACTGCGCAACATTGCGATCATCGCCCACGTCGATCACGGCAAGACGACGCTCGTAGACAAGATGATCCTGGCAGGACACATCCTGCGCGACAACTCGAAACAGACCGGAGAGTTGATTCTGGACAACAACGACCTGGAGCGCGAACGGGGCATCACGATCCTCTCGAAGAACGTTTCAGTCATCTACAAGGACTACAAGATCAACATCATCGATACACCGGGCCACGCCGACTTCGGCGGCGAGGTCGAGCGCGTGCTGAACATGTGCGACGGCGTGCTGCTGCTGGTCGATGCCTTCGAGGGCACGATGCCGCAGACGCGCTTCGTGCTGCAGAAGGCCCTGGCGCTGGGCAAGAAACCCATCGTCGTGGTGAACAAGGTGGACAAGCCCAACTGCCGCCCGGAGGTAGTGAACGAGCAGGTCTTCGACCTGATGTTCTCGCTCAACGCCACCGAGGAGCAGCTCGACTACAAGACCATCTACGGATCGGCCAAGCAGGGCTGGATGTCGCACAAGTGGAACGAGCGGACCGACTCGATCGTCCCGCTGCTCGACGCCATCATCGACGAGATTCCCGAGCCAGCCACCGTCGAGGGCACGCCGCAGCTGCTCATCACCTCGCTCGAATACTCGGCCTACACGGGCCGCATCGCCGTGGGCAAGCTCACGCGCGGCACGCTGCGTGCCGGACAGAACGTCACGCTGGCCAAGCGCGACGGCGTGACGATGCAGAAGTGCAAGATCAAGGAGCTGATGGTCTTCGAGGGGCTGGGCAAGAAGAAGGTCGAGGAGGTTCCCTGCGGCGAGATCTGCGCCGTGATGGGAGTCGAGGGATTCGAGATCGGCGACACGATCTGCGACTTCGAGAATCCCGAACCGCTGCCGCCGATCGCCATCGACGAACCGACGATGTCGATGCTCTTCACGATCAACAACTCGCCCTTCTTCGGCAAGGACGGCAAATACGTCACCTCACGCCACATCAAGGAGCGTCTGGACCGCGAGCTGGAGAAGAACCTCGCGCTGCGCGTGACGCCCGGTCCGTCGGCCGACTCGTTCAACGTCTTCGGCCGCGGCGTGCTGCACCTCTCGGTGCTCATCGAGACGATGCGCCGCGAAGGCTACGAACTGCAGGTGGGGCAGCCCCGCGTGATCGTCAAGGAGATCGACGGCAAGAAGTGCGAGCCGATTGAGGAGATGACGGTCGATTGCCCCGAGGAGTGCTCGGGCACGGTGATCGAGCTGACGACCAAGCGCAAGGGCACGCTCACGAACATGGAGTCGAACGGCGACCGCGTGCGTCTGGAGTTCGACATCCCCTCGCGCGGCATCATCGGCCTGCGTTCGAACATGCTGACGGCCACGGCCGGCGAGGCGATCATGACACACCGTCTGAAGGACTTCGAACCGTGGGTCGGCGAGATCGAGATGCGCACCAACGGCTCGATCATCTCGGGCGAGACGGGTACGGCCTACGCCTATTCGATCGACAAGCTGCAGGACCGCGGCCGCTTCTTCATCTCGCCGATGGATCAGGTCTACGAAGGGCAGGTGATCGGCGAGCACACGCGTCAGAACGACATCACGGTGAACGTTACCAAGTCGAAGCAGCTCACGAACATGCGCGCCTCCGGATCGGACGACAAGGCCGTAATCACGCCGCCGAAGGTCTTCACGCTCGAGGAGGCGCTCGAATACATCAAGGAGGACGAATACGTCGAGGTCACCCCGCACGCCATGCGCCTCAGAAAGATCCTGTTGCACGAGGTGGACCGCAAGCGGGCCTCGAAATAACGGCACCGCAATGGACCGCTTCACGCTTTCGCTCGCCACGGGCGCCATCGCCGGTGCCGTGGCCGTGCTTCCGATGATCGCCCGCAAGGCATCTGTAAGGAACTGCTGTGCGGTGTTCCTCGCCTATCTCTTCGCCGGAGTGACGGTCTTCTACAGCGACCTGCCCTACCTCCCGTGGTGGGCCGACGGCATGGGCGTGGCACTGATGCTCACGATTCCTTCGGCCACGATCGGTTCGGGCAAGGAGAACCGGCTCATTCCGATGCTGCTCAACGCCGTGCTGCTGGGCTTCCTTATCAGCGTCGCGGAGCGTTATCTGGGATAGGAGGTCGGCGGAGGGGTTCCTCCGACGGACAAAAGAGCCGCAGCGGCGCAACGGTACGGCAGCGTCGCCGCCAAGAGTAAAAAAAACGGACTTCGGTCCGTTTTTTTGTTTCCGTGCATGCAGTATCGGCACCTCCGCTCCGTTTTTCCGACAGAACACCACCCGAAAACCGATACCATGAAAAGGCTTCTGCTACTCCTCTTCCTGCCCTTTGCGCTGGGCGCCTGCGACGACGGCGACACGTCGCGCATCGAGACCTGGACCGTCGCCCCCGAAAAGGGGGTGGCGGGCATCGGGATGGGCTTCGGACACGTTCCGGCCTACATCGTCAAACGGGATGCCGGTTCCGACTGGGAGATCGGCCCCGTCCGGATCGGAGGCTTCACCTTCGAACGGGGCTACGAAACCCGGATGCGCGTGCGTATCGAACAGATCGCCAACCCGCCTGCCGACGGTCCGTCGGTGCGTTGCACGATGGTGCAGCAAATCGAGCACACGCCGGCCTCCGCGGCGGTGGATCCGGAGTCGCTCAGCCCCGAGTACGACATCCTGATCGCCTCCGAGCAGGCTGCCTCGAACCCGACGGCCTACTGGTTCAAGGACGAACGCTACGACTCCTCCGAATGGGTCCTCTTCCCGTGGGAGATCGTCGGCTTCAACTTCTGCCCGGGCTACGAAGCGCACATCCGGATCCGCCCCGTCGCCGTTTACGACCCGACGAAGGGCGACTACCGGGTGCAATACCGGCAGGTGACGCTGCGCTCGACCGAGTTGAAGGATTCCGAGGGTTTGCCGACGCTTTGACCGGCCGCACGGATCACCGGCGGAGCGTGGCGAACGAAAGGATGTGCCACGTCACACCGACAGCCACGGCCAACAGGGCGGCCTGCGCCCACCACCAGCGATCGACGACGGCCGCAACACACCAGCCGATCGACCCCCACAGCAGTGCGACCGAAAGTATTTTGGCATGCAGCGGGATGGCGCGCTTCTCGCGGAAATCGCGGATGTAGCCGCCCAGACGGCCGTGCGAGAGCAGCCAGTCGTGGAGCCGGGGCGAGGAGCGCATCCAGAGCGCCGCGGCGAGCAGCAGGAAGGGGGTCGTGGGGAGCAGCGGCACGAAGATGCCGACCACCCCGAGCACCAGGCACAGGCCTCCCAACGCCGCGAGCAATGTTTTCATGGCTGCAAAAATACGCATTTTCTCCGAACCGCACCGCCCGTCGCCCCGATTTTCCCGGCACGAAAAACGCCGATAAATTTGGCAATGGATGCCCGTTGCATTATCTTTGCGTAAAACAAATGCAAAAACGCAAAAGCATGAGCAAGATCGGCATCGCCTGCGACCATGCGGGCTATGAAATGAAGGAGTTTCTGGTAGGCTATCTCAACGCGATGGGCTACGAAGTGTTGGATTTCGGCACCTACTCGCCCGAAAGCGTCGATTATCCCGACTACGCCCACCCGCTGGCCGAAGCGATCGAGTCGGGCGAGCTGACGCAGGGCATCGCCCTCTGCGGCTCGGGCGAAGGCATGGCCATGACGCTCAACAAGCACCAGGGGATCCGCGCCGGACTGTGCTGGCAGCCCGAGATCGCCTCGCTGATCCGCCGCCACAACAACGCCAACGTCGTGGTGCTCCCGGCCCGCTTCGTGGACAACGACGAGGCCGTGAAGATCCTCGAGGCCTACTTCTCGGCCGAATTCGAAGGCGGACGCCACGAGCGGCGCATCGCCAAGATCCCGGTCGGCGGAGGCAAATAGTCCGCAGGGAACAAGACCCGACCGATGCGAGGCAACGGCAGCAAAATGCAGGCGTACCGCCGCGCGGACGACCGGGTAGAGATCACGACCGACTCGGGCGAGCGCGTATGGGCCGCCGCTCCGGTGATCGTCTCGGCCAGCCGCGCCACGGACATCCCGGCCTGCTATACCGAGTGGTTCTTCAGGCGACTGCAACGCGGATACGCCGTCCGCAGGAACCCGTTCAACAACACGCGCGTCCCGGTATCCTTTGCCCGGACGCGCGTTGTCGTATTCTGGTCGAAAAATCCCCGCCCGCTGCTGCCCCGCCTCGGGGAGCTGGAGGAGCGGGAGATCCACAGCCTCCTCCACTACACGCTCAACGACTACGTCGCCGAAGGCTTCGAGCCGAACCTCCCGCCGCTCGACGAACGCATCGACACCTTCCGTGCCTGTGCCGAGAGGCTGGGGCGCGACCGGGTCATCTGGCGTTTCGATCCCCTGCTGCTCACCGACCGCCTCGACGTCGGGGAACTCCTGCACCGGATCGGGCGTCTGGGCGATAGGCTCTCGGGGTATACATCGAAACTCGTCTTCAGCTTCGCCGACATCCGCAACTACCGCCGCGTCGCCGCCAACCTCGACCGGGCCGCCGTCCGCTGGCGGGAGTTCTCGCCCGCCGAAGCCGGGGAGTTTGCCGCAGGAGTGCGCAAGCTGAACCGCCGGTGGGGGCTCGACCTGGCCACCTGCGGGGAGCCGGCCGACCTCTCCCGCTACGGCATCGCCCACAACCGCTGCATCGACGACAGCCTGCTCGTCCGCCTCTTCCCCGGCGACCGCGTGCTGATGGAACACCTGGGAGCCGCACCCGGCACACTCTTCGGCCCCGCGGCCGAACCGCCCCACCGGAAAGACCCCGGACAACGTCCCGCCTGCGGCTGCTGCCCGTCGAGGGACATCGGAGGCTACGGGACCTGTCCCCACGGCTGCCTCTACTGCTATGCCAACCCCTCGCCCGAGCAGGGGCGTGCCGCATACCTCCGCCTGGTCGGGAATCCCGACAGCGAAAGTCTCGGATAACAGACACCGGAACATACGGGGAATCGCCCGACGCCGCAGGGACGGCGCGCGGATGTGTTGTGTCGTGCCGTTCGGCACGGAGGGAATTACAAAGCGAAAAGATAGGGCGTGCAGTCGCGCATCCGAGCGGCCCGCTCCGCGTCGTCGAAGAGGCCGAACACGGCCGATCCCGACCCCGACATCGAGGCATAGAGCGCCCCGCGGGAGAGCAGCAGCTCCTTCACCGCACGGATGGCCGGATGCGCAGCGAAGACCGAAGGCTCGAAGTCGTTGGTGACCACCCCCTGCCACCCGGAGACCGGGAGGCGCAGCCGCTCGGCGAGCGGGCGCTCCGGAATGCGGGGCGTCACCCCGGCGTAGGCCTCGCGCGTCGAGACCCCCTCGTCCGGCTTCACGATGACGAGCGTCATCCCCCCGAGCGAGAGATCGAAAGGCGCGAGCCGCTCGCCGCGGCCCGTGCAGAGTTGCGGCGTATCGCGGACGAAGAAGGCCGTATCGCTTCCGAGCGCCGCAGCGCAGTCGATCAACTCCGACTCCCGAAGCCGCAGCGCGAAGAGCTCGTCGAGAGCCTTCAGCACGGCCGTACCGTCGGACGAACCGCCCCCCAGCCCGGCCCCGAAGGGGACCCGCTTCACCAGACGGATCGACACGCCGTCGATCCCGTAGCGCTCCTGCATCAGACGGAAGGCCTTGACGCAGATGTTCGCCTCGGGGGCGCAGTCCACCTCCATCCCCTCGACGCGGAAGCCGACCCCGCGATCGGCGCGGCGCACCACCTCAACCTCGTCATAGAGTCCCCGCACGGGGAACATCACCGTCTCGAGATCGTGGTATCCGTCCGCCCGGCGGCGCAGGATGTCCAACCCTAGATTTATTTTGCAGTTCGCTCGGAGAATCATATCCGCAAAGATAAGAATTTTCTAAATTTGCCGCATGAAATTCCGCACCGAAATCGAAATCGCCCCCTTCCAGACCCGCATCGGCTACGACAACCGCACGCTGGCGCTCGGGTCGTGCTTCGCCGCGCACATCGCCTCGCGCCTTGCCGAGGCCCGGTTCCGTGTCGCGGCCAACCCCACGGGCATCCTCTTCAACCCCCTTTCGATCGCCGCGGCGATCGGCAACACCCACCGGCAGGTCACCCTCGAAGAGCTGCACACCGACGGCGGGCGCTGGTTCCACTTCGGGTTCCACGGCGACCTGGCCGCCCCCACCCCCGAGGAGGCCCTCCTAAAGATGAACGCGGCGCGGGCCGCCCTGCGCGAGGCGCTCCGCACCTCCGACCGGGCGATCCTCACCTTCGGCACGGCCTGGGTCTACGAACGCAACGGTGCGGTCGTGGCCAACTGCCACCGCCGCCCCGCCGCGGAGTTCCGCCGGCGGAGGCTTTCGGTCGGAGAGGTCGCCGACGCAGTCTCAACACTGCTCGAAGGGCCGCTGGCAGGCAAGAACGTGCTGCTGACCGTCAGCCCGGTACGCCACCTCGGCGACGGACTCTCGGGCAACGCCGCAAGCAAGGCAACGCTGCGCGTGGCCGTCGAGGAACTCCTGGTCCGGCACCCGCAACAAGTGGAGTACTTCCCCGCCTTCGAGATCCTCACCGACGACCTGCGCGACTACCGCTTCTATGCCGACGACCTGGTACACCCCGCCCGACAGGCCATCGACTACATCTGGGAGCGGTTCGCCGGCTCGGTGCTCACCGACGAGGCCCGCCGTCTGCTGCCGGAGGTCGAGGCTGTCGTGGCGGCCGCCGCCCACCGTCCCCGCGATCCACGAAGCGCCGCCCACCGCACCTTCTGCCTCCGCCAGCTGGAGCGGATTGCGGCGCTGCCCCAAATCGATTTTCAATCCGAAGCGGCATATTTCCGAAGATGTATCGAAATAAATTCGTAAATTTGCGCCCGCATTTTGACCAAGCCATGAAACGTACACTCGTTCTCTCCGCCATAGCCCTCTTCGGGGCTCTCCAGACCTTCGCCGCAGAACCCCCGCGCCTGATCGTGCAGATCGTCGTGGGATCGATGCGCGCCGAAGACCTCAACCGCTATGCCGCCAACTTCGGGGAGGGCGGTTTCCGACGTTTGACCGACGGCGGCACGGTCTACACCGACTGCCGCTACGATTTCCAGCAGACCACAACGCCCGTCGCGCTGGCCACCCTCTCGACGGGAGCCATGCCCTCGACCCACGGGGTGATCGGCGCCCGCTGGATCGACTATACCTCCAACCGCAGCATCGGCCTGATCGACGGCGACCGGGGCCCGGGCGCCTACCAGCTCATCGCCCCGACGCTCGGCGAAACCCTGCGCCAGCACCACTCCGAGAGCCAGACGGCCACCGTGGCCGCCGAAGCGATGTCGGCCGTGGTGATGGCCGGACACGGCGGCGAAACGTACTGGCTCGAGCCGACGCGCTGCGACTGGACCACCTCGGCATACTACGCCCCGGCAGTCCCCGAATGGATCGACCACAGTAACGACGAACGCTACAACCTCTCCTACATCTCGACCGAGTGGCGGCCGCTCCTGGCGCGCGACCGCTACATCAACAGCCGCTGCAACGACGTCGTCTTCCCCGAGAAACGGGGTCGTGAACGGCAGGAGGAGCCCCGGCCGGAGCGGCTGCTGGAACCCGGCAGCGACTACGAACGGCTGCTCTACACGCCGGCGGGCAACACCGCCGTGCTGGGGCTGGCCAAGCAACTCATCGCCCAGAGCAAACTGGGCGCCGACCGCACGACCGACGTGCTGAACATCTGTCTCGACTCCTCGCGCCGCATCGCCGAGGCCTACGGTCCCGAATCGATCGAGGTCGAGGACATGTACTACCGCCTGGACCGTGACCTGGCCGACTTCCTGACCTTCCTCTTCGCGCAAGTCGAGAAGGGCAACGTCACGGTGGTCCTCACCTCGGACCACGGCACCAGCCCCTCCTACGACATGGCCTGCGGCGAGACCGACCGTTTCAACGCCCGGCAGTTCGAGGTGATCGTGAACGGATTCCTCAACGTACGCTACGGCACGGGAGACTGGGTGGTGGCCTACAACGACAAATGCGTGTGGCTCAACCACAACCGGATCTACGAGCGGGGGCTCAACCTGGCCGAAGTGCAGAACGAGGTGGCCATCTTCGCCATGCAGTTCCGCGGCGTCTCGCACGCCCTCTCGGCCACGGCCATGC
>ERZ827088.241-NODE-241-length-84208-cov-4.563105_pt1 | contig 84208 bp, 58 predicted proteins | sample MGYA00519922_ERZ827088 | MGnify/ENA primary metagenome ERZ827088 (study PRJEB31778, sample SAMEA3449254) | human gut metagenome | biome: human gut; feature: human-associated habitat; material: faeces | place: United Kingdom | collected 2010/2012 ... | reverse complement strand
TTAACACCGCCCGACCACGGAAAGGAGGGTAGCCGAGGACGGATAGGACTCCGTGGTCGGACGGAAAGGAAGGCTAGGTCGCCTGCCCTTCAAGGCTTGTTTGACTATCTTTGTTTTTAAACCCAAATCAGTTCATTAGCACGTTTGTTCAAACTCTTTGGCCGCTTTTCGATTTCTGCCGGCATCTATTCCCGCCCTTTTCCTTGACATAGCCCGCTATGCCTTCGGAAAAGAACAGAAAAATCTATCTGGCATAAATCAAAAAAATCGTCTCAAAGCCTAATGACCGATTGGGGTTAAATGAAAGAGCCGTGGCATTGAACCAACCAAAAGAGAGAACGCGTCAAGACAATACATCTTGGCGCGTTCTCTCTTTTGCTCTGTGGGGAAGTTATTCCCGTGTCACGGGAAGGATACCCTCTTGTTTATTTGCGATAGTTTTCCAATTCTTCCGGGCGGAATTTGCAGATGAAGTCAGCGTGTTTGCCTACTTCGGCTTCGGCATAGCGTATGTAGACGTTGGCCGAGTGGGTGAAGAGGTCCGCATCGGCTGTGGCTTCCAACACAAGTAGATGGCCCATGATGGTGAAGGCTGCCATTTCAACCAACCGACGTGCCACGAAGTCCTGGAACTCTTGATTCTTCAGTTCATTGACACGGGCTGTTGCTGCTTCGAGACTGTCAGCCATCACTTTCAGGCGTGTCCGGAGGCCTTCGAAAGCCGGGGCGCATGGCATGGCTTCGTATGCACGGATTTGGCTCAAGTAAGCTCCGTTAGTGACGTAGCGGATTGCTGCTACAGTCTGTAGTTGGGTGGTGCCTTCATAGATGGAGGTGATACGTGCGTCGCGATAGAGGCGTTCACAAGTATAGTCCTTCATAAAGCCCGAACCGCCGTGGATTTGGATACAGTCATACGTGTTTTGATTGGCATATTCGCTACCCATGCCTTTTGCCAGTGGCGTGAAACTGTCTGCAAGTTTTGCATATTTTTTCTGTTCTTGGCGTTCTTCCGGTGAGAGCTTGCGTTCGCGAGCGATGTCGTCAAGCGCTTTGTAGACATCGACAAAACGTGCCGTCTCATAAAGCAGTGCGCGTGAAGCGTCAAGTTTGGCTTTCATTGCGGAGAGCATGTCATAGACAGCCGGGAACTGGATAATAGCTTTGCCGAATTGTTTCCGGTCACGTGCATAGGCCAATGCTTCATTGTAGGCTGCTTGGGAGAGACCAACACTTTGTGCAGCGATGCCCAGGCGAGCACCGTTCATCAGAGCCATCACATATTTGATAAGTCCTAATTTGCGATCACCGCAGAGTTCAGCCTTCGCATTCTTGTAGACAAGTTCGCAGGTGGGAGAACCTTTGATGCCCATCTTATTTTCGATGCGACGTACGTCGACACCTCCGTCGCGCTTGTCGTAGATGAACATGGAGAGTCCGCGACCGTCGTGCGTGCCTTCTTCCGAGCGGGCGAGTACGAGGTGGATGTCAGAGTCTCCGTTGGTGATAAAGCGTTTTACGCCGTTGAGTCTCCAGCAGTTTTCTTTTTCGTCGAAGGTGGCTTTCAACATGACGGATTGGAGGTCAGAGCCTGCATCCGGTTCGGTGAGGTCCATAGACATAGTCGCGCCTTGGCAGACACGGGTCAGGAAACGTTGGTGTTGGTCTTCGTTGCCAAATTCATAAAGTGTTTCTGCGCAGTCTTGCAGTCCCCAAAGGTTTTCAAAACCGGCATCGGCACGCGACACGATGTCGGCGGCCATGATGTAGGGCACAATGGGGAAGTTCAGTCCACCAAATCGTCGCGGCATGGCCATGCCCATGAGTCCGGCTTTGCGGGCGGCTTCGAGGTTGGCTTGTGTGCCGCTGGCATAGGTCACACGTCCGTTGGCTACGGTCGGGCCTTCATGGTCGACGCCTTCAGCGTTGGGAGCAATGACGTCGCCACAGAGTTCGCCCACGATTTCGAGGACGCGGTCATAGCTGTCCATGGCGTCCTGGAAGTCCATCGGGGCATAGTCATACTTGTCTTTATCTGCAAAGTTTCGCTCTTTGAGCTCCACGATGCGGCGCATCAACGGGTGATTCAGATGATGCTTCAATTCGGGGGTATCGGTATAAAAGTTTGCCATAATTTTTACACTTTAATTAGTTGAAAGTTTATTTTAAGGATTATTGTAAGAGAACGGCATAACGAAGCGTACATTTACTTTTTTGCCTTTTTGTATTCCCGGGTGCCATGTATATTTTTGGGCCATTCGTTCGAACGATTCCAAAGCAGCTTTTTCCAGTATAGGATTAGGCTTGTTAAGCACCTTGGGTAGGGTCATATTTCCTTCTTTGTCGATGATGAATTGGATGATGACACGTCCCGTGATGTTTTTCTCTTTAGCTTCTTTGGGATAATAGAGCACGCTGGATACAGCTTTGCGCAAGGCTTCGTTACCTCCCGGGAAAGTGGCCATACATTCATATGGTTCCTTGTTGCGGGTCTTGTTTCCGTCTTGATCATAGATGTAGCTGGTTTTCATCTTGCCTTCTTTGTTGAAGGTGTCTTCTCTGCAGATTTTTCCGTCAGGGTAAAACGTCTTCAACGACTGAGGACGATTAGCCGTGTAAGTAATCTCTTCTTCCACGTTGCCATTGTCATAGAACGTTTTCGAGACGCCTTCTTTCATACGTCGGTTGGTTTCTTTCGTATAGCGTAGATAGTAAGTCGTTTCTTTCAATATTCCTTTTAGATTATAAGTATATACTTTATATAAGGGGGGCTCATGGGTGACTATTGCATATCCTGTCGCCTTTTCTTTCGGGCACCATTGATTGCCTTTGACATAGATGGTGTCTTGTGCCCAGCTTACGCTAAAGCATCCTCCCAATAGACAGAGTAAAGCGAATTGTTTCATAGTCATAAAGCTTTAAAATTACTTTTTATGAAAAGCAGGAGATTGAAGATTGAAGACTATGGGAATTACCATTTTGTCATTGACCTTTTCACCTTGCGAGATGCTTGGTTCCCATGTGTATTTCTTGCCGATAGTTTCAATCACTCGCATGGCTTCCTGGTCCAACGAGGGATGCAGGCGGCGCAGGAATTTGGGATTGACCATTTGGCCTTCCTTGTTGATGGTGAATTGCATGATAACCCGTCCTGTGACATGGGCTTTAAAGGCATCCTTTGGATATTTCAGCGTTGATTTTATCGCGTCTCTGAAGGCTGTGTTTCCTCCCGGAAATTCCGCTCTTCGTTCCCATGGTTCTTTGTTCTTGGTCGCTTTTCCGCTTTCATCATACAGGAGACTCTTTTCCAATTTTCCGTTTTTGTCGTAGCTGTCTTCCCTTTGCAATTTTCCGTTCGGGTAGTATGCTTTGACAGAATGGAGTTTCCCTTTGGAATAGAGGGTAGAGGCCTTGATACTCCCATCGTTGTAATAAAGAGTGGATTCTCCTTCTTTGATGCGAGCGGATATGTCTTTGACATATTTGTTGTAGCAAGTCGTTTCAACCAATGTTCCGTCCATCGTATAGTAGCTGACTTTCTTGACGGAAGGTATTGATGTGACGATTGCATACATCGCAGCCTTTTCCTTGGAGCACCATGCTTGTTGTTTGTTGACATAGATGGTGTCCACTTGCACCTGTTGGGCCTGTGCAACGGATGTAGATAGTCCGGCAATTAACAGCGATGCCAAGATGATGTTTTTCATGATCTCCCAGTGAGCTTACTTACTGTTCTGTTTGTAGTACTTTATCATCTTCGGGATAACTTCCTCCACCGTGCCATTGATGATGTAGTCGGCAATGGTGTTGATGGGAGCGTTCGGGTCATTATTGATGGAGATGATGATGCCGCTTTCCTGCATGCCGGCGATGTGCTGGATTTGTCCGCTAATGCCGCAGGCGATGTAGAGTTTCGGGCGGACGGTGACACCTGTCTGGCCTATCTGGCGATCGTGGTCGCAGAATCCCGCATCGACGGCTGCACGGCTGGCGCCTACTTCGGCATGGAGTTCTTTGGCCAAGTCGAACAGCATGTCAAATCCTTCCTTGGAACCCATACCGTAACCGCCGGCCACGATGATGGGCGAACCTTTCAGGTTGTTCTTGGCTTTTTCCACATGGCGTTCGATGACTTTGACCACATAGTCCGTTTCGGGAACGAACTTGGCTACGTCGTGGCGGATGACTTCACCTTGGTAGTTCGGGTCGAGCACTTCTTTCTTCATCACGCCTTCGCGCACGGTGGCCATTTGCGGACGGTGCTCGGGGTTGATGATGGTGGCCACGATGTTGCCGCCGAATGCCGGGCGGATTTGATAGAGCAGGTTTTCGTATGTGATGCCTGCTTTCTTGTCTTCATGATTGCCGATTTCGAGCGATGTGCAGTCGGCGGTCAGTCCGCTGGTCAACGCTGAAGAGACGCGCGGGCCAAGGTCACGTCCGATAACCGTCGCTCCCATCAGGCATATCTGTGGTTTTTCAGCTTTAAACAAGTTGACGAGGATGGACGTGTGAGGGAGGGAGGTGTAGGGAAAGAGTCCCGGCGCGTCAAACACATGTAGTTTGTCTACGCCGTAAGGCAATACTTGTTTTTCGATACCTTCAAGGCCAGCGCCGGCCACGATGGCTTCCAGTTGGCAACCTAATTGGTTGGCCAGTTTGCGTCCTTTGGTCAGGAGTTCGAGACTTACGTCGGCCACGGTCGTGCCTTCAAGCTCGCAATATACAAATACGTTGTTCATAGTCAATTATCCGATTGTGTGGTTAGCTAAGAGTTCGACAATCAGTCCTTCCACATCGGCATCCGAGCCGGTGAGTGTCTTGCTTTCCTTGGCTTGGAACACGATGTTTTGGATGGACTTCACTTTGGTGGGCGAGCCGGACAAGCCGCATTGGCTCAGGTCTGCTTCTACGTCAGCCACGCTCCATTCCACTAAGTTCAAGTAGGGGCGTTGTTCGTAGAGCTCAGGATAAGCAGGGGCTTGTTGTGCCTTTTCGCTCGGAGTGAGTGCGTATTTGTATTTCTGCACCAGTTTGGCGTTGCGCGGGCGGCAGGGAGCTGCCGAACCGTTGACCGTGACAACGATGGGCAACGGGCCTTCTACGGTCTCCACACCACCGTCGATATGACGTTTCACCGTGATGCGATGTCCTTCTTTGTCCACGTTCAGGATTTCCTCGGCATATGTGATTTGAGTCAATCCCAGCTTTTCAGCCACTTGCGGGCCCACTTGTGCCGTGTCGCCGTCGATGGCCTGGCGTCCACCGATGATGATGTCATAATCTTTGATTTTCCGGATAGCCATGGAGAGTGCATACGATGTGGCCAGCGTGTCAGCACCGGCAAAAGCGCGGTCGGTCAGCAGATAGCCGTCGTCAGCTCCGCGGAACAGTCCTTCCCGGATGATGGATGCAGCCCGTCCCGGACCCATGGTCAGGATAGTTATGGTGGAACCGGGATGCTGGTCTTTCAGACGTAAAGCCTGTTCCAGGGCGTTCAGGTCTTCCGGGTTAAAAATGGCAGGCAAGGCACTTCGGTTCACAGTGCCTTCTGCGGTCATGGCGTCTTTCCCCACGTTTCGTGTGTCAGGTACTTGCTTGGCCAATACTACAATTTTTAGACTCATGTTTGTTTATTTTTGGTATTAGTAAATAATATCATAAGATGTTTTAGGGTCATAGACCGTGGCAAATTTAACTATTTGCAGCACGCTCCCCAAAGAAAAGTTTTAAAACTTACGCATCCAGTGTTGAAATGTAGTCAAATAGCTGTTTGTAGAACGGATGACGGGTCAGTGTGGCCGCATTGCCCAGGATGATAAGTTTCATGCGGGCACGGGTGATGGCGACATTCATCCGGCGCAAGTCGTTGAGAAAACCAATCTCGCCTTTCTCATTGGAACGGACCAGGCTGATGATGATGACGTCGCGTTCCTGGCCTTGGAAACCATCGACTGTGTTCACGCTGATGAGATGTTTGTAAGGAGTGAAGAAGCTTCGTCCCTTGAGCAGGCGGCGCAGGTATTGCACTTGAGCCTGATAGGGTGAGATGATGCCGATGTCGATGCGTTCGTCGAGGATGCGCTGTTTGCCTATTTTGGTGAGATAGGCTTCCAGTTGCTGGAGGGTCAGTTCGGCTTCCGCTTTGTTGACACGTCCGAAGCTGCGTTCGACGAACTCTTCTTCAGCATCCGATAGTTCGGTGTTGACCCACGTCATGGGTGTGTCGAAGTCCAGGATGCTGCGGTGTCTTACCTCAGGGGCAGACTGAAGTTCGCCGTGATAGAACCAGTCGGACGAGAACCGCATGATGGCATCATTCATACGGTATTGTATCTTGAGCAGGGACACGCAGCTGGGTTTGTTGCGCACGATTTTCTGCATGAGTGTTTCGCCCAGCCCTCCTTTCAGAGCTTCGTAGCAGGTGATGACGGGAGGAAGCTGACAGTGGTCGCCGGCCAGCACGACACGGTTTGCCTTGCGGATGGCTATCCAGCAGGCTGCTTCCAGTGCCTGTGCCGCCTCGTCGATGAAGAGCGTGCCGAAACGGCGGCGAAACAGCAGTTTGCTGGCTGCTCCCGTCAGCGTGCAGGCGATGACGCGGGCTTCGTTGAAGAGCGATTCCTGGATGCGCAGCTCCAGCTCTTCGGCGCGGTCGCGCAGGGAGTTGATTTTCTGGCGGACAGCTTCGGTGCGCCCTTTTTTTCGCGTTTCATACAGTTGGCGGATGGCACGCCGCATGCTGTGTAGCAGCGGGTAGTCCGGATGGGCCTCAAAACGGCGTTCGTAGGTGAAGGAGAGCATTTTGTCATTCACTCTGACGGGATTTCCAAGGCGGAGGACCGGGATGCCGCGGTCAGTGAGTTGCTCTGCAATCCAATCCACGGCCATGTTGCTCTGGGCACACACCAGCACTTGGTTTTCCCGGTGGAGGGTTTCGTAGATGGCTTCCACCAGCGTCGTGGTTTTCCCCGTTCCCGGAGGGCCGTGTACGATGGCCACGTCTTTGGCACGGAGCACCTTGTTCACGGCGCTTTCCTGTGTGGGGTTCAACCAGGGGAAACGCATGGGAGCAAATGTCAGTTCGCCTGCGGGGCGTGTGCCGTGGAAAATGTCGCGCAGCTCTGACAGGCGTCCGTTCTTGTCGGTCATGACGGCCCGCAGGGAGGCGAACATCAGTTTGAAGACGTTTTCGTCGAAACTCAACTGGATGCCCAGCCGCATGGCTTCGTTCAGCTGTGCCATGGCTTCCGGTCCGGGCAGGATGACCACCATGCGGTTCTCGTCGACGTAGTTCACTGTGGCTGGGAAGTTGAGAGGGTGTATTTTGACGTGTTCCATGTCGGCATCGAAGAACATGACCGGACGGCCGAACTCGAAACGGTGGTCGGTGTCGAGGTGGTCCGTGCGGAAGACTTCGACGACATATTGATTGAGCGAATTATAGTAGCTCCGGCCTACGGTCAGCGGATACCAGCATGTGCCCCGGTTGATTTTCTTGTCCAGGCTGATGCTGTCCTGCTGTTGCAGGAAGGCTTTCTTTTCGCAGTCATATTCCATTTCGAGCAGCTCATATTGCCGCTGGAGTTCCAGTAAGGGAGATGATGGCATGGCAAAGGGTATGCGTTTGGAGGTTACTCGCCGCTTGGGGCTGTCTTGCGTTCCATCTCCTTCAGCATCTGTGCCCGCGACTTGCTTTGTGTCACCAGGTAGACTCCCGTGAACACCAGCACGACGGCCACGCCTTTCATCCATCCGAAAGTGCCTATGCCCATCATGACGGAGACGACAGAGGCGACGATGGGTTGGGTGTAGTTGTACATGCTCAGCACTGTCGGGCGCAGGATTTTCTGGGCTATCATCAGCAGCAGGAAAGTCATGGCTGTGGCGCCCACGACGACAAAGGTGATTTCTCCCCATGTCTTGGCCGCGATGTCGGTGAAGGGGATGGTCGATACTTCGCTGTAGGAGAACGGGATGAAGCAGATGGCTGCGTAGGTGAACATCCATTTCATGCATGTGATGGGGTGATATTTCGTAGCCAGTCCTTTAAAGAATGTCAGGTAGGACGCGAAACTGACTTGGGCGATGAAGCAGAGCAGGTCGCCCAGGGCATTGCTGCTTTTGCCGCCGCCGGCAGAGGTGCTGCCCAGAATCATGATCAGTGCGCCGATGGCTCCCAGGAAGACGCCGCCCAGTTTTTTGCCGGTGATGGGTTCGTGCAGGAAAATGGCTGCCAGGATGAGTGTGGCGATGGGAGCTGTCGTGGTGATGATGGAGGCGTCGATGGGCGAAGTGAGTGAAAGCCCGAAGATGTACATGCCTTGATTGAACACGATGGCAAAGAGGGATGCGAAGAAAAGCATCATCAAGTCGTGTGGCTTCACTTCCTCATGTTTGATGAAGAGGGAAGCTATCCAGAAGCAAAGTGCGCCGCCCACCATGCGGAAGGTGGCGAGCGACAAGGCTGTCACCTCTGTGCTCATGATGTCCTTTCCGATGGGGGCCATCAGCCCCCATGCGATGCTGGCGAGGAGCATGCAGAGATGTCCCGTGTAGTTTTTTGTTTTCATATTGAACTGTATATAGAGGTGTTTTTTGCCGTGCAAAGGTAGAGCTAATTTTAGAAACTGTTTTGAATTTCCACAAAAAGTTTTCCTTGGTTTGATGGATTCGTTTTCGTGTGTGCTTTGGGCGATTTTTGGGCCTTTTCTACTTCTGTTCTTCCGTCAGATAGCCCGCTATCTTTCTCATCACAGAAGCAGAAATGCCTCAAAAACTCATCCCCAACCATTACACGATAAATTCAAAACAGTTTTGGGTATTGGGAGATGTTTGTTTTGATTTTTTCTGCTTCCTTCTTAGAGGTGGACCGAGGATATGCGTGCCGTCTATGCGGGGCGAGAGCGCGAAGGAAGGTAGGCGAGGGCGGAAAGGAGGCCGTGGTCGGACGGAAAGGAAGCCGCTCCCGGCTCGAATTAATGGCGGAGTGGATAGGATAGAAGGCTTGATTTATTAGTTTGATAATCAATACAAAACAAAATAGAAATGCCCGCAGGTATCGCCGGGGAAGGGCAAATGCCTACGGGCACATGGCAACTTGTGCTTTGTTGAAAATATTTAAGTGTTGATGCTTAGAGCCCGTTTGCGCTAATCCATTTTTGGATGCTTTCGGTGCTTGCCCGGTTCAGTAATCTTCCTTCTTTCCAGTTCAGGTCGGGATAGGTCTGTCGCAATGCTTTCACACTGTTGGTGATGCTGCTGCCGCCTGACGTAGCAAAGGGGATGAGTGTCTTTCCCTTCAAGTCGTTGTTTTCGATGAAGGTGTTGATGATGCGTGGGGCCTCGTCCCACCAGATGGGATAGCCGATGAACACCACGTCATATCCGCTCAGGTCTGTTTTGGCCTCTTTCAAGGCCGGGCGTGCATTCGTGTCGCCCATTTCCACCGAGCTGCGCGACTGTTTGTCGTGCCAGTCGAGGTCTGCATTGGTGTAGGCCGTCTGAGGGGCTATCTCGTGAAGTGTTCCGCCAGTGATGTCGGCGATGCTTTGGGCGGCCTTGGCCGTTGTGCCGGTTGCAGAAAAATAGGCCACCAGTGTCTGATGTGCTTTCATGCCAGTCTTTTCATTTTTTTGTGCGCATGCGCTGAAGCAGATGGCTACAGCTGCAGCGATGGTTAGTAAAATCTTGTTCATGATATAAAGAGTTTGATGAGTGGGTTACTTTATCTTAAGTCCGGGGATGAGCGGGGTGCTGTCCACTAGCTCCAGTTCCTTCACCATCTGGAGCGTGCCTTGTTTGTATTTCTGGAAGTGAGGTGTCTTCAGATGGTTTTCATAGGCAGCGCGGTTGGCATAGATTTCCAGGATGGTAATTTTGTGGGGCGCGTCTTTTTCCGCTGTGGCATAAAGGGTGAGTACACCCGGTTCGAGACGTATGGAGGCTTCGATTTCTTCTTTCAGGAAAGCATTGTAGGCATCCAGCCGGGCGGGGTCGACTGTGATTTTGGACAGCCGCACCAGATTGTCTTTCGCCGGGATGGGATTGGCCGATTCCTGCTTGATGATGCGCAGGGCTTTGATGGCGGCCGGAAAACCAATGTAAGGCAGTGTCTGGATGACGGCAGCCGTGATGGTCTCGGGCGTGTTGCCGGCGAGGATATTGCCGTGATAGTGCGATTGCAGTTGGCTGTCGGCTTTAAGGGTCGTGAGGATGCAGTAGCCCAGCAGTTCGCGTGTCTGGAGATCGAGAGCTCCACGGGTGTAGATGTCACCGAAGAAGTAGTCGGTCAGGAAGCGTTCTACATCTTTTCCCATGTCGCCGGGAATGCCTTCCATCACTTGGGATATGCCCCCGGGATAAAGTTTGTCCTGGATGGCTGCGCCTTTTTCATGACGGTTGCTTTCGTCCACGCGGCCCGTTGATTCGAGAGGCAGGCTGATGCCCCGTTCTCTGAACACTTCGTTTACCGTGCCCACGGCATTGAGCATTTTGGGGAAGCCGATGTAGGGGGCTGTCAGGTACATGGCTTCGCGCAACTCGATGGGGGTCACGCCAACATTGAGTGCTGCGCCGGCATGTGATTTCAGTTGCGGCAGCGTTTGCAAGGTGGCCAGCGTGACGCATGTGATGAGTTCACGTTGTTTCAGGCTGAGATTGCCTGTCTGGAACACTTCTCCGAAGATGAATTTTTGTAGGATGTCCATCATTTCCGGATCAGTGCCTTTCCCGGTGAGTGCTTCGCCGCCAAACAGTGTGGCATAGTTTTGTTTGCAAGTCTCGATGCGGTCTGTCGGCTGAGGTTTTTGTGCCAGCAGGGGCAGTCCTTGCGCCAGCATAAAAAGGAGTGTCAAAAGTGTCAGTCTCATAAGTTTGTCGTCTTGGATTATAGATTTCTGCCTAATTGGTAGGCCTGTTGCGGATAGGATGTGTTTCGTATGCTGCCGGCTGTCCATACGCCGGGAGCGATGACAGTGCCCACACTTTCCCAGCCGAGGTAGGTCATGAGCGTGCGGTAGTGCAGGAGTATTGGTTCGGCTTCCTCTTTGGCCGTGTCGGCATAGGTCATCAAGAGGGCTGCTTTTTTATGCACGCCTTTGATTTGTCCGTTGATGGCATAGAAGCGGTCGATGACTTTTTTCAGTTGGGCTGAAATGCCGAAATAATACATCGGTGTGGCAAATACGACCATGTCGGCCTCAACCAGCCGTGGACGTACAAGTTCGAAGTCGTCTTTCAGCACACAAGGACCATCCATGCCGCATCGGTTACAGGCCATGCATCCTTCTACTTTCTGAAAGGCACTGTCGAAACGGAACACTTCGTGTCCAGCTTCCCGTGCGCCTTTGATAAACTGTTCGGCCAGGTGGTTGGAATTGCCGTTCTTGCGGGGGCTTCCCGTTAATACTACTATTTTCATTGCATTCGTTTTTGTCGTTTCGTTCTGTGGCAAGGCTGCGGCCACTTTTGCAAAAGCGGCCGTTGCCAGTGCTGCCACCGAACCGGTGATGAATTGTCGTCTGTTCATGATTTAAGTTCGGTTTGGGTTTAAATCAGAGAAAAGGACGGAGGAAGAGAGCATGCTTTTCGCTTACGGTCTCTCTTCTATATGGTTGTTTTTGTATTGTTTGCCCAGAGTCGTGCACTTGCCGATTATTTCTCCTGTGCGTAGGTAGGAATAAGTGGGCATTTCGAAGAGCACGGGTTTCAGTTTGTTGTAGTCCACTTTGTCGTTTTCGTCCAGATAGGCTTCTTCCACGTAGGTGTTGCTGATGTTGCAGATGAAGTTGTCGAAAGTGTCAGTTTCGTAGTTGTCCACGACTTCACATTCCATCACCAGGGGAGAGTCGTCGATGACCGGTGTGCCGGCTTCGCCCGGATGCCAAGTGAATACATCTGATTTATTCGTCTTTGCACCACTGGTGCTGCCCACATAGTCCGCGCGTTCCAGCAGTGTCTCGTCGATGATGTTGACAGACAGGCGGCCGGTAGCCTTGATGCCTTGATTGGTGTAGTGTGCCTTGTGAAGGCTCACCATCACACGGTCGTGTCCGATGATGCCCAGATGGGCCACGAGCAGCCAGTTTGTTTTTCCGTTGACTTCGGCTCCTACGACCACGGCTGGCGTGGGATAGAGAGCCAGTTTAGAACCTATATTCTTTTTCATGTTAATTCTTGTTTTTGATTGATACAAAATTATGGAAGACAGACTTTTGTCACTATACCCAAATTACGGAGGATGCAACCTGAATTACGGAAGCTTACCTCCCGAACAATGTTTCTGCATTTTTCCAGAAAAACAGGTCCGTGTGGCGAGACAGGTTTTTGTCATGTGCCAATGTCTGCTTCAGCTTTTCCAAGTTGGCCTTCAGCACCTTGTCTGGCAGATAGGGATAGTCTGAGCCATAGAGGATGTGGTCAGGCGTGGTGATGGTAAGCAATGAGCGAAGCACTTCCAGGGTCGGATTGCCGGCCAGGTCATAATACAATCGCGACAGGTTGCCTTCCCAGTCGATGGGCTGCATATAGCCCTGCTTCACCATTGCCGGGAGAATGGACTTCATGCGGGGAACTGCCAGCGGAAGGAATGAGCCGCAATGCGGGACGACTATCTTCAGGTTCGGGTAACGCATCGGGACATTATGAGCCAGCATGTTTATCACAGCTCGGGTGGTCTCTGCCGGATATTCGTACATGGCAAGCGGTGTGGCAGCAATAATATCGTCGGAATACGGAGTGGGGCGATGTGGATGGATGATGATGACAGCATGCCGTTTGTCCAGCGCAACCATCAGCGGCTCCAAGGCCTCGTCGCCCAGATATTGCCCGCGGCTGTTCGTCGCCAGCTTCACACCGTCGGCTCCGAGGGTATCAAGCGCATAGACGGCTTCGCGGATGGCAGCCTCCACGTCAGGAAGAGGGAGGGCTGCGCAGAATTTGAAGCGTCCCGGATGCTGTGCCTTGATTTGTGCCGACAGTTCGTTGACCTGGCGGATGCAACGAACGCTTTCTTCCACGTCGCCGTAGAAAGGCTGGGGTGCAGGAAGCGTCAGGATGGCACAGCATATGCCGGCTTCGTCCATGAAAGCCAGATGGCTGTCGGCATCCCATCGGGGCAGCGGGAAGGTCTCTTCCAGTTCGGCATTGTGTCGTGCCAGCAGAGCCGTATATTCGGCGGGGATGATGTGGCTATGTACATCAATGGCCAGCTGCGCGTATGAGGATGCACCACACAGCAGACTGAAGAGGACTGAAAGGAAGATGTCACGTCTCATACTCTCATCGATTGGTTAGAGCCTCTTGGTCTGCCGGATAGCGTCCTCCAACGATGTCGATGCGTTCGATGTCGCGACGGATGTCGGCCAGTTCGTCTGGTGTAAATGCTAGTTCGGCTGCACCGATGTTATCCTCGATGCGTTCCACGCGCTTTGTACCCGGGATGGGGACAATCCAAGGTCTTTGAGCCAGAAGCCAGGCCAGGGCAATGCGGGCCGGGGTGGTCTCTTTCCGTTGAGCCCACAGTCTGACATAATCGACCAGGGCGACATTGTGTTTTAAGTTCTCCGGTTGGAAACGGGGGATAGAGGAACGGAAATCGTCCTTGGCGAACGTCGTGCCGGCATCAAACCTTCCTGTAAGCATCGCTTTGCCCAGCGGGCTGAATGGTACGAAACCGATGTCCAACTCTTCCAGTACGGGTAAAAGTTCCCGTTCCGGTTCGCGATACCATAGGGAGTACTCGCTCTCTACGGCTGTCAGCGGGCAGACTGCATGGGCGCGGCGTATGGTGTCGGGTGCGGCTTCGGACAACCCCCAGTGAAGCACTTTGCCTTCACGAATGAGCGAACTGACCGTGTCTGCCACTTCTTCGATGGACGTATCAGGGTCGACGCGGTGTTGGTAGTATAGGTCGATATGGTCTGTGCGCAGACGGCGCAGGGAACCTTCGACAGCCCGTCGGATGGTGGACGGCTTGCTTGAAAGACTGACGGGACGTGCCGTTGTCGTGAGATCGGGCGTGTCTGTCAGGTCATAGCCGAACTTTGTGGCGATGACCACCCGGTCACGGCAAGGCTCCAGAGCTTCTCCCACAAGTTCTTCATTCTTGCAGTAGCTGTACACTTCGGCTGTGTCGAAGAATGTCACGCCCATGTCGACAGCTCGCCGGAGGGTGGCGATGGCTTCTTTACGGTCCGGGTAGGGCGGATAGCTTTGGGTAAAGCCCATACATCCTAATCCTACGGCTGACACTTCCAGCCTGTCATTTCCCAAAAATCTGTGTCTCATCTGTATGTGTCTCCTTTCTGTCATTGATCCATCCCGAACTCCTCGTCCGCAGAGTGCAGTCATGCCCGAGAGTGTGGTGCAGTTATTACCCACAGTGGAGTACAGTCGTTGTTCACAGTGAGGCGTGACAGTATCCTTTGAGGAGGAACTTGAGAAGGAGTTTGTCATCTATTTATAAGATGTTTTATTCTCAATAGATTAATGTTCCTGTCTTTTATCTGTTGCAAAAATATCTTCATCTTCTTAGAAGCAGATTAGACAGATTACGGACAGTTGTAACACATTTACGGATTCTTTCGCCTGCGAGTCTCTGTGTATGTGGAAAATATCTATATTTGCTTCCGACAAATACACATAACACTATGAAAACAGATATGATACAAATGGATTCGGTGGACGTTTATGACCAGTATTTCGGACTGGAAACGTTGCATCCTCTGGTAAATGTTATCGACCTGGCTGAGGCAACTCGGTTTCCTACTCATTTTATAATAAATTATGGAGTCTATGCTTTGTTCTTGAAAGACACAAAGTGCGGTGATATTCGTTATGGCCGGCAGACTTATGACTATCAGGATGGGACGATAGTGAGCTTCGCCCCAGGCCAGGTGGCTGAGACCGAGATTCTGGAAGGTGTAAAACCCCAGGCTAAAGGCATCTTATTTCATCCGGACTTGATAAAAGGTACATCACTCGGACAGGAAATCAAGTCGTACTCATTCTTTTCTTATAGTTCGCGTGAAGCTCTGCATCTGTCGGAAGAGGAGCGCGACATCATCCTCGACTGTTTGAAGAAAATAAAGCTGGAACTTCTGCATCCGATAGACAAACTGAGCAAGCGGCTGATCGCACGAAACATCCAGTTGCTTTTGGATTATTGCATGCGTTTCTACAATCGTCAGTTCGTGACACGGACGAACGCCAACTTGGACGTGCTTTCGAAGTTTGAGTCCCTGCTTGATGACTATTTTCAGAGTGATAAACCGCAGACTGTGGGCATTCCGACTGTACGCTATTTTGCTGAACGGGTGTTTCTCTCGCCCAACTATTTTGGTGACTTGATAAAGAAAGAGACTGGCAAGACACCTCAGGAATATATTCAGGGGAAGATTATCGACACGGCTAAAGAGATGCTTCTCGGGACAGACAAGACGGTTAGTCAGATAGCTTATGAGTTGGGTTTTCAATATTCCCAGCATTTCAACCGTGTGTTTAAAAAGCATATCGGACAGTCTCCCAATGAATATAGGAAGATGCAGATGGTGCAATAGTTTGGGCTTCGCAAGGGATGGAATCAGCGGTCTGACTTGCTGGTTATCTCATTATTTTATATTACCTTTGTCATAGACAAACAATCTATATTTTTCGGAAAGGAGTGTAACCATGAAAAAGCAAGCTGATTATATCAAGCGGATAGAGATAAAAGGGATCTGGGGCTGGAAGAATATCGCGTGGGATCTTCGTCCGGATGTAAATATATTAAGTGGTATCAATGGAATTGGCAAGAGCACAATCGTGAATAAGTCTGTCAGTTCTTTGCGTTTGCTTTCCGGCGGCGAGCTTGACTGCCAGTCTATGCCGGAGAATGTGCATTTCATCTTTTCTCCCAAGGACGCCTCGTGTATTCGTTTTGATGTCATCCGCAGTTTTGATCGTCCGCTGTTGAATGCAGGACTGATGCAGAAAGTGGCTGATGAGCATGTCCGTACGGAGCTTGACTGGCAGCTATATCAGTTGCAACGCCGTTATCTGGATTATCAGGTGAACATCGGAAACCGCATCATCGATTTGCTTACAGAAGGGACTCCTGAAAGCCAGCAACGCGCGGCACAGGTGTCACAGCCCAAGAAGAAGTTTCAGGACATGATAGATTCCTTGTTCCGTGAGACGGGGAAAAAGATAGACAGAAAGAGTAATGAGATTATAATAGAGCAAGACGGCGATCGTCTGTTGCCTTATCAACTGTCATCAGGCGAAAAACAGATGCTTGTCATTTTGCTCACCGTGTTGGTGCAGGACGGGCAACCATGTGCTTTGTTTATGGATGAACCGGAAATCTCTTTGCACATCGAATGGCAACAACAGCTTATCAAGCTTATCCGCGACTTGAATCCCCATGTGCAGATTATCCTCACGACTCATTCACCGGCTGTGATTATGAACGGGTGGATGGACGCTGTGACTGAAGTGAGTGACATAACCGAATAAAGCCGTCGGTGCTATGAGTAAACGTTTGGCCCAAAACTTGAATTCTCTTTATGTGGAAGCAGCCAATCGCTTGCGTCCCAAGAAAGCACGTCGTAAAATCATAGCCTATGTGGAGAGCTATGACGACGTTTTTTTTTGGCGTACGTTGCTCAATGAGTTTGAGAATGAACGACGCTATTTTCAGGTAATGTTGCCTTCTTCCACTTCGTTGGCAAAGGGGAAAAAGTCAGTTTTGATGAATTTGCTGGGTGAGTCGCTCGGACAGAACATGATTGCGTGTGTGGACAGTGATTACGACTATTTGATCCAAGGAGCAACCAACACTTCACGCATGATAAACCAAAACCGTTATGTCTTCCAGACTTACACTTATGCGATTGAAAATTATCAGTGCTACGCCGGTGCATTGCATGAAGTCTGTGTAATGGCAACGCTAAACGATCGGGAAATCATCGATTTGGAAGAGTTTATGCGTATGTATTCGCGCATTGCTTATCCGTTGTTTATATGGTCTGTGTGGTTTTATCGGAAACATCGGCAAGGGGTGTTCTCCTTGCTTGATTTTTGTGAGATCGTACGGTTGGAAAGAGTGAGCATCTATCATTTGGAAGTGGCTTTGGGGCACATGGAGAAGCGGGTAAAACAGAAATTGCACCGTTTGGAGCATGAATATCCAAAAGCCTTGCGTGAAATCGAATCCCTGAAGAAGGAGCTTCAGAAACTAGGCGTGACGCCAGAAAATACTTATTTGTTTATCCAGGGACATCATATCATGGACAATGTTGTGCTCAAGGTGCTGACTCCTCTTTGTGTGGTTTTGCGGCGTGAACGTGAAACGGAAATCAAGGATCTGGCTGAACATGACATCCAATGCCAAAACGAACTGACCTGTTACCAACGTAGTCAGAGCGGAGTGGAATTTATGATTCGCAAACATACTTATTACAAGGATTCACCTTTATATAATCGGATACGTCAGCGGATTGCTGATTTTCTGAAGCATATAGATGGAAAATGATTCAGTGGTTATGAAATTATAATGCCTATGGAATCGATGATGCAAATGACGTGTACGCAGCTTTCAGACAAGGACTGTTTTTATATCTCGGAGAGTCGGAATAAGTTGCTGTCTTATCCGATACATTGTCATGCCGATTATGAATTGAATTTTATGGAACACGGGCGTGGGGTGCGTCGTATTGTTGGTGATTCTGATGAGATTATCGGCGAGAGCGACTTGGTGCTCATAACAGGCAAAGACTTGGAACATGTATGGGATCGTACCGGATGTGAATATTCTGATGTGCATGAGATAACGATTCACTTTTCAGCAGACTTGTTTGGAGGTTCGTTTATGCATAAGACTCATTTTCAATCCATTTTTACCATGTTGGAGAAGGCACAGCGTGGGTTGGCTTTTTCTGAAGAGTGCGTGCAGAAAGTATATCCGATGTTTAATGCCTTGGTCGGTGAAAAGCGTGGTTTTTATGCTGTGTTGCGTTTCATGGCCATTCTTCACGAGCTTTCTTTGGATGAGCAGGCACGCATCTTGTCTAGCAATTCTTTTGCCCGTGTGCGCCATGTCGTCGATTCGTTGCGTGTCAATAAAGTACAAGATTATGTGGAAGAACACTATATGGAGGAAATTCGTCTGTCTACCTTGGCGGATATGGTGGGGATGACTTCTGTGTCTTTTAGTCGTTTCTTCCGGCATTCCACAGGACAGACCTTTTCTGACTATTTGATAGCAGTTCGCTTGGAACATGCCTCTCGTTTGCTGCTTGACTCTCACTTGCCGATAGCTGAAGTGTGTTTTGAGTGTGGATTTAATAATCTCTCCAATTTCAATCGTATATTTAAGAAGAATAAGCATTGTGCGCCGAAAGCTTATCGTGAAAACTATCGGAAGCAGAAGATTGTAATCTGAAGTTGGATAAAAAAGTATTAGAATATGATAAAATTGTATTATTCTTTTCGAAAAAACGCTTTTACCTTTGCTGATATAGAAAGGGAAAAGTGGAAAAAGAACAGATATGATAGTTTGATACCAAATGCCTAGAGTTTTTTGATAGGTTATTTAGTTTTAGGGTTGTTTTTCTGGAGAGGGTTTTCAAGCGTGATTATCCCTCTTCTACTTTCCTAAAGCAGTCTTGCAATTAAGTACATAGGGAGTTGAAAAATGATTAGCAAAATGTGAATGATAGAAGTGCGGATTGATTCGCTATTACTTCTATCGGTTTATAGGAAACTTTGTGTTAATAGCTTGAGGAAAGGCCTCATATTCTGTTCTGTTAAAAGAGGAACTGTCTTCACGCTGGAGGCAATTCCTCTTTTGTTTTGATGGCGGTTTGAGGGAAATCGGGGTATGTTCAAAATGTATGGTATTGTTTTTCAAATAGGCGTGGTTATTGTTCTTTTTTTCTTTTAAAGTTAGCCTGAATTCTGAAAGAAAAAGAAAACTATGAGCTTTTTGCAGGTTTTCCGCTGGAATATATTACTTTTGCATGTCGTATGAATGTTATGCATATACAGATATCACATATATGGAAATGGGCATTTTGCGTTGGAATGTTTTTATGTTTCAGCTTGCCGTCATCAGCTAAAGACTTTATTGTGGTGCTGGATGCTGGTCATGGAGGTCATGATGCAGGAGCTGTCGGGCGTATCTCAAAGGAGAAAAACATAAATCTGAAGGTAGCTCTTGCTGTGGGCCATTTGCTGGAACAAAATTGTGAAGATGTCAAAGTGGTATATACTCGTCGCACTGATAAGTTTGTTCCCCTGCATCGACGTGCGGACATCGCCAATCAGGCAAAAGCTGATTTATTTGTTTCCATTCATACTAATTCATTGGCAAAGGGACGTATAGCACGCGGTACAGAAACTTACACGTTAGGTTTGCATCGCACAAAAGAAAATCTGGAAGTCGCCCAAAAAGAGAATTCTGTCATTCTTATTGAAAGTGATTATAAGCAACGTTATGCAGGATTTAATCCGAACTCAGCTGAAAGCTACATCATGTTTGAATTGATCCAGGACAAGAACATGAAACAGAGTGTCCGTCTGGCGCAATTCATTCAGGAACAGTTTCGAAACACGGCCCGTCGCAACGACAGGGGAGTGCGTCAAGCTGGTTTTCTGGTGTTGCATGCTACGTCGATGCCGAGTGTACTGGTCGAATTAGGCTATATCTCCACACCTGATGAAGAACGCTATTTGAATTCTCAAAAAGGTGTCGAGGATTTGAGTCGCAGTGTATACAATGCGATTATTGATTACAAGCGCCATCAACCTGGTGCTTCCTCATCTGAAACAAATCAACGTGCTGTGACTGTGGCTGAGAGAGGGCCTGTTCCTTCTTCTGAAGATGTGTCTGCTGAGGCCGGTAAAGAACCAATGCCGGTTTCAGAACCTGTAGGTCAAAAACCGGTGTTTAAGATTCAGGTGCTTACATCTGGTTCTGTGCTCAAAAAGGGTGATCGCCGTTTAAAAGGATTACAGCCGGTGGAGTATTATTTTGAAGGAGGATTATATAAATATACGTATGGTTCTTCGACCGATTATAATGAGATTTATCAAATGCGGAAACGTATACTTCCGAAATTTAAGGATGCTTTTATCATCGCATTTCGAGGTGATAAGAAAATCAATGTGCAACAAGCAATTGAGGAATTTAAACAAAACAAACAGAAGTAAATTACAGGATTATGAAATACGTTACAAAAGAAGTAAAAATAGCGTGTGCCGGGATTGTAGCTGTTGTGCTCTTGTATTTTGGCATTAATTTCTTGAAAGGCATTAATATGTTAAAAGCCACCAACTATTATTATGTGGAGTGTGACAATATTGGAGGTTTGGCCGTTTCAAGTCCGGTTTATGCAGATGGATATAATATAGGTATAGTACGCGATATTAGCTATGACCACGAACGTCCGGGGCATGTCACTGTGGAAATCGAAGTCGAAGAAGGTCTGCGTGTGCCTAAAGGAAGTGAAGCGGAGCTGGTGACTGAGATGCTGGGAACTGTCAAGATGAATTTGTTGTTAGCCAACAACCCTCGTGAGCGAGTGGAAATCGGAGATACAATTCCGGGACATAGTAATAGCGGATTGATGGGCGAGGCTTCAAAAATGGTGCCTGTCATTCAACAGATGCTTCCAAAGATGGATTCGATTTTAATATCGCTAAACAAATTGTTGGCTGATCCTGCATTGGCTGCTACTTTACATAATACGCAAGTGATTACGGAGAACTTGACAGTCACAACAAACCAGATTAATCAGCTTATGAAAAATGATATTCCGCAACTTACTGGTAAGTTGAATCATATAAGTGATAATTTTGTGACTATCAGTGATAACCTAGCTCAAACTGATTATAATGCAATGCTTCAACGGGTGGATGCGACATTGGCCAGTTTTGCTTCAATTACGGATAAGTTGAATAACAAGGATAATAATCTCGGCTTGCTGTTGAATGATAGTACATTGTATTATAACTTGAATCGTACGAGCAGCAATGCGGCAGACTTGCTTGAGGATTTGAAAACTCATCCAAAGCGCTATGTTCATTTTTCACTCTTTGGAAGGAAAGACGATTCCAAGTGATTGAGAGGACGCTGAGAGCGTGCATATATAAGGTGTGAATGGTGACAGGGTGAAGCTGTGAAAAAAATATAATCTGTTACCATTCACACCTTGGCTTTTTAACAAAAATCTCTTTTTGGTAAAAAGATGACTTCTTGGAGGTCTTATTAAGCGAGTGTACTGTTATCTAGATTTTGTCTAAATTGTAAATTGAGAAATTTGATATACCTCCTTAAGATTAATAGATTTATAATCAGTTTGTAACACAGCTGATGTCGGTGGGGGATAGTGTGGTCATATGAACTTGATGGTGTGGAAACAATCTCAAATTCAGAACCTTTCAGATTTGCAAGGTGTACTATTGGTAATTTGTACAGTAAACGAATAAAAAAGTCCTCATATAGAGAGCTTTATTATCAATTGCTAATATGCAAGAAAAAGAGGATTTGTTTTTTTTGAATTATATTATCTACTTTGCAGAGTAGAAGTTTTGACAAGTTAATAAATGTTTTTTTGAGCCTTATGATGGAAAGTAATCATGTAGAGCTCTGGAATCGTTGTCTGCAAGTCATAAAAGACAATGTATCGGAGCATGCATTTAATACGTGGTTTAAACCTATCATACCTTTAAAGTATGAAAATAAAACCCTGACAGTAGAAGTCCCGACCTCGTATTTCTATGAGTTCATAGAAGATCATTATTTGGGATTGCTGCGCTCTGTCCTTTATAAAGAAATAGGAGAGGGCACACGTCTGATGTATAGCATTCTGACAGACAAGGCTCATCATCTGACCACTAATATTCCTTCAACAAATCATCCTGTGGATGCACAGCAACAACCGGTGACGGGTGGTAATCGTACTCCGTTTATGTCGGTGCAAACTGCTCTTCCTGCACTTGATCCACGTTTGAATCCTAAGTATCGCTTTGATAATTTTATTGAGGGTGACAGTAATAAATTGCCGCGTACGATTGCCGAAGAGGTGGCTTTACGCCCTGCTAAGACAGCATTCAATCCGTTGTTTATTTATGGCGCGTCAGGAGTGGGCAAGACTCATTTAGTGAATGCGATAGGAGCTCGTATAAAAGAGCTGTATCCTCAGCAACGAGTACTCTATGTGTCGGCAAACTTATTTCAGGTGCAGTTTGTTGATGCAACCTTGCGCAATAAAGTAACAGACTTTATCAAGTTTTATCAGACAATAGATGTGCTGATTATAGATGATATCCAAGAGTTTGCTGCTATGACAAAGACGCAAAACACTTTCTTTCATATATTCAATCATTTACATCAGAATGGTAAACAGTTGATTTTGACATCCGATCGTCCGCCAGTCATGCTGCAAGGTATGGAAGATCGTCTGCTCACGCGTTTTAAATGGGGATTGCTGGCTGAATTGGAAAGACCTAATGCTGAGTTGCGTAGGAATATCTTGAAAGACAAGATCCATCGTGACGGGTTGGAGCTTCCCGAGCCGGTGATTAACTTCATCGCGGAGAATGTGGATGAGAGTGTACGTGACTTGGAAGGAGTCGTTACTTCATTGATGGCTTATTCTGTGTATAGCAACCGGGATATTGACATGAGTTTGGCTGAAAGTGTCGTGAAAAAGGTTGCGAAGGTCGAGAAGAAGGAAATTACGATTGATTCGATTGTGTCCAAAGTGTGTGAGCATTATGAAATCGAGAAGGAAAGCCTTCATTCCCGTTCCCGGAAGCATAATGTGGCGATAGCGCGCCAGGTGGCTATGTATTTGGCAAAGAAATATACAGATACGTCCTGTGTCAGAATTGGAAAGCTTATAGCAAACCGAAACCATTCGACGGTGCTTCATTCTTGCAAAATGGTGCAGACACAGTTGGAGGTAGACAAAAACTTCCGTACAGAGATGGAGGAAATAGAAAATCTGATACGTGTGTGATTTAAGTAATAAAGGTCGAAATAGAAAAGGATGTGCTGGTGTGAAGACCACAGACGGCACATCCTTTTTTTCTTGTGATGATGTTTATTTCAAGAACCCTTGTCTTTTCAGGGCTGCCAAGTAGGTGGCGGACATGGCTTCGTTGTCCTTTTTCGTGTAACGTATGTCGGTGAATATTTGAGCTAATGTTTCTGTGTGGTTGATTTCCACGAAGTGTTTGTTTTCGGGAAGAGACTCCTTGTAGGCGTACAGTCGGTCTATGTCGGCCGAGGTATAGTCGTGATAGGTTTCATCGTGTATGAAGGCTTCCATTGGCAATCGGTCCGGTTGGTCGGGATGCTCATCGGGATAGCCCACAGTGACCGTAGCCACCGGCATGACAAGTTGCGGGAGCTTCAGGGTGTCAATGAGGACATCGGGTTGATAAATTGTAGTTCCCAGGTAACAGATGCCCAACCCTTTTTCTTCGGCAAGCGTGCAGAATGTTTGTGCATATAATAAGGTGTCGATGGATGCATTTAGGAAAGACAGGAAGTTGTCATATCCCGGAGTGGCTTTGCGCTGTTCGCACCATACGCTCGTGCGGTGGAAGTCGGCACAGAATGTGAGCATGACGGGTGCTTCTGTCACCATGGGTTGGTTGAAATGAGCAGGGGCTAACTGTTTTTTCATACTTGGGTCGCGTGTGACAATCACGCTGTAGAGTTGGAGGTTTCCCATGGTGGAGGCTCTTCCGGCCGTTTCCAGCAATTCGTTGAGCAAGGCCGGTTCGATGTCGCGGGCCTGGTATTTGCGGATGGTTCTTCTTTGTTTTACGTATTCCATAGTTCTTTTAGTTTTGTGAGAAGCAAATATAGTCAAATATCTGATAAAGGCAACTTACAGACTCCTTCTTTTTCAACAGGTAATGGTAAGTTTTCAACAACTGGAAATATCGTATCGTATGACAAATTTCCATTTTGGAAAACTTTTATTCATTTTGTTTTGTGTAAATCGTTGATATACAATAGTGTCTTTTCTTGTTTTGGAAAACTTCACATCGAATCTAAATTTAGATATGGAAAATCTTGGCGGTTACGGAAATCATGTATAGCTTTGCCGACACATTTCATTAACCTTGTCCATCCTTCTACCGGATACCCATCGTGGTGACATTATACTTGAAACTTAAACATATTTATTGTGGAAAAGCAAACTTATACGTATGACGAAGCGTTCAATGCCTCTCTGGATTATTTCGGAGGGGATGAATTGGCTGCCCGTGTTTGGGTCAACAAATACGCAGTCAAGGACTCGTTTGGAAACATCTATGAGAAGTCTCCAGTCGATATGCATTGGCGCATAGCCAATGAAGTGGCCCGAATCGAGGCGAAGTACCCTAACCCCTTGTCTGCCCAGCAGCTCTTCGATCTGATGGACCACTTCCGTTACATCGTTCCTCAGGGAAGCCCTATGACTGGCATCGGAAACGATTACCAGATTGCCTCCTTGTCAAATTGCTTTGTGATTGGGATGGACGGTTCTGCCGACTCCTATGGAGCAATTATCCGTATCGACGAAGAGCAGGTGCAGCTCATGAAGCGTCGCGGTGGAGTCGGGCATGATCTCTCACACATCCGCCCCAAAGGCTCTCCTGTCAAGAACTCTGCTCTCACTTCCACCGGACTTGTTCCCTTTATGGAGCGTTATTCGAACTCTACCCGCGAAGTGGCCCAGGACGGACGACGCGGTGCCCTGATGCTGAGTGTATCCATCAAGCATCCCGATTCGGAAGCATTCATCGACGCCAAAATGACTGAGGGAAAGGTGACCGGAGCTAACGTCTCTGTCAAACTGGATGATGAGTTCATGCAGGCTGCCATCGATGGAAAGCCCTACACACAGCAGTTTCCCATCGACTCGTCCCATCCGAAGGTGAAGAAGGAAATCGACGCGTCCGCCCTCTGGAAGAAGATTGTCCACAATGCCTGGAAGTCTGCCGAGCCCGGAGTACTGTTCTGGGACACCATCATCCGCGAGTCTGTCCCTGATTGCTACGCCGACCTGGGCTACAAGACCGTGTCCACAAACCCCTGTGGGGAGATACCTCTCTGTCCCTACGACTCGTGCCGACTGCTGGCTATCAACCTCTACTCCTACGTTGTCAACCCATTTACACCCGAAGCCTATTTCGACTTCGACACGTTCAAGCAACATGTCGGCTATGCCCAGCGCATTATGGACGACATCATCGACCTGGAGCTGGAGAAAATCGACTCCATCATGGCCAAAGTCAAGTCCGACCCTGAGAGCGAAGAAGTCAAAGGCTCTGAGGAGCACCTTTGGGAGAAGATATATAAAAAGACCGGGCAGGGACGCCGCACCGGTGTCGGCATCACAGCCGAAGGCGATATGCTTGCGGCCATGGGACTGCGCTACGGGACGGAAGAGGCTACGGCCTTCTCTGAGGAAGTCCACCGGACTGTCGCCCTCATGGCCTACCGCTCTTCCGTCATGATGGCCAAGGAGCGCGGCGCTTTCAGCATCTATGACAGCGAGCGGGAAAAGGACAATCCCTTCATCAACCGCCTCCGCGAAGCCGACCCCGAACTGTATGACCTCATGGTGAAATACGGACGGCGCAACATCGCCTGCCTCACCATCGCACCTACGGGCACGACCAGCCTCATGACACAGACCACTTCAGGCATCGAGCCTGTATTCATGCCCGTCTACAAGCGCCGTCGCAAGGTCAACCCCAATGACCCCTCAGCCCACATCGACTTCACGGACGACACCGGTGACGCCTTTGAGGAATACATCGTCTATCACCATAAATTCCTCACCTGGATGGAGGTCAACGGATATGACACCAAGAAGAAATACACCCAGGAAGAGATTGATGACCTTGTTGCCCGCTCACCGTACTACAAAGCCACCTCGAACGATGTCGACTGGCTCATGAAGGTGCGCATGCAGGGACGTATACAGAAGTGGGTCGACCACTCCATCAGTGTCACCATCAACCTCCCCAACAGCGTCGACGAAGACCTTGTCAACCGCCTCTATGTCGAAGCCTGGCGTTCAGGCTGCAAGGGATGTACCGTTTATCGCGACGGCTCCCGTGCCGGCGTCCTCATATCCGCAAAGGAGGAAAAGAAGAAGGAAGAGATGATTTTCAAGCGGCCTGAAATCGTCGAAGTACGCCCTAAAGTCCTCGAGTGTGACGTTGTCCGCTTCCAGAACAACAAGGAGAAGTGGGTCGCATTCGTAGGCCTGCTCGACGGCCATCCGTATGAAATCTTCACCGGATTCCAGGATGACGACGACGGCATTGTGCTCCCCAAATCAGTCACCCACGGACGAATCATCAAAAACATCGATGAGAACGGCAACAAACGCTACGACTTCCAGTTCGAGAACCGCCGAGGCTACAAGATGACCGTCGAGGGACTGTCCGAACGATTCAATAAGGAATACTGGAACTATGCCAAGCTCATCTCCGGCGTCCTCCGTTGGCGGATGCCCATCGAGAAGGTGATAAAGCTTGTCGAGTCGCTCCAGTTCGACAATGAGAACATCAACACGTGGAAAAGCGGCGTCGCCCGGGCCCTGAAGAAATACGTCATCGACGGCACAGAGGCCAAGGGACTGAAGTGCCCCAACTGCGGTCAGGAGACGCTCGTCTACCAGGAAGGATGCCTCATCTGCAAGACCTGTGGCTCATCCCGTTGCGGATAAGCATAAATCTCATATATTAAATGTTTTAAAGGTTTGGGGGAGGTCCGCAGCGATTGCCGCGCCTCCCCTCATTTTTCTCCTAAAGCATCAGACAAACACGATGGAACAATACATCACACTCTCCCGCCTGCGTTTCTACTCCCGCCACGGCGTAGACCCACAGGAGTGCCGCGTCGGCGCCCATTTCACCCTGAGCCTGCGCATCGCGACCGATTTCTCACGCGCCATGACGACCGACGACGTCGCCGATACGCTCGACTACGGGGCTGTCTACCGTGCCGTCCGTGACGAGATGGACCGCCCCTCGCACCTGCTCGAGCACGTGGCCGGACGCATCCTGCGCCGCCTCTTTGCCGACTTCCCGTGCATCGAGTCCGTCGCCCTGGAGCTGACGAAGGACAATCCCCCCATGGGAGCCGACTGCCTCGGGGCAGGCATTGCCGTCACAGTCTCGCGGGCGGATTTCGAGTGACATCATGACATACGGGCACAAAGTCCCGGGACGGACGGGAGCGACTTCTACATCTTCAACTCTTCCAAGCTCAAATCATCTCCCCACATCCCGCGGCTCTTTGTGCCCTTCTTCACTCCCGTCCCCGCTTCCTTTCTGCATTTTGTAAATATAAATCAGTACTTCTCCAGTGCTCGTTTCCCTTATTTTCCCCTCCCTGTCCCGTTCCCGTCTCCTCCCGTCCGCGTCGTCTGTGGGTCTTTTTTAGGTGCTTACGCAATGCCTTGTCCGTCAGGGGTTTGGTAAAATGCCGGATGGAGTGTGGATAAGATACGTACTTATCTAGGATGAGATACGTACTGATGTAGGATGACATCGGATGTCATCCTGGATGAAGTCTGACCTCATCCCGTCAAAGGTCAGACCTTATCCTACCAAAGGTCTGACCTTTGGTCTGCTCATGTCCGAAGAGTGTCTGTGAGAGGTGTGTGGTGAATGGTGGTTTTGTACGGAATATTCTTAGATGCCATACGGCCTTTCCGCATGAGAATAGCGAAGGGACGCCCGCCCCGTCCGTCCGCCGTCCGGTCTGCATCCGCGAGTGTTTGCAGGTCGCTTCGTGGCTGACGGACACACAGGGCGTGCGTCCCTTCGAATCTGTTCGGGGGTCAATGTCCCTCCATCGGGCTGTAGTCCTTGGCCAGTCCGCCTTCGCCCGTCTCCTTGTACAGGGAGGGGATGTCATGGCCCGTTTGCTTCATGACCTCGACCACCTTGTCGAACGACACACGGTGCGTGCCGTCGGTGAACGTGGCATAGATGTTGGCGTCCAACGCCCGCGCTGCGGCGTAGGCATTGCGCTCGATGCAGGGTATCTGCACCAGGCCGCAGACGGGGTCGCATGTCATGCCGAGGTGGTGTTCCAACCCCATCTCGGCGGCATACTCTATCTGGGCAGGGCTTCCGCCGAAGAGCTGCGTCGCGGCTGCTGACGCCATCGCACAGGCCACGCCCACTTCGCCTTGGCAGCCCACTTCGGCTCCGGAGATGGATGCCCTCGTGCGTGCGATGTTGCCGATTAGGCCCGCTGTGGCCAATGCCCGCAGGATGCGCATCTCTGTGAACGCGCGGTTGTCCCTGAGGTGATAGAGCACGGCGGGGATGACGCCACACGAGCCACAGGTCGGGGCCGTGACGATGCGCCCTCCGGATGCGTTTTCTTCGCTGACGGCCAGTGCATAGGCGAAGACAAGTCCGCGGGAGCGGAGCGAGTCCTTGTAGCCCAGGGCCTTGATGTAGTAGGCAGCGGCCTTGCGTCGAAGGTTGAGCGGGCCGGGGAGGACACCCTCCTGTTCGAGTCCCCGTTCGACGGCCTCCTGCATCGTGCGCCAGACTTCGGCCAGATAGTCCCAGAGGTCGGATTCCTCGCACATCTGGACGTATTCCCAATAGCTCCGTCCCGTGTGCTCACACCAGTGCATGATGTCGACGAGGGAGTCCAGCTCGTAGATGTCCTTCTCGCCGGGCATGGTCTTCCCCTCTTCGGCCAGTGCGCCTCCTCCGACGCTGTAGACAGTCCATTGCTCGGTGACTGTGCCGTGGGTATCAATGGCTTTGAACAGCATTCCGTTCGGGTGGAAGGGGAGGAACACTTTGGGCTTCCAGAGGATGCGGACGGGGGCGTGGGTGGAGAGGACGTTGTTGATGGCCACGTCAGTCATGTGGCCACGTCCGGTCGCAGCCAGGCTGCCATAGAGTGTGACCTCGAAGGAGGTGGCTTCGGGATGGCGCGCGAGGAACATCTCGGCGGCTTTGTGCGGGCCCATGGTATGGCTGCTCGATGGGCCTTGTCCGATGCGGTATATTTCCTTGATGCTCTTCATTTAGAACAGTTTGGCAGGATAGACGCCTTCGTCGGCGAGGCGTTTGAACTTGTCGACGACGGCTTGGCGGTCAGCAGCGTAGGTCACGCCAAACCAGCGGCTGGTGGTGTCGAGGACGCTGACGGAAGCCGTTCCGTCCGTGATGAGGCGGTTGACGACGAGGGGGATGAAGTATTCGGCTTTCGGTTCCTGGATGTGTTCCTGCAGGAACTCGATGAAGAATTGTTCGGAGTGGCGGAAATAGTCAGGCGTAAAGCCCCACATGTTCATCGACACAGGGGTGTCGTCAGGGACAGCCACCCAGTGTCCGGCTTCGTCCTTGTAGCAGACAGGGCCATCGACGCGCATGATTTCGGTGCGTTCGACGACCGAAGTGAGGTGTCCTTCGGCATTGGTCTCACAAATGCCGCGTGCGACGCTGCCACTTTCCGAGAGAGTGTTGCCGACGCGGAAGCCCACCATGCAGTAGCGGTCCGTGCTTCCTTCAGGCAGCGCGGCGAGCCAGCGTCCGATGACTTCGAAGCTGTCACGGCCATAGTAGTCGTCAGCATTGATGACGGCAAAAGGTTCGCGGATGACGTCTTTGGCCATGAGCACGGCGTGGTTCGTCCCCCAGGGTTTCACGCGTCCTTCGGGCACGGTGAATCCTTCGGGCAGTTTGTCGAGTGACTGGTAGACCACTTCCGTCGGGATGTGGCCTTCATATTTGCTCAACACCTTGGCGCGGAAGTCTGCGTCGAAGTCTTTACGGATGACGAATACGACCTTGCCGAATCCTGCGCGTATGGCGTCATAGATGGAGTAGTCCATGATGGTCTCTCCGCTCGGGCCCAGACTGTCAAGCTGTTTGAGTCCTCCATAGCGACTGCCCATGCCGGCAGCCAGTACAAAAAGGGTTGGTTTCATGATGATATGTGTATTTAAAGGGTTTAAGTTGTATTCTCGTGGGGTTCATGTCCCCGCTTTCGCACTGCAAAGCTATGGAAAATCGCCCAATCGGACGCATGCTTCGAGGTGTTTTTCTGCGTCAGAAGGGGTATCCGATGGCAAAGTGCCACCCGATGCCGTCCCAGAACTTCGGGATGTTGTAATATCCCTTGCGCGAAGTCTCATAGGGGGCATGCAGTCCGATGCCCATGTCGAGGCGAAGTACGAGGAATTCCAAGTCATAACGCAGTCCGACGCCGGTGCCCAAGGCTATCTGCTTGCCGAAGTCTTTGAGCGTGAATTTCGCCCCGGGACGTTGCGGGTCGTCGCGGATGAGCCAGATGTTGCCTGCGTCGAGGAACGTAGCTCCTTGCAGGTCGCCAAAGATGGGGAAGCGCAGCTCCACGTTGGCCTCCAGCTTCAGGTCGCCGGTCTGGTCGATGTAGGAATACATGCCGGAGCGTGGCTGGTAGCGTCCGGGACCGAGCGAACGCACGGTGAAGGCGCGGATGCTGTTGGCTCCGCCGATGTAGAACTGCTCGCTGTAGGGTGCGACGGATGAATTGCCGTAGGCATAGATGACGCCTCCGAACACGCGCGTGGCCAGACTGACTTCGCGTGTGAGCCGGTAGGTCTTGCGCAGCTCCGTGGTCAGCTTGACGAACTGTGCGAAGGGGTTGCCCAGCAGGTTTTTGTTTTTCTCGCGAAACGATTTGCCGAAGATGGCATAGATGCCGGAGGTGATGTTGCCTGACGAGGTGATGGACGTCTCCCACCATGTATGGTTGCGCCGGCGCTTGAAGTTACTGTCGTCGTAGGTGTACGTATAGCTCATGGCCGGGATAAACTGGTCTTGCATACTGATGTAGAGTGCCTGGTTGGCATTACGTATGGAGTCGAACTTCTGGGTCGTGCTTTGGAGGACGTTGAAGGTGAGCCGCAACGGGGTGAACGTATGTTGTGAGGTGGGCGAGGTCTGGATGGTGTAGGAAGCTGTCCCGCCGAAGGAGAGCATTTTGTAGTAGCTTGCGCGGTTGAGCTTCTCCATGTAGATTTTGAACTGTGACGTGCGTTTAAAGGGCGACCACCTGGATTTGTAGAACGGGATGACGAGCCGCGGGTAGTCCACTGATGCGGAGATGCCATAACTGTAGGAGTTGATGACCGAACTGTTGCCTTCCACCGAGGAGCCTGTCTGCCACTCGTATGACCCGTCGAGCTGGACGGAAAACGTTTCGCCCCCGCGGAACGCATTGCGTTTGGACACGGCAAAGGATGCTCCCGGTCCGAGCTGGTCGTTGCTCTTTGACTTGAAGTCAAACTCCAGCTCGCTGTCCAGCAGCTTGTCGAAGCGGGTGTTGATGTCGAGGTCCAGCACGTTCTCCCGTCCCGTGGTGTCGCGCGGAGTGTATTGAAATTCGACGGAGCTGAACAATCCCATGCTGTTGATGTTTTCCTGTGTGTATTGTTGCCGTTGGGCCGAATAGAGATCTCCCGGCCGGAAGCGGAAGTTGTCAAACAGTACACTGGGACGCAGGGGGATTTTGTCTCCGTTGTAATTGATGGCTATGCCCGGCCGGGTGATGGAATGCTCGAAGGGCCGGAACTGCTGGTTGTCGTACATGTTCAGGCGTAAGTCTCCGAGCGTGTATTGCCGGTTCACTTGGGGGTGCAGGCCGGCCACCGGCTTCATCTTGAGTGAGGCATATCCCGGCCGTTGGATGGTATCGGCCAGATAGGAGATGTAGTTCGCACGGTAGTAGTAGTAACCATGGTTGCGGAGCAGGGTCGAGATGCGGTTGCGTTCGGCTTCGAGCTGGGTGACGTTGAAGTTCTCTCCCGGACGGAGGAACGTTTCCCTCGTGTGGGCGTGGATGATGCTGTCGGCCTGTGCCGGGAAGCCTTCGTAGGCCAGGGTATCGATGAAGTATGGTTTCTGCATATCGACCACATAGCGCACTTTTGCCTTCTTGGGATTCTTTTTGTCCGGGAGCACTTCGTAGTCCACTTTTCCTTGGAAATAGCCATAATTGTGAAGCACGTTGGTTGCCACTTTGGCTCGTAGTTCGGGGTTGACGGTCGAGATGAAGACCGGTGTCGCTGCAAACTTGTTGAACACCCAACGTCCGAATTTGGATGTACTGTTGACGTACTTATTGTAAATCCACAGCTTGTAGGGGAAAGGTATGCGTATGGACGAACTTCCCAAAAAGGCATTGTTGGGAGCACATGCCAGTGCGGCGTTGACTTCTTCGAGGGTGGTGTTTCCCGCGTCGCTTTTGTCCTTGTTGAGTATTTCAGTGTCCTTGATGCCGGTGTAGAGCACCTCTTCGCTTGGCAGGTTCTTGGTGGTGGAACATGCGGCCAGCAAGGCTGACAGGGATAGGATGTATAATAGGTGTAGTTTCATTTGTCTTCTGTAGTTGTAGGTTCGTTACGGCGTTGTTGTTTTTTTCTGTTCCGGAAGATAAAGAGTTCTCCCAGTTTGCTCACTTTCTTGCGTAGGACGATGCCCGCACCTGTTTCTGTGATTTCTCCGTCGAGCATACTGTCGAAGTTCGTGTTGTGGAAGATGCGGATATACCTGGTGCCACTGTCGTCCAGTCGCCATTCGAGTGAGATGTCGTCGATGAAGGAGTTTGATGAGCCGGATGTGGTCGGATCGTCGTTGCCGGTCGAGATGCGTCCGCCGATGACGATGCTGATGCGGTTGTTCCAGAATCGTTTCGCGAAGCGGAAGGAATAGTCCGTATGTTGCGAGCCGTCAGCAGAGGTCGCATCTTCCATGCCCAGTGTGATGTCCACTGTTTTCAAGGCATTGCCTGCGATGTTGGTGATTTCGCTTTGCAGGAATGAGTTCAGGGCGCTGTTGGCATCGAAACCTCCCGATTTGCCTGTCCCTCCGCCTTCGCCCAGATACATGCCTGTGGCCAGCATGGCGACAGCCAGTTTTCCACGCTCTTCTTTGGACATGGCCACCAGTTGGTTTTGGATGGAAGCATCTTCCGGTGCTTCGAGGGTGAACTCCAGTCCCATGTTTTCCAGTGAGTTGGTGATGGCCACTCCCACGTCGAAGTTGACCGACCGAGGCACATCGTTTTCCGTCACAGTGGAGCGTACACGTTCTGTGGCTACGATGTTCATGTTGGGATTCATCGGATTTCCGGTAAATTCCACAAAGCTGCCGCTTCGCAGGTTGAATGTCTTGAGCGGTATGACAGGGAGTTCATACTTCATTTGTCCGTTTATCACTGTGTAGCGTCCTGACAGGAGAAGTTCTCCTTGCGGGGTGTATTGCATGGAGAGATTTCCGCCTCCGTTCAGGGAGATGTAGCTTTCGCCGTCATCACTCAGGTTGACGCGTGCCTGTGCCCCTTCGTCGATATGGAGTGTCATCAGCATGTCGATGCCTCCGGCTGTATAGAGCGGGGGGTGGATGTTTTCGACGGTCGTTGTGTCGTTGAAATTTACAAATGTGACCAGGTCGCTCAAGCGGTCTTCCACGGTCAGCGGTGAGTCTTTCAGGACGTAGGTCACGTCTGTATTGCCCTGTACGTTGATGTTCCCCCGCATCTTCAGATTGTCCATTGTGCCTCGCAGATTGGAGAACACGTCGATATAGACTTTTCCATAGAGGACGGAATTCTTCTTGCGTGAGGCATTAATCAGCTCGTAGTTACGGGCCACCATGCGCAAGTCGAGCATCATGTTGGCCATGTCGGCGAAATCAACAGTGCCAGACAGACGGAACGGATTGTCTGTACGGGTGTACACGCTGAACTCGTCCAAGGTCAGTTTGCTGTTTTCGATTTTCACAGGTCGGTTGTCCAACCGGAAGCGTATGCCATACATGTCGGAAGCCAGTGTGACGGAGTCGAGGGCCAGTTGCCCGTCAATGCGGGGCGCAGACGTGCTGCCTTTCACTGTCACTTCGCCGTCCAAGTCGCCTTGCAGCGTGATTAGTTGGTCTGGGATGAAGCCGTTGACCAGATTGAGTGGCAGATGGTTCAGGTTCAGCATCATGTCGAGCGCTCCTTCTTCTGTGTTGCGATAGTCTCCGCTCAGTGAGGCCACTTCGTCGCTGCCGAGCGAGATGCGTGCGTCGACAAAATGCGTGTCGCCTTCCTTCGGCAGGTAGATGGCCGAGCAGGCCACATCGCCCAGCGGGATGTGCTCGTAGACCAGTGAGTCGACCGATGTGTCGACGGCCACTGACATGTTTTCTTCTCCAGACTGGATGTAGTGCACCTCTGCATTCCAGATGCCTTCGATGTCGGGCAGGTAGGGAAGCACTTCCATCAGTTTCCCGATGTCCACTTTGTGGAGTGACAGGGTCAGGTCGCGCAGGGCATCGGTGTTTGGTGTGGAGTAGAGTTGGAATGCTGTGCCTTCTTCATTTTCCAGTTGGAGGTCGGCATCGATACGTCCGTCGTTGTATAAATAGATGAAGTTATCCCTGTTTAGCGTATAGGGACTGAAGGCGATAATCGGCTGTTCCGGATAGAATTTCAGGCGCAAGCCTTTGTCGGCCATGCTCACGTTCAGGCCCAGATGTACTCCCTGTTCGCCTTTGCTGTCAAAGTAGTTCAATTCCAGACCTGCGCCTTTCGGATGAATAAAGGCATTCAGTCGGGAGTCGAAGACGAAATGTTTGTTGGTCGGTGCGTTGCGCACTTCTGCAAAGAGTTTGACGCCCAGCGTGTCTTGCATGATGTCCAGCCGGATTGTGTCCAGTTGCAGGCTGTCGGTGCGCAGGGAGTAGATATGTGATTCTCCGGTGATGCCCTCTTCGGGCGATGTGTCCACATCGAGAAACAGGTCGTCATATTTAAAGCCGTTTATTGACAGGAAATTGTAGATGGGGTTGTCTGTTCCGGCTTTCACTCGCACGCAGAGGTTGGGAAGCAGGCTTTTCAGTTTGTTTTGGTCGAGCCACTTGTCTTGTGCTTGTGTCGACAGTTCGCTGCCGAAGGTTGACAGTGCATTGACGATGGTCATGATGTCCTGTTGGCCGTCGATATGGAGGTTCAGGTCGCCTGCTTGTGCGTTCATGCACGTTGTGTCAGCCCGTAGATTGGCATCGAAGTAGAGGTTCTTGGTCCGGAAAGTTGATTTTTCAGACGTGAACGTCAGATTTTCCAAAGCACCTTTAAGCCAGTGGCGTTTGCGGAAATTCGTACTGAAGTCCAGCGTGAAGAGTGCTCCCACGTCGAAGGGGGCGGCTGCGACTTGCAGTCTTTTCAAGTCGGCTGAATTTACGTCCACGACCAGTTGGCCGTTGACGCCCCGGCGTCGGAGTTCGGCGTTGAAGGTGGTTGTCATGTCGAGCAGCGCGTTGTGGCTGTGTAATTCCAGTTGTGCTTTGTTTTGTGCCAATTCGGCTTGCAAGCCCACATCCGACAGATCGTAGGCCGCATATTGCAGCCGGTCGACTTTAAGGTCGGCTTTCATGTGTGTCTGAGGCTGAAACAGGTCGAATCCTTTTCCTTTCACATCGAGTGTCATGGACACGCAGCGCAGGGAGTCGTGAGGCAGGAAGTCCGTCCCCATGAGGCTGTCGACAGCCAAGGTGGCCTGGTAGGTCTCCTTGTCCGTCCGGCAGTCGGCAAGCAGGGTGATGAGAGCCGTGCCTTCGGCCATTGTCATGTCGGCTGTGTAGTGCGGGCCGTCGATGCCGGCCTTGCCGCTGAGGGTGATGCCGTGGGGGATGACCAGTGTGCTGTCGTTAATGCCTGTGAGGGCCTTGACGCAGTCCAGGTTGTGGGTCTTAGCTTCCAGGTCGATTTGTCCGTGGCGTTTGTTTTCGTCGAGCAGGTCGTTGATGAAACCTTGGACGCGGAGTTCGAACACTCCGTCCAGTCCCGACTGCAGGCCGGTGATGTGGAGAGACTTCATGTTGCCGTCGATGCCTGCACGCAAGGTCAGTGGCCGGTTGGGGTATGTGCGCACAAATTCAGCCGGCATACCTCCGGCCAGCAACAGCATGTCTTGTTTGCCCAGTTCGCCCAGCAGACGCAGGCTCATGGTCGCATCGTCATTGGGTTCCAGTGCTTTCCAGGCCATGTCTCCGCGCGCTTCCACGTAGGAGTCGGGCGTTTCCAGACGTAGCTGGGGGATGTGGAGCGTTTCGTCGTCCGAATAGAGCCGGCCTGTGAAGGTGGTTATTTGAAGTCCCGAACGTTCTTTTAAGGTCAGGTTTTTGATGACGGCTCCCAGTTGCATTCCGCTGTAGGCCACGGAGTCTATTTCCATGTTCCAGTCGGTGAGATGCAGATGCCCCGGGTCCAGGCTCGGCTGTGCTTCGAGGGTGTCGCTGTCCATGCTGAAGGCACCGCCTTGCAGCCGCAGGTGGGCCAGTTTGTAGGCAGAGTGGCGCAGGTCTACTTCGCCTCCAGCCAGTGTCAGGTCGCCCAGGCCGACGGCCATGCGTGTCGTGTCGCTCAGTTGCAAGGCCGCGTTCACCTTTTCGCATCGCAGGCTTTCCAGTAGGATTTTCCAATACACCGGCGATGATGTGGTGGTGTCGGGTTCTTCTGTGTCTTCGCGAAAGCGGATGGTCAGGTCGGTGTTGCGCAGCAGGGCTTCATTGACGATGGCCACTTCCGGAGTGAGGGCCACTCCATGTGACGACAGGCGGAATTCTCCCAACGAGCCTTGCAAGGTCATGGAAGGAATCAAGTCGCCTGTATTCATGTGTACATCCCGCAGGCTGATGCCGTCCACTTCGATTTGCTTGCGCAAGAGAGGGAGCAACTGGATGTGTACACGTAACTGTTCGGCTGAGAGCAACGTGTCTTGTTTCGGGGAGAGGACTTCCACGCCATTGATGTGCAGGCGGAGCGGGAAGCCGAGTCGGACATTGTCTATGCTTATCTGCATGTCGCCTTGTTTGGAAACTGCGGCTGTCACCTTATCTACCACAAAGTTTTGGATGGCAGGGACATAGAGCAGAGCGGCCAATATGATAAACAAGCCCACAGGGATGGTTATCACCAGCCCTGTCACTTTTAGAAATTTCTTCATAGCTGTGAGTTCGAAATCTTATACGCAAATGTAGCATAAAATATTTTCATACACTGTGATAATCGGGCAATAATCCGGTTTAAATCTTGCAAACTTCCGCCCTCACTCCGGAGTTTGCCGGGCCTTAAGGGCGGCCGGGAGCGGAAAGGAGTCCGTGCTCGGACGGAGTAGAGGGTAGGCGGGAGCGGAAAGGAAGGGATGGTCGGACGCCCTTTATAGCCCGTTTTCGGACTTTTTGTGCGTCGGTGTACGGAAAAGGACATCACTGTGTCTCAAAAGCGGACAGAGTGTTCGGAATCGGACACCTTCTTTTTCTACTTGTAGTTGAGAAACAGCATTTTATGATTTTGGCACGACCTTTGCTTGGGAATGTACGGCAAATGCCAAAGTGAACAACCAACCCTAATATATGTAATCAAAAAACATCATGGACAGGACAATACCCATAGAAGAACAAAAGAAGAAACGCCGTCGCCGCCTGATGACGTGGGGCGGGGGAGCGATTGTCGTATTTGCGGCCCTGATAGTGGGGGCTGTGTCTTTGCAACCTTCTGTCGCGCGGCAGAGCATCGCTTTCTCCACGGTCGATGTGGGCGTGCTCGAAATCTCCATCAATGCCGGGGGCACTGTAGCTCCGGCCTACGAGGAGATTATCAACTCACCCATCGACAGCCGCATTGTGGAGGTCTATAAGAAGGTGGGCGACTCGGTGCAAGCCGGACAGCCGCTGCTGAAGCTCGACCTGCAGACGGCACGCACCGACTACGACAAGCTACTCGACGAAGAACAGATGCGCCAGCACAAGATGCAGCAGCTGGAGATAAACAACCAGACCAAGCTGAAGGACCTCGCCATGCAGATACGTGTGTCGGAGATGAAGCTCAACCGCATGGCCGTCGAGCTGCGCAACGAACGTTTCCTCGACAGCCTCGGGGCAGGCACGACCGACAAGGTGCGCGAGGTGGAGCTGAACTATGAAGTGAGCCGCCTGGAGTACGAACAGCTCCGTCAGCAGTATGAGAACGAACGCCGCGTGATGGAGGCCGAAGAACAGGTGCAGGCGCTCGACCTGAGCATCTTCCGCAAGGGAGTGGCCGAGATGAGGCGCACGCTCGAAGAAGCCCAGGTGTTTGCCCCGCGGGCCGGCGTGCTGACCTTCCTCAACGACCAGATTGGCGTGCGCGTGGCCAAGGGCGAACAGCTTGCCACAGTGGCCGACCTGACGCGCTTCCAGGTGAAGGCTTCCATTGCCGACTCCTATGTCGACCGTGTCGTGCAGGGGGCAAAGGCTGTGGTGAAGAGCGGCGACGCGATGTGGACGGGCGTGGTGAACCACGTGGTGCCCACCTCGAAGGACGGCAACATCGACTTCACCGTCCAGCTCGACACCGTCGGCGACGCCACGCTGCGCTCCGGGCTGAAGACTGACGTGCACGTCGTCTACGGCGTGAAGGACCGTGTCAGGCGCATCCCCAACGACACGTACTACCTCGGCGCGGGCAAGTATGAACTCTTCGTCCAGACGGGCGACAACACGCTGGAACGCCGCGAGGTGGAGCTGGGCGAGAGCAACTGGGACTACGTGGAGGTCCTCTCCGGCTTGCAGGAAGGCGACCGCGTCGTGGTGAGCGACATGAACGCATATAAGAATAATAAGGAATTGAGATTGAAATAATAAACCAGGCACCCCAAAACTCTTCAGCCCCTCCCAAACCCTCCCCCGAAGGGGAGGGCTTAAAAAGCTGATGGGATAGAAGCTCCCCCTTGGGGGGAGTTGAGGGGGCCGTAATAAGCATTAATATTATGATTACCGTAAAAGATTTATCAAAGGTGTATCGCACCGACGAGATTGAAACCTTGGCTTTGGAGAATGTCAACCTGGACATCCGCGAAGGAGAGTTTGTCAGCATCATGGGCCCTTCGGGCTGCGGCAAGTCCACGCTGCTCAACATGCTGGGCCTGCTCGACGCGCCCACGACGGGCAGCATCGAGATTGACGGGCAGAAGACCGGCGGCATGAAGGACAAGCAGCTCGCTGCCTTCCGCAACCGCACGCTCGGCTTCGTCTTCCAGAGCTTTCACCTCATCCCCACGCTCAGCGTGCTTGACAACGTGGAGCTGCCGCTCCTCTACCGCCACGTCCCCTCGAAGGAACGCCGCCGCGCCGCCGAGGAAGTGCTCGCCCGGGTGGGCCTGAGCCACCGCATGAAGCACTTCCCCTCGCAGCTCTCCGGCGGTCAGCGTCAGCGCGTGGCCATCGCGCGGGCCATTATCGGCAACCCGAAAATCATCCTGGCCGACGAACCTACGGGCAACCTTGACTCCAAGATGGGCGCCGAGGTGATGGACATCCTCCACGGACTCAACCGCGACGACGGACGGACCATCGTCATGGTCACCCACAACGAGGAACAGGCACGCCAGACCTCGCGCATCATCCGCTTCTTTGACGGACACCAAATCAACTAAACCGACGGAGGAACTGCACTATGTGGAAAGTATATCTGCGGCAAATCGTCCGCCTGCTGCGCGAAAACAAATTCTTCAGCGTGGTATATATATTAGGTACGGCGCTGAGCGTCGCCATGATTATGCTCATTCTCGTCACCTATCACATCAAGTCGGGTGACATCGGTGTGGAAGACCGTCGCAGTCGCACGGCCTATGTCATCCGCGGTTATGCCGTGCCGGAGGGTGAGACGTACTGGTCCACCTCCTCCTTCCTTTCGCCCGAGGTGGTGGAGAAGTGGTTCTACCCAGTGAAGTCGGCCGAGGCCGTTTCCATCCTGGTCAAGGGCAACAGCCTGCTCTACAGCGATTCGGAGCAACGTTACGAGCAAATCTCGGCCACCTATACCGACGCTGCCTTCTGGCGCATCTTCTCCATGCGCTTCCTCGAAGGACACGGCTTCAGCGAGGCCGACGTGAAAGGCAAGGTCACCCGTGTGGTGATAGACCGCACGACGGCACGGCGCCTCTTCGGCACGACTGACGTCGTGGGGCGTCCCCTGCGCATCGACTGGCAGGAGTATCGCGTCTGCGGCGTGGTGGACGACGTGCCCACCTACTTCTCCGACGCTTCTTCACACATCTACCTGCCTTATACCACCAACGACTACGCCCAGAGCAAGGGCCGCACGGGCAACGTGAAGCTCGGCATGGCCAACTGCCTCTTCCTGCTGCGCTCACCGTCCGACCTGCCCGCACTGAAACAGGAACTGGAGCACCAGGTGCAGCTCATCAACGGGGCGGGCGGAAAGTACCGCTTCTCCATCGGCGACCAGCCCTACGGCGTGTCGGAGCGTATGGTCAAGATGCTCCGCGGCATGGATGCCGACAAGAAGGTGGTGGAGAGAACCATGCGGCTCACGCTCGTCATCCTCGTGCTCTTTCTCCTCGTCCCGGCCATCAACCTCTCGGGGCTCATCGTCGCACGCATGAAGAAACGTGCCGAGGAGCTGGGCGTGCGCAAGGCCTTCGGGGCATCCACCTCGAGCCTGATGATGCAGATGTTTGTCGAGAACTTCGTGCAGATGCTCATCGGCGGCGTCTTGGGGCTGCTCATGGCCTATTGCCTCTTCCGCGCGGTCGGCTCCGTCATGCTGCCCGACATCAACAGCATGATTATCGGTGCGAGTGCCGAGGGCTACTCCTCCATCCGGTTCTGGCATGTGATTGACCTGACTACCGTGGGCTACGTCCTTGCCGTCACCTTTTTGTTAAACCTCGTGTCCACGCTCCTGCCCGCCTGGCGCTATTGCCGCGTGCCCGTCGTGGATGCCTTAAATAAACGATAAACCATGTTCCGTCATATCCTGAAATTGATTACGAACCAGTGGCGGGCCAACGTCTGGATTCTGGCCGAGCTGCTCCTTTCCTTTGTATGCCTTTTTTGTGTGTTCTTCTTTGTCTACCAGCTTGCCACCCGCACCTGGATGGACAAGGGCTTTGACATCGACCACGTCTACAAGGCAGAGTGGTCCATGCACACGGACGGCGATGGCAAACCTTTCACCGGCTCCGACCCGAAGGACGCCCTCCTGGAGCTCATCGCCCGCCTGCGTCGTTATCCCGGCGTGGAGGCCGTGTGCGTGACCGGTGGTGCATCTTATCCCTACACGGGCAACTCCCGCGGGGGAAACGTCTACCGCGACACGCTCTCGGTCGGCGACCTATGCCAGGGCGACGTCTCGCGCGATGCCATCACCGTCTTCCGCTATCGGTCGGTCGACCCTTCTGTCGACCTCCGTCGTGAGGCCGAGAAGGCCGACTGCCTGCTCTCCCAATGCCTGATGGACGAGCTTTTCGGCCCCGGCGTCGCCAAGGGCTACATGCGCAAGGACCGTAAGAAGACTGACGACCGCCTGGCGCTGGCCGTCACGAGCAATACGCCCCGCGACGAATATTCCGGCGACGGCGGCCTCTGCTGGTGGCTGACAGACGAAGCCAAGCTGCTGAAGAAACCCCATCCGCTGAGCCACTGCATCTTCCTGCGCGTGCGCCCCGAGGCCGACCGTGACTTCGCCGACCGCTTCTGGCGGAAGATGAAAGGCCGTCTGCAGGTGGGCGACTGCATGATAACGAACCTCATCCCGATGGAGCGCGTGCGGGCGCAAGACCTCAACTGGCGCGGCATCGATTTCTATTACTCCTTCGCCTACGTCCTTGCGGGCTTCTTCCTGCTGTGCGCCTTCCTGGGCGTCATCGGCACGTTCTGGTTTCGCACGCAGGCCCGCACGTCGGAGATAGGCATCCGCATCGCCATGGGCGCCACGCCGCGCTCCGTCCGTCGGTTGCTCTTTGCGGAGGGGCTGATGCTCTTCGCCCTCGTGTGGGTGCCCGGCATGGTACTGGCCTGGCTGTTGCACGACAGTATCGACGTGCTGCATTTCCGCGTCTCCAGTCCGCTTGCCTTCACCCTCATAGGCCTCCTGACCACGCTCGTCATGGCCATGCTCATCACGGCCGGCGTATGGGCCCCCGCCCGTCAGGCTTCGCGCATCAACCCCGTCGATGCGTTGAGATACGAGTAAGACGCATCCCCTTTCCCGCTTTCTTTCGGCAGGAAAGGACTGTAGGAAATGATTAATAATGTTTACAAATTAATTAAGAGTAGGAGAAAGCAAAGTAAAAGGTAGGACTTTACCAAGTAAAAAGTAGGACTTTACCGAATAAAAGGTAGGATTTTACTGTGTAAAAAGTAGGACTTTACTTTGCTTTCTTTACGACCTTGCTTATCAGATACTTACAAAAGCCAAAAAATGAGCAGTCCGCTCTTTCGAAATCTGTCCGCTATATGAAGAAATATTTACTTATGCTTTCCCTTTTCATTGCCCTCCCCGCGGCGGCGCAACGCACGCTCACCCTGTCCGAGGCCATCGCCCTGGCCCGCCGGCAGAGCGTGGATGCGGCTGTGGCCCTCAACGAGCTGAAGGCTGCCTATTGGGAATATCGCACCTACCGTGCCGACCTCCTGCCCGAGGTGAACTTCACGGCCACGCTTCCCTCCTACAACAAGACGTACAGCCGCTACCAGCAGGACGACGGCTCCTATACGTTCGTGCGCAACAACAACCTGGGCATGGAGGGCGAGCTGTCCGTCGACCAGAACGTGTGGCTCACGGGTGGCAAGCTCTCGCTCACGACGTCGCTCTCCTACATCCGCCAGCTCAACGGCAACAAGCAGCAGCAGTTCATGAACGTCCCCCTCTCGCTCACGTTCACCCAGCCGCTCTTCGGCGTGAACACCCTCAAATGGCAGCGGCGCATCGCTCCCGTGCGCTATCGCGAGGCGCGTGCCTCGTTTCTCTCGGCCACGGAGGAGGTGACGGGCAAGACCATCACCTACTTCTTCCAGCTCCTGCTGGCCCGCGAGCAGCTGGCCATCGCGCGGCAGAATCTGGAGAACTCCGAGAAGCTCTACAAGATAGCCGAAGCGAAGCGCCGCATCGGGCAAATCTCGGAAAATGACCGGCTGCAACTGCGCCTCTCGATGCTCAACGCGCGTGCCGCGCTGACCGACAGCGAGACGGAGCTGCGCTCGAAACAATTTCAGCTATGCTCTTTCTTGGGCCTGGAGGGCGGGGGCGACATCGAACCGGTGCTCCCTGAGCGTGTGCCTGACGTGACGATAGGCTACGACGATGCACTGCAAAAGGCTTTGGAAAACAACGCTTTTGCCCACAACCTCCGTCGCCGCCGCCTGGAGGCTGACTACGACGTGGCCGAGGCGCGGGGCAACCTGCGCAGCATCAGCCTGCGTGCTTCGGTGGGCCTCACGGGCCAGGACGACGGCCTGCGCCGTGTCTACCGCTCGTCCGGCTGGGGCAACAACCAGGTGGTCGAGGTGGGCGTGAGTATTCCGCTGCTCGACTGGGGCAAACGCCGAGGGCAGGTGCGCGTGGCCGAAAGCCAGCGCGAGACGGTGCGTGCCCAGCTCAGGCAGGAAGAGATGGATTTTCATCAGGACATCTTCCTGCTCGTGGAGCACTTCAACAACCAGGCCATGCAGGTGCGCATCGCGCTCGAAGCCGACTCCGTCGCGCAGACGCGCTACGATGCCAATGTCCAGGCATTCATGATAGGCCAGATAAGCACGCTCGACCTGAACGACTCGCAGTCGTCCAAAGATGAGGCCCGGCAGACGCGCATCGAGCAACTGTATAATTACTGGAACTACTACTACCAGCTACGCAGCCTCACGCTCTGGGACTACGAGCGCGACGAGGAGCTGACGGCTGACTTTGAGGCTGTCGTCAGGGGGCGGTAGGGCCGGGTCAGGGCCTGTCTCATTTCAGGGTGACGAGGAGCAGGAGGGCGAAATGTTCCCGGAGCGAGGCACGCAGTTTCCGGTAGGCTGTCTTTTTAAGTGAGTGCACCGTGCCTTCCGAGATGCCCAGCGTCTGTGCGATTTCCTGGTTGCGCTTGCCCATGAGGCTGAGGCGTATGATGCGGCCCATCTGTGCCGGAAGTTCGGCCACGGCCCGGCGCACGAGGAGGAAGGTCTCCTGGCGGATGATTTCGTCTTCGAGTTCGTACGTGTCCGTGTGGTTTGTTTGGTCGAAATTGTCGTCGATGTAAGCGTCGTGCTTGAGCATGTTGACGCAGCGGTTGCGTGCGGCGGTGTAGAGGAAGCCTTTCAGGCGATGGATGTCGTCGAAGCCGTTGCGGTGTTCCCAACAGGACAATAGCACCTCCTGGGCGATGTCCTTGCAAGGCTCGGGGTCGGCAATATATCGCTGGGCATAGACGCAGAGTATAGGATAATAGTCCTCGAACAGTTGTTTGAATGCACGGATATTGCCATTGCGTATATCGGTTATCAATGGGTCCATGCTTGCAAAAGTACGATAATTCTTCATTTAAACATGTCTGGCCCGTAAAAAAGTAGCACATTCCCGTCACGACTCTTTCATTCAGACAGCAGATAGGAAGTTAATAACCCGTGCTCTCCCTGTCCGGCTGTTTGATGCCGGTCCTGTCCGTCACAGCCCTGTTTCCGGCAACCTCTTAACACAGCCCGGAGGACGGAAAGGAGGGTAGCCGGGGACGGAAAGGAAGGCTTAGTCCGGAGGAGTTATTTCAAAAATGCAGGAGCATTTTCACGGGCTTGTTTTGAGTTGCTGCAAAAATGTGGAAGGGTGGAAAAGCTGTTTTTTTGCTTCTATGAATATCCTCAATCGTTCTACATGCACTCAAATACATCTATTATCCTGTTCAATATATTTGTAGGGACGCTCGGTCGGCACAGTGCTGTCCCAATAAAAAATTAACATTTGGGTTAAACTAGATGCGAGTTACGATTTGTTACATTTCGGGAAACAGGTCAGGCCACAAGAGCAGTTCTTTCTTCTTCCGTTCCTTGAGAATGTTGTACCTGTTGGTAAGTTCGGCCATCCATATCCTCTCGGTCAACGAGACGCTCACCATGTTGGAAAAGTCATACAAGCTTCCTTCAAAACCGCATGCTTCCGCCGCCATGGCTATTGCGCAATAGGCTGTGATGGCTGTATATATTTGAATCATCACGGCATTGGGCGATGTGCCGTAGAAATGCACGATGCGAAGATGCTGTTTTATCCATTTGAAAAACATCTCAATCTGCCACCTTTCTTTGTAGAGCACGGCGATGGTTTCGGCCGGGAGTTCGAAGTTGTTGGTCAAGAACTGGAATGTCTCATTCTTCCCTTCCGCGTAGTATGTCACCATACGCAGCGCGTCAGGGTATCCCAGGCACGCCCAACGGCTTGTGAACCTTATCGTTTGGTCGGCCAGCACTTTCTCCCCGTCGCATTCCCGCCTTTCCACTTCCTCGTAGAGGACATTCCTTTTCCGTCTCACGATGAAAAATGCCCCGCAACGGTTTATTACGTTCAGCCCGGCTGTCTTCATGTAAGCTTTGTCAAATATGTACAAGCAGCCTTTTTCGTAAGGATAGTCCTCCATGAAAGTTTGGTCTCTTTCCTCATGCCCGGTCACAAGGCACAAGCGTGGCACGCTTCTCAGTATGTCGTACATGGTGTGCAGCTTCACGCCGCCACAGCCCTTCTGGGGTGTGCACCACGGATACCTCCGCATATCAAGCGAGACGGTGGTGGAGTCTATTGCGAAGAAACCGTTCAGTGAAAAACGGCACATCAAGTCCGTAAGTTCTTTGCCGTGCATGGGCAGAGAGACGGCCTCAGCCATCATTCTCCGGGCTAGGCCACGATATATGGCCACGTTGCGCTTGGCATTGGCATGGGACAGGTTGTTGCGGCTCACGTTAAGGCCGATGCCCATGGCGTAGAGCTTGTCGGCATGGGCACGCAAGGAAGCTTCAATGTCGCGGAAGCTGCGGCGGGAAGTCAGTTGAGCCCACAGCATAACCAGCAGGTGCCTCCAGCATGTGTAATCCTTGACATGGGAATTCCCATTATACTTGTTGACTAGTCGATCGAAGGCTTTCTTGGGGATATAGCCAGCCAATTGGTTGAAGATGTAAGGTGTAGGGGACATTGCGTTTCAATTTGTAAGCAACCCCCAAGATAGCGACATGAGAACAATTTGGCTGAGCACAAAAAGCACCCCGCGCCTTTTTACTTCATAACACCTAATATTTCAAAATGTTACGATGATTGTTAATAATTTCTTTGGGACAGCACTGCAGCTTCTTCGTTGCTACAGCTTTGCCACATGCAAGCGATAAGCATGCAAATACTTAGGTAATAAACAGGTAATTTCATACTACACTTTTTAATAAATCATTCAATCCTTTGATAAACTCGTGGTCGAGAATCGATTCTCTCTACTAATTAGTATATATAAATATAAGGATTATCAGCCACTTATGCAAGAGGCAGATGGTGTCTGCGGCTTCGGCAGGCAGCCTTGTTTGCCGAGGCTATCAAAACATTTTCATGGGAAGCAGTCGGTGAAATGAGGACAAAGGATGGCGTTTCCCTAGGATGAATTTGCAGGTATGTTATTGTCTTCCTCCCTTTTCTTTAACGGCGTTGGAAGTCTTATGGCAGAGCGATGTGCAAGCCTGTTCCTATTTGTAAATAGGAGGAAACAAAGCCTACAAAGAGGGCGGGAAGAATGAAAGATTTTTATGCGGACTTAATATAAGTTAAAAGTCGGGACTTGATGTGCCTTCTTACAGAAGTTGTCGAAGTCCGACGACGACATACGTCAACGTGTAGCCCAGGCAGGACAGAATCAGGATGACGAGACAGGCACAGTGGTTTCGCGAAAGTTGCTGACGGTCAGCTTTCAGTTTTCTGAACGTGTAGCTTGCGCTCAGGAGGGCTCCTGCGACGAGGAGGGCATAGATGATGGTGCCCACGATGCTGAAGATGACGGATTGGTTTTGAAGGATGTTGGTTAAGAAGAAAATCCAAAGCAGGCTTTCCAGCCATGCCTGGCGGATATTTGATTGGGCGATGCTTGTCATGCTTACGTGTGTTTTTTTGAGTAAGGCAAATGTAAGGAGATTCGAGGAAGGAAGCAAGTTGGAGTAAGTTTTTTTTTGAGGTTGGCAAGAATCGGGACGAAATCTGTGTCCGGACCATGTTTTCTTGTATGGTTGCTGGGCAGGTCTTGAGGTGTGGCCTTCAGATTTTGGTTTTGCTTGGGGCTGAAATGAAAAAGATGAACAGGGAGTCGACGGTTTCCGCCCCGTGTCCTTCGTCATAGAAAGACCGTCGTGCGCCGAGTTAACTCCGCGCAAGTCTACCCTCCTTTCCGTCCGACCACGGATAGGAGTCGGCACACGGGCGGAATACTATCCGTGGCCGGACGGAGAGAATAGGAGATAATTCTAAAATGTAATACGCTGATTTATATTAGGATAGGACGTATAAGGCCGAGCCTTTTTCACCTCTTTGTTTGTCGGTCTGCGGCTGACGGTTCATCCTCTATGGCGCTCGTTTTTCCTATTTCTCTACGTTGAAAAATGTTGTCGTCTTGATGTGGTAGAGGGCGGGAAGTCCCCGCCCCCAACGGCGATGTGGCCTTGGTGTGTGTACTATCATTCCGGCACACCGCCCATGCCGATTGTTTTATCGCACGGCGACAGCCTTTGCCGTGACGCTGTCGGCCGGGGCAGACAGTATTTTCCGGTAATCTGTCGGGGAGGTCAGGATGCTGACAGCCTTGTCCACGTCGTTGTCGTCCTTGAGTTGCTGGATGATGGCACCGCGCTGGTAGTAGTAGCGCGTGACGATTTCGTTGGCGATGAGCATCTTGATGTCCTTGGCGAAGTGGTCGAGGTCACGGTCGAGGTTGTGGGTGAGCTTCTTTTCCAGGGCTTCAAACTCGGCCTTGGCATCCTCGGTGTATCCTTCCACGTCGGCTATTTCCTTGAGTGCCTTGAGGGTCTTTTCGCTCTCGCGGTCATACTTGAAGTCAGCTTTCTTCACGCGGGCTTTGAAGTCGGCGTAGTCCGCGTCGGTCACTTCGAAGTCTTCGGGCGACGGGATGGTGGGATGTGCGAGACAATAGTCCGTGGCATAGTCGAAGAGTACGTCGTCGTTGGCCAGGTAGAAGAGCATCGTGGGCAGTTTGGGGTCTTCCACTGTCACGTCGGGCGTCACGCCTCCACCGTCGCGCACGGGGCGTCCGCCGGCTGTATGGAACACGTGGGTCAGGCTGTCGGGGATGCGCTCTGCCTTGCCGTCGGCCGTGCGTTGCTGGTAGTTGATGGCCTGTACGCAGCGTCCGCTGGGGATGTAGTATTTCGATGTGGTCACTTTCAGGCTTCCGCCGTAGGGCAAGTCGCGGATGACTTGTACGAGGCCTTTGCCGAAGGTGCGTTCGCCGATGATGACGGCACGGTCGAGGTCTTGCAGCGAGCCGGCCACGATTTCAGAGGCTGAGGCTGAATTTTCATTGACCAGGACGGCGATGGGGATGTCGAGGTCTAGCGGTTCTTTGCCGGTCTTGCTGACAGAGGATGCCTGTTTGAGCTTGCCTTTGGTCGACACGACTTCCGTACCTTTGGGGATGAACATGCTGAGCAGGTCGACTGCCTCGTTCATCAGTCCGCCGGGATTGCCGCGCAGGTCGAGCACGAGGGCGCGGGCTCCTTGTTCTTTCAGTTCGATGAAGGCCCGGCGCACGTCACGCGAACATCCGTCGAAGAAACTGCTGAGCACGATGTAGCCTACATGGTCCTTCAGCATGCCGTAGTAGGGGACGGCAGGTGTCTGCACATTCTCGCGTGTCACTTTGACGGTCTGTGGTTCGGCCAGTCCGGGACGTTCGTATTTCAGCATGAAGCTGGTGCCCGGTTCGCCGCGCAGGCGGTCGCTCACCTGCTGGGTGGTCATTCCGGTGAGGTCTTCCCCGTCGATTTCCAGGAGGACGTCGCCCGGCTTCAGGCCGGCTTTCTGTGCGGCCATGCCTTCATAGGGGGCGTCGATGACGACGTGGTTTTTCCCCTTGTGGAATCGGATGATGGAGCCGATGCCGGCAAACTTTCCGGTGGTCATCATCTTGAGTTCCTCGTTTTTGCTTTCGGGGTAGTAGACGGTGTAGGGGTCGAGTTGGGAGAGCATGTAGTTAATGCCCGCTTCGATGGACTTTTCCGGGTCGACAGTGTCCACATAGCAGATGTCGAGTTCGCGGAACACGGAGTTGAAGATGTTCAGGTTCTTGGAGATTTCGAAGTTGCGCGTGTCGCGCTTGAATCCGAAAAACGTGCCCACGGCGATGAGAAGTCCGCACAGCACAAGCAGTTTCCGATGGGTCAGTTTCATACTAGAAGGTTTTGTTTCGATGTAGATACGGCTACAAATGTAGGGCTGATGTGTCCTATTCCGATAAGATGGCTTTAATATTTAACTTTATTTCGTCCCAGACCTCAGGTTCGAGCTTGGTGCCGACCACTTGGATGATGTTGCCGGAGAGTTCGGCGCCGATGCGTCCGCATGTCTCGAGTAAGCATCCTCTCACGTGCCCATAGAGGAATCCGGCAGCGAAATAGTCTCCGGCTGCGTTGGTGTCGATGACGTGCACGTCTTTGGCCGGCACGTGTACTTGTTCGTAGCCCTGGCGGATGTATGCTCCACGTGCTCCCACCTTCACGACGGCTACTTCGCAGCGTCGGGCCAGATCAGCCACAGCGTCCTGTTCGGGCAGTTGGGTGAAGGCGTATGCTTCGTCTTCGTTGGCGAACACGATGTCGACGTATCGGTCCACGATGTGTTGCAGGAAGTCACGGTCATGTTCCACGATGTTGTAGCTGGCCATGTCGAGGCAGATTCTCATGCCAGCAGCTTTCCCGATTTCCAGGATGCGGCTTATCAGGCTGTGGTCTTGCACCAGGTAGCCTTCGACGAATAGGATGTCGTAGCCTTTGAATATGTCGTCTGTCAGGTCTTCAGGCTTCATGTTGCCGGCAGCTCCCAGGCAGGTGCCGAAAGTCCGTTGTCCGTCAGGGGTGATGAAGGTGGAGGCCACGCCTGTCGGCAGGTCGCATTCCTGTAGGCGGACGTCGGCTCCCGCTTCGATGAAGCTTTGCTTGAACAGTGTGCCGAAGCGGTCGCGGCCGATCATGCCCACGACTCCGGGCTTCATGCCGAGCTGTGCCAGTGCCATCATCGTGTTGCATGCGGCGCCTCCTGTCGTGATGCGGCGTGGTGTGTTTGCAAATTTTTCGTTGATTGATGCGAGCATGTCAGGTCCAATCAGTTGCATGCCTCCTTTGTAGAGCCCTATTTCTTTTAATATGCTATCGTTGTCGACCAGGGCCAGAGCATCGACTAAAGCATTTCCTATTCCTATAATTTTATCCATAAATGAAATTTTTCTTGCAAAGATATTGCATATTTCAATATAAGCCATTACCTTTGCAGCGCATTTCCAAAAAACCTGCTTCAGTAGCTCAGTTGGTTAGAGCACCTGACTGTTAATCAGGGGGTCGTTGGTTCAAGCCCATCCTGAAGCGCAAAAAAAGGAGACTGTACAGTCTCTTTTTTTGTTTTTATCCACCACAACAGTATGACAAAACGTCAAATCATCCCCTACAAGAATCCCTTATTTATTTCTCAAACCGGAACCACAAGGAAATATGCGATTCTCGCTAATTGGAGAATGAACAATCTGTCAACCGTCCAAGACTTCTGCCTTTCACAAAACACAACGAAAGGACACGGCATCCGCAGATACAAAAGAGGGAATGTAAGCATAAAACAAGATTCACAGGACAATCTGCCAATCCTTTTTAGGCCAATGAAACGACCCAAATAGAGTAAAAACGAGCCTCGGAAGCGCATCGCCGCACCGTTTTCAGGAACATTTTCAACCCACGCGAGGAGAGTGTCCGGATGACGTGCGGACAAAAAAAATGTTTTCTGCTCCAAACGAAAAATCATTCGGCTGAGATTGAAACGCCATTTGGCTTAAGGAAAGTAAAAAAACGACCGATTGCTCCACAAAGGGTTAAAAAGAATAAAACAAAAACGACTTCCGCCACGCTATTTGCTTTCCGCTTCAGACATCCGGTTTGACAGTTTGTAAACCGGAACCCCCAATAACGGCAAAAATTAGGGGGCAGCCCCCGAAACCGGAAACCACCCCCACATCCCACGCCGAACCGGGATCAGCGGATAACCTCGCCTTGAGGTATCCGGTGTTTAGGTCGTAAATCTTCCACCCGCAAGCCGGACATATGCTTTTCCGAACCGTCGAAATTAAAACGCGACTCACCGGAAGGTATAAAGAAATCCACGGTCTTCACTTTCTTAGGAAGCGGAGGGAAAACCAAAACGAAACGAACAAACTTGTCCCTGCTGTCCTTTATCCAAAAACATGTATCCGTAGGATAATACTCCACTTCGCGCAACATGTAACGGTCGCCTCTCTTGTTGTCGATAATGGCCCATCCTGAATTGAAATTAAAAAACCACCAGTCCTCTGGGCAACGGTAAGTGGCTGTGACATAAGTCGCGTCCTTCGTGCGGTAAAGCTCATAAGCCCCCCTACCGAAAAGCACCTGCCCCTCTTGCTGATTCACCGTATAAGGTGCCTTATAGATAGGGAACGTGTGCTCATTGTCCATTCTGTAATAGGGTGAAGCCTTGCGTTCCTGATACAGCGCGGCACGGTTCTCCGGACGCATATCGTAGGCTCCTCGCCGACTTACGGCACATGAACTCAGCCCTAACACAGCCACCCATATTCCTAAAAGACTTTGTACACTATTCACCTTCATGGCATGTCTTTTTAATGTCACCTTGCAAATATGATGTATTTCTTATAAATAACCAAATATTTTTCCATAAATTTGAAAAGAAATGTATAAGTGACTACAAACAAAAAAAGCTGTCCGCAGGATAGCAGACAGCCTTTCGTTATCATTTTCGTTGATGAAACAATTTATTCTCCCCTCTGTTCGTCATTGCGCGGACGACGTTCGCGACGCTCACCTCTTTCGGGACGCTCGCGACGGGCAGGACGCTCTACGTAGCCTTCCGGCTTTTCGAGCAACACGCGACGAGACAACTTGAATTTGCCTGTCTTCTGGTCGATATCCACCAGTTTCACCTGAATGTGGTCACCTTCTTTCAGACCGGCTTCTTCCACCGTTTCCAAACGCTTCCAGTCGATTTCGGAAATATGAAGCAAACCGTCGCGACCCGGCATGAATTCCACGAATGCACCGTAAGGCATCACGCTGCGAATCACACCGTCATACACCTCACCGACTTCGGGCACAGCCACGATAGACTTGATTTTACCCAAAGCTGCGTCTATCACGTCCTTATTTGCGCCACTCACTTGTACGGCACCTACGCCGTCTGTCTCCTCGATGGTAATGACAGCACCGGTTTCCTCTTGAATACCCTGGATAATCTTTCCGCCCGGGCCGATGACAGCACCGATGAACTCTTTCGGTATAGTAATCTGAACGATACGAGGAACGTGCGGCTTCAACTCGGCACGAGGAGCCGGCATACATTCGGTCAGCTTGCCCAAGATGTGTTCACGTCCGGCTTTCGCCTGCATCAGCGCCTTCTCCAGAATCTCATAACTCAAACCGTCGCACTTGATATCCATCTGAGTGGCAGTCAGACCATCGATTGTACCGGTCGTCTTGAAATCCATATCGCCCAAGTGGTCTTCGTCACCTAAGATGTCGGACAACACGGCGTATTTCTCTTCACCCGGGTTTTTAATCAGCCCCATGGCAATACCGCTGACAGGCTTCTTCATCGGCACACCGGCATCCATCAGTGCCAACGTTCCGGCACAAACCGTAGCCATGGAAGAAGAACCGTTGGATTCCAGAATATCGGAAACGACGCGCACCGTATAGGGGAAGTCTGTAGGAATCTGGCCTTTCAGGCCGCGCCATGCCAAATGGCCGTGACCTATTTCACGACGGCCCACGCCGCGTTGTGCCTTAGCCTCTCCCGTGGAGAACGGCGGGAAGTTATAATGCAACAAGAAACGCATCTTGCTTTGGTCGAGCACTTCGTCGATAATCTTCTCGTCCAACTTCGTACCGAGCGTACAGGTAGAGAGCGACTGAGTCTCGCCACGCGTAAAGATGGCCGATCCATGAGGACCGGGCAGCGGACTTACTTCGCACCAGATGGGACGGATGTCCGTAGTGGCACGTCCGTCGAGACGCTTGCCTTCGTCCAACACGCAACGACGCATGGCATCGCGCTCCACATCGTGGTAGTAACGGTCGATCAACGCATTTTTCTCTGCCAGCTCGTCTTCCGACAAATCGGAGTGTGCTTCAGCATACGACAGTTTGAAGTTTTCGCGGATCTCCATGAAAGCATCCTCACGGGCATGCTTGTCGCGGTTGCCTTCCTGAGCGATACGGTAAGCCGCATCGTAACAAGCTTTCTTCACTTCTTCGCGCAAGTCTTCATCGTTCACCTCATGGCAATACTCCCGCTTCACTTCCTTACCGACTTCTTTCTCCAACTCTTTCTGGAGACGGCACATCGGTTTGATGGCCTCATGAGCCACCTTCAGGGCGTTGAGCAAATCCTGTTCGGTCACTTCCTTCATCTCGCCTTCCACCATCATGATGTTCTCTTCCGTAGCGCCCACCATGATGTCCATGTCGGCCTGCTCCAACTGGGCGAAAGTGGGATTGACCACATATTCGCCATTCACACGGGCTACGCGCACCTCGGAAATCGGGCCTTCAAACGGTATATCGGAAACTGCCAATGCAGCGGATGCGGCAAAACCGGCCAATGCATCCGGCATGTCCACGCCATCGGCAGAATACAAAATCACATTCACATAAACTTCTGCGTGATAGTTGCTGGGGAACAAGGGGCGCAACGCGCGGTCCACCAGACGGCAGGTCAGAATCTCATAGTCAGACGCTTTACCCTCACGCTTGGTAAAACCTCCGGGGAAACGGCCGGCAGCGGCGAATTTCTCTCTATACTCCACCTGCAAAGGCATAAAATCTGTTCCGGGAACGGCATCTTTGGCGGCACAGACAGTGGCCAAGAGCATCGTGTTGCCCATCGTGAGCATAACGGCTCCATCGGCTTGTTTGGCCAATTTCCCGGTCTCGATGCTGATGGTTCTTCCATCAGGCAATTCGACTGTTTTCTTAATTACGTTCATTTGGTTTCTTAAAATGTTTCATCAATAAATCAGGCAAATGTACGCATAAATATTGATAAATCAGATTTTAACCCTATAAAAAATCGCACAATCCGTCTTTTTTATGAAAAAACTATGGTTTATTCCTCCGGTGAAAGCTGAAAGCCCTTATCTTTGTAAACAGTTTGTAAACACATGATGCCGAGATGAAAAAAATGATATGTGCCATGGCCGCCCTCACGATGCTGGCCACGGCTTGTAAGGACAAGGGAGAGCAGTTTGAAATCAACGGACGGATTGCCGAAGCCGACGGCAAGACGCTCTACTTCGAAGCCGTCACCTTGAACGGGATAGAAGCACTCGACTCTACCCGTCTGGACGAAGACGGCCAATTCTGTTTTCAGGGCACACGTCCGTTCAATCCGGAATTTTACCGCCTGCGTATCGACCGGCAGATCGTCAACTTGTCTGTAGACTCTACGGAGACCATACACGTGGAGGCCGAACTTCCCGACATGGGCACCGACTATGAAGTGGAAGGTTCCGGGAATTGCCAGACCCTTAAAGAAATCAACAACAAACTTATCGCCTTACAACAATCCATTAAGGACATCACGAACGACAAAGCCCTGACGTTGGGGGAACAGGAACGCCTCGTACATGAAAAAATAAACCTTTATAAGAATGAGATGAAGATGCACTATATCATGGAAAATCCGGCCTCTGCTCCAGCCTATTTCGCCCTGTTCCAGACCGTAAACGGAAGCCTCATCTTCAATCCGATAAGCAATCCGGACGATATCAAGTTCGTGGGAGCCGTGGCCACGGCATGGGATGCGAACTATCCGGGCACCAGCCGCACGGAAAACTTGCATAACATTGCCATACAAGGTATGAAGAACACCAAACGCCCCACTCCCGTATCATTGGAAGACATCGACCCGGGCAAGATATCCGCAGCCGGTATCATCGACATAGAATTGCCGGACATACACGGCAAAAACCGCAAGCTTTCCGACATCAGAAACAAGGTCGTACTGCTGGACTTCACAGCCTACTCCCTTCCTTCTTCACAAGAACGTATCATGCAGATGAGGGGATTGTATGACAAGTATTCCTCTCTGGGCTTCGACATTTACCAGGTATCCATCGACCCTGATGAACATTACTGGAAAACGGCATGCGAACATCTGCCGTGGACTTGCGTCTATGAGAGCCGCGGAGAAGCCTCCGGCTATTTGGGTTCTTATCTCGTACGCCGCCTTCCAACCTATTTCCTCATCAACCGCCACGGCGACCTTGTGGCGCGGGACGAGCAAATAGACGATCTGGAAAAAACAATCAGACTATTATGTGAATAAGAGGAGATTCACCCTCTATTTATTGCTTGGCATATTTAGAGGGCGACACACCATACTCTTCCTTGAAACAACGCCTGAAATGTCCCAAATCATTGAAACCGCTGGCATAGGCAGCTTCCGTCACGTTCAATCCTTGTTCTGTCAACAGACGTAAACTGTGTTTCAATTTTATTTTGCGAATGAATTCATTACCCGACAATCCGGTCAGCCCTTTCAACTTCCGGTAAAGCGTGGAAACACTCATATTCATCTCGGCGGCCATGAAAGGAATATCGAGTTTTTCGCGGTTGATGTATTCCGTGACCACTTCGGTAAACCTCCGGAGAAACTCTTCGTCCAACTTATTCAAATGAATCCCGGTCTGTGCAGCCTCGTGCGTCAACTCCTTGGTCTTACCCGTAATCTGTAAGGCCAGTCTCTTACGCATCTCCAACAAGTTACGCACCCGACTGTACAACAACTTGGCACTGAAAGGTTTCGTCAGATATGAGTCGGCTCCACTTTCATACCCTTCTTCTTTATCCCGAATAGAATCTTTGGCCGTGAGAAGAATAACCGGAATATGGCTGGTACGCATATCTTCCTTCACCTTCCGGCAAAGTTCTACACCATCCATCTCGGGCATCATAATATCACTGATGATAATGTCCGGCACAAGGCGTTGAGTCTCCTCCCAACCTACCTTGCCGTTCACCGCAGTAACGACGTGATATTCGTCATCGAACGAGGAAGCCACGTAGTCGCGGATGTCATCATTGTCTTCTACCACCAAAAGCAGCGGCCGGTTGTCGATTTCCGCCACAGCATCTTCCGTTTTTTTATCCGTGCCTTCCGTTGCGCCTTCCATGTGAAGGGCTTCCGGATAAGTACAATCCGCCCAAAGACGGAATACGAAGACGGAGCCTCTTCCAAGCTCGCTCTCCACCCGCAACATCCCTCCATGCAAATCGGCCAATGATTTCACCAAAGCGAGCCCCAACCCCGAGCCTGAAGCCTGATGTTTACCCTCAGCCTGATAATAACGTTCGAAAATATGAGGTAACGCATGCGGAGCGATTCCGTATCCGGTGTCTTCTACGATAATTTCCGCATACGGCCGTCCTCCTTCCTCTCCATACTGCAACCGCAAAGCGATATTTCCCTCTGCTGTGTATTTCATCGCATTTCCCAAAAGGTTGTTCAGAATCGTAGTCACGACCTCCGAATCGAAATACATACGGCCCTCTTCCGAAGGGACTTCTACTCGGAAATCCACCTTCGGATTACGGTTCAGTTCTTTGTAACGGAGCCCCACTTCCATTACCAACTTACCCAACCACCCTTTTGTCACTTTGAGCCGACGGTTTCGGGTTTCAACTTTACGGAAATCCAATAACCGGTTAATCAGGTCAAGCAATTGTAAGGCATTCCTATAGATTAAACCAACCTTCCGGCGATAAGATTCCGGCAACAGCCCGTCGCCGGTTAAGTCTTCTAACGGACCGAGTATTAAGGTTAACGGTGTACGTAACTCATGGGTGACATTCGTATAGAAACGTAAGCGCTCGTTGTTCAGTTCCTGTTCATCACGTATTCTCTTTTCTTCCGCTGCCAAAGCAGTTCTGGTAGCCAGCTTGCGTTTGTAAGTACACATCCATAAATATAAACCACACAAAAGCAACAAACCATAAAATGTATAAGCATACCAAGTCCGCCACAACGGAGGATGAATACAGAACGGTACGGCTGCCACATGGCTTTCATCCCAATCCCCATTCCTCAACCTGGCTTTTACTCGAAAAATATAAGTTCCGGGAGGTATGTTACGAAGTACCATCTGACTCTCCTCTCCGATATTGACCCAGTTGTCTTCCAACCCTTCTATCTTATAAGCATATTCTATCCGTTTGTTTTGTGCGTAATCGGGTACGGAGAAAGTGATTCGAAAAGAATTCCGGTCGTAAGGAAGTTCTATATTTCCATTTTCTTCCGGTAAAATCAACCGGTCTCCTTTTCCGGTCCGGCCATCCATTGCCCTACATTCCATAATCTGTACGGGAGTTACCCGATAAGACGTATCTAACTCCTGTGGGTTAAAATGACAAATACCTTTCAATGAACCGAAATACAATGTACCGTCTACCCCGCGGCAAGCCGATCCCTCAATAAAGTTTCCCATCGGAATTCCGTCACGGTAATCATAGTTATCAAACTTTTGTTCTTTTTTGTCCCAATGCGAAATACCATTATTGGTAGAAATCCATATTTCTCCGTTTACATCTTCTTGCACAGCGCGTATGAATACATCTTCCAACCCGTGGTCATAGCCATAAAAACTGTATCTTTCCGGATAACGCGTGTCCGGAACATATCCCAATCCGGCACGCGTAGCTATCCACACTCCCCCCTGAGAATCTTCAAATAAACTATTTACCGTACCATCCGGGAAACCCGTATCTGGATTCAATTCAGCTATCACTCGGTTATTGTCATCGAACACTTTTAAGCCCCAACCATAAGTTCCTACCCAAAGTTTGCCTTGTCGGTCCCGAAGAATACCGTACACGGACTTTTCTTCCAATTTACTGTTCAACTCCGTCTCTTTGCGTACAATACCTTTTGTATAACTATACAGTCCTAATACGGTACCAATCCATATTTTTTCATCTGTATCACGAAAAAAAGTAATTATACGTACGTCACGTACACCCATCGGGACCCGCTCTGTCTTTCCCGTCCGAAGTTCCGTTCTCAGAATACCATCATCTGATAGTCCCAATAACAAAAAGCCTTGCCCGTCATCTATAATAGCTGCGACCCATCCGTAAGAACATAACATGTCACAACATATATCAAAACGTTTGGCCAAGCTATCGTTTTTATACAATAATAATTCATTTTCTCCTCCGACCCATAAATGTCCTTCTTCACCCCTATACATCCCATATACGGGCCTATCACCACAAATCTGAAAAACCGGAGGACGATGACTGATAAAATCAAGGCCGCAACTATAATTCCCAATCCAAATATTGCCGTACGAATCTTGCAACACCTTACGAATATTGCTGGATGACAAGCCTTTCTCTGTAACTGCCGGCAACAAGTTTTCAAAACACACCTCTTCAGGATGTTTAAAAGTAATCTGACTCAGATCCAAAATACTGATACCACCGACATCACAAGCAATCCAAAGCTTCCCGTCTGCCGTTTCACAAATATCATAAACATGATCAGCCACCAAAGATGAAGTACGCCCCTGCACATGCCGGAACACAGTAAAGCGCCCGGTAGATGAATCCAATAATCCCAACCCCCATTCGGTACCAACCCAAAGATGTCCCAAACGATCCTTATATAAAGAATATACGCTATGCCCTGGCAGACTTTGCGGCACAGCCGGATCGTGAAGCATGCGACACGTAGTCTTCTTTTTCAAATCTATAATACTCATTCCTCCCCGATAATGACCGACATAAAGCAAATCTCCATCTGCAAAAGCACATAAATTCGAACGGCAGCCTAATTGAATCCCCATATCGGACAAAGAAGTAAAACGATGGGACCGAGAATCAAAATAAATAGGATCGGAATGACGGGGCGTAATCCATATTCCCCCATCATTGGCTTTGGCGAGATGAACAATATTTTCCAGTTTCATGCCATTCCGTGCTTGGTAAGTACGAAAACGCCCAGACTTCCCTTCCCAAGCACAAAGGCCACCGAACTTTCCGCCCATCCACAGCACATCTTCCTTTTCGTCATAGAGAAGTGTATTCAAGGCATCGCCGGTAATTTCAGAATTATGTTGCTTATAGACTGTAAAACCGTTTCCGTCAAAGCGATTTAAGCCGACTTCCGTAGCCACCCAAATGCAACCGCGTTTGTCCTGCGCCATACTAAGCACAAAATTATCGGAAAGGCCATTCTCCACTCCTAAATGTTGTATGGCATAAGGCTGTGCTACCACAAAAACCGTACAACAAAGAACATATAGAAAACATAACAGACGAATGCTCCGTTTCATGGCATCTGAATTTTAAAATTACGCTCTAACAAAGATACGATAAATCCGACAGTACATATCCACCTCACATGCTTTTTGCATGAATACCCCCTTTTTTTTGACCGATTTACCGTTGCTCGCATTCAGTCTGCCATATTTTGGCAGAAACGCCCCCTTTTTAGACGGATTCCGCACGCACGGAACAATACAGTCTCCTTAATTTTGAAATCGGAAAAGCAGAAGGTTTATTTGCTGAAACAAACAGCAAAATCAGAGTGTCTACCTTCTCCCTAATTTAATGAACATAAAAAACATCCTTTGCCTGAATTAAACGCACTCTGATTTAATCCCGGTAAGGAACAAACTTAATTTCTAGTGAAATGAGAAACAATTTACTTGTTGCGATGGCGCTTTGCAGCGCAACGTCATCCACACTACCTTTATGGGCATCAGAAAACTGGCCCGACCCGGCCTTGACCTTTGTTGAACCGAATTTGACTCCCGACGAAACGGGCGGTGGTGTGTATTATGTCTATCACGTGGCTACCCAAAAGTTCATGTGCGACGGCAATTGGAAAAACAACTGGGGAACTGAACTTGTCGTAGCAGACGAAGGAAAGAAAGTCACACTCAGTTGGGGACAGGATTATGAACTAAGCCGTCGCCCGGCCATAGATCCTGCTTATATGGATGCATACGGCTGGCGTATGTCTATGAAAGACGGAAAAACGAGTAAGGGGCTTCATGAGTTTTATATTGAAAGTAGCCTTGTGTTATGCGTAGACCATGACAAACAAGGCCATATCCTTTGGAAAATCATGAAACAGGACAATGGAGCCTATCGTATTAAAATAGCTGACGAGGATCCGCTTTATGGTGCGAAATCCGATTATGCCAATACTTTGGTTGGAATAGACGAAGGCGACACAGGAGTCAATCCATTAATCATCGAAGGTGTGGCAGGTATAGTCAATCCAAGTTACGACTGGAAGTTCGTAGAGCCGGATGTCTACGACATTTATCAGGCTAAGAAAAAGCTACAAGCCCAACTGGATGCGGCTGATGCTGCTAATTTCAAAGACATAGCAAACTATGCCAACCTTTATAAGAATGACAAGGCTACCGTAGAAGAGCTGGACAAAGCTACGGAAGATTTAAAAACAGACATCCTGAACTTCAAATACAATTCGGCCACAGCAACCCATCCGATAGATGTAACGGAATTGATTTCTAATCCCTCTTTTACAGATAACGATGAGGGTTGGAACAAATGGAGAGAAACAACAAACGAACAAGATAATTTTTCACGTAAAACCGGTTCCGCCCGAACTGCCTCAGACGGCACAGAGATTTCCAACTTCTTTGAACGCTGGAATCCATCCTCTCCTCAAAAAGATTGGTCCATAACTCAAGATCTCTCAGAACTTCCTGATGGAAAATACCGTTTGAAAGCTTACGTATTCTGCCAAATCAATGCAGGAGATACTCAAGCTGAAGGACGTTATTTATATGCCCGTACATTAACGGGCGAATCACGCCAAAAAGCAGAAATCTCCCAAGACCAAGTCTTTACTCCATTCACATTGGACTTCTCCGTAGTGGGTGGAACAGCCACTATTGGATTCCGAGTAGAAGGAGCCAACTCTCAATGGACAGCCGTAGACAACTTTTCTTTGCAATTCTTAGGTAAAGAAGGAGCTTCTACCTTACAAGACGTCTTGAAGCAAAACATCTCGAATGCAGAAGCTAAATACGCAGAATACATGGCTGCGAATGAAACATTCAGCAAAGCAGGTCAGCAAAAATATGAAGAGACAATCAAAGTTGCCAAAGAAGCTGCCTCCAACTCCCAACTGGACGATGAAACCCTAATGGAGATTATTACTTCCGTACAACTCCGTATGGATTCTCTGGCTCTGGATATTGAAGCCTATAAGACCTTACAAGCTAAAACGGAAGAACTGGAAACCGCATACGACGAATCTCCTTATGCTGAAGTCGGCCTGCCCATTTATGAGGACTATCTGGACGAACTTTTAGATAGTTATAGTCAAAAGACATTTAATCCGAACGAGGTAGACAGCATACAACCGCGTGCCGACCGTATTATGAGAAGTGCTGTCGTAGAATCTCTAAAATCTCCGGATGGCATTCGCGATGCAACCGGTTTGTTCACGAACATGAGCTTTACTAATGGCACCAGTGGGTGGACCAAATCGGGAAGCGGCCAATTCTCAAGCAAGAGCAACCGCATCGTTGAAGTTTGGAACGCTAAGGAATCCGATTGTGAAGTCTATCAGGAGCTAACAGGATTACCGGAAGGTTCTTACAAAATTACCATGCAAGGATATTATAATCCAAGCATAGCCAACTCAAACGGATGGGAAGAGAATTGGGGAGCAGAAGGAGATACCTCTAACGATATTCTGGCTTCACTTGTCGCTAACTCAGCCTCGGTAAGACTCCAACACATCATGAATCGTCCGTTAGAGGAAAGTGAAATGTCAGGCACAGACGGATACACTCAAATCACATGGACTGAAGACGCAAAGTACAAAGACAAATGGCTGGCTTGGAGTTCTGTGGCAGCCATGGGCTTATTCGAATCCGACGAAACCAATTATCTTAACACCGTAACTTGTTACGTAAGCGAAGACGGGAAGCTCCGTATAGGTGTGAAAGTGGACGGATCCGTTATCAATTGGAACGAGTCAAGAGTCTTTTTCGACAATTTCAAGGTAGAATATCTCGGTGCAGACGATTTGAGCGGAGCTATATCCGCTGTCAATGCCTTGATACAGAACGCTACGGAATTACTGAACCGTGAGGATTTGACAACGGTAGAGGCAAAAGAAGGTTTGCGTAAAGCCATAGAAGCAGCCAATCAAGCTGTAGAGGCAGGTCTGACTTTAGAATCCTATACAGAACAAGTGGCTTCACTCAACAAGTCAATAGAAACTACTCGGGAAGCAATGGACGCGGCCACACAATTCGATGTGCTGGTTACATACCATGACAGCAAACTCACAGGAGAAGGTGACTATAGTTACGAAAAGTACATAGGAACAGATGAATTCAACGCTTTCGAAGATCTTATTGCCAATAAGATGTTACCGGCTGTGGAGAATCTGCAATCCATAGCCCAAATCAACGAGTTTACAATCGAAATTACCGCAGCTTACAACAGGATGGTAGCAGCAGTAATTGACATGACCGGTGCTTCGATTCACACAGAAGTAGATATGACGTCTGTACTCCAAACTCCAAGCTTTTCTGAAATAGATGGGGAAGGGAAGGAAATCGGCTCTATACAAGGATGGATCACAAACGGCAACCAATATGCCATGAGTGCCAACAATTATGAATTCTACAATCTGAAAGAAGCAGATATACACCAAACGGTATACGGATTACCCAAAGGATATTACCGACTGGCCTACAACGGGCTATATCGTGCGGGTGATCTGACTCCGGCCGCCTTGTCACGAAGGGAAGGCAAAGAGCCTTTAAATGCGTCTGTGTATGTGGAAGCCGGTGAAGGCAAATGGAACGAACCGTTGGCTTCTATCTTCGACGGAATGGGTGAATATAAGTATACATCGGATGACAAGGTGTTACCGGACAGCCTGTTCCCGAACTCGAACGCATTATATCATATTGTCGTAAATCATGTCAAGAGTGCCGATTTAGCATTCCAAGACGGTTTGTATGCCGGCGACTTCGCATTCTACGTAGCCGAAGACGGACAGCCCGTAACTATCGGTGTACGCAAGGATAGCCTCGTGGCTAATGACTGGACGATTTTTGATAACTTTAAGCTCGTATATTACGGCGACGGAGACAGCAACCGTCCCGAGGACTTCATATCCTCTGTAGAGGGAACTGTATCCGACGGTACGGCCACAATCGTTTATTCGACATGGTATACTATTAATGGCGTACGTGTGGCAGAACCGAAACGGCGAGGCATCTACATCCGCCAAGATATGATGAGCGACGGCACAAGGAAAACCGTCAAGGTAATGATACGTGAATGATATGTCCCGTAAACGGACTTCTCAATTATATCTGCAAAAAATGGAGTCTGGTATAAAACCAGGCTCTATTTTTTAGAAATTGGCAGAAATACCTTTCTTTTTAGACCGATTTTTCACGGTCAAGACAAGATAAATGCCTCTACCTTTGCAGAAGTGATACGTCTCTACAAAGACAGGAATACTCACAGCTCGTCATTTAAAATCGGAAATCAATAAATCACTCTTTTGGATAATACAAATATATATAAAAATGAAAAAACAAATTTTAAAAACAGTTTATACATTATTATGTTGCATTTTTCTCTTTATTCCTGTGATACAAAGTAAGGAGAAACCTCTTGAACTTCAAATCAATCCCTATACCGGTGCAATCTCCGGACTGAAGATACCAGGAGACAAGCAAAACATGGAATGGTTAGTCAAAACCGATGGCTCACAATACGCATGGATAAAAGAAGACTATGGTTGGGGATTGGGATATTTCACCGTTGACAGGGACCGTAAAAGTTTGAAAAGGGAATGGTCTGCTCCGACAGAAATCAGTCGTGACGGAATGGACGTAGTCTATCGTGAGGCCGATATCCGCATACAAATAAAACGTCGTTTTTCCGAAAAGGATTTGATAGAACAATATACTTTTACCAACGAAGGAAAAGAGGAAGCCTTTCTTCACGACATCGGTATATATACCCCTTTCAACGACAACTATCCCAATGCCAAACAGTGCATCAACGAACGTACACATGCACATATCTGGGAGGGCGAGAATGCAGCTTATGTCAATGCTCTCAGAATGGGGGCTTTCGGACCGCACTTGGGAATGGTACTCACGAAAGGTTCCGTAAAAAGCTACGAAATATGGGAACGAGGACGGAAAAAAGCGAATTCACAAACTCGCGGCATTATCGCACTGAATCCTATAAATTTAGTTCTGAAACCCGGAGAAAGCTATTCTTTGCAATGGAATCTGTTTGTCCATAACGGCAATGAAGACTTTCGTCGCCAACTATTGGAGCGCGGCAGCGTAATCGCCTCTTGCCCTAAGTATATATATGAAAAAGGAGAAACCATCAAAATGGAAGTGCATAACACGCGTCCCCTGAAAAAGTACTCAGCCCAAATGAACGGTGTACCGGTTGCTGTAACCCCTAACAAGGACTCTTACATCGTGAAGGTTCCAGCAGGACAAGCCGGCAAAGTACGGATAGATTTCTTTTATGACGATGGAAAACAAACCCATGCGGACTTGTTAATCATCGACAACGAAAAAGAATTGATACGCAAGCGAGTGGATTTCATCCGTACGCACCAGCAAATGACCGACCCGAAAGACCCTCGTTTCGGTGCCTACATGGTATATGACAACGAAGGGGACAGTATCTACCCCAACAACACCCCGAATTGCAACCCTGTAGACAGGGACGAAGGAGCCGAACGAGTAGGTATGGGAGTATTATTAGCCAAACAATACCGGTTGACTAAAGACAAGCTGCTGAAGACCTCCTTATTGAATTATGCCCATTTTTTGCGTGAGAAACTACAGACGAAGGACTATGTCACATATTCCAGTGTAGACCAAACCAATCGCAATCGAGGATACAATTATATATGGGTAGCCGACTTTTATTTCCAAATGTATCAGGCTACAGGTAACAAACTATATGCCGTACACGGCTACCAAACTTTGCAATCTATGTTCCGCCAATTCGGATACGGTTTCTATGCCATCGGAATCCCCGTACAGTTAGGACTACAATCACTAAAAAAAGCCGATATGACGAAAGAATATAAGAAACTTTTGAGTGATTTCGTGAAAACCGGCGATGTCTTTATCAAAAACGGACTGAATTATCCGGCCCATGAGGTCAATTATGAACAAAGTATTGTCGCTCCAGCCATTCAGTTTCTGGCACAACTCTATTTGGTAACGAAAGACAACAAATATTTGGATGAGGTAAAACGCCAGATGCCTGTAGTAGAAGCTTTCAACGGATTCCAACCCAGCTATCACCTGAATGAAGTAGGAATCCGGCACTGGGACGGGCATTGGTTCGGCAAACGAGAAATGTTCGGCGACACATTCCCTCATTATTGGAGTACCATTACGGGAGCTGTATACTATTATTATGCACTCTGCACCGGAGACAAATCATACATGGAACGCGCTCAAAACGTTGTGCGAAATAATCTTTGTCTTTTCTTTGAGGACGGACGCGCCTCATGCGCTTATATGTACCCATACAAAATCAATGGAATAAAAGCACAATTCTACGATCCGTATGCCAACGACCAAGATTGGGCATTGGTATATTACTTACTGGTTAACCATGGAATTTAGATTTACCTTAAATACATAACATGTATGAATAAGTATTGGGCCAAAACACTAAAAATAACTTGTATTGTCTTGTTTCTCACAACAGGGGCAAATCTGTTTAGCAGTTGTAATGACGATTTACCGGCTGACAGCTATTATACTTTTACCGGAGAAATGATGAGCGACTTCTTACAGACACGTGAAGACTTCAGTCTTTTCAGGCGTATTGTGGAACGTGCCGGGAAAATGGATTTTTTAGGTAGCCGAGGCGCTCGTACATTATTTCCACCCATAAACTCCGGAGTAGAAGTATTTCTGAAAGAACATGGATATGCTTCGGTAGAAGATATTCCTGCTTCGTACTGCGATACCTTACTAAGAGCCTGTTTAGTTGAACGAATCATATACACCTACGATCTACCACAAACACAACAAGAGAACAATCAGCTCGACCTACCATTGATCATTCAAACCGATGGCGATACGGTAGACGCAGACCACATGACCCTGAGCATCATCAACCGGAGAGCAGCCATTATCAACAAGCTAAAAAATGATTCTGTAGAAAACGGTGTAGTACATCCGGTAGACCAAATGCTGGTTCCAAACACCAGTCTGGGAGCTACCTTATTAGATGAGAACCACAGTGAATTCACGATCTTTTATGAAGCTCTTCGACGTACAGGCCTATTGGATTCCTTGGCTCGATATCGCGATGAAGACTATGAAACATGGAAAGAGAACTACCCTAAATTCCGCCCCAATATCGTTTGCGGACATGACACAGACATTTTTACAGCCAAACGTCCCGATCACCGATATAGCGGCTTTACCCTACTGATTGTTCCCGATCAAGTCTTTTATGAAAAATATGGCGACCGTTTTAATAAAAACATGACAATGGACGAAAAAATAGACGCACTTTATAAACTGGCTGAAGAAAAATATGGTGATACCCAATCGTCTTCCATATTCGGACTGAATAAGGTCGTACCCAATAATGCCGAAGGAAAGACTTATAAGCAACTCTTTTGGAATAGAAACTCACTGACTCATAGTCGTAATCCTCTTAATATGCTACTCTCTTACCACATTCTAGACCGTTTATTTGAAAGCACAGCCAAATTAGTGAATTGTTGGGGAGTATATACCAAGTATGCCAATCCCACAGAATGGATTAGTACGCTACTTGACTTTTCTACCATCAAACTGGAGAAGGTCTATTCCGCAGTCGATCCGGCTGTAGAATACCCTACAGAGTACTATATCAACCATAGCGTAGCCAGTATTTACAACTCCGGACAACGCGTACGAGGTGCACATCTTACCACACCTAATAACGACAACTTTTCTTTGAATGTATCTTATTTCTACATTGACGATATTGTTGCATACGATGAAGCCATGCGTTCTAATGTCATGAATACTCGAATACGAATAGACTTTTATACAGTATGGCCGGAACTGACAAATAACAAAATACGACTATGCGGTAATCCGACACAACCGTACGGTTCTTACGACAACACGGAAAATGGCACCGAAGGTGGAGGATACAATTATTATCTTCCGACAAACTACATAAAAAACCTCAAAATAAACGAGAATGCCATATTCTTTGCTCAACGTCCCAAGATAGGCATGACATCCGCATTTGATGATTGTGTCAGCATCCTTGGTACGTATGACCTTACGTTTCGTCTTCCGAATGTACCTCCGGGCAGTTATGAATTACGTTTAGGATATGGAGCTATGGATGATCGCGGCATTGTACAAATGTACGTAGACAACATGCCTCAAGGACTTCCTTTAGACATGCGTGTCAATGGAGAAGACCCTATAATCGGAGGACTTTATAACGGGTGGAATGGATGGAGAAATTCAGAAGAAAACTCTAATGGGATATATACATCTGAGGAACTGGAGGAAAATGCTCGAACGATGAAAAACAATGGTTATTATAGTGGCCCTAAAAGTTTGTATTCCGGTAATGACGGAACAGACGCCCCCCGATATAGTGCCAGTAAATGTACTATTCTTTATAATCTGCGAGCCACACTACGTCGTAAGATTTGTAATGTACAGATACAAGCAAATACATACCACACTATGCGCATACGTTCGGTATTCACCCCTACCGGAAGAGGAGTTTTCCATCTCGACTATATAGAATTGGTCCCTATAGAGATATGTGGACCCGGAGGATTTGGTGAGGACCAATATTAGCAATCTGCAATTCCCCTGAAAAAGGCTCAATAAACTTTTCAGGGGAATACTCACTCCTCATAATTATCACATTCTTAAAAAAATCATATATGCAATTGAAACTTGTCTACTCACTTATTATATTGCTGCTTTTTTCTGCTTTTACCCCAACCCAACAAAATCCAACCGTCTTTATGATCGGGGATTCCACCATGGCAGACAGAAATACAGATAACGAAAACCAAGAACGTGGATGGGGACAAATGCTACCTTGTTTCTTGACCGATGGAATCAAAGTAGAAAACCATGCTGCATGCGGACGTAGTACGTTAAGTTTCATTCGTGAAGGCCGCTGGCAAACAGTGCTCAATAAACTTAAACAAGGAGATTACGTTATCATACAGTTCGGACACAATGATGAAAAAAATGACATAACACTCCATACTGTTCCCGGTAGTTCGTTTGACGAGAATTTAAGAAAGTTTGTACGCGAAGCACGAGAAAAAGGAGCCAATCCCATCTTGCTTAACTCCATCGTGAGGCGAAATTACCCCCCAACCCCAGACAGTCCACACCAATATGTGTATGAAGAAGAGGGGGACAGTCTCGTGGACACACACGGAGAATACATTCATTCCCCACGGAATGTGGCACATGAAATGCACGTTCCTTTTATCGACATGGCCAAATTGACATACGATTTGGTAACTGCTATGGGGCCAGAAAAATCGAAAGAACTATTTCTCTGGATTCCTGCCGGAAAATACTCCTGCTATCCTCAAGGAAAAACAGACAACACTCACCTTAGTATATATGGAAGTAAACTCGTCGCAAAAATAGCAGCAGAAGCTTTGGCAAAGACTGTACCTAAATTAGCTAAATATCTCCGTCCCTGTACCGACAATATACCCTCTCTCTATCCAGAACAACATTTTTAACTCACAAACATACCATTAAGTTTTATGAAATCTATCTATTTATTACTATTCCTTTCTGTCCTATTGACCGGAACAACATGTTTAGGTCAAAACAAAAACACCGTCATAGTTAACGGTATCCCCTGGTTTGATGACCGTGGAAATATCGTCAATGCTCACGGAGCCTGCATTGTGGAAGACAATGGACGTTATTATTTATTCGGAGAATGGAAATCAGACAAAAGTAACGCCTTCCCAGGATTTTCATGCTATTCGTCGGATGATTTAGTCAATTGGAAATTCGAGAATGTAGTACTGCAAGTGCAACCGAATGGAATCCTCGGTCCCAATCGAGTAGGAGAACGAGTCAAAGTTATGAAATGCCCTAAGACTGGAGAATATGTTATGTTCATGCATGCCGACAATATGGAATATAAAGATCCCTACATCGGATATGCCACTTGCAAAACCATCAATGGAAACTACCAATTGCATGGTCCGTTACTCTATCAAGGAAAACCCATCAAACGTTGGGATATAGGTACGTTCCAAGATACTGACGGAAAAGGCTACCTGCTAATCCACCATGGTCCCATCTATCGTCTGAGCGACGATTACCATTCGGTGGAAGCAGAAGTGGCCTATGTCAAAAATTCAGGGGAGTCACCGGCTATGTTTAAAAAAAACGGACTATACTACATGCTTTATTCCAACTTGACCAGTTGGGCAAAAAATGATAATTTTTATTTCACAGCTCCTCGAATAGAAGGTCCTTGGACCCAACAGGGAATTTTCTGCCCTAAAGGTACGCTGACCTATAATTCACAAAGCACTTTCGTATTTCCCCTAAAACGTGGGAACGATACCATCCCGATGTTCATGGGCGACCGTTGGTCATATCCCCACCAAGCATCTGCTGCCACCTATGTGTGGATGCCTCTGCAAGTGGAAGGGACGAAAATATCCATTCCTGAATATTGGCAAGCATGGGACATACAAACCTTACGACCTGTAGATATCTTAAAAGAAGGAAAAATACTTTCTTCTGAGAAAATCACGCTTCCGACTGATTGGAAAAGAAAAAACGGCCAGATCATCTCCGACCGACGGGGAAGTAAAATGGAATTTAAATTCAAAGGTACTCATGCAGCACTCGTCGGAGAGGCCAATCCCCACAGCGGATATGCCAAGATAAGCATAGTAAACCATAAAAAGGATACGGTATACTCATCCTTGGTGGATTTTTACAGCCAATATCCCGAAACAGCCGTACGTATCGTCACTCCCCGTATGCCCAAAGACCGATACACCCTCTGTGTGGAAGTAACCGGTATCAGTCCGGTATGGACAGACAAAACCAAAAGAATCTACGGGAGTAAAGGAAGCTTAGTATGTATAAATCAACTTTGTATCTTTGAAAAATAAAGTTCTAAACTCAACATTCAAAAACATCATGAAAAAGTTATTCCTTATCATATTACTCATCATAACAGGGAAAATAAGTCATGCACAGTTTTATCTACAACCAAGGCAAACTTTAAACGTCGCCATTACCTCAACAGAAGAACCGGTTGTCCAAACGGCACTCCAGATTTTCAGCCGTGATTATCAAGCCGTATTTTCAGGTAGAGTATTGACAGACAGCCTGAAAGGGAACATTATAGTCGGCACGATAGGTAAAAGTAGACTACTCGAAAACATCCTGGTAGACAATGCGACATTATATGAAAAGAAGCAAGGTTTCATGCTCAAAGTCCTGAAAGACGGGCGTCTGTTAGTGGTAGGAAACGACAGCCACGGTACAGCATACGGCTTGATGGAACTATCCCGACTCATCGGAGTTTCCCCCTGGGAATGGTGGGCCGACGCAACACCTGAAAAGAAAACCTCATTCCGGCTCCCTACTGATTATACTGATATTCAGTTTCCATCTGTAGAATATCGCGGTATCTTTATCAACGATGAAGACTGGGGATTGATGCCATGGAGTAGTCTCACTCACGAACCATGGTACAAACCCGGACGTATCGGTCCTCGCACACACGAACGAATTTTTGAGTTGCTGCTCCGTTTGCGAGCTAACACTTATTGGCCTGCCATGCACGAATGCACAGAGCCTTTTTTCATGACCCAAGGCAACCGTGAAGTCGCTCGAAAATACGGTATTTATATCGGTTCTTCCCATTGCGAACCCATGGCATGCAGTACACCTGTAGAGTGGAAACGACGGGGTAAAGGAGATTATGATTATGTACACAACAGCAAAGAAGTACTCCACTTTTGGGAACAACGTGTAAAAGAAACAGCCGGACAGGAAATCTTCTACACGATAGGTATGCGTGGTGTACATGACGGACAAATGCAGGGTGCCAAAACGGTAGAAGAACAGAAAAAGGTAACAGAACATGTTTTGAAAGACCAACGTGAACTACTGCGGAAATACGTCAATCCGGATATAACGGCTGTCCCCCAAGTGTTCATCCCCTACAAAGAAGTTTTGGACATTTACCATGCCGGACTGCAAGTACCGGAAGATGTTACCCTAATGTGGTGTGATGACAACTATGGCTACATTCGACATTTTCCCACTTCGGAAGAACGTGCACGCAAAGGTGGAAACGGCATTTACTATCACATATCCTATTGGGGACGACCACACGATTATTTGTGGCTGGGAACATTCAGTCCAGCCCTGCTTTACCAACAAATGAAAGAAGCCTATGAACGGGGCATCGAGAAAATATGGATATTAAACGTTGGCGATATCAAACCAGCGGAGTACCAGACAGAGCTCTTCATGGACATGGCATGGAACATCGGCAAGGTGGAAAAGGAAGGTATTTCCAACCATCTTTGTCATTTCCTACAACGTGAGTTTGGAGAAGAAATTGGAAAAGAACTTTTACCCATAATGCAAGAACATTACCGTTTGGCTTATATCCGTAAACCAGAGTTCATGGGACATACGCGAGAAGAAGAATATCACACCAACCGATACCGTATCGTCACGGATATGCCATGGAGCCGTACATTTATCCAAAAACGACTGGAAGACTATCACAATATCTCAGACCGTGTAGAGAAACTGACCCAACAGATTCCAGAAAATCGAAAAGACACTTATTTCCAATTAGTTAAATACCCAGTACAGGCAGCCACAGAAATGAATAAAAAGATGCTTTATGCCCAGTTCGCCCGCCACGGCGAAATGGACTGGAGTCGAAGCGAGGCTGCCTATGACAGCATCGTGACATTGACACGCATTTACAACACCGGTTATTTCAACAATAGCAAATGGAGCCGTATAATGGATCATCAGCCTCGTCGGCTTCCGGTATTTGAACCCGTAAAACATTCCTCCGTTCTGGAGCCTATTTTGGAAGAATGTTCCCCTTTATACCACTGGAATGCTATGGATGCTGACAAAGGGACTCCGATTGCTTGCGAAAACTTGGGTTATGAAGGTAGAGCTGCAGCTATTGGAAAAGGTACCGGACTGGAATTCCGTTTCGGCTCATGCCCTACGGACAGCATAGAAATAGAAGTCCGGCTTTTACCCAATCATCCGGTTACTGACGATGGTCGGTTACGTTTTTCCATTGCTTTGGACAACTGTGCTCCACAAGTGGTTTCTTATCATACCAAAGGGCGTAGCGAGGAATGGAAAGAAAATGTATTGGGCAATCAGGCTATCAAAAAGATAGTGCTACCTATATCCTCTAAAAAGAAGCATAAAATCAACATCCAAGCATTAGATGAAGGAGTGATTTTAGACCAAATCTTACTGTATTCCATATCTAACTTATAAAATCTACCAAAGACTTAAAGAAAGGAGGAGCTAAAGCCGTATACCGGCTCCAGCTCCTCCCCTCTTTTTATCTTAAAACAAAACCTATTTCTATACTCAACAGTCACTATCTCCAATGAATACTTTAACTACATCCACCCTGCCATCTTCATAGAGGGTTCTTACTACAAACATACCCCGATGAACAGGAATAGGAACTTCTGTCCCAGATAAAGTAAAATATTGCCTCCGTACGATACCCTCCGCCTCACTTGGAACCTCCTTAACTCCTACAGAAGACGTACGCACTCTTAACTTAAAATCCACCTTTGCGCTTTGATTATAATAATCTGTAAAAATGAAAGAGTACCAACCTGCATCTTCTGCTTTCAAAGAAGATATATTGTATTCATTCGTATGTAACATTTGTCCTTTAGGACCATAAAAAGCCCAAGTTCCTTTAGTCTCCTCCGTACGAGCCATGAACTTGACCGTACTATTCTCCCTTAAATTAGGATTTTTCGAAGAAGAGACCATCGTACCATATTGCCAACTACCTGTAACCTTCACCGGTGTATAAGAAGGAGCGGAAGACAGTACGTCCAACTCGGCCAATGAAGCATAAGTACCTTCTGTAGCCACCAAACGGAAATAACGGGCTACAATGGGTTCAAAATATACCTCTGTCCAATAGGGTAACCAGGTTCCTCCTGAAACAGCTTTCCACTCTATTCCATCTGAGCTTACCAAAAACAAATACTTACGAATCAGTCCGTTCGATGAGTTGTCATTTCGCGGCGTACACAGGAAACCAGCGATTTCCTGTTCATTTCCCATGTCTATCTCTAAAAAATGAGGAGCTTCAGACACCCCTCCACTATAACGGGTATGCCATTTCGTGTCCGTTCTACCATCTATAGCATTAGAAGACGCACCGTTTTCCGAACTTGTTTCTTCACTGCTGCAAGCACGTACTTTCCAACCCTCTTTAGACACTAAATGCGTCATACCAGTTGTACGACACTGCCCTGTAGGCAAGTTCATATCAAACCGTGGTACATAATTGAATGTTATGGTATTGTTTTTAAATGATATAGGAAACAAAATCGTTTTGGACTCAGCCAAACCGGGATCTTGCCATCGGTCACCGACATATACATAAGATGTACCTTCGGAACCTTTTATCGTTAAAATGGAAGCGGCCTGAGTATCATAAGCCACAGAATTTCCTATATTGGTACGAGAAGACCAACCGGATGTCAGCGATTTCGACCAAGAAAACGAAGCTTGATTGGGATCCCACCCGGAACAAGCCGAAAACATCATAAAATAAGTGTCACCCTCACGTACGATAGCCGGAGCCTCACGGCTTTGCCATTTAAACAACTCGGTATATTCCACCGCACTCAAATAATCATCCGACAAACGGAAAAGCCCCAAATGCTGATTTTCTTCTATGGTAGATATGAAATAAGCTGTACCATCATCATCTACAAACACATTGCAATCACGCGATTTAACGCCCAATGGACGACCGGCCCAATGGAACTTATAATCCCCGTTCACCGAATCGCAATAAAAAACAGCGGCTTCGGAAGCCCCATAATTACCTTGCTCCCAATGGCACCACACAACATATTTGCCTGTTTTCCGGCAATACATAAGTTTGGGACGCTCTATAAAACGACCATTCCCCAAAGAAGGATGCGTACTCCCGTTCCGAATGATTTTACGTTCAAACTTCCAATTTACAAAATCTTTTGTAGAATACATATTTACATCCGGATTCCACGTATTGTTCCGGTCTTCTCCTATCATATACCACGTATCTCCTACCTGAAGGAAACCGGCTCCATGGGCTTGTATGACTTCCCCCCTATCATCTTTCCACAATGCGCCGTTACGCAAAGTCATCCAATTGGAGGGGCGACTATCAAGATAAACTTGAGTGGCCTTCTCCAAACGAGTCACAGCCCCCATCAAGTCTTTTCCCTCAGGTACATCAAGCATAGGAGACACCTGGTCTATAGCCTTCCCGAAAACTGTTTTTCCGGGAAAGTCTGTCTCGGAATACAATTTACGCGCATTCAGAAAGGCTCGTTCAAACGCTCCATATTCTACAGTCAACCGCCGGTATTCCGTAATGGCCTGTTCCAAGTCCAAAATAGCCGTCAACAGACTTTCTATATCCCCTTCTACATTTTCAGCATTATGAACAGCCTGTTCCAATTGAGACCGATTATGACAGTCCTTTTCCGACATTGCGGCTGAAGCTAACGCTAATTTCTCCGTCAAATCCTTACGATAGGCATCCACCTCTTCTCGACCATGATAATACAATCTGAAATTATCACATGCAACCCAATTGGCATCTGTGGAAGAGACCTTCATCCCCAAATCCAGACGACCGTTTGTGACTATCACATTGATTCGATATTCACCACCGGCACCTACTTGTACCTCGTTCAATCCTGCAAAAAAACTAACCCCCTTCGTGATCTCAGGATTCCCCGACTGGTTCACGGCATGGGCATACACCTTCACCGTATAACTCCCTTGCGGCAATCCTGTAACGGTTTGGGATAATTTTACATCAGGCAAAGTCCAACTACTCGACACCCATTTCTCGGCGTAAACCGTTCCGTCTTTATTCCACCCTTCGTCTGAAGGAGAATTATTGGTTTGTTTCTGAAACCCGATGGCTTCCCATCCGTTCAATCCTTCTTCAAAACTCGGATTCTTGATACTTGCCGTCATCTCAGTCGGCTCATTACCCTCCGCACCCATAACAGGCAGGAACAGCCCCCAAAAACACCCATACAAAAAGAATCTCTTCATGATATATTAAGTTAATGTAAGTATTCACGTGTTTTCAACTTCGCAAAGATAACACTTCAAACGAAAACAAAACGTGCCAATTCGTGCAAAAAAGAAGGATGAATCGTGCAAAAAGGAACAAAAGGCATATCCGTCCACTAAAGAGACTACACGAAAACAGAAAAAATGCAAAAATCTTTGTGATTCAGAATTTAAAGCTTAACTTTGCATCGAATCATTAAAGGAAAAGGCAAAAGGGTTCCGGCTGATTAAAGCCGGAATTCTTTTGTTTTTATCTTTTCAAGTAAAAACGCATAAATATAATTAGGAGGAATAATTATGGCTTATATGTCACAAGAGGGCTACGACAAACTGGTGGCCCAACTCAAAGAAATGGAAACCATAGAACGTCCGGCAGCCTCGGCAGCCATCGCAGAGGCGCGTGACAAAGGTGATCTGAGCGAAAACTCGGAATATGATGCAGCCAAAGAGCACCAGGCGATGCTGGAAATGAAAATCAACCAGTTGAAGGCTGTTATCGGCGATGCCAAAATCATCGACACTTCGAAACTGAAAGCCGACACGGTACAGATTCTGTCTAAAGTGGAGATGAGAAACGTAAAAAACAACATGAAGATGGCGTACACCATCGTTTCTGAAACGGAAGCTAACCTGAAAGAAGGTAAAATCTCGGTTCAGACTCCCATTGCACAGGGGTTGTTGGGTAAAAAGGTTGGCGATGTGGCAGAAATCAAAATCCCGCACGGCACCGTACAACTGGAAATCACGAACATCTCATTTGAATAATCGCCATGGCTACCATCTTCAGTAAAATCGTAGCCGGAGAGATTCCGAGCTATAAATGTGCGGAGAACGACCGTTTCTATGCTTTCCTCGACATCAATCCGTTGGTGAAAGGTCATACCTTGGTCATTCCCAAACGCGAAGTGGATTACATCTTCGACCTGTCAGACGAAGAAATCGGTGCGATGCAAGTTTTTGCCAAGCACGTAGCAACAGCTATCAAAAAGGCTTTTCCTTGCATCAAAGTAGGACAGGCCGTTTTAGGACTGGAAGTACCCCATGCGCACATCCACTTGATTCCCATGCAGAACGAGAAGGACATGCTTTTCAGCAACCCAAAACTGACGTTCACGGATGAGGAATTCAAGGCTATTGCCAAAGCTATCTCGGATAACTACACGGCAGACATTCGATAACACAAAACACACGACAAAATAAAGGCGCGGCTTTCCGAAGAAACCGCGCTTTTATTATACCTTATATAATAAGAAGACTAAATAAACTCCTCTCCTAACTTCATCTGGGCATCTGTCATCATCCGCCTTAATGCCGCACTGTCATCCTTGGGACAGATCATCAGCACATCGCCTTTTTCTGCCACGACAAAGCCTTTCAACCCGTCGATTACCGCTATCCTTCCCTTAGGCAAACAAATGACATTCCCCTCACTGTTATACAGCAAGGCTTCGGTATTGAGCAATACATTATCCTGCCGGTCGTGCTGCGTATCATTGTGGAGAGAGCACCATGAACCCAAATCCGCCCATCCGAAGTCGCACACCTGCACATAGACATTCTCGCTCTTTTCCAGGATACTATAATCCAACGACAAGTTCGGCAAGGTATCGAAATGAGCCGGCACCCGGCAGAAGTCATCTTCGTCGATGGCATCGATAGCCTCCGTCAGGCTGTCCCTATAGTCCGGCACCAAGTCATGAATCGCCTTCATCATGGTACGCACGTTATACAGGTATAAGCCCGTATTCCAGTAAAACTCCCCGCTTTCCATGAATACACGGGCAAAATCCAACGCAGGCTTCTCCGTAAAGGACTTCACACGGGCAAACGCCCCCTCCTCCATATTCTCATGGGCTTGGATATACCCGTACCCGGTATCGGGACGGGTCGGCTTTACCCCCATGGTCAGCAGACAGTCCGAATGCCCCACGAAGTCCAATCCTTTCAGCACGTCGTTATCGAAGTTATTCTCCTCCAGAATCAACTGGTCGGCGGGAGAGACTATCACATTACCGTGCGGACAAAGATGGCTGATACATGTCGTAGCCCACGCTACGCTGGGCAGCGTGTTCCGCCGGATAGGTTCTTTCAATATTCTGTCTTGTGCCACATCCGGCAACTGTTCCCTCACCAAATCCGCATAATGCTCGTTGGTCACGATAAAAATATGCTTGGCATCGATAATCTTGCGAAAACGGTCATAGGTCTGTTGCAATAAAGTACGCCCCGTTCCGAACCAGTCGAGAAACTGTTTGGGCAACTCTTTACGACTTACAGGCCACAAACGACTGCCGATGCCGCCGGCCAATATCACACAATAATTCACGTCTTTTGCTTCCATAATTCAAAGGCTGGTATAAACTGTCGCTAAGTTAACCCTTTTCACGAACAAACTCGAAAAAGGAATTTTAAAATCACTTAAATACACAGTTTATTCCACAAACTTAACCTTCTCCGCGTCTCTCGGTTTGGCAGCGGGAGACTCGTCAGGATAGCCCACGCCAATGGCATACAGCAGAGCATAATCTTCCGGAAGCTGTAAACGTTCCAGATAAGAGGCAGCCTCCTGATTACCTGTCATGAAAGCAATCGGACCACCAAGACAACAAGTGCCGAGCCCCAAAGACTGTGCCGCCAACACCATGTTTTCACCTAAAAGCCCGCAGTCCAATTGGCCGCTTCCGTCCTTCGGGGATGCGATGAATATTACGGCCGGAGCATTCCGAAACATATTCTTGAAACCGGGCTCTTCGGCCGCCTTCGGATTGGCTTTTTTGAAAACCTCCGTGATTCCATTGATATAATCGGCATTGTCCACCACACGCACCTGCCAAGGCTGACGGTTCATCCCGCTGGGCGCATTGATGCCGCAATTCACAATGGTCTCCAGTTTCTCGCGTTCCACCGGTTGGTCTTTGTATTTACGAATACTGCGCCGGGACATTATGGCCTCGACCACCACATTCCCTTGCTCTGCATCCACACTATCGGACATAACCGTCTCCGTCTTTCCACCCGAAGATGTACAAGAACCCCACAGGGCCAGCCCCAACCCGAATGTGCCGCACAAGCACATACCGAAAGCAAAATTCTTCAATGTATTCATACGCTTCTTCTTTTGATAAATAATAAATAAGTAGTCTTCGCAAAACTAATAAAAAACGCCTTCAAAGCCAACTTTTTCCTCATAATCTTCCGGTAAGAAGCCATAAATACTTTCAGCTATAAACTTTTATCCCCTCTTTGCTTGTTATTCTTGCAGATTCATCGTACTTTTACCCCATCAACCTGATTTCAAATTCAAAACAGATGAAGAACAGACTTTACACTTATCTGGCCGGTTGGATATTTTTGTGGTTGCCGGCCCTGCTTTTGGCACAAGCCATCGACGGTCCTACAGCACTTTTCCTCATGCACTCCAGTGGAAACCATGTGGCCAAAGACGCCCAAGGAGGAGCGGTATTGGAAGCCGCCGATGCCCCGTCGCCCCAAAAACTTACATTCATCCCCGACGGCAACGGATATTATGCCTTGCAATCGGCTGACGGGCAAGGTTATCTGTCACTGACCGGACAATGGAACACGTCCTTCACAACCGACCCCTCATCGGCAAAAGCCTTGTATGCCATAGAGAACTCCGGAGAGTTCTTCGTCAAGCTGCGCTGCAAATACAACAACAAATATTTAGGAACGGACGGGACGACAGCGTCGTCAGCCGTGTATTCGGACAAAGACGGGACGGACACCCGGCATCTGTGGTATCTTACGACCGACGTGCATCAGGCTCCGCCCGCCGACACCTCGGTCTACGTCATCAACCCGGCCGCCACCCGTCAACAGTTCGAGGGATGGGGCATCTCGCTCTGTTGGTGGGCCAACATGTGCGGGAAGTGGAGCGATGAGAAGATAGACGAACTTGTGGATTGGCTGGTCAGCCCCGACGGACTGGACTATCGTATTTTCCGCTACAACATCGGCGGGGGAGACGACCCGCAAAACCGGAACTGCACACCGCACCACATGGGAAGCGGAAAAGGCTTGCGTGCGGAAATGGAAGGCTTCAAAGACAGTCCGGACGGTGAATACATTTGGAGCCGTGATGCCGCACAACGGAAAATCATGCTGAAAATCAAAGAGAGGCGTCCGGATGCCATATTCGAGGCCTTCAGCAATTCCTGTCCCTACTACATGACTTACAGCGGATGTTGTGCAGGCCATACCGATGCGTCTGCCGACAACTTGAAACCGGAATACTATGAAGCGTTCGCCCATTATCTGGTAGACGTGTGCCGACATTATAAAGAGGAATACGGCATAGAGTTCCGTACGCTTTCGCCTTTCAACGAACCGATGACGAGTTATTGGGGATCCAACGGAGGACAAGAGGGATGCCATTTCGACATTGCCTCGCAAGTGGCTTTCCTCAAAGTGTTGCACCCCATCCTGGAAGCCTCCGGCCTGAACACCGTCATCTCGGCCTCGGAAGAAACCGATGCCGCACAGTCGGTCAGGGACTTTGAAGGCTACCAAGCCGCCGGAGTGCTGCCCCTCGTCGGACAATGGAACACACACACCTACTCGGCCACCACGCAGGCACGCAGCCAAATCAGCGCCCTCTGCAAAGAACAGGGCATCCGTCTATGGATGAGCGAAGTAGGCAGCGGCGGAAGCGGTATTGCCGGAAACCTGAACCTGGCACAGAAACTGATGGACGACATACGTTACATTATGCCTGTGGCGTGGGTGGACTGGCAATACGTGGAGGAGGGCAACGACCAATGGTGTCTGGTGCAAGGCGACTTCACGAAACAGACTTACCACAAGGTGAAGAACTATTCCATCCGCCAACACTTCAGTAAATTCATCCGTCCGGGCTACACATTCCTCACGTCGTTGAACGGACAGACACTGGCAGCCCGCAACCCGGAAGGCGACAGCCTCATCATAGTGGCCATCAATCCGAACGCCTTACCCGTCGTGCATCGTGCCGATTTAAGTTTTTACGAATCCATAAGCAGCGAACTGACGGCACTCCGCAGCTCGGAGACCGAGGATTTGTCCCCAACGGCCGATTACACACTCAAAGACCGCATACTGACCTACAAGCTCCCGGCTTACAGCATCGTCACGTTCGTCATCCCCGTGGAAGAAAGCGCGGATGCCGACAATGCCATACGCCCCGGACTTCCTTACTGGATATGCCCCCGTAACGCAGCCGACCAAGCCCTGCAGGCATCCGGCGGCAAGGTGACTCTGCAACCTCTGTCATACGCTCCGGAGCAAACTTGGAAACTGCAACCGGACGGAAACGGATATACCTTTACCAACGGCAACGGTGATATCCTGACCGAACACTCACCGGACTATGCGTTAGGATATGAACCTTCTCCTCAAGCCGGACAAACCTTTACCCTCACTCCCATCGACCGGCTCTTTTATAAAATCATGACAGAAGACGGGTCGAAGGCTTTCGACTTGGAAGGAGAACATCATACAGCCGGCACAACAGTCGGTCTGTGGGAATACGGTTCCGCTCCGACTGCCTGCCACCGCCAATGGTTCTTTATGCGCCAACCGGACAGCGGAAGCCCGGATGCCGTTCCGGGCATCTCCTTTCCCGACAATACATCCCAACCACTTTTCCGTCTCACTTGCGAACCGGGAAACATACTCCGGGCAGACAAACTTTCGGATACCCCTTGCAGGCTCGGCATCTATGCCCCTTCAGGAGGCTGCATTTACCAGACCTTACTTCAGGACGAGACCCTACGGGTTCCGCTCCATCCGGGCATCTACATCGTCAGTGGCATAAGCCGCTCTGCCCGCTTCCATCAAACGATTTTCATAAAATAATGCCTGAACAAGAAAAAAATCCGGCTAAAGTTTTGCAAATATAAAAAAAACGCCTACCTTTGCACTCGCAATCGAGAGAGATGCGCCCAGATGGCGGAATAGGTAGACGCGCTGGTCTCAAACACCAGTGGGGCAACCCATCCCGGTTCGATCCCGGGTCTGGGTACGAATAAACCCTGATAATCACCTGATTGTCAGGGTTTTCTGCTTTTATGGGGCGTACTAAATGTGTACTGAATGACGAATACAAAGAAAAGGTGTACTTTTATAATTTTTCTCCCTGTATCTTTATAATTTCTTAACTATTACCTTATCTTTTCTTCCTTATTATTGCCGATGTTTTCGGGAAAAGTGAGATTCTTACCTTATATTTGTAACAGTGAACGTTTAAAGGCACACGATTATGGAAAATCATATAGAAACCAATTTCAGAGAAATACAGAAGATATTAGATAGTTGTATAGCGCATGACTATAAAACTAAAGTAGATGCACTATTTTTAAAACGTGAATATTTGACGCAAGCCCAGCTAAAGGATTATTTGCGGCAAGAAATTTTCCGTGTGACTGAAAATATTGTAGCCATCCAACAAAAATACCGTGTCGTGCGTAACATTGTATTGGATATGGATATTCCCGATTTTTTGTGGGAAAGTGGTTATTTTGAGGACTTGAATTCTGATGAAAGAAAAAAATATATCGGTTTCCGCTGCTCTGATTTTGATATGGATGCATATTTGCATGAACCGTCCTGTTATGATGGGCGGCTTCCTTATTTGTCCATTATCGTTAATCTTGTCGTGCTTTCTAAATATTTGCGCTATCTGCAAGAACAGGAAAGCAATTACCATACAGATGCGGTTGCCATCCAAGAGCAAGCCTTGCCAAAAGAGAAAGAGGAAAGTGCAGATACTAATCCAACCAAGATTGTGGGCAAAAGCAATCCTTTCAAGTCCACGTTGAAAGCCAATGAAATCAAACTTCTGACCGACTGTGTGAATGAAGCGAATATGTTTACTACTACCGTCAGTGCCAAAATACTTACCGATTTTTTCAACTGCAAACTGAATGGGGTATTGAAAGTTAATAATACCCGTCTGTTAGCCTATCTTATGATGCAACTTAGCTGTTATAATTACATCGTTTATGAATGGCAGTCTGTCATAGCAAACAATAAGCTGATATTGAAGAAGATAAAAGGTGAACCGCTTACACGTACTGACCTGTCGAGTGCGACAGACCAAGCAAAAAACATCTATCCGAAAGGATATGAAATCATAGACAAGTACATCAAACAACTGAAAAAAGGTTGAGCATAGATTGAACGCTCAAACAAAGGTCAATTAGAGTTCATTTTCAGGCTCTTAACTTTGCCCCCGTTAATAAAAAAACGAGGGTGCGCACCTTCATATTGTTTCACCTAAATTCCTAAACAATATGGAAAGAGATTTAGAGTTAAGAGTTTCCGAACTCGAAAAGATGTTGTTCCTTTCAAAGAATGTGCTTAGCTTCGATGAAGCGAGCAAGTTCTTGAACCTTTCTAAAAGTTACCTGTACAAGCTGACTTCGGGTAACTTGATACCCCATTACAAGCCGCAGGGCAAAATGCTTTATTTTGAGAAAGCGGAGCTGGAAGCATGGTTGCGTCAGAACCCGGTGAAGACGCAGGCGCAGATAGAGCAGGAAGCGCAGAAGTATATCCTTAACCGTCCTCTAAAGAAATAACGGTTATGGAAAATAGAAAAGCGACAGAAGCCGGGCAGGATGTCACCATGCAGAAAGAGGATTTCGCAGCCCTTTGGAAAACCATTCATCTAAAAGTGACGGACACTTACGAAGTACCGCCCGAAATGCTTTGGGTGAACGGTTCTACCATCGGCACGCTGGGTAATTTCAGTGCATCCACAGGCAAAGCCAAGAGCAAGAAGACATTCAACATTTCCGCTATCGTTGCGGCAGCGTTGAAGAATGACGAGGTACTGAAGTATTCGGCATGTCTGCCATCGAATAAGCGGAAAATCCTCTATGTAGATACCGAGCAGAGCAAGTACCATTGCCACAAGGTCATGGAGCGTATTTTGCGCCTTGCCGGACTGCCTACTGACAAGGATATGGACGATTTTGTTTTCATTGTGTTAAGGGAGCAGACACCCGACAAACGGAAGCAGATAATCGGCTATATGCTTGAAAATATGCCCGATGTAGGACTACTCATCATTGACGGAATCCGTGATTTGATGTACGACATCAACAGCCCCAGTGAATCGACTGACCTAATCAACCTCTTGATGCGCTGGTCAAGTGGGTATAACCTGCATATCCACACTGTTCTACATTTGAACAAGGGGGATGACAATACAAGGGGGCATATCGGTACGGAGTTGAACAACAAGGCTGAAACCGTCCTGCAAATTACGAAAAGCCAGCAGGACGGTAACATAAGCGAGGTAAAGGCGATGCACATACGTGACCGGGAGTTTGACCCGTTCGCATTTCGTATCAATGACAACGCATTGCCCGAAGTCGTGGACGGCTATGTGTTCAAGCAGCCCAGCCAAGACCGGGGCTTTCCACTGGCAGAACTGACGGAACAACAGCACAGGACAGCTTTGGAAAACGGTTTTGGCAAACAGGTCATATATGGTTACGAGAATGTCCTAAAGACTTTGAAACAAGGCTATGCAAGTATAGGCTACGAGCGTGGGCGCAATATCCATGTGGAACTGAACAAGTTCCTTGTGAACAAGCGCATGATAGTGAAAGAGGGCAAGGGCTACCGCTATAATCCCGATTTCCATTATTAAAAGTCAG